>Ga0299906_10004396_pt1 | contig 11554 bp, 10 predicted proteins | sample RVTome_14_FD_200259 | JGI IMG/M metagenome (GOLD analysis project Ga0299906, IMG submission 200259) | Soil microbial communities from uranium-contaminated site in the Upper Colorado River Basin, Wyoming, United States - RVT145D125 (version 2) ... | reverse complement strand
CACCATTCCCTGGGGCGATGTTTACACCGCCTACGTCAGCACCGGCGTGTCCAACGTCGAGGTCTACATGGCCATGCCGCCGGCACGCATCGCCCAATTGAAACGGATGCGGTTTCTCGCGCCGTTGTTGAAGCTGAACGCCGTGCAGTCGTGGATGAAGAAGCGGATCGAGAAAAACGTCTCCGGCCCGTCCGCCCAGAAACGCGCGGAGACGAAAGCGGAACTGTGGGGCGAGGTCATCAGTGCGGACGGACGGCGCGTTTCCGGCACCATGACCACCCCCAACGGCTACGAACTGACCGTCACGGCGGCGCTGGCGATCACGCGCCACGTGCTCGAAGCGGACATCGAAGGGGGTTACTACACCCCGTCCCTGCTGATGGGCGCGGAGTTCGCCGAATCACTGCCGGGCGTCAGCCTCAACCTCAGCGAGTCCAGTTAGGCCTTCGAGGACTTCGTCGTCGCTGTCCTCCACGCGGCAGAACAGACGCCCGTCCGTGACCCGGGCGGTGATGTGGTCGCCGGCGGACACCTGCTTCCTGCGGCTCACCACGTCCTGTGTCCCGGTTACCGTCAGCAGCGCGTAGCCGCGCCCGACCGTCTGCAGGGGGCTGAAAGCGTTGAGCGTTCGCGCGATCCGCGCAAGCCGTTCCTGCGCAGCGCCGATCAGGCGCCGGGGGTGAAGCACGGAAAGCTGGCGTTCAAGGTGCGCGAGGGTCATCGCGGTACGGCTCAGCCGCAGCTTGATCTCGCGGCGCAGTGCTGAATCGGCCAGCGCCAGCCGGCGACGCTGATCCTCCAGCTTGCGCCTGGGGTGGGCCTGCTGCAGGCGATGGCCGACGTGATCGAGCCGCTGGCCGGCGGTGTTCCGGCGGTCCTCCATCCGCACGATCATTTGTCGTAGATAACGGGCGAACTGTTCGCGCAGGGCGCGGGCATCAGGCGTGCTCAGCTCGGCGGCGGCCGACGGCGTGGGCGCGCGCAGGTCGGCGACGAAGTCGGCGATGCTGAAATCGGTCTCGTGGCCGACGGCCGAGACCACCGGGATCGGGCAGGCGGCGACGGCTCGCGCCACGCCTTCGTCGTTGAAAGCCCACAGGTCTTCCAGCGAACCGCCGCCGCGCCCCATCAGGATCACGTCGCCCCAGCCATGCGCCCCCGCGGCGCGCAGCGCGCGCACGATGGCCGGCGGGGCTTCGTTGCCCTGCACCGGGACCGGATAGACCCGCACCCGGGCGATCGGCCACCGGCGCTCGAGCACGTGCAGCATGTCGCGAATCACCGCGCCGCTTGGCGATGTGATCAATGCGATCCGGCGCGGGTAGGCCGGCACGGCGCGCTTGCGCGCGGGGTCGAACAGGCCTTCTTCCTGCAGCTTGCGCTTGAGTTGCTCGAACTGCTGTTGCAGCAGGCCCTCGCCCGCGTGCTGCAGGCTGTCGACGATCATCTGGTAATCGCCGCGCGCCTCGTACAGGCTGATGCGGCCCGAGGCCAGCACCTTCATGCCGTTGTCCGGCTGCACCGCCAGCCGCACCGCAGCCGAGCGGAACAGGGCGCAGCGAACCTGCGCGCGGTCGTCCTTGAGGCTGAAGTACAGATGCCCGGAGGCCGGCCGCGAAAGATTGGAGACTTCCGCTTCGAGCCAGATTTGCGAGAATGCGGCCTCCAGGTGGAGCTTTGCTTCGCTGTTGAGTTCGCTGGGCGTGTAAATACGACGGTCGGTCATGGGATGATGATAAACGCGGTGTGGAGAAAACGCATATCCGGCGGGTATAATGCCCGATCCATCGCCCGGGCCGCCCGGGCGATCATATAAGTAAAGTGCGGGAGACGGGTCGAATGCAGTCGATTGAAGAAGCCCTGACATTTGATGACGTATCCCTGGTGCCCGCCTTCTCCGAAGTCCTGCCGAGCGACGTCGAGCTGCGTTGCCGGCTGACCCGCGATATCGAAATGCCGTCGCCGGTGGTGTCCGCTGCCATGGATACCGTCACCGAGGCGCGCCTTGCCATTGCCATGGCCCAGGAAGGCGGCATCGGCGTGATCCACAAGAACATGTCGGTCGAAAAGCAGGCCGAGCAGGTGCGGATCGTCAAGAAATACGAAGCCGGCGTGATCAAGGACCCGATCACGGTGACGCCCTCAACCACCATCCGCGAAGTCCTCGAGATCACCCGCGAAAACAACATCAGCGGCGTGCCGGTGGTGGAACGCGGCGGCAAGAACGACGGCGAGCTCGTAGGCATCGTCACCAGCCGCGACATGCGCTTCGAAACGAAACTGGGCGACCCGGTGCGCAACATCATGACGCCCAAGGAAAAACTGGTGACGGTCCAGGAGGACGCCAGCCAGGATGAGGTGCTGAGCCTGCTGCACAAGCACCGCATCGAGAAGGTGCTGGTAGTCAACGACAAGTTCGAGCTGCGTGGGCTGATCACGGTCAAGGACATCCAGAAATCCACCGACTTTCCCAACGCCGCCAAGGACTCTCAGGAGCGCCTGATTGTGGCGGCCGCCGTCGGCGTGGGCGGGTCCTCGCAGGAACGCATCGCCGCGCTGGTCGCCGCCAACATCGACGTGATCGTGGTCGACACCGCCCACGGCCATACCAGGGGCGTGCTCGAGCAGGTTCGCTGGGTCAAGAAAGAATATCCCGACGTGCAGGTGATCGGCGGCAACGTGACAACGGCCGAGGGCGCGCTGGCGCTCGTCGAAGCCGGCGCCGACGGCGTCAAGGTGGGGCAGGGGCCGGGTTCGATCTGCACCACACGCATCGTGGCCGGCGTCGGCGTGCCGCAGATCACAGCCGTCGCCAACGTCGCCGCGGCGCTCGAGAAAACCGGCGTTCCGGCCATGGCCGATGGCGGCGTGCGGTTTTCGGGCGACTTCGCCAAGGCCATCGCCGCCGGCGCCTGGACGGTCATGATCGGCAGCCTGTTCGCCGGCACCGAGGAGGCGCCGGGCGACGTCGAGCTGTACCAGGGCCGCTCCTACAAGTCGTACCGCGGCATGGGCTCGCTGGGCGCCATGCAGGGCGGATCCAGTGACCGTTACTTCCAGGCCAACGTGTCCAAGGAAAAACTGGTTCCCGAGGGCATCGAGGGCCGGGTCCCCTACAAGGGCCCGCTGGCCGGCGTCGTCCACCAGCTTCTGGGCGGGCTGCGCTCTTCGATGGGGTACACCGGCTGCAAGGACATTGCCGCGTTTCGGATCAACGCGAAGTTCGTTCGCATCACCAGCGCGGGCGTTCGCGAGAGCCACGCCCACGATGTGCAGATCACCAAGGAAGCGCCGAACTACAAGCTCGGCTAAGCTTCGGTAGAGAGACCCGCGAAGCAGAGCCAGGCTGCCGATGACGCGCGACATTCACAACGACCGGATCCTGATCCTCGATTTCGGATCCCAGTACACCCAGCTCATCGCCCGCCGGGTGCGCGAGATCGGGGTGTATTGCGAGATTTGGCCGTGGGACGTCCATCCCACCGAAATCCGCGAATTCTCGGCGCGCGGCATCATCCTTTCGGGCGGCCCGGACTCCGTCCACGCCGACGACGGGCCGCAAGCGCCCACCATCGTGTTTGAGCTCGACGTGCCGGTGTTGGGCATTTGTTACGGACTGCACACCATGACCCAGCAACTGGGCGGGCAGGTGGTTTCCTCGCCGTTGAAGGAGTTCGGATTCGCCCAGGTGAGGGTCGTCCAGCCCGGCCGGCTGCTGCAGGGCATCGAGGACCACGTCGACGATGACGGCACGCCGCTGCTCGACGTCTGGATGAGCCACGGCGACAAGGTGACCGAACCGCCGGGCGGCTTCGAATTGCTGGCCGGCACGCCTTCGGCGCCGGTCGCGGCCATCGCCGACGACGGCCGCGGCTTCTTCGGCCTGCAGTTCCACCCCGAGGTGACCCACACGGCGCAGGGCCAGCGCATACTCGAGCGCTTCGTGCTGGACATCTGCGGTTGCCGGGCCCTGTGGACCGCCACCAGCATCATCGAGGACGCCGTCATCCGCGTCCGCGAGCAGGTCGGCGGGGGCAAAATCATCCTCGGGCTGTCGGGTGGCGTCGATTCCAGCGTGGTGGCGGCGCTTCTGCATCGCGCCGTCGGTGACCAGCTCACCTGCATCTTCGTCGACACCGGCCTTTTGCGTTTCCAGGAACGCGACCACGTGATGGCCACCTTCGCCAGGCACATGGGCGTGAAAGTTGTATGCGTCGACGCCCGCGACCGCTTCCTCGAGGCCCTGGCCGGCGTCAGCGACCCGGAAGCCAAGCGCAAGCGGATCGGCAATCTTTTCATCACCCTATTCGAGGAGCAGGCCGCGAGCCTGGCTGAAGTCGGCGGCCCACCCGTGCGCTTCCTCGCACAGGGCACCATCTATCCCGATGTCATCGAGTCGGCGGGCGGCCACACCGGCAAGGCGGCGGTGATCAAGTCGCACCACAATGTCGGCGGCCTGCCGGCGGCGATGAAGCTCGAACTCATCGAGCCGCTGCGCGAACTGTTCAAGGACGAGGTGCGCCGCATCGGCGTCGAGCTCGGCCTGCCGTCCGAGATGGTCAACCGCCACCCCTTCCCGGGCCCGGGCCTCGGCGTGCGGGTCCTCGGGGAGGTGAAGGCGGAGTACCTCGACATCCTCGCGCGCGCCGATCACATATACATCGAGGAACTCTACACGCACGGCCTCTACGACAAAGTCAGCCAGGCCTTCGCCGTGTTCCTGCCGGTCAAATCGGTGGGCGTCACCGGTGACCAGCGCCGTTACGAGTACGTGATCGCGCTGCGGGCGGTGGAGACCGTCGATTTCATGACGGCCCGCTGGGCCCGGCTGCCGTACGAATTCCTCGAACAGGTATCGCTGCGCATCGCCAATGAGATTGACGGGGTTTCGCGGGTGGTCTATGACATCTCCGGCAAGCCGCCGGCGACGATCGAATGGGAGTAAGCGACGCGCAGTGGATGCGCGAGGCCTTGGAGCTGGCCCGGCGGGCGGAGTCAGAAGGCGAGGTCCCGGTTGGGGCGCTGGTGGTTCGCGACGGCGAAGCATTGGGGCGCGGCTGGAACCGCACCGTTTCGCTCAACGATCCCACGGCGCACGCCGAGATCCTGGCGCTGCGCGAGGCCGGCGCCAAGGCCGCCAACTACCGCCTTCCGGGCTGCACGCTCTACGCCACACTCGAGCCCTGCGCAATGTGCGTTGGGGCGATGATCCACGCGCGCGTCGAGCGCCTGGTGTACGGAGCCCACGATCCCAAGACGGGCGCCGCCGGCGGTCGTTTCGATCTCCTCAACAACCCCGCGCACAACCACCGGTCCGCTGCCGAGGGTGGTGTGCTGGCCGATGAGTGCGGCGCGCTTTTGCAAAACTTTTTTCGTGGCCGGCGCTGAGCCTCGATCGATCGCGGCGAGGGCACGCGCGACGGCTCCGCCGCCTAATTACGACCCTTTGGGTCTTTCATTACGGCGGCTCTCGCCTGCGCTGCTCCTACAAGAATGAGCAAGATGGGGCATCCTGCCCCACTTGCATCTCGCCGTTGAAAAGCGCGGTTTTCAACGGCTCGCGGGCTCCGTCCGTTGGCACATCCATGTGCCAATCATCCTTTCAGCGTTGCAGTAGGCTTGTAGGAGCAGCGCAGGCCAAAGCCGGCGTGATGAAAGGACCGCAGGTCCGGAATTAGCCGGCGAGGCCGTTGCGCGTGCCTCGCGCGATTCATTCGATTTTCAAAAGGAATTTGAAAGCCACCGAAGCCGCAAGGAAGGCTCCGAAAAACACCAACATCCAGCCACGCATCCAGTCCGGCCCAAAGGGCAGGTAACGGGTCTGGGGCAGGTCGATCCGGATCACCTCCGTCGGCTGATCCGGCGGCAGGTATCCGGCCGGATTGCCGATGAGAAGGTTCCACCCGCGGCGCTTGTGGATCACGCCGTGCAGCTCGTCATTCGAAAGGCTCAACACCGGCGCATCGCCATCGGAAAGGGTCACGGTTTGGCCTTCCGCCGGCCACTGGATCGTCCAGCCCGATTCCTCCGGTGCGGCGATGGCGGATGCTGACCAGGACAATGCTCCGGCCACGGGTTCTACCTTCACGTCCAGGTCGGCGCCAGCGGGCGGGGCCTCGTAGACGAAATTCGTCGCCACCCAGGCGACGATGAACAGGATCGGGATGGTTGCCAGCAGCGCGGGCCCGATCGACAGGCCGAGCTGGCGAAAGCCGAGGGCGAAGGCACGCTTCACCATCGGCATGAGCTGCGAGAATTCACCCTCGAAGCTCGCGATGCGGTCTTGCAGCTGTTTTTGCGCGGCTTTCATCTCGGCGATGGCTTGCTGGCGGGAAAAACGCCGGTACAGCAGCATCGTCAGCCAGCCGGACAGAATGCCCCATCCGACGAGTCGGAGGCCGCCTGGAACGAACGTTTCGAGAACGTGATCGACCGCGCCGAGGATCGGCGCGAGCAGATCGAATAGCCCCATCAGCTGCGTTCGCCGGGTGTCGCGCCCGTGTTTTTCGCTTCGTTGATTGCGGGCGCGCTACCGGGCGCTGATTCATCTGTACCGGCAGACGCCTGGCGGCGTTTCTTCAGAGCCTTGCGCAGCGGCCACATGACGATGGCGACGATGGCGACCACGATGGTTGCCAGGATCCCGAGCAGGGAGCCGAGAACGCTGATGCCCGCGCCGGGGCCAATATAGGCGCTGGCGGGAAGAGAAAACAGCAATGCCGCGGTGAGAACGAGGACTCGTAACATTGGGTTTTTATAATGATCTGTTGGAATCGGCGCCGCAGTATAACGCAATCACTGCTGGGGCGGGCCCAGGGCGCCAGGACTGCCGGCAACCCGAGCGACTCGATCCACAATTCGCGATCGCCGATGTATGCCACCACTTCCCGGCCGGGGGTTACGGTCTCCGGATTCAGCCCCAGTTCCTCGAATACGCGCAGCAGCACCGTTACCGGGCGGTTGGATTTCCGAGGATAGGGAGCGAGCTGCTGCGGGGTCGGTGCAGCAGCCCACATAGCCGTAAGGTGCGACAGCGTACGGTACCCCCGGAACGGCAGCCGTATGCTTCATCCACTGACGCCCGGTGCGTCATCATTATCTGGAGGCAGGAATCATGGGTATCATCGTATGGCTCATCATGGGCGGCGTGGTCGGCTGGATCGCGAGCATGATCATGGGCACCGACGCCAGGCAAGGCATCTTTCTCAACATTGTGGTCGGCATCGTCGGCGCACTGATCGGTGGATGGCTGATCGGGCCGCTGCTCGGCGCCGGCTCCATCAACGACGGCATCACCGTCATGAGTTTCATCGTGTCGCTGATCGGCGCGGTGGCGCTGCTCGCCATCCTGAGCCTCTTCCGGCGCGGCACCGCAACCTGAGGAATTTCGCCCGCCGCGCAGCAGGAAGGCGTGGCGGGCCGTTGTGAGGCAGCGGTTGATCCGCTGCCTCCTCCCAAGTTCGAGTTCGAAACCACGACTATGTGCGATAGCGCACGGTAAGGCCCTGCCGGCGGACTTATAATCCAGGCACAAGCTGTGGTTGGCTTGGAGCGCGAGACTCCGGACTGGGAGGTCAGATTGACAGGCCCGCGTGATACCAGCAATGTAACCCCTCTGGCGCATCCGTCGATGTGCTCTCTCACCTATACTGCACAGCCGCAGGATTCAAATATCGCTCAGCGTCCGCAACCGAGACTGTTCACCGATTCGAGGAAACCCGTGCTTATCAGGTCCACACGACCCAACACCATGCCGCCGCCCACGGCCAATCACCTGTTGGCGGCGCTGCCCGAAGCGGAGTACCAGCGCGTGGCGCCGCACCTGGAGCCGGTTGACCTGCCGCTCGGCCTGGCGCTCCACGAAGTCGGCAGCCGCTTGACCCATGTGTATTTTCAGACCTCTGGGATCGTTTCCCTGCTTCATGTGCTGGAAGATGGCTCGTCGGCGGAAATCGCGGTCAAAGGCTGGGAGGGCGTGGTCGGGGTTTCACTGTTCATGGGGGGGGGCACAACCACCAGCCGTGCCGTGGTGCAATGCGCCGGTCAAGCCTACCGCTTGCGGGCGGACTACATGCAGCAGGAGTTCGAACGCGGCGGCGTTCTGCAGATTGTGCTGCTGCGCTTCACACAGGCGCTCATCACCCAGATGGCGCAGACCGCGGTGTGCAACCGGCATCACTCGATCGACCAGCAGTTATGCCGCTGGCTGCTGCTGAGCCTGGACCGGCTGCCCGGCAATCAGATCAGCATGACCCAGGAACTGATTGCGAACATGCTGGGTGTACGCAGGGAAGGCGTCACCTCCGCGGCAGGCCTATTGCGGCGTGCAAAACTTATTTCCTACCGGCGCGGCCTGATCACGGTGCTGGACCGGCCGGCACTGGAAAAGCGGGTATGCGAGTGCTATGCCGTGGTGAAGAAGGAATCCGATCGTCTGCTGACTCGGCGGCTAGCCCCAGCCCAAGCCGCATTAGGACCAGCCGAGTGATGGACGGATATGGGTTTGCCGCAAGCGGAATTGCGGCCGCGGCACGCTACACGTGGTAACGCGATCAAGAAAAACAGGTAAGGGAGGCACGATGAGCGCACAGTCCAGTCAGCAACTCAAACAACAGGTTTTGCGGGAGCACGCCGAGGAAAGGCTCAAGGAAGGCACCGCGATGCCTACGCACGGCTGGTTGACCAGCCTGGATGCCCTGAGCCTGCTGCACCAACTGGCCAGCTCGCCGGGAAGCGCGGGCGATGCACTCAAGCTGTTGCATGAATTGCAGGTTCACCAGGTTGAACTGGATATTCAACATGAGGAGCTTGAAGCCAGCGAGCGTGGGCTTACCGAAGACCTGATTCACTCTGCCCGGCTGTTCGATTTTGCGCCGGTGAGCTATTTCAGCGTGAGCCCCCAGGGCACGATCAACAGGGTCAATGTCGCCGCGGCGGCGTTGTGCGGGGAGGATCGCGCCGAACTGATCGGCCGCCGGATTGACGACTTCCTCGAGCCGGAAAGCGGGCCGGTTCTGGAAAAGCTGGTGGCAAAGGTACGCAACGGCGTCCTGGACCAAAGCTGCGAAGTGCGTAGCAGCACCGGCGACGCGTTCCATGTCAAGGCGGGATTGGTTCCCGGTGAATCGTCCATTCTGTTAGTCTTCGTGGGCCTGGCCGATTCCATCAAGCGGGCACGACACGCCTGACTTTCGTCCCCCCGGCCGCCCCCGGACGAGGGCAACCATGGTTTTATTGAATCCCGCTACGCGTTCAACCAAGCCGGTTGCGACCCGTATCGTCGGCCTTGGTGCCTCTGCCGGCGGCCTGGTTCCGCTCGAGCAGTTCTTCGGGCAGGTCCCGCCGAACAGCGGAATGGCCTACGTGGTGGTGCAGCATCTCGATCCCACGCAGAAGGCGCTGCTGGCAGAACTGCTGCAGCGGATCACGGCGATGCCGGTGCATGAAGCTGAGCACGAAATGGGCGTCGAACCCGACTGCGTCTATGTGATCCCGCCGAACTCCGAACTCAGCGTGGTCCACGCCAGGCTGAATCTGGCGCCACCTGCGGCACCGCGCGGCCTGCGGTTGCCGATCAACGTGCTGTTCTCATCCCTGGCCCGCGACCAGGGGGAGCGGTCGGTCGCGGTGGTGTTGTCTGGAATGGGCGCGGACGGCACCCTGGGCCTGCAGGCGATCAAGGCGGTCGGGGGGCTGACGGCGGTACAGCAACCCGACTCGGCGCAGTTTGACGCGATGCCCAAGAGCGCCATTGCCGCGGGTTGCGCCGACATCATCGCACCGCCAGCCGAGTTGCCGGCACTTATCGAGGCCTACCTCACGCGGTTGACCGCGCTGGGGCCAGAGGCCCAGACAAAGACAAAGACAAAGCCGAAACCAGAGCCAAAGGCAGAGCAGGAAATCGGTTCCGCGGAGCCGGTACATGCGTCACCGGCACTGGAGCCCATGCAAACCGTTTTCCAGGTGTTGCGCGAGCGCACCCGGCATGATTTCTCCAGTTACAAACCCAGCACGCTCGGGCGCCGGATCGACCGGCGCATGGCGATTCATGCGATCCCCACGCTGGCACAGTATGCGGACTTCCTCCAGCACAACAGCCAGGAAGTCGACCTGCTGTTTAAGGAAGTGCTGATCGGGGTGACCAATTTCTTTCGTGACGCCGCAGTCTGGGAGCATCTGGCAGCGGAAGTGGTGCCGGAATTACTGGCACGGCGCAGTGGGGAGTACAGCCTGCGCGCCTGGGTGGTCGGCTGTTCCAGCGGCGAGGAGGCCTACTCACTGGCCATCGTATTCACCGAAGCGATTCAAGGGCTGGCCAAGGCGCATGAATTCAGCCTGCAGATTTTCGCCTCCGACCTGAGCCCGGATGCCATCAGCGTGGCTCGCCGCGGCCATTATCCGCTGTCGATCCGCAAGGATGTTTCCGAAGACCGGCTGGCGCGCTTTTTCAGCGCCCACGAAACCCACTACCAGGTCAACAAAAACATCCGCGACATGGTGCTGTTTGCGCAGCACGACGTGCTGCTCGATCCGCCCTTCACCAGGCTCGACCTGCTTGCCTGCCGCAACCTGATGATCTACCTGGATGCCGGGCAGCAGCGCCGGCTGGTGCCGTTGTTCCACTACAGCCTGCGTCCCGGTGGTGTGCTGCTGCTGGGCACTTCGGAAACGGTGGGGCGCTTCAACCTTTTGTTCACCCCGATCAACTCGAAGCTGCGAACGTACCTGCGCCAGGACAATGCCGCGGCTGTCGGCCTCGACTTCCCGGTGCAACCGCGTGGTCCGCGGCCCGCGGCAAGCAAGGAGATATACGTGTCGCCCTCCACCTCTACGGCTATTACCAAAAACCTGCAGCAGGCGGCCGACCAGTTGCTGCTGCAGGTGTATTCGCCAGCTGCCGTCGTCGTCAGCGGCCAGGGCGACATCGTCTACATCAGCGGGCACACCGGGAAATACCTGGAACCGGCAGCCGGCAAAGCCAATTGGAACTTTTACGCCATGGTGCGCGAGAGCCTGCGCGCGCGTCTCGGCGATGCCCTGCACCAGGCCGCCACGCAGAAGGAAGCGGTGCAATTACGCGGCCTGCAGGTGCAATCGCCCGGTGGCGAGGCGCACACCGTCGACGTCACCGTGCAGGCGCTCCACGATAGTGCTGCATTGAAGGACATGTTCATGGTGGTGTTCCGGGATGTTGCACCGGCGCCGGCGCCGGCCCCGGCCCCGGCCCGCCGCGGCCGGGGCAAGTCGCAATCGAAGGATCAGGCAACGGATCAGGCGGCGGACGTGCAGCAGCACCTCGATGAAATCCACGCCTTGCGCGAGCAGAACCGTACCACCCGGGACGCGCTGCAAGCCACCAACGAAGAACTGCAGGCGACCAACGAAGAACTCCAGTCAACCAACGAAGAATTGCAGTCCACCAACGAAGAGCTGTCGACTTCGAAGGAGGAAATGCAATCGATGAACGAGGAACTGCAAACCATCAATGCCGAGTTGCAGACCAAGTTGGACGATCTTGCGCTGGCCCAGAGCGACCTGTCCAACATTCTGAACA
>Ga0299906_10004395_pt1 | contig 11555 bp, 11 predicted proteins | sample RVTome_14_FD_200259 | JGI IMG/M metagenome (GOLD analysis project Ga0299906, IMG submission 200259) | Soil microbial communities from uranium-contaminated site in the Upper Colorado River Basin, Wyoming, United States - RVT145D125 (version 2) ... | reverse complement strand
ATGTTCTGGGTGGTGGTGGTGTTTCTGCCCATCGTGCTCGCCTACACCGCCTGGGTCTACCGCGTGCTGCGCGGCAAGATCACGGTCGAGCAGGTGCGAGCGAAACCGCGCAGCCTCTATTAGCGAGCGTCCTGAAAATGCTTGACGACGCTCGGCCCCTCACCCCTTCCCCCTCTCCCGAGTGGAGAGGGCAAATGGACAGCGGTAAATGGGTCGTCGACCATTTACCGAAAGCTCAATAGAAAGGAGCATTCCATGTGGTACTTTTCGTGGATACTCGGCCTCGGCCTCGCGCTCGCCTTCGGCATCATCAACGTCATGTGGCTCGAGGCGAATTACGCCTTCGGCGACCTCGACGAGCGCGACACGAAGCAGCGCTTCCAGGACCGCAGCGAATAGCGCCCCGGTGCCGGCGTTACGACGGCTAACCGGGTACGGCGCTTGACGTTTCGAGCATGGTGAGGCGGCATCAGTAGAATGAAAGCCGCCATTGAATATGCTTATGTGTCCGGGTTCAGGGGCATGTCGATAACGGCGGACGGCCGAATGGAACCAATGCTTGACTTCGCGATAGGCCGGACTAAGACTATCCACGCCTGACACCAACAAGAACCGTCAGGCAACTGTCTCTGCGGGTCGCACAAGTGGCGTAACGAGAGATCATCCGAAAAGGGGGAGACCATGGCAGCACAAAATTGGCGTACCGAGGACTGGGTAGCGGTCTACCTGGGTTTCTTCATCATCGCCGCGGCGCTGGTCGTCTTCAGCGGGAAGCTCTTCGATCTCGGGCAAGTGAGGTCGACGTTTCGCTGGACGACCGACGCGCAGATCGCCTCGCGCGCGGGAGACTGGACGGGGGCGCTCGATGGCGTCATCAAGGACGCCGAGGGCAGGGGCGAAAAGGGCAAGGCGGTCGCTGCAGCCGCAACCAATCTCAAGGCGGCGCTCGCGCAGAACGACCGCAAGGCGATCGAAAGCGCTGCCGGCGCGCTGGCGAAGGCCGGGGGACGGAACACGGTCGCCGGCTCGGTCGGCAGCCAGGTGCGAGGGCACGCCTCGGCTTCCGCCGCCAAGGTCTTCTCCGGCGGCAATATCGGCAAGGGCGTCACCATCGGCATCGCGGGGCTGGTCGTCGGCGCGATCGGTTTTGCGCTGATCGGCGGCAACGTCGGCGCGTTCCTGGTCGGATTTCCGGTCGTCTTCATCCTCGCCTGGATCGCGCGCATGCTCGCCGGCAACGGGCTGTTCGTCGAGTACGGCGTGGAATACGTGATCTTTGCCCTGTTCCTGGGCCTGCTGATCAGCAACACCATCGGCACGCCCGCGTGGCTCAAGCCCGCCGTGCAGACCGAGTACTACATCAAGACCGGCCTCGTGATCCTCGGTGCCGGCCTGCTGTTCCTGGAGATCGTCCAGGCCGGCGCGCTGGGCATCGTCCAGGCGATTCTCGTGGTGAGCGTGATCTGGTACGTGTGCTTCTGGATCGCGCGCAAGCTCAAGGTGGACGACGATTTCGCGGCGATGCTTTCCTCGTCGGTCGCGATCTGCGGCGTATCCGCCGCGATCGCCACCTGCGGCGCGATCCAGGGGGACAAGAAGAAGCTCTCCTACGTGACCTCGCTGGTGCTGATCGTCGCCGTGCCGATGATGATCCTCATGCCATGGCTGGTAAGGGCTTTCCAGATCCCCGACATCGTGGCCGGCGCGTGGATGGGCGGCACGCTCGACACCAGCGCGACCGTGGTCGCCGCGGGCGCCCTCATCAGCGACGCGGCCATGAAGACCGGCGTGATCGTCAAATTCTCGCAGAACGCGCTGATCGGAGTCGCGGCCTTCATTCTCGTCGTGTGGTGGACCTACAAGGGCACCACCGTGGGAGCCGCGAAACCGAGCGCCGGCATCATCTGGGAGCGCTTCCCGAAATTCGTGCTCGGCTTCCTGATCGTCTCATTCGTGTTCTCGTTCTTCCTGCCCACCGACACGGTGCGGGGCACCGGCGGCGCGCTCGGCGAGCTGCGCACGTGGTGGTTCGCGCTCGCCTTCGTGTGCATCGGGCTCGAGACCAAGTTCGTGGACCTGGCGACGATGGAAGGCGGCCGTCCGGCGGCGGCGTTCCTCGCGGCCCAGTTCGTGAACATCTTCTGGACGCTGCTGCTCGCCTACCTGCTGTTCGGCGGTGTCATCTTCCCGGTGCCCGACATCAAGTAGCCGCGGCGCCGTGGACCCCAGCCCCGAGCGGGCGGCCCGGCCGCCCACTCGGGGCTTGTCGTTTGGAGGCTACCCAGCGCCATGACGGCGACGATCCGGCGCGTCGTGAGCTGGCTCAAGGGGTGCAATGCACTGAAGCAGCCCCCCGTCGTGCTCAGCCGGGCCGCTCGCCTGTTCTCGAAGGAGCGCGATCTCCGGATGGTATGGAAGGTGGCAAAGCGCGGGCGGCACTCGGTCCTGGCCGGCACCGCGCACTTCTTCCCCTACCGGTTCCGGCAGGCGCTGCGCGAGCATATCGGCGCCGCCAGCACGGTCGTGCTCGAAGGCCCGCTGGACGACGCTGCGCGGCGCAAGGTTGTCTCGGCGGGTTCCGGCAGGCGCGGGGCGTCCCTGTACGACGCCCTCGATGCGGCGACCCTCCGCAAGCTCGAGCAGGCGCTAGGAGCGGCGGCGCGGCCGCCGAGCGGCAGCGCTCTCCTGTGGGAGCTGCTCCACGGCGGCCCGGCGAGCCGGCTCAGCAATGAATTGAGGCCGCTCGAGCCCTGGATGGCCTTCTTCCACATCTGGACCGAGCTGCGAACGCGCGACGGGTGGATCTACTCGATGGATCTCGACGCCGCGCGCATCGCCGCCGGGCTGGGCAAGGACGTGCGCTATCTCGAAACCATCGAGGAGCAGATCGAAACGCTGGAGCGGGTTCCGCTCCAGCGCTGGGTGGATTTCCTCAAGCGCGCGGACTGGGACGCCTATCGCCGCGACTACGTTCGGTGCTTTCTCGAAGGCGATCTCGCCGCCCTCACGGCCCTGGCGCAAGGCTTCCCGACTTTCTGCGCGCCCGTCATCGAGCAGCGGGACCCCGTTCTGCTCGAGCGGATGCTGCCATTCCTCGAGCGCGGCAATGCAGCCGCCTTCGTTGGAATCACGCACTGCCGCGGGCTCATCGCGTTGCTGCAGGCCCGCGGCTACCGCGTGACGCAGGGCAGTCCGCGCGGCGGGCCCCAACCGCACTAGGCCGCGCTCGCCGCCGCCGTCGCCTTCTTGGAGGCCGCGCGCGAGCCGACCGTGGGATACGGATAGAGCATGTTGAGTGCGATGCTCTGGTTCGCGGTCTGCACGATGCGCACGTGCTCGCGCCTGAGCTCGCGCGCATGACGGCAGCCGCAGGAGTGCGCGATCATGTCGATCTCCACGTTCATGTTGCGCGCATAGTTCGCCACGCGCAGGTACTTCTCCTCCACTGCCAGTCCGCGCTGCAGGCGCTTGTTGTGGGTGGTGACGCCGGTGGGGCAGGTATTGGTGTGGCAGCGCAGCGCCTGGATGCAGCCGAGCGAGAACATGAAGCCGCGCGCCGTAACCACGAAATCGGCTCCCGCGCACAAGGCCCACGCCGCGCGCGCGGAGGTCACGAGCTTGCCGGCCGCCACGACGCGGATGCGTTTCTTGAGATCCGATTGCAGGAGCGAATCCACCACCCGCGGCAGCGCTTCGGCAATCGGCAGCGCCATATGATCCATCAGGGTCTGGGGCGCCGCGCCGCTGCCGCCCTCGCCGCCGTCGATGTGCAGGAAGTCGGGCGCGTACTCCTGTCCGCGCTGCAGGACCGTGTCACACAGTTCGTTGACGAATTCCCAGCCGCCGATCGCGGTCTTCACGCCGACCGGCCGGCCGGTGAGATCGCGCAGGGTGGCGACCTTGTCGAGCAGCTCGCCCATGTTGGCGATGTCGTAGTGGCGGTTGGGGCTGATCGAGTCCGAGCCGGCCGGAATGCCGCGGATGCGCGAGATCTCCTCGGTCACCTTCGCCCCCGGCAGCACGCCGCCCTTGCCCGGCTTCGCCCCCTGCGAGAGCTTGATCTCGAACGCCTTCACCACCTGCCCCAGCTCTTTCGCCCGTTCCGGGGAGAAGCTCCCGTCGAGGTTACGCATGCCGTACTTGGCCGTGCCCATCTGCATGACGATATCGCACTCGCCTTCGAGATGATGGGGCGCCAGGCCGCCCTCCCCGGTGCCGAGCCAGCAGCCCGCCTCCGTCGCTCCGCGCGAAAGCGCGCGCACCGCCGGGGCCGAGATCGCGCCGAAGCTCATGCCGCTTATATTGACGAGGGAACGCGCCTCGAACGGGTGCCGGCAGTAGCCGTCCCCGATGAGAAGCGACGGCGTCGGAAGGCGGTCCTCCTCGAGCACCGGGAACGGATGGTTGACGAAGATGATCGAGCCCGGCTCGCGCAGGTCGTTGGTCGAGCCGAAGCCGATGATGCTGCCTTCGCCCTTGGCAAGGCGATAGACGAAGCCGCGGGTCGCGCGGTTGAACGGCAGCTCGGCGCGGTCGCCTGCGAAGAAATACTGCCTGAAGTACTCGCCGAGACTCTCGAAGAAGAAGCGCAACCGGCCGACGACCGGGAAATTGCGCAGCACCGTGTGCTTCTTCTGGGTGACGTCGTGGATGATGACGACGATCAGCCCGCCGATCAGCACGATTCCGACTATCGTGCCGATGCCGTAAGACACTACGCTCAGCATGCCGTCCATCGCGGTTCCCCCGATGCGCTAGTGCCGTTCCAACTTGTTCCCCAAAATTCCGGCCGTACGTCCAGCGCGGACATTCGGTCCCCCAGCAAGCGCCTGGATTGGCATAATAAGTTGGAACGGCACTAGAATCGCCGCACGGTTCCGGGGCAACTATAGATCAATCCGATGGACTTGACATCCGAGATCGAGCGCAACGTGCGCGCCGCGCTGGCCGAGGACGTGGGCGGCGGCGATCTCACCGCGCCCCTGATCCCTTCCGGCAAGCGCGTGCGCGCGTCCGTGCTGTGCCGCCAGCAGGCCGTTGTCTGCGGGCAGCCGTGGTTCGAGCGCACCCTCCGCCAGCTCGATCCCGCGGCGGAGATCGCATGGGAAGTGCCGGAGGGCGCGACTGTCGCCGCCGGCACGCGCGTCTGCTCGGTCCACGGCGAGGCGCGCGCCCTGCTCGCCGCCGAGCGCGTGGCGCTCAATTTCCTGCAGACCCTCTCGGGCGTGGCGACCGTTACCCGCCGCCACGTCGAGGCGGTCGCCGGCACGCGGGCGAAAATAGTGGATACGCGCAAGACGCTCCCGGGACTGCGCCTCGCCCAGAAGTACGCCGTGCGGGCCGGCGGCGGATCCAATCACCGCATGGGGCTCTACGACGCGATGCTGATCAAGGAGAATCACATCGCCGCCGCGGGTGGAATCCGGCAGGCCGTCACGCAGGCACGCAGGCTCGAGCGCAGGGGGGACTGGATCCAGGTCGAGGTCGAGAACCTCGGTCAGTTGAAGGAAGCCCTGGATGCCGGCGCCACCATGATCCTGCTCGACAACATGGACATCGCGCGGATGCGCGAAGCGGTGAATATCGCCGGCGGGCGCGCCGAGCTCGAGGCTTCCGGCGGCATCACCCTGGACAACGTCCGCGCCATCGCCGAGACCGGTGTGCACCGCATCTCGGTCGGCGCGCTCACCAAGGACGTCAAGGCGGCGGATTTCTCGATGCGGTTTGAGTGAAACTCACACCGCGTGTTGAACGGCGGCGGTCCCGTCCGTTCGAACACGTGGAGTTAAACCGGCGCGGAGCGTCGGGATTTAACGGGTCTTCGTCGTCGGCCTTAGCGAATAGAACACGTTTCGGTAATCGAAGCCGTCCTTCTTGCCGAAATACCCGCTTCGCCCCGGGTCGTAGCTCGGGCAAACCTTCCCGGTAACCCGGTCTTCGTCGTAATCCGTCTGCTTGGCCACCGAGCCGTCCCTGTTCACGAAGGATGCGTTGTATACGCTTTGGCCGCTGAGACGGCCTTTTTTCACCACGACATCCACGCGCACCGTGTCACGGGTCAGGTCATTGAATACCGCTCCCGGAAACCAATCGGTGAACACGCGCTGCAAACGCTTGAGCTCGAGCTGGGTCAGGTCATAACCCTCAGCCACACGAGTGCGCAGCACGATGCGTCTTTCGATCTCTTGTCCTGTCTCTGCCATATTTGCGGATGCTGCCCCGCGGAGGCCCGGGGAGTCAAGGAGTCCATCGGTCGCCAAAAGGCGACACCGATTGGCGTGGTCCGCCGGGCGACGCGCCTGGCGGCTCCATTGTCGTTGTTCTTCGCGCCCTTGCGACTAGTTCTTGAGGCGCTGGCGTATGACCCGCTCGATTGCCTTCAGGTCCGCGTCCACCGTCATCGGCTTCGCGCTACTCGCAATCGCGGTATCGGGATCCTTCAGGCCGTGACCAGTCAGCGTGCAGACGATGGTGGCGCCCTCCCCGATCTTTCCGAGCTCGAGGTCCTTCAGAACGCCCGCGAGCGCAATGGCGGAAGCCGGCTCGCAGAACAGGCCTTCGGCCTGCGCCAGCATTTTCTGCACGTGCAGGATCTCCGTGTCGGTGCATTCGGCAAACCAGCCGCCGGATTCACGCCCCGCCACCACTGCCTGCTGCCACGACACCGGGTTGCCGATGCGGATCGCCGTGGCCACGGTCTCGGGGTTCTCGACCGGCCGGCCACGCACGATCGGCGCGGCGCCCGAAGCCTGGTAGCCCAGCATGATCGGCCGGCGCTCCACGAGTTTCTGCTTGCGATAGCTGCGCATTCCATCGGTACGTTTCAGCGCCGCGGTGTCCGCGTCCGCCGATTCCGAGTAGCCGATCCAGTGCGCGGTGATATTGCCGGCGTTGCCCACCGGCAGCGCGTGGTAGTCGGGCGCGTCGCCCAGCGCCTCGATCACCTCGAAGGCAACGGTCTTCTGCCCCTGAATGCGGTAGGGATTGATCGAGTTGACGATCTTTACCGGAAGTGACGCGGCGATTTCCTGAACGAGCCGCATGCCCTCGTCGAAATTGCCGCGGATCTGGATCACGACCGAGCCGTGCATCATCGCCTGGGAGAGCTTGCCGAGCGCGATCTTGCCTTCGGGGATCAGCACGAAGCAGGCGATGCCGGCGCGCGCGGCGTAGGCCGCGGCGGAGGCCGACGTGTTGCCGGTGGACGCGCAAATGATCGCCCGCGCGCCCTCCTCCACCGCCTGCGTGACCGCCATCGTCATGCCGCGGTCCTTGAACGAGCCGGTGGGATTCGCGCCCTCGAACTTGGCGTAGATGCCGACTTTCTTGCGCACCAGCACCGGCAGGTTCCTCAGCTCGATCAGCGGCGTCGCGCCTTCGTTGAGAGAGATGGCGCGCGTATCCGCCGCGACCGGCAGGCGGTCGCGATACTTGTCGATCAGTCCGGTATACATAGTTTCGAGTTTTAAGTTGCGAGTTTCGAGTTCACCAGTGTGGGGCTGCCGAGTTGAGAACCCAACTCGAAACTGGAAACTCGGAACTGGAAACTGTCAGTTGAGCTCTTCGAGCCGGATGCGGGTGACCTTGCCGACAACCACCGGCAGCTTCTCGATCTTCGCGATCGCGGCGTCCACATTCTTCTCGACGGTCAGGTGGGTGAGCATGATGATGTCCACCTCGACCTCGCCCACGCGCGGCTCCTTCTGCACCATCGCCTCGATCGAGATTCGCAAATCCGCGAGGATGCGCGTGATGTCGGCGAGCACGCCGGGCTTGTCCTGCACCTTCATCCGCAGGTAGCAGCGGGTCTCCACCTCGCCCATCGGCAGGATCGGCGTATCGGCGAGCTGACCGGGCTGGAAGGCGAAATGCGGCACGCGGTGCTCCGGGTCCGCGGTCAGCATGCGCGCCACGTCGACCAGGTCGGCGATCACGGCCGAGGCGGTCGGTTCCGCCCCCGCCCCTGCCCCGTAATACATCGTCTGGCCGACGGCATCCCCCTTCACCAGGATGGCGTTCATCACCCCTTCCACGCTGGCGATCAGGCGCCGCGCCGGCACCAGCGCCGGGTGCACCCGGATCTCGATGCCCTTCGGCCGGCGCCGGGTGATGCCGAGCAGCTTGATGCGGTAGCCGAGCTCCTCCGCGTAACGGATGTCCTCCCGCGTGAGCCGGGAGATGCCTTCGATATAGGCGGACTCGAACCGCATCGGGATGCCGAAGCCGATCGCCGCCATGATGGTCGTCTTGTGCGCGGCGTCCACGCCCTCGATATCGAAGGTGGGATCGGCCTCGGCGTAACCGCGCCGCTGCGCTTCCTTGAGCACGTCCTCGAAGCTCGCGCCGCGCTCGCGCATCTCCGACAGGATGAAGTTGCAAGTGCCGTTGACGATGCCCGCGATCCACTCGATCCGGTTGGCGCTGAGCCCCTCGCGCAGCGACTTGATGATGGGGATACCGCCGCCCACCGCCGCTTCGAACGCCACCATCACGTCCTGCTTCTGCGCCGCGGCGAAGATCTCGTTGCCGTGCCGCGCAATCAGCGCCTTGTTGGCGGTAACGATGTGCTTGCCGGCGGCGATCGCCTGGAGGATCAAGTCCTTGGCGATGGTGGTCCCGCCGATCAGCTCGACCACGATGTCGATATCGGGATTGCTCACCACCTCTTTCGCATCGGCGGTGACGGTCGCGCGCCCCCCGACGATGCGGCGCGCCTTCTCCACTTCCTTGTCGGCGACCATCTTCATCGTGATTGCGCAACCGGCGCGGCGCGAAATCTCCTCGCGGTTGCGATCGAGCACCGTGAATGTGCCGCCGCCCACGGTGCCGATGCCGAGCAGGCCGACGTTGATCGGTTTCATGCTCCGTCCTTCTTGAACATGTCCTTGATCCCGCGCAGCGCCTGGCGCGTGCGGGCCTCGTTCTCGATCAGGGCAAACCGCACGTGGCCGTCGCCGTACTGCCCGAAGCCGATGCCGGGCGCCACCGCGATCCTGGCGTCCGCCAGCAGCTTCTTGGAAAACTCCAGCGACCCGAGTTTTCGGTACGGCTCGGGAATCGGCGCCCAGACGTACATGGTCGCTTTCGGCACCTCGACGTTCCAGCCCATCGCCCGCATGCCGCTGCACAGCACGTCGCGGCGCCCCTGGTAGACCCTGCGCACGGTCTCCACGCAATCCTGCGGCCCTTCCAGGGCGATGATGGAGGCCACCTGGATCGGTGTGAACATGCCGTAGTCATGATAGCTCTTCATTCGCGCGAGCGCGGTGACGAGCTCCCGGTTGCCGACCATGTAGCCCACGCGCCAGCCCGCCATGTTGTAGCTCTTCGACATGGTGAAGAACTCGACCGCGATCTCGCGCGCGCCGGGCACCTGCAGGATCGAGGGCGCCTGGTAGCCGTCGAACACGATATCGGCGTACGCGAGATCGTGCACGACGTAGACGTGATGCTCCCGCGCGAGCGCGACGAGCCGCTCGAAGAACGGCAGGTCCACGCACTGCGTCGTCGGGTTGCTGGGAAAATTGACGATCAGCATCTTGGGCTTCGGGTACGAGTCCCGGAACGCCCGCTCGACCGCCTCGAAAAAATCGGCCTCCGGCGTCATCGGCACGTGCCGGATGTCGGCGCCGGAGATGACCGGCCCGTAAATATGGATCGGGTAGCTCGGGTTGGGCACCAGCACGGTGTCGCCGGTGTCAAGGGCGGCGAGCGCGAGGTGCGCGATGCCCTCCTTCGAGCCGATGGTGACGATCGCCTCGGAATCCGGATCGAGCTCGACGCCGTAACGCGCCCGGTACCAGTTGCAGATCGCGCGCCGCAGCCGCACGATGCCCTTCGACACCGAATAGCGATGGGTGTCGGGACGCTGCACGGTCTCGATCAGCTTGTCCACGATGTGCCGCGGCGTGGGCTGATCGGGATTGCCCATGCTGAAGTCGATGATGTCCTCGCCCCGCCGGCGCGCGGCGAGCTTCAACTCGCCGGTGACGTTAAAGACGTAGGGCGGCAGACGCTTGATTCGAGCAAACTCTTCCATGGGCGCGGCACGTCGAAGCGCAAAAGCGTGTTATTCTAACGGAGCAAGTTACCTTAAGCAAATCAGTGGCTTATGAAATTGCACCTGACCCGGGACGCGAGCCTGCAGCTGTTCTCCGGCTACGGCACGGGTTACGTCGCAGTCAACAACGTGCGCTACGAAACGGGCGTCGTCGTGAGCCCGCATGCGGTCAGCGCATGGGAAGTGAGGGGGTTCGAGGCACTGACTGCGGCGGACTTCGGGTTCATCGAAGCCCTGCAGCCCGAGATCGTGATCCTGGGAACCGGCTCGGCGCAGCGCTTTTTGCGAACGGAGCTCGTGCGTGCGCTCGCCGCAACCGGAGTGGGTGTCGAGGTCATGGACAGCCGCGCCGCGTGCCGGACCTACAACATACTTGCGACCGAAGGCCGCAAGGTCGTGGCGGCAATATTGACGGCCTAGTGCCGCTTCGACCTATCGGATTTCCGGCGCTCCTACAGATCGCCGAGCACCTTGATGTGCGCCGCGACGCTCCGCCCCAGGGCGCTCAACGCGTAGCCGCCCTCCAGCACCGACACGATGCGGCCGGCGGCCGATCGCCGGGCGACCTCCTTGATTTGTTCCGTCACCCACGCGTAGTCCGCTTCCACCAGGTTGAGCATGGCCATGTCGTCTTCACGGTGCGCGTCGAAGCCGGCGGAAATGAACAGCATCTCCGGCTTGAACGCCAGGAGCGCCGGCAGCCAGAACCCCTCTACCGCAGCGCGAAATTCGGCTCCGCCGCTGTAGGCTGCGAGCGGAATGTTCACCATGCGCTCCGAGCGCCCTTCCACCCCGCTGTACGGGTAGAACGGGTGCTGAAACGTCGACACCATCATGACGCGCGGATCGTCCCGGAAGATCTCTTCCGTGCCGTTGCCGTGATGGACGTCGAAATCCACGATGGCAACCCGCTTCAGCCGATGGCTCTCGAGCGCATGCGCGGCGGCCACCGCGACGTTGTTGAACAGGCAGAAACCCATGGCGCGGGCGCGCCCGGCATGGTGCCCCGGCGGCCGCACGGAGCAGAACGCCGCTTCCGCCTCGCCGCGCAGCACCTGGTCGGTCGCCAGCACCGCCGCGCCCGCCGCGCGCAGCGCCGCTTTCAGGCTATGGGGATTCATCGCGGTATCGGGATCGAGGGCCGCCAGTCCTCTTTCGGGCACCGCGTGTTCGAGCGCCGTGATGTACGCCGGCGCATGGATGCGCTCGAGCTCGGCGCGGCTTGCGAGCGGCGCTTCGGGGTGCATCAGAAAATTGATCAGACCCGATGCCACCAGTTGATCGTCGATGGCGGCGAGCCGCGCCGGGCACTCGGGATGTTGGGCGCCCATGTCGTGCAGCCGGCAGTCGGGATGGGTAACGTAGGCGACCGTCATCAGCTATGGATTATGCTCCGATCGTGCAACCCTATCCCTCGCACCTTGTCCAACGGCTGACGCTGCGCGACGGTACGGCCGTCACGATCCGCCCCATACGCCCCGAGGACGAGGACATC
>Ga0299906_10004394_pt1 | contig 11556 bp, 6 predicted proteins | sample RVTome_14_FD_200259 | JGI IMG/M metagenome (GOLD analysis project Ga0299906, IMG submission 200259) | Soil microbial communities from uranium-contaminated site in the Upper Colorado River Basin, Wyoming, United States - RVT145D125 (version 2) ... | reverse complement strand
GCGTCGTAATCGCCGGCGTGCCGAGCCGGAGCCCGCTGGTAACGAACGGCGACCGCGGATCTCCCGGCACGGCGTTTTTGTTGACCGTGATGTTGGCACGGTCGAGCGCGGCGTCTGCGTCCTTGCCGGTGATGTCCTTGTCGATGAGGCAGAGCAGCAGGAGATGGTTGTCGGTGCCGCCGGAAACCACAGAGAACCCGCGATCGGTGAACACCTCGGCCATTGCCCGTGCGTTGTCGACGACACGGCCCTGGTATGTCCTGAATTCCGGCTGCATGGCTTCCAGGAGTGCGACGGCTTTGGCGGCGATGACATGCATGAGCGGCCCGCCCTGGGTACCCGGGAACACCAGCGAGTTGAATTTTCTGGTCAGCTCGTCGTTCTTGCGCGCGAGGATAAGGCCGCCGCGCGGGCCGCGCAGCGTCTTGTGCGTGGTCGTGGTCACCACGTCAGCGACGGGAACGGGATTCGGATAGTGTCCCGTTGCAACGAGGCCTGCGACGTGCGCCATGTCGACCATCAGGTACGCGCCGACCTTGTCGGCGATATCGCGAAATCGCTGCCAGTCGAGCACCCTCGAGTAGGCGGAGAAGCCGGCGATGATCATGCGTGGGCGATGCTCGAGCGCAAGCGACTCCACCTGCTCGTAGTCGAGAAGCCCCGTCTGGGCGATCACGCCGTACTGGATTGCGTTGAACAGTTTGCCCGAGAAATTGACTTTCGCGCCGTGCGTAAGATGCCCGCCGTGTGACAGGCTCATGCCGAGAATCGTATCGCCGGGATCGAGCAGCGCCAGGCACGCGGCGGCATTGGCCTGCGACCCGGAATGCGGCTGCACGTTGGCGTAATCCGCGCCGAACAGCTTCTGCGCGCGCTCGATGGCCAGCGTCTCGGCGACATCGACGAACTCGCAGCCGCCGTAGTAGCGCTTGCCGGGATAGCCTTCCGCATACTTGTTGGTCAGCACCGAGCCCTGCGCTTCGAGCACCCTGGGACTGACGTAGTTTTCGGAAGCGATAAGCTCGATGTGCTCTTCCTGACGCCGTGCTTCGTCGACAATGGCCTTGAATAATTCGCTGTCGAACTGTTCGATCGTCGGGGTCTCAACGTACATGCGGCAAAGTCTCCATTGCTCCTGAGGCCTTCGATGGGCGGAAAGTCGTGCAAGTGTAACGCAGTGCCCGGCCGAACTCTCCCCGGGGAGTCCCCGATAGAAGCGCTGTAGGAGCCCGCCATGCGGGCGATCACCCGCTCTTCGATTGGCACATGCGCAAATCGGAAAGCGGGTGATCGCCCGCGGGGCGGGCTTCTACAGCGTCTCTATTGCGACTCATGCGGTAACGCCCTACCCCACTGCCGCGAAGGTCTCAACGACCCGCGTCCAGGCACGGGCCAGGTTGCGCCTGCTGTAGCCGCCTCCGCCGGTGCCGACGATGCGGCCTCCGCAATGAAGGTCCGCGAGTTGGCAGAGGCTCCTGGCCGCGGTGGCGTGCGCTTCCTCGGAGTAACGGAGGTGGGTCAGGGGGTCGCCCGCGAGGCTGTCGGCGCCGCACTGGAAGATAATGAAGTCGGGTGATGCATTGTCGATGAACTCGGCGATTCTCGCCCAGGCGACGTTGAAATCGTGGTCGTCCGCCCCGGGCGCCATGGGTATGTTGAGTTTCGTGCCTTTGGCGAGTCCCTTTCCGGTCTCCTCGGCGGAACCGGTTCCCGGATACAGGAAACGGCCGTCTTCGTGCATATCCGCGAACAGCAGGTCCGGATCGTCCTCGAATCCGTAGAACACGCCGTCGCCGTGATGGGCGTCGATGTCCACGTACGCGATTCTGTGCAGGCCGTACTCCCTGCGAAGATACTCCACCGCGACTCCACAGTCGTTGAACACGCAGAATCCGGCCGCGTTGGCCCGTCCCGCGTGGTGCAGTCCGGCGATCGGCACGAATGCCCGCGACGTTTCGCCGCGCATGACGGCGTCGACCGCGGCGAGCGTGGTGCCGACCACATCGGAAGCTGCTTCGAATACGCCGGGAAACGCGGGTGTATCGCCGGCATCGAGGAACCCCCGGCCCTCGCGCGACAGCTGCGTGACGCGATCGATGTACTCCGGTGTATGAAAGAGAGCGAGAGCGTCCACGCTCGCGCGGCGCGGCTCGGCGTAATGAACGGCGGAGCCAAGGCCGGCGCTTGCCAGCTCGGCGTGAAACGCGTCGTGGCGGTCAGGGCCGAACGGATGATCGTTGCCGAATCCGTAGTTCGCAAGTGCCGTGCCCCGGTAGACGAACACCGGCGATTTCCTGTCGCTTCCCGCTGTCATCCTGTACCCATCGCTTTGGTGCCGCGCGGTTTTACTTCGCGAAGCCGCGCGACTACCGCTTAAGACCAATATGCAATAATGCGCGCCTCGATTCCTACTCACCCAGATCAGGCATGGCGCAATATATCTTTACAATGAACCGCGTGGCCAAGGTGGTCCCGCCGAAACGTTTCATCCTCCGGGACATTTCCTTGAGTTTCTATCCCGGCGCCAAAATCGGCGTTCTCGGCCTGAACGGCTCGGGAAAATCCACTTTACTGCGAATCATGGCCGGTATCGACAGGGAATTCGACGGGGAGGCACGGCCGCAGCCCGGGATCAACATCGGGTACCTGGCGCAGGAACCGGAACTGGACGCGTCGAAGAACGTGCGCCAGAACGTCGAGGAAGGGGTTGCGACAACCAAAGACCTGCTGGATCGCTTCAACGAAATCAGCATGCAGTTCACCGAACCGATGGACGATGAGCAGATGTCGGCGCTGCTCGACGAGCAGGGAAAACTGCAGGATGCCATTGAAGCGGCCGGCGGCTGGGAACTGGACCGCAAGCTGGAAGTAGCGGCAGACGCGCTGCGCTTGCCGCCCTGGGACGCGGAAGTCAGTACCCTGTCGGGCGGCGAACGGCGTCGGGTGGCGCTGTGCCGGCTGCTGATTTCAAAGCCCGACATGCTGCTGCTCGACGAGCCGACCAACCACCTGGACGCCGCATCGGTTGCGTGGCTTGAGCGTTTCCTCGAGGAATATCCGGGCACCGTCATCGCGGTCACTCACGACCGGTATTTCCTGGATAACGTCGCGGGCTGGATTCTCGAACTCGACCGCGGGCACGGCATTCCCTGGGAAGGCAACTATTCGTCATGGCTCGAGCAAAAGGAACAGCGTCTTGCGCACGAGGAACAGACCGAGAAGGCGCGACAGAAAGCCATGCAGCTCGAGCTCGAATGGGTGCGATCCAATCCCAAAGGTCGCCAGGCCAAGTCCAAGGCGCGCCTGAAGCAGTTCGAGGAAATTTCGTCACAGGCTTACCAGAAACGCAACGAGACGAATGAAATCTACATCCCACCGGGTCCCCGGCTGGGCGATGTCGTGATCGAAGTCGACCACGTACGAAAGGCTTTCGGCGACAAGCTGCTGATGGACGGCTTAAGTTTCTCGCTCCCCGCCGGGGGTATCGCCGGCATCATCGGTCCGAACGGCGCGGGCAAGACGACACTGTTCCGCATGATCACCGGGACCGAGAAGCCGGACAGCGGCAGTATCCGTCTGGGCGAGAGCGTCAAGCTGGCAAGCGTCGATCAGTCGCGCGAAAGCCTCGACGGCAGCAAGACGGTATGGGAAGAGATTTCGGATTCACAGGACGTTATCCGGGTCGGCACCTATGAAACGCCGTCGCGCGCGTACGTTGGCCGCTTCAACTTTCGCGGCACCGACCAGCAGAAAAAGATCGGTCTTCTCTCTGGCGGAGAGCGCAACCGCGTGCATCTCGCCAAGATGCTGAAAGAGGGCGGCAACCTGCTGCTTCTCGACGAGCCCACCAATGACCTCGATGTCGAAACACTGCGCGCTCTCGAGCAGGCATTGCTGGAGTTCCCCGGCTCCGCAGTCGTGATCTCGCACGATCGCTGGTTTCTCGACCGCGTTGCCACGCACATTCTCGCCTTCGAGGGCGACAGCGAAGTTACCTGGTTCGCCGGCAATTACGCGGAATACGAGGAAGACCGGAAGCGGCGTATCGGCGCCGATGCGAACACTCCGCACCGCGTCCGGTACAAACGGCTCGCGACCGGCTGAGCGCGCGAACAGGATATGGGTCTCCTCGTCGCACTCAGCGCTGTTTTCGCCCTGCTCGCGATGTTCTTTCTCGGCCGTACGGTCCGGTGCACGCGTCGCGGGCGCATCCTGCGCGCTGGCGGCTCGGGAATCAGCTTCGCGGTCTGCGCCGTGCTGGCGACGGCGGCAATTCTGCTGACCGTCAGTTACTACGGCTACAACAGGCTGACCGCAGAGCAGGCGGTTTCCAGGATCGAATTCGTCCAGACCGGCCGTAACGAATACCAGGCGCGCCTGATGGTCGAAGGCGAACCCGATCGGCTGTTTGCACTTCGCGGCGACGAATGGCAGATGGACGCGAGGCTCGTGACCTGGAAACCGCCCGCAACCATACTGGGACTCGATCCCATCTATCGCCTCGAAAGACTCAGCGGACGATTCACGGACATCGGCCGCGAGCAAAACGCAATCCGCACCGTACACCAACTCTCCCCGCCGCAACTGATCGACGTCTGGTACGTCGCCAGGCGCTTCCCCGCACTCGCTCCCGGCATCGACGCCTATTACGGTTCGGCCACCTACGTTCCAATGGCCGACGGGGCACGCTTCGAAGTGTCCTTGAGCCGCAACGCCCTGATCGCCCGCCCGGCCAATGCCGCCGCACGAACGGCGGTGGGCAAGTGGCGCAGTGAGGCGCGCTAGGAAAAACGCTGTAGGAGCCCGCCATGCGGGTTCCTACAGCCTTGTATTCCAGGGTTGCGGCAAGGCCGGCCAACTTTCGCGATTATGTCGAACGTGCCGGTGTCGTGATCGAGGGTAAGGTTATACTGCTGACGCGCTGTTCAAAACGGCAAGCAAGAACAGGCAGCGCGCCTCAAAACTATAAGAACGGGCACGCGATGACCATAATCGTAAAGCGCGACAGGACGGTACATTCGAACGGCGAGGCGTTCGGCCTCGAATGCCCATATTGCGGCGTGTTTGCGCACATGACGCCGCAGTCGATTCCGGACGTAAAGACGGTCCTCGAGCACCAGCCGAAGCATGTGGGGCTGGTGTATCAGTGCGATGCCTGCCAGGCGCCGATATTTCTGCGCTTCGGAGTAAAGTCGTTCGCCGAGGACCGCATCGAGCTGAATCGCAACTTCCTCGAACTGGAACGCCCGAAGGAACGCTTCCCGTTCTCGTACCTGCCGAAACAGACGGAAGCACTGTTCCGCGAAGCACTGTCCTGCTACTCGAACAACAACTTCAACGCCTTCGCCTCCATGTGCCGCCGCGCGGCAGCGAGCTCCTTCGAGGCAATGGGCAGCAGCGGCAAACTGCGTGCCTTCGACGAAGTCATGATGGCCCAGGACATCGCGGAAATAGACGACGCCAGCTTCGCCCCGATCAAGCGCGTCCTGTTCGAGACGGCACAGGAAGAAGACTTGCCGCTGCTGAACAGGGCCCAGGCCGGCGTCCTGCTCGAAGTCATGAAAGACATGTTCTACCAGTGCTTCGTCCGCCGCGGCAAACTCAGCCGCGCCATCAAGGTGCGCCGCTTCTTCGTCCAGGAAGCCAACGGCAGCCTCCGCCCCGGCGCCTGACCGCCCCCGGCCACCCACGACCTCGCGCGCGTGTGCCGGCGCCGTCGATATGCGCGCAGACCCGCATTATTCATGAACGCGACGACGCGTCAGCGGTGTTTCGGCCCGGGAGCCGAAATGCCCTCCCCCCGACCGAAACGCCGCCTGCCACTGAGCCCAAACGTTCATGAATAATGCGGAACGGTGACGCAATCAATGCTTACCCAACAGCAACTCGCGCATTCCTGAACATGCGCATCCACGGCCCGTCATCGCCCCAGTCATCCGGATGCCACGAATTCTGCACTGTCCACGCAACCCTTTCCGGATGGGGCATCACGATCGTGACGCGACCGTCCTCCGTAGTCAGACCGCAGATGCCGCCCTCCGAACCGTTCGGATTGGCCGGATACGTCTCGGCCACGGCGCCGTAATTGTCAATGTAGCGCAACGTAACCAGGGACTCGGCGGCCGCTTTCGCCGCGTCGCCCGCGAATACCGCGCGGCCTTCCCCGTGAGACGTTGCGATAGGCAGGCGCGATCCCGCCATCCCGTGCATGAAGATCGACGGGCTATCCCCCACTTCGACGAGACTTAAGCGGGCCTCGAACTGTTCGGAGGTGTTCCGGAGAAATCGCGGCCAGTGCGCGCTGCCGGGGATCAGTTCGGTGAGTCGAGCCATCGTCTGGCAACCGTTGCAAACGCCGAGGGCGAAGGTGTCGCTGCGCGAAAAGAAGTCGGCGAAACGGTCGCGAGCCTGCGCGTGGTAAAGGATGGAGGTTGCCCAGCCGCCGCCGGCGCCGAGAACGTCGCCGAAAGAGAATCCGCCGCAGGCCACGATGCCCTGATAAGAGGCGAGATCGTCGCGGCCTTCGAGAATGTCGCTCATGTGGACGTCGAAGGCGTCGAATCCTGCGTGCATGAAGGCCGCGGCCATTTCGTGCTGACTGTTGACGCCCTGCTCGCGCAGGATGGCGACGCGCGGTCTGGCGCCGCCGACAAAGGGCGCGGCAACGTCCTCCACCGGGTCGAAGGTAAGCCTGACGTTCAGCCCGGGATCGCCTTCGTCGAGGATGCGATCGAACTCCTGCCGCGCCGTCTCGGGGTTGTCACGCAGAGACTGCAGGCGATAACCGGTCTCGGACCAGGCACGTTGCAGTTCCATTCGGCTGCAACTGAAGATCACCTCGTCGTCGTTGTAGATGGTGAGCTGGTCGTCCGGTTCGACCTGTCCCAGGTCGGTCCAGCCGAGATCGAAGCGTTCGAGGACACTGCGGACGTCGTTCAACCGGCTGTCGGCGACCTGCAGCACGGCTCCGAGTTCCTCGGCAAACAGTCGCGCCAGGATCTCCGGCTCGGAGCCGGCGAGCGTGAGCGAGGCGCCGAGCCGGCTTGCAAACATCATCTCGGCAACGGTAGCGAGCAGCCCTCCATCGGAGCGGTCGTGATATGCAAGGATCAGGTTTCGCCGCCGCAGTTCCTGGATGGCTGCGAAAAAACGCGGGAGGCTCTTTGGAAAATCGAGATCGGGCGGCGTTCCTCCCTGGCGGTCGAACGCCTGTAACAGGCAGGAACCGCCGAGGCGATCGGCGCCGTGTCCAAGGTCGAGCAGCAAAAGTCGCGAGAGCTCATCCAGGCGACGAAGCTCAGGCGTCAGATGGTCACGCACGTCGCTCACCGGTGCGAAGGCGGAGACGATCGGAGAGACCGGCGCTACCGCGAGGTGTTCTCCCGCGTCATCTTTCCAGCTCGCGCGCATCGACAGCGAATCCTTGCCGACCGGAATCGCCAGCCCAAGCTCCCGGCAGAGGTCGTGGCTCACCGCCTTCACCGTGTCGAAAAGGTCGGCGTCTTCGCCGGGATGGCCGGCGGCGGCCATCCAGTTGGCGGAAAGGCGGACCCGCTGCAGGTCATCGATGGCGGCGGCCGCAATGTTGGTGATCGCCTCTGCGACGGCCATGCGGCCCGACGCGGCGGCGTTCAGAATCGCCAGCGGAGTCCGTTCGCCCATTGCCATTGCGTCGCCGGTTTTGCCTTCGAACGCGCTGGCCGTTATCGCGACGTCACTGACCGGCACCTGCCAGCGTCCGACCATCTGATCGCGCACGCTCAAGCCCCCCACAGTGCGATCGCCGATGTGTATGAGAAAGGACTTGTCGGCAACAGCGGGGAAACGGAGCACCCGCATCACGGCCTCAAAGAGACCGATATCGCGAAGGTCGGGCTCGAAGGCCTGCCGCGCAACCCTGGTGACATCGCGCGTCATCTTCGGCGGCTTGCCCAGGAGCATCTGCATCGGCATGTCGACCACGTCGTTGCCGAACTCGCTGTCGGTGACAACCAGGCGCTGGTCGGTTGTGAGCGTGCCGATGAGTGCGAACGGGCAGCGTTCACGTTCGCACATTGCCGAGAACTCCGCGATGCGGTCGTCCGCGACGATCAGTACGTATCGTTCCTGCGCCTCGTTGCACCAGATCCCCAAGGGTGACATGCCGGGCTCTGCGTTCGGCACCGCGCGAATGTCGACGAGGGCGCCGAGCTTGCTGTGATCGACTGCCTCGGGGACGGCATTCGACAGCCCGCCGGCGCCGACATCGTGAATCAGGAGAATCGGGTTCTGTTCGCCCAGGGCAACGCAGCGGTCGATGACTTCCTGGGCACGCCGCTGCATTTCAGGATTGCCTCGCTGCACGGAAGCGAAATCGAGTTCTTCGGTGCTGCTGCCGCTCGCGAGGCTGGACGCGGCCCCGCCACCCAGGCCGATGAGCATCGCCGGGCCGCCGATAACGACGATTCGCGCGCCGGGCGGCACGTCGATCTTGCACGCATGCTCGGCGCGCACGTTGCCGACGCCGCCCGCGATCATGATCGGTTTGACGTAGCCCCGGAATTCGCCCACCGCCAGGCCGGCCATGTCCGCTTCGAAGGTTCGAAAGTAGCCCGCGAGATTCGGCCGGCCGAATTCATTGTTGAACGACGCCGCGCCGATCGGTCCATCGATCATGATGTCGAGCGGCGTCGCCATACGTTCGGGATGCGCCCGCGGCCGCTCCCAGGGCTGCTCGAAGTCAGGTATCCGCAGGTGCGATACCGTGAAGCCGGTCAGGCCGGCCTTCGGCCTGGCGCCGAGACCGGTGGCGCCTTCATCGCGGATCTCCCCGCCCGACCCCGTTGCCGCGCCGGGAAACGGCGAAATCGCGGTTGGATGATTGTGCGTTTCGACTTTCATCAGGATATGGATCGGTTCGTCGCTAAAGCCGTAGCGGCGGTCCTTAGGCTCGGGCATCAGCCGCCGGCCGCGCCAGCCTTCGATCACGGCTGCGTTGTCCGAATAGGCGGAAATCACGCCATCGCGGCTGGCGTCCGTGGTGCTGCGGATCATGTCGAACAACTTCGCTTTCTGCGGCACTCCGTCGATGATCCAGTCCGCGCGGAAGATCTTGTGGCGGCAGTGCTCGGAGTTCGCCTGCGCGAACATCATCAGCTCTGCGTCGGTGGGGTCGCGGCCGAGCAGTGCGTAATTCTCGTGCAGGTAATCGATTTCATCGCGCGACAGCGCCAGCGCGAGAGACCGATTCGCCTCGACCAGCGCCGTCCGGCCCTGCCGCATCAGCGGCACCGGCTGAAATGTCCGTGGAGATTCCGTCTCGAACAGTTGCTGTACGTCATCGGCGCGGAAGACAAGCATTTCCGTCATGCGATCGACCAATGCCTGGCCGGTCCGTTTCAGTTGCTCCGGCGAAAGCGGCGAACCGGACCTGACGCTGCAGGCGACACCGCGCTCGATGCGCAGTACTTTTCCGAATCCGCAGGCATGCGCGATGTCGGTTGCCTTGCTGGACCATGGCGAGATTGTCCCCATACGGGGCACTACGAAGAATTGCGACGCATCGCCCGGCGGTGCCGGCACCGGATCGCCCGACACCAGCAGGGAGGACAGCCGCGACTTTTCGTCGGCGTCGAGCGGAACCGAGCAATGAATGTAGAAGTCGTAGCGTGAGTGAAGCGCGACGATACTGTCGTCGACACGTCGCATTTTTTCGAGTTTCCTGGCAAGCCTGAATCCTGACCAGGCTTCCTGTCCAGGGAGTATCAGCATCGCGCCGGGGGACCGTTGCCCCCTGTCCGGATCGGGCCGGCTAAGTCCATCGTTCGCTGGTTTGAACAAGCGCGGAAAACCTGAATTCGCGTGGCGGAGCTTCAAGGAAACGCGATGATACCGAAGCCTGCCGACAGCGGCCAGCAACAGCCAGAGAGCCTCTGCGCAATGTGCCGGCGCAACGAGCCTTCCGACTTGCTGCGATGAACTTAAGTTTTGTTGCTGCCGCCGCCGCCGGGTGTGTAGACGGGCACCGGAAACTGCGCGACGTTGCCGCCTTCCAGTTTGGAAATCTTGCTGGCGCCCTGCTTGTCCACTTCATCGATGCGAATGATGGAATGCATCGGCAGATAAGTTCGCTTCACGCCGGCGAACTCCGACTGTATTTTTTCTTCGGACGGATCGACCACTACGGAGCTTCGCTCACCGAAAACGAGCTGCTCGACCTCGATGAAGCCGAACAGCGTGCCATGGCTGACCTCGCGGGCGTAGATTTCGTACACCTGCCCCTGGGTCATGAAGATGATTTTGTAGAGACGCTTTGCAGACATGCGGGGAAGTCTAACCAAAATGCCGGGCGGCGGGGGATATTGGGGTCGAACTGCGGTTTTCAGCGCGAGGTCCGCACCGTGGCGGCCCATTATGGAAAACCCCGGCTCGACCCCGATAGCCCTCCCCGTACCCGATATCCTCCGCGGCAGGCACGCGGACTGTGAACTGCTCGGCAGTTCAAAGCGTTGATTCCTTGCACAATTTGCAGGCCAGGGCCGGCATGGCGTCAGCGATGCCGGCATTTCACCTTTCCGGGAAGAATAATGCCGCTCAAGTTGACAATAACCAGCACGCACAAGGACCTGATGGGCGACGATCACTGCCGCGAGTTTCGCGCGAGCGGCGGAACCATCGGCCGTGCGCTGGAGAATGACTGGATTCTCCCGGATCGTGACCGTTTCATCTCCGGCCGTCATGCGACGATCGATTTTCGCAGCGGCGCCTATTACCTCGCGGACACCAGCACGAACGGCGTCTACATCAATGACGAAGAGGAGCCGATCGGCAAGCGCCATCCGCGCCGGCTGTTCGACGGTGACCGGCTTCGAATGGGTGATTTTCTGATAGCCGTCAGCATCGACGAGGGCGAGGATCTCGATATTCCCGCGGAACAGCCGCGGCCCTCGGTCGACCACCTGGAACTGATGGTGCCTGAAGAGCCGATCAAGACCGGCATACAGATGCTCGACGAGGAAGAAATCACCGGCGACGACGCCTTCCAGGCTACCGTGTTCGGCAAGCGCACGCAGAAGATGGTGCGGAAGCCGGCAACTCCCGCGAAGGCCGAGAGACGGCCGGCGCCCGCCAAGCCGAGGCCGAAACCCGTCAGGCGTCATGCGGATTCCGGCAGCCTCACCGCCGAACAGCTGTTTGAGGAATTCCTGAACGGAATCGGAATCGACCGCGGCGACCTTCATCCGTCGGCCGACCCGGGCGAAATCATGCTGAATGCCGGGCAGGTGCTGCGCGAGTTCGTCAGCGGCATCGCCGATCTGCTGGTAAGCCGCGCGAACCTGAAGGGAATGTTCAAGCTCGACCAGACCACGGTGCTGCCGCGACATAACAATCCGCTCAAGCTCTCGGAAAACGTCGAAGCCACGATGAAGCAGTTGCTGGTCGGCCGGGAAGGCGAATACCTGGGCCCGCTCGACAGCGTCCGGGAAGTCTGTCGCGACCTGAAGTCCCATCACGATGCATTGGCCGAAGGAATGAGCGCCGCGTTCATGGAGGTCATGGACAGGCTGGATCCGGCCG
>Ga0299906_10004392_pt1 | contig 11556 bp, 8 predicted proteins | sample RVTome_14_FD_200259 | JGI IMG/M metagenome (GOLD analysis project Ga0299906, IMG submission 200259) | Soil microbial communities from uranium-contaminated site in the Upper Colorado River Basin, Wyoming, United States - RVT145D125 (version 2) ... | reverse complement strand
GCGTGGAGGTGATGCAGGCGGTTCAGGGCGATCTGCGGCAGGTGACCGCGGTCGAGCAGGCGACGTCGGCGTTCCGCGGCGACGGGCGTCTGGCCGGGGCGCCCGGAGCGCTGTCCGCGAATCACTCGGGCTCGTGGAGTGAACTGTGCAAGCGTCTTTCGGCCGGCCAGGCAACGACGTTCGTCACCGATAGCGAGCGGGCCGGGCTGTTCGTGCCCTCGGGCGCTGCGCAGGGGCTCAAGGGCGTCGCCCTGAAGCGCATGCCGCGCATCGGGTTGTACGCCCCGTGGTCGGGCAGCATGAACGAGGGCTGGACGCGCTACGTGCTGGACACGTACGAGATTCCCTATCTCAGTGTGCGCAACGAGATGCTGCGGGCCGGCAACCTGCTGGACATGATCGATGTGCTGCTGATCCCCTCGGTCAGCCCCGGCCAGTTGGATGCCGGCCGCGCTCCCGGCAGCATCGACGAGGAATACGCCCGCGGGCTCGATCCCGAGGGCGCGGTGGCGATCGAGGAGTTCGTGCGCCGCGGCGGAACGCTCATCACCAACGGCTCATCCTGCGACTGGGCGATCGACCTGTTCCAGTTGCCGCTGGTGGATGTGACGCGCGAGGAGGCCAATCGCGAGTTCTCCTGCCCGGGCAGCGTGCTGCGCGGCGTGCCGGCGAAGGATGACCTGACCGTCGGCCTGCCGGACTCGGTGGCCCTGTTCTTCTCGCGGGCCGGGGCGTTCCGCGACATGACCGAGGCGGAGCGCAAGGAAGCCGGCCGCGAGGAGACGTGGCACAAGACGCTGCTGGCGTATGCCCCGCAGCGGGCCCTGCTCTCGGGCTGGATTCGCCGGCCCGAGGTCATCGAAGGCCGCGCGGCATGGGTGAAGGCGATGCACGGTGCGGGGCGGATCCACCTCTTCGCCTTCGAGCCGCAGTACCGCGGCTGGGCCCACGGCACGATGCCGCTGATCTTCCGGGCGGCGATCATCGACGGGCAGCGGGAGTAGCGGCGGCCTTCATGCCATCATCCGCGACAGCGCGGGTTTCGCGGGATAGTCTTGGTCGCGATGCCGCGCGCATCGACATGGATCGCCATGGATCTCGAACAGTTCAAACGCGTGGAGGAGCTCTTTGAGACGGCGGCCGAGCTGCCGCCCGATCGCCGCGCGCCATACCTGGACAAGGCGTGCGGCGGCGATCGCGACCTGCGGCAGCGGGTCGAGCGCCTGCTGGCGCACGACACCCGCGAGATGGTCTGCGATGAGCTCGATGAGGCGCGTCACTTCGGCGGACGGGTCGCCGACATGGACAATCTCACCGGCAGCACGATCGGCCCTTACGAGGTCGGCGAGCTGCTGGGCGAAGGCGGCTTCGGCTCGGTGTACCTCGCGCGGCAGAAGGTGCCCGTGCGGCGAACGGTCGCGCTGAAGATCATCAAACTCGGGATGGACACCAAGCAGGTCATCGCCCGCTTCGAGGCCGAGCGCCAGGCCCTGGCCCTCATGGACCACCCGTCCATCGCCCGGGTCTTCGACGCCGGGGCCACGGCGACCGGCCGGCCCTACTTCGTCATGGAGTACGTGCCGGGCGTGCCCATCACGCGCTACTGCGATGAGCGACGCCTTCCGCTCCGGGCGCGCCTGGAGCTGTTCGTCGAGGTGTGCCTGGCGGTGCATCACGCCCATCAGAAGGGCGTGATTCATCGCGACCTCAAGCCGTCGAACATCCTGGTGCGGGACGAGGATCGCGATGCGCCGCCGGGCCTGCACCACGACGAGCATGACGGGCCCGGCGCGAATCGCGAGATCGGTGCGGCCGCTGAGGTCTCGATCCCCCCGCCAGCCGCGCACACGCCCCGTCGCGGCGCGCCGCTGGTCAGGATCATCGACTTCGGCATCGCCAAGGCCGCGCACGGGCGCCTCACGGACAAGACGCTGTTCACGGAACTGCGGCAGTTCATCGGCACGCCGCAGTACATGAGCCCGGAGCAGGCGGCGCTGGGCGGGGCCGACCTCGACACCCGCAGCGACATCTATTCGCTGGGCGTGCTGCTCTATGAACTGCTGACCGGCCAGACGCCGTTCGATGCGAAACAGATGCGCGAGGCCGCACGCGATGAGCTGCTGAAGATCATCCGCGAGCAGGAGCCGAAGAAGCCCTCGACGCACCTGAGCACGCTGGGGCATCGCCTCGAGGAGATCGCGCGGCAGCGATCGACCGAGCCGCGCCTGCTTCGGCGCACGCTGCGCGGCGACCTGGACTGGATCATCCTCAAGGCGATGGCCAAGGACCGCGCCCGCCGCTACGACTCGGCCGCCGAGCTGGCCCACGAGATCGAGCGCTCCCTGCACAACCGCCCCATTCAGGCCCGCCCGCCCGGCGCGGCATACCTGGCCCGCAAGTTCATCCGCCGCCATCGAATGGGCGTCGGCGCGGCGGCGGCGGTGGCCCTGGCCCTGATGGCGGGGTTCATCGCGGCCCTGGTGGGACTGCGCGAGGCGCGGCTGGCCAACATCGAGAAGCAGACGGTCCTGGACGAGTCGAGGCAACGGCTCTGGGATTCGCTGGTGGCCCAGGCGCGGGCGGCGCGAAACAGCGACCAGATCGGCCGGCGTTCCCAGGCCCTGGACGCCATCGCCCGCGCCGCGGAGATACGGCCCTCCGCCACGCCGCGCGATGAGGCCATCGCGGCCATGGCCCTGCCGGACTTCGAACCCGTGCGCACGATCGATACGGGCGGGCTCACCAGCGCCGACGGCCTGCTCCGCGTGGACCGGCTGGCGCACTCGCCGTTCAAGGGCCGCGTGCATGTCCTGTCGGCGATCGACGGGCACGTGCTGGCCCAGCTTCAGGGACCGCCGACCAGGTGCTGGGTCATCCTGTTCAGCAGTGATGGCGGCCTGGTTGGGGCCAAGTTCCATGATCAGACTGACGAGGTCTCCTTCATGGTCTGGGACGTTGCGTCCGAGACCGTCGTGCTCGAGGTCTCTCACGGGCTGACCGCATGGGACAACTTTTCGTTTTGCACGTATCAGGGGCGGCCGGCAGTGGCCATCGGCGGGTCGGGCGAGCGAATCGACGTCTACGACCTGCTCGATGGACGGCTCGTACACACGCTCCAGACCGGACGGCCGGCGTTCCGTCTCGTCGCCGATCCGACGGGCACGCTCCTTGCCTGCTCCGACTATGACGAACGCGAGGTGACCATCTGGGACATCGCCCGCGCGGCGGCGGTGCGGACCATTGAATCGACCGAGAGCATCCGGACCATCGCATGGAGCGACGATGGCACGCTGCTGGCGGGCTGCGGGGCCGAGTACAGCGTCTTTGTCTGGGACGCGATGACGGGGGCCACGCGACACGTTCTGCGCGGGCATGAAGGCGTGCCGGTGCAAGCGTACTTCGGGCCCGACGCGTCGATCCTGGCCACGTACGGCTGGGACAACACCACGCGGCTGTGGGACCTCGAAACGGGCCGGGCCATCGTGCGGCCGCTGCCCAACACCACGGTCGTCGGCTTCAGCGATTATCTGGTGACCGGTAACTGGGATCGTGCCATGCTGTGGCGTCGTGAACCGGCCCTGGAACTGCGGCGAATCGAGACCGGAATGTCCCCGGGCCAACTGCGATTCATTCATGCCGACCCGCACGGAAGCGGGGTGGTCGTGACCGGCGATGGCGGCATGCACTATTTGGATCCTGGCGTGGCCGCGTCCGGGGCGGTGGACAGCGAGGTTGAGGCCAGAGGGGCGATGTTCGCGCCGGACGGCTCGAGCGTCATTGTGGCGGTTCCGGATGGGGTGTTTCTCCGGCCGGTGGCGATCGCCGACCATACCAGTGTCGCGGCGGACTCGATCATTTCTCTGGGCGAAGGCGAGCGGCTGCTGAACGCACCGGGCGTGCGCGGCATGGACCTGGATGCGCAGTCCGGGCGTCTGGCCCTGAGTCTGGGCGATCGCGTGGAGATTTACGATCTGGCGTCGAGGGAACTGCTTCACACGCAGCCGGGCCATTCGGGGCTGGATCGCGATGTCGGGATATCGCCGGGCGGGCGATGGCTCTTCATGGGCAACTGGCGCGGGCCTTCGGGCCAGTTGTGGGACCTGGAGCACGGGCGGATGGCGCTGGAGGTCGAGGCCATTCACGTGCGCGGCAGGTTCAGCCCGGATGGCCGGTGGCTGATCGTGTCCACGGGATCGACCCTCCAGATCTACGACCTGCCGTCGCTGCGGCTTCATGCCGAACGACGCCGGGACAATTCGGATGACCTGGCCGGCGCCATCGCGTTCACGCCGGACGGGCGGCAGGCGGCGCTGACGCACTCGCGATTCGAAATCCAGCTCGTGGACATCGAGTCGACCCAGATACTGGCGAGCTTCTGGTCGCCCGAGCCGACGACGATCGAGGCGCTGTCGATCGGCAATGACGGGACGGCCCTGGCGGCCCTGACGGCGTCGGGTGATCTTCTGATCTGGAACCTGCGGCTCATCCGCGAGGGCCTGCGCGGGCTGGGCCTGGACTGGGATGATGCCGCACGGACCGCCACGCCCGCCGATCCTGCCGCGCCACTCGTGCCGGAACGACGCCGTGATTGACCCGCGCATCCGCTCGTGCGATCATCAGCGAGAGCCGTGACCGCCGCGCAGGACATCACGCACATCACAACGCTGCTCGGCGAAGTGAACGCCGGGCGGCAGGGCGCCATGGACGACCTGATGCGGGTGGTGTACGACGACCTGGAGCGGGTGGCCCGGGCGCATCTGCACAAGCGGTTCGGACCGAGGATGCACTCCGTGACGCTGGAGCCGGCGGCCCTGGTCAACGAGTCGTTTCTCAAGCTCATCCGCGGCCGCAGCACCTACGACAGCCGCGGGCACTTCTTCGCTCTGGCCACGAAGGTGATGCTCCAGGTGCTGCTGGACTACTGCCGCCAGCGCAACGCCAAGAAGCGCGGCGGGGACCGCACGCACATCACCTTCGCCGCCGCCGAGGACCAGGCGGCAGCGCCGACCGCCGGCACGCCGGGCGCCACGGTGAGCATCGGCCTGGAGCCGCTCGTCGAGGCGCTGCAGAAGCTGGAGCAGCTCGACCCGCGCAAGGGTGATGTCGTGAAGATGCGGATCGTCTGGGGCCTGACCAACGATGAGATCGCCGAGTCCCTGGGGATTTCGCGGGCGACGGTGGAGCGCGACTGGCGCTTCGCCAAGGCGTGGCTGGCGGAGGAAGTCGGGGCGATCGAGCCGGAGTGAGCACAGGATGCGCAGCGGGCCGAGGGTGCCACTGATTCACCGCCCGGAATGCGCGGGTTCGATGTTCGTCAGGAGGCCATGCAAGTGCAGGCGCGTATCAATGAGGTCCGGGGACGGGGCGGGGAATCAGTGCGGGTGCTCGTGTGCAGTCGGCATCGCGCTCGATCCATTCATTGGCCCTGCGCACTGACTCGCCCGCGGATCGTTGGCGCGCGTAAGCGAGCGTTCGGCGGCGGGCGAGTCAGTGGCACCGTTCGCGCTGCGCGCCTTCACTCGAACCGGCCGCGGTCGAGGATCTCGAAGTCGTAGAGTGTGCGCAGGTCATCCGCGGAGAGGTCGCCGACGGCGTTGAAGCGATCGACGATCGGGCCCGGGCTCGCCAGGGCCAGGGAGCCCAGGCGCTGGAATTTCGCGGCCAGGATGTCATCGAGGTCCGCCGTGGTGTTGCGGGCGTGGCCGGCGGGGTACATCACCAGGCCGCTGTCGTGCGCAGCGCCATCGGCCATGCTGATGACCACCGACGTGGGGATTCCATCCGGGTACTTCGCATCATATTCCGGCCCGCCGTGCTCGAAGGTGATCTTCGCCATCAGCGCCCGCGTGTCCTTGTCCATGATGGCGGCATGGCTGAAGTCCTCCGGCAGGAGCATGAGGGCCTTCCACCAGCCGTCGTTGTCGGAACGAAGCGCTGCGCTGTGGCCCCCGGCCCCGGACCTTCCCGAAGCGTCAGGTCCGGCGTGGCCCCCGCCCCCGGATTTGGCCAGGTCGAATGCCTTCTTCAGCATGCGGCTGACGATGTAGACCATCGAGTGATCGGCCGACTGCCTTGTCCGGGGGTCGCGCTTGGCGGGGTCGCCGATGATGCCGAACGCCGGCTCGTAGGCGACGATCTTGATGGACTGGATGGCGTCGGGACTCTGCACGATCGACGGATTCGCCTGGAGCAGGTTGATCAGGCCCTGCAACGCCCCCGCGGACTGGTGCTCGTACAGCCCCAGTTTGAAGTGCATGCCCATGACGGCGAAGTCGCCCCCGGAGTGCGAGAGCACGAGGTCAAACGGGCTGTCGCCGTCCGTCGGCTCGAACTGCCGCCAGATCGCCTCGGGGTTGCGGAAGATGTCCCGCGGGCCGATGAAGCCCATGAGCGAGCGCTGCATGGACAGGACCGCCGCCTCCGTGGAGATGGCCGCGCTCGCCCCCTTGGAATCGGAGAGCTGCTTGCCGGCGCGGATCGCCCGCCACGGAATGTAATGGGCCACGAACATGCCGATGGCGGACTCGATCTGCTCGGGCGTGGCCCCGAGCATGGCCCCGTAGACGGCCGCGGATGCGATCGCCCCGTGCACGACGTGGTCGATCCTGTAGGTCTTGAGACTGAAGACCTCCGCCAGGCGCCCCCGGATCTCATCGAGGCAGATCATGCCGCGCAGGGCGTCCGCGCCATCGCGCCCGGCGAGCTGCGCGGCGGCGACGGCCACGGGATAGAAGTCGTTGTGGCCGAATTCGCCGGCCGTGTGGCCCAGGGCCGGGTTGTAGCCGAAGTTCGTGCCGTTGGCGTCCCACTCGCGGACGGCGGCGCAGTTGGCGGCGATGGCCTTCTCCGGAGCCAGGGGCATGGTGGAGCCGAAGACGCTCACGCCGATGGGGTTGGGGTAGCTCAGGGCTTCTTCGCGGAGGATCGTGGGCGCGTTGGTCCCCAGGGCCAGGGCCGAGATGCCGCACAGGACGGAATCGGTGAAGAACAGCCGCGTGCGGTCGAGGACAGCCGGGTCCGGCTCACCCTGCCCGGCCATGAAATCGCAGGCGAACTCGCCGATGCCGAGCGCCTGGTTGGTGTCGCGGGGGAGGGTGAGAGAGGTGGAGGAGGTGGTGGGCATGGGGAGGAGGCACTTGGCACTGGGCACGAGGCACGTGGGGGGAGCGGGAACGGGTCGCTATGATAGACGAGCGACCCGACGCGAATCCGCCGGTACACCCATGGTGATGCAGCCCCTCAAGACGTACACGGTCAGTGATGGCGACCTTGTCCTCACGCTCCAGGAAGCGGAAGAGGGCGGGTTCATCGTGACCTCGCCGATGGATCCCGAACTGGTGACCGAGGCGGACACCGTGTCCGAGGCCTTCGAGATGGCGCGGGATGCGCTGAATGAGCTGCGGCTCGCACGGCTCGAACTGATCAGCCGTCTGCGTGCGACGGGCAGTGGCGACTAGACGGGCGATGGGACTTGGAGCTTCTGGCAGATCGATCGCACGGTGCCGTTCATGACTTCGTTATGGCGCGGGACGGGGGCCTTCCGGAGCGTGGCCTGGTTCATCCACACATCGTGCCTGGCGCCGTGACGCAAGATTTCACAGTTGTGATCTCGGCGGTGCCGTTCCAGGTCGCGCCGATTCATTCTTCGGCAGTGTATCCGGGAGTGCGGCACTCGCGCCACACCGACTTGTCGTTCCATTCGGCGCCCGTTCGCACTGACACGTCTCCAAAGCGAGACGTGTCAGTGGCACCGCTTACGCCCCGTCCACAAACCGCATCACGTGATCAACTTCGTCCGCCGAGCCCATCACCACGCTCGTGCGCTGGTGCAGGTTCGTCGGGCGGACATCGAGGATGCGCCCGCCGTCGGCCATCGCCTTGCCACCCGCCTGCTCGATGATCAGTGACATCGGGTTGGCCTCGTACATCAGCCGCAGCTTGCCCTCCGGGTGCTTCTTCGTGGCCGGATAAAGGAACACGCCGCCCTTGAGCAGCGTGCGGTGCACATCCGCCACCATCGACCCGATGTAGCGGCTGGAGTAGCCGTTGCCGTGCGCCCAGTCCAGGTACTGCTGGTAGCCCTCGGGAAACGTGTCGCGGTAGGCCTCGTTGATCGAGTAGGTCTTCGCCGCCTTCGGAATCCTGATGTTCTGCTGCACGAGCAGGAACGACCCGATCGACTGGTCGAGCACGAACATGTCCACGCCGTTGCCGGTGGTGAGCACGAGGATCGTCGAGGATCCATAGAGGATGTACCCGGCGGCGGACTGGCGGAAGCCCGGCTGCAAGTAGTGCGGCACATCGGACAGGGCCCGCCGCTCGTTCTTGCATGCCGCGCCGTGGGCGTTGCGCCGCTCGTTGCGGAAGATGGTGAAGATCGTCCCCACCCCCACGCCGAAATCCAGGTTCGACGACCCGTCCAGCGGATCGAAGAGCACGCAGTAGCGCCCGCCCTCGGCGCAGTCGCGCAGGACCACCGGGCTCTCATCCTCCTCCGAGGCCAGGATCGCCACGTTGGCCCGGTCGCCCAGGCAGCGCATGATGATCTCGTTGGCGATGACATCCAGCTTGAGCTGCTGCTCGCCCTGCACGTTCGTGTCGCCGTGCTCGCCGAGCACATCCTCGATGCGGGCGCGGCGGACCTTGTTGGCGATGGTCTTGCCCGCCAGGGAGATGGCCGAGAGGATCCACGAGAAGTCCCCCGTCGCCCCCGGGTAGCGCTGCTCCTCGGTCAGGATGTGGCTCTGAAGCGAGGTGAGGTTGTCCGTCGTGAAGCGGGGTCGGATGGCGTCGACATCGGGCGTCATGAGCGTCACTCTCACTCCGTCGCGATTGCGCCCGCCGCGGCGGTCGCGCGGTGAGCCGATGCATGCGGCGGCGTCTACAATGCGGCCCGCCGGGCCGACGGCCGCGCGGGGCATCGTCCGCCGATTGTAACGCCTCCGCCGCCGCGACCGGCACGAATTCCATTCGCGAACGAGCCGCGGCCGCATCCCTGGAGTGATTCTCAGATGAGCCAGCCGGTCATCCTCGCCGCCCGCAGGACCCCCGTGGGCCGCTTTTTCGGGGCGCTCGCCTCGACGCCCTCGCCGCAGCTCGGCGCCTATGCGATCAGCGCGGCGCTGGGCGATGTCCCGGCCGCCCGCGACCACGTGGACGAGTGCATCATGGGCTGCGTCCTCCAGGCCGGGCTGGGGCAGAACCCCGCGCGGCAGGCGGGTCTCAAGGCCGGCCTGCCCCCCACCCTCAACGCCCAGACCATCAACAAGGTGTGCGGCTCGGGGCTTCAGGCGGTCATGCTTGCCGCGCAGTCCATCAAGGCCGGCGACAACGGGCTGGTGGTGGCCGGCGGATTCGAGAACATGACCGCGGCCCCGCACTACGCCTACCTGCGCGGCGGGGCGAAGTTCGGGCCCGTCGAGTTCCGCGATCACATGCAGCACGACGGGCTGACCTGCGCGTTCGAGTGCTGGGGCATGACCAACGCCGCGGAGCACATCGCGCAGAAGCACGGCATCAGCCGCGCGGACCAGGACCACTTCAGCGCCCGCAGCCATCTGCGCGCCGATGAGGCGACGAAGAACGGCTGGTTCAAGTCCGAGATCGTCCCGCTGACCGGCGAGCAGGTGGGCAATCGCAGGAAGCTGGGGCCGGAGGGCGGCATCGCGGTCGACGAGGGCATCCGCGGCGAGACGACCATCGATGTGCTCGCCGGCCTCAAGACCATCCCGGGGCACGCGACGATCACCGCCGGCAACGCCTCGCAGATCTCCGATGGCGCCGCGGCGGTCATCGTCGCCTCGGCGGAAAAGGCCGGGGCCATCGGCGCGAAGCCCATCGCCCGCATCGTCGATTACTACACGTCGGGCGTGAAGCCGAAGGACATCTTCGACGCCCCGGCGATCGGCATTCAGGCCCTGCTCGACCGCAACAAGCTCAGCGTCGATGATGTGGACCTCTTCGAGCTGAACGAGGCCTTTGCCGCGCAGGTGCTGGCGAACATCCGGATCGTGGGCATCGATGAGGCGAAGCTGAACATCTGCGGCGGGGCGGTGGCGCTGGGGCACCCCATCGGCGGCTCGGGGGCGCGCGTCCTCGTCACGCTCCTTCACCAGATGATCCGCACGAACGCGAAGCGCGGCATCGCCAGTCTGTGCCTCGGCGGCGGCAACTCGGTGAACATGCTGGTGGAGCGGGACTGAATCCCGTCGGCCAGATGTAGGGTCCGCTGTGCGGACCTTGTGTGACTCTCGTGTCCACAGCGCGCATCAGTTCCATCGTGCGGCCGGCGGTTGCTGTGCTCGTGAGCGCACGCTGCCGCGCGATGTCCCTCAAGGTCCGCACAGCGGACCCTACAGCTTCTCGAGGAACTCCCGCAGCACGTTCGCGTGGTTGTGCTCGGTGTCTCTCGAGGCGTAGACAAGTGTGAGCGTGTCGCCTTGCACGGCCGCAAGCAAAGCATCGACGGCGGGCCGATTCTGCTCCAGTTCGCGCCGATAGCGATTGCGCATCTCCGCGAACTTCGCCGGGTCGCGCTGGTACCACTGGCGCAGGGCCGGGCTGGGGGCGATGTCCTTGGCCCACAGGTCGAGGCGGGCGTCTTCCTTGCGAATGCCGCGCGGCCACAGGCGGTCGATGAGGACGCGAAAGCCGTCAGTCGGCTCCGGCGGGTCGTACGCGCGCTTGATTCGGATGGCCAGGGGCATTCGCTTCATTCTGGTCATGACCACCCGCACGACGCAAGATCTCGAAAAAAGACTCCCGACCCCTATTTCGGTCACCGGGCCGCCTGTTGCGCGCGCCAGACTGTCGCCGGGATGCCCGCGATGCCCCACGCCTCCGTCTCGACCTCCTCGATGATGACGAACGTGGTCTGCGGGTCCTTGTCGAGGACCTCGACGATTGACTCGGTCACGCGCCGGATCAGTTCGGCCTTCTGGGCGCTTGAGGCCTTCGGTTCGCTGGTGATCTTGATGCTGGCGAAGGGCATGATGGGCTCCTGTCAACGGGCGGGCGATGTGCCGCGCACGTGCTTGTCGAGAAACGTCCGCATGAGCGCGGCGATCACAGTGCCATCCTCCTCCAGGGCGAAGTGGCCCGTGTCGAGCAGGTGGAACTCGAGCGTCCGCACATCGCGCTGATAGGGATGCGCCCCCTTGGCGGGAAAGATCTCATCGTTGGCGCCCCAGACGATCAACACCGGCGGCTGATGCTGGCGCAGATACGCCTGCCACAGCGGGTAGAGCGGCAGGTTGGTGCGATAGTCATAGAACAGCGCGAGCTGGATGGCCTGGTTGCCCGGCCTATCGAGCAGGCGCTGGTCGATGTGCCAGTTGTCGGGGCTGATGGCGTCGACATCGCGCACGCCGTGGGTGTACTGCCATCTCGTCGCATCGAGCGTGAGCAAGCCGCGCAGCGCCTCGCGATTCGACTCGCCGGGATCGGCCCAGTACGCCCGGATGGGGTTCCAGAACTCGCGCAGGCCCTCCTCGTAGGCGTTGCCGTTCTGGATGATCAGCGATTCGATGCGCTCGGGATGCCTGGTCGCAAGACGGA
>Ga0299906_10004391_pt1 | contig 11558 bp, 8 predicted proteins | sample RVTome_14_FD_200259 | JGI IMG/M metagenome (GOLD analysis project Ga0299906, IMG submission 200259) | Soil microbial communities from uranium-contaminated site in the Upper Colorado River Basin, Wyoming, United States - RVT145D125 (version 2) ... | reverse complement strand
CTCGCCGACGCGCGTGGTGTCGACCGCAAGAGCCTCAAACTCGACCAACGCGTCGACAGACTCCTCGAGAGGGTTGGCTCCGCAACCAGGGCCTCAGACCACCCTGAGACCCGCTAAACAGATACGCGGGTTCTTAGCATTCCTACCTGTATTTACAGGTAGGATATCGGCCACATCCCTCGCCACCTTGCCCGGATTCCTCAGTTTTCTACTGCCGCGCTCTCCTCGTGCTTCTTTTCGCTTCACCCCAGCCTCACGTCCGCCCTCCCCCCCCGGGTCCCCAGCAGGTCCCCAGCCGAGCCGCCCTACGGCGCCAACCACTGGCTCTGGGTTCACTGACCCGCTAAACAGATACTCTACGGAATAGCCGACACGGATGCCATGCGGAAGCCCTTCGATGACTTGCGAGGGGGGCTGCTTCAGGAAAGCACATTCGGCTCACTTCGCTGGTCTCGAACCGACGCCTCCGCCTCGATGCCAGGTCACTGGCGCCCCGGCGAGGACGTCGAGATCGAGGGTGAACACATATTCGCATCAATCCACGTTCCCGCGGGCGTGACGGTGATTCACGGACGGTGGTGACGGCGTTACTGGCGCGCAAGGGGGGATATGTACTTGAGGCCCCGCCGAGCTAGCGGTTCCCCGGAATACGAGAGGACGTTGGTCTTCCGTACTTGGGCAACGGCCCTCAGGAGACTCAGGAGGTGAGCGATGTCAGGCGACCTAGGTCGAAGGCGATGGTGGTTGGCGCGGCTGCGGGCGAGCGTCGACTCGACCGGCCTGCTCCCGTGGCGCGACGTCGCCGTCGGCGAGCACTGGTTCGTCGACGTCGACGCGTTCCACGAGATCTGCTGGCCGAGCGGTGCCCTGCGCTTCGTCGGCGAGAACGGCGAACCGCTGGTCACCCCGGTCGACGAGCGCCTCGGCCGGAACCTCGACGGCACGTTCCGCGTCGAGCTGCGAGCGATCGAGAAGGTCGCGGGCGTGCGCTACGCGAGCATGCACCTGCGCGGCATCCTCGAGTCGCGCGCGACGTTCTGCTACGAGTGGTCCATCGACGCCGGCAGCGGCCTGACCGTCGCCTACGAAGGTCCGATCGCGCTCGACCTCTACGCGTCGCTCGAGGGCTGGCTGTCGTGGAATCTCGACGGGAGCCACCTCGACGCGATCCGGATCGAGGGCGAGGTCAGCGCCCGCCAGGCCCTGGGCGAAGCCGGATGGGGTGCACTGGGCACGGTGTTCCGTGGAGGGCAGTACGGCGCGGGGGTCTGGACCGGCGAGCTGCGCGCCGACGCGGTGTTCGAGCCGCTGTGAACAAAGGCGAGGACCCCGGTGAGCCGCGGCTCAGGGCGGGGTCCTCGAGTCTGCCCGGGGGCTGGGCAGTCCAGGCGCAGGGGGAGCGTCAGGGGAGGATCGTCCAGCGCGGGTAGCCCACGCCGACCGTCTCGTGCAGGATGACCACGCCGCGGGCGGCGTCGTACGTCCAGTCCGCGGTGGGCACGCCCGTGCGCACGACGGCCGCGGGCCGCCAGCTGTAGCCGTGCACCTCGACGTCCAGCGTGCCGAGGCCGTCGGCGACGTTGACCATGACCTCGAGCGGCTGGGTGGCGTGCGGAAGGCCGAGATCGACGGGGTGGAAGTCGATCATGCGGACGTTCGAGAGCTGGTCGAGGACCACGCGGTTGTTGGTGGCGTCGAGGGTCCAGCGGAAGTAGCTGAAGCGGTCGCCGAGGCGCTGGAACACGCCGAAGTGGAACCAGTTGGCGTCGCGGTCGACGAGCACGCGGCAGGGGACGCCGAAGGCGGGGTCCTGGTAGCGGATCGGCTCGAAGTAGTCGAGCACGTCGTCGACGTCGAGCGTCGTCCAACGGTGCTTGTTGCCCGGAACCTCCGTGTAGGTGGGCGAGCCCCCGAGCGCCAAGGTGTGACCGTAGAAGGAGTCGCACTGCTCCAGCAGGTAGGTGTTCGGGTCGCGGTCGACCGAGAACGTCATCACCGGGATGTGCAGGAGGTTCCGCGCGAGGTCGTTGAGCCCGGAGACCACGCCGTCGGGGTACAGGTCGATCGACGAGGCCCTGGCGTAGGCGAAGGGGTACTCGTCGGGCGAGCCCCCGAACATCAGCTCGTGCTCGAGCATGCTCGTGTCCGCGCTCTCGTTGTACACGTCGCGGATGGACGCTGTGCCGGTGTGGTTGATGACCGCGGCGAAGCGGGCGTGGTTCGGGTCGAGGTGCCGCGCGGCGTAGCTCGTGGCCATCCCGCCGCCCATCGAGAACCCGACGCCGTAGATGCGGTCGGGGTCGATGTCGATGTAGGTCGTCACCCAGTCGAGGGCGGCCTCGACGTTCCTCTGGGCGTACTCGATCGCGAAGTTGAACTGGTGCGCCCCGAGCGGGCAGAGCACGTACCAGCCGCGCTGGATCGCGTCCATGAACTCGGTGCGGTCGGTGAGCTCGGTGTGCAACCCGCCCCAGGCGTGGAAGACGACGAGCAGCGGGGCCGGCGACGCTGGCCGGCGCGGCACGGCGAGCAGGAACTTCTCCTCCCAGCCGGACTCGAGCCCCGTGAGGGTCACCTCGTAGGTGTTGAGGACGTAGGGGCGGATCGACCAGGGCGGGGAGAAGCCGGAGTCCAACGTGCCGCCCAGCGTCTTGTCCGCAGCGGCGCCGTCGGGTCCGAGGATCTCGCCCCTGAGCCCGCGAATGAAGCCGTCGCGCTGGCCGCCACCGGTCTCGCGAGCAACGGTCCGGCTGGCATCGACGTCACGCGAGCGGATGCCCTCGGAGGGGGAGGACGCGCGGGAGGGCTCGGTGCCGAGGACCTTCGGCGCGGGGGCGGACGCGGCGGGCGCGGCCAGGCTACTGATCGCGATCAGAAAGGTCGTGAGCATTGTTCTGAAGGTGGTAGCGCCTCTTGAGGGTCTCCAGTCCCGTCAGCACGACCTCGAGGTGGGCCTCGTTCATGCTGCAATTGGCGCGGCCGTAGGCGCGGCTCTTGGGGTCGCGGAGCATTCGGTCGCGGAGGTTCTCGATCTCCTCCCGGATCCACGAGGAAGCCCGGAGGTGGAGGCTCGTGTGGGTCTTGTAGGTGTCCATGGGCGCCATGATTGCGCCGCGTCCGGATCACGGCAAGAGCAAATTCGGGCCTTTTTTAAGGAGTATTCGTAACATCTGTGGCGGAAAGCACTTCCGTTCCTGGGAGGCATCTGGGTAGACCCTGATCCGTGTACGGATCGCTGTCTGGATCAGATGTGCGCCGGATCATGGATCGAACGTGATCCGGATCCGGACACGGCGGCGGCGGGGAGGGCTCGGGGGAGCTGCCCGCCGGGACTTCAGCGGCCCTTTCTCGGGGCCGTCCACCCGAAACCTATCCCGCCGCCGCGGGCGAGGTCGGCGATTCCGGGCCGCGACCGGGGCCTATTCGACGATGCCCATCTCGCGCGCCACCCCGGGGTCCACCACGAGGATCGGGCGCTGGGGCCAGGGCGTGTACCAGGGGAAGTTCACGTCGCGCGGGCCGAACAGGGCGCGCGCGAACCCGGGGCGGTTGCTCTGCATGCCCCCGCGGCGCTTGCCCTCGCTGCCGAAGATCACGAGCGCGTCGACCGCCGTCCCGTCGTCGCCCGTCGCCCCCGTCGTGTTGGGGAGCTCGACCTCGAGCCGCGCGAAGGCCGCGGCGACCTTCGGCGCGAGGTGGAAGCGCTCGCTCGGGTGGGCGCGGAGGTAGTCGGCGAGCTCCAGGAACCAGCGATCGCTCCCGCGCTGGCGGATCGTCCAGGCCGCGTGCGCCTGGAAGACGAGGCCCGCCGCCACGAGCGCCGCCAGCGCGCTCCCCAGGCTGATCCGCGCCCACCTCGGCCGGACGGCCCCGAGCGCCTGGAAGGCGCCGCGCGCGGCGAGGATCGCCAGGAACGGCGCGAGCACGAGGAGGTTGCGCACGAAGAGCACGCGCGTGCTGCCGAAGTAGAGCAAGTAGAGCAGCGGGAAGGCGAGGAAGAGCCAGGCCGCGCCCGCGGCGTCCCGGCGCAGGAGGGCCGCGAGGCCGAGCGCCGCCAGCGCCGCCCAGAGGAGAGCCGCGGCGTCGAACGGGCTCAGAAGCTCTCGCCCGAGGTAGTAGAGCATCCGCCCGTAGTGGTCGAGCCCCGGCTCGACGGTGAACCCGTAGTGCCCGAGCTCGGTGTAGTGCCAGCGCTCGTAGCGCAGCCCCTGGTAGAACTGCACCGGCTCGAGCAGCGTCCCCGGCGTGATCAGGAGATAGGTCGCCGCGAAGAGGCCCAGGCACTGCGCCAGGAGCCGCGCCCGCGCGCCGCTCGCCGCGCGCCACGCAATGCCCAGGACCGGCACGAGGAGGAGCCCCGCCGGGTACTTGGTCGAGGCCGCAGCTCCCGCGCAGGCGGCCGCCGCGAGCAGCCAGCGCCGGGCCGTGCGGCCCGCGCCCGCACGCTGCGCCAGGGAGAGGAGCAACAGCCACAGGGCCGCGAACTGCGCGACGATCACGTCGGGCGCGATCCAGCGCAGGTGGTAGCCGATCTCCCACGAGCCCGCGAGGAGCGTGGCCGCGCACAGCGCCTCGAGCGGCGTGCGCCGGGCCGCGACCGCGAGGTAGGTCCAGAGGACGAGCAGCGAGCCGGCCAGGACGAAAACGCAGCGCACGCGGTGGCGGAACGCGCTCGAGCGGACGGTGCCCAGGAGCTCGGCGCGCGTCTTCGGGTACCCCACGCGCGTGTACGCGCGCTCGCGCAGCACGGCGAGCTCGACCAGCTCCGGTGCCAGGGAGGCACACGTGAGCCAGAAGCACATCGAAGGGTAGTTGTACCACTCGGGCAGGAGCCGCCCCGCCTCGACGGCGCGCTCGAGCGCCTCGATCTGCTTGTCCTCGTCCCAGTGCGCGCCGAAGCGCACTCCGTAGAGGCCCGCGCCCACGAGCAAGAGCCAGGGCAGGAGCGCGGGCGCGAGGCGTTTCCAGCCCGGCGCCGCGCCGCGCACGGGCGGCGCCCCCCGGGTGTCGATCGAGGCGTCGGCGGGGGAGGAGGTCATCGGCGCGGCGGCATTCTCGCCGGCTTCGAGATCGGCTCGCAAGCGAGCCTGGCGTGTGGGGACTTTGCACTAGAATGCCCGCCTCCTTACATCCCGAGCCCTGTCCCGAGTTCCGAGACGACCTTCCACGTGGCCAGCAACCCGTCCTTCCTCGACCCGACCGACACCTTCGTTCCGCGCCACGTCGGGCCCGATCCGAACGAGATCGAGGCCATGCTCGGCACGCTGGGGCTCTCCTCGCTCGACGATCTCGTGCGCGAGACCGTCCCGGCGGCGATCCGGCTCGCGCGCGGGCTCGACCTCGGGCCGCCGCGCGGCGAGCGCGGGCTGCTCGCCGAGCTGCGCGCCGTCGCTCGGAAGAACCGCGTCCTGCGCTCGTTCATCGGCACGGGGTACTCGGGCTGCGTCGTCCCGCCCGTGATCCAGCGCAACGTCCTGGAGGACCCCGGGTGGTACACCGCCTACACGCCCTACCAGGCGGAGATCGCCCAGGGGCGGCTCGAGGCGCTGCTCGTCTTCCAGACGATGGTCGCCGACTTGACCGGTCTGCCGCTCGCCGGCGCCTCGCTGCTCGACGAGGCGACCGCCGCGGCCGAGGCGATGGCGATGTGCTGGGCCGCGGCGGGCAAGAAGCGCGGGCGCTTCTTCGTGTCGAGCCGCTGCCACCCGCAGACGATCGCGGTCGTCGCGACGCGCGCGGAGGCGGCCGGCATCGAGATCACGGTCGGCGAGGAGGAGAGCGCCGACCTCGCGGGCTGCTGCGGCGTGCTCGTGCAGTATCCCGAGACGCTCGGGCGGATCGTCGACCACTCGGCGCTCGCCGCCCGCGTGCACGCGGCCGGCGCGCTGCTCGTCGTCGCGACCGACCTGCTGGCGCTGACCCTGCTGCGCCCACCGGGCGAGCTCGGGGCCGACGTCGCCGTCGGCTCCGCCCAGCGCTTCGGCGTCCCGATGGGCTTCGGCGGTCCGCACGCCGCGTTCCTCGCCACGCGCGAGGAGCACAAGCGCCAGATGCCGGGGCGCATCATCGGCGTGTCGCGCGACGCGCACGGCAGGCGGGCGCTGCGCATGGCGCTGCAGACGCGCGAGCAGCACATCCGGCGCGACAAGGCGACGAGCAACATCTGCACCGCGCAGGTCCTGCTCGCGATCATGTCCGCCATGTACGCGGTGTACCACGGCCCGCGCGGCCTGCGCGCCATCGCCGAGCGCGTCCACGGCCTCACCGAGACCCTCGCCGAGGGGCTGCGGCGCGCCGGCTACCGGCTGTCCGCAGGCCCCACGTTCGACACGCTCGAGGTGTGGGCGAAGGACGAGGGCGCCGAGGCCCTGCACGCCCGCGCGTGCGAGCGCGGGATGAACCTGCGCCGGATCGACGACGAGCGCCTCGCGGTCTCGCTCGACGAGACGACCACCGAGCGCGACCTCCGCGATCTGCTCGACGTCTTCCGCCCGGACGGACACGAGCCGCCCGGCGATCTGGCGCGGTCCGTCGACCCCGGCTACGCGGCGCCGCACGCGCGCTCCAGCGGCTACCTCGACCACCCGGTGTTCCACGAGCACCGCTCCGAGCACGAGATGCTGCGCTACCTGCACCGGCTGCGCGCCCGCGACCTCTCGCTCACGACGTCGATGATCGCGCTGGGCTCGTGCACGATGAAGCTCAACGCGACGAGCGAGATGCTGCCGGTCTCCTGGCCCGAGCTCGCCGAGCTGCACCCGTTCGCGCCGCGCGACCAGGCGCAGGGCTACGCCGAGATGCTCGCGGGCCTCGAGGCGGCGCTGTGCGAGATCACCGGCTTCGCGGCCGTCTCGCTGCAGCCGAACGCAGGGTCGCAGGGCGAGTACTCCGGCATGCTCGTGATCCGCGCCTACCACCGCTCGCGCGGCGAGAGCGGCCGCGACGTCTGCCTGATCCCGGTCTCGGCCCACGGCACCAACCCCGCGAGCGCCGCGCTGGCCGGGATGCGCGTCGTGCCGGTGAAGTGCGACGCGCGCGGCAACGTCGACCTGGGCGACCTGCGCGCGAAGGCCGCGCAGCACGCCTCAGCGCTCGCCGCAGTCATGGTCACCTACCCTTCGACGCACGGCGTCTTCGAAGAGGGGATCCGCGAGCTGTGCGAGGTCGTGCACGCCGCCGGGGGACAGGTGTATCTCGACGGCGCGAACATGAACGCGCAGGTCGGCCTGTGCCGCCCCGGCGACTACGGCGCGGACGTCTGCCACCTGAACCTGCACAAGACGTTCTGCATCCCGCACGGCGGCGGCGGTCCGGGCATGGGCCCGATCGCCGTCGCCGCGCACCTCGCGCCCTTCCTCCCGAGCCATCCCTTCGGCCCGGCGGCGGACGAGCGCGCGGTCGGCGCGGTCTCCGCCGCGCCCTTCGGCAGCGCCAGCATCCTGCCGATCTCCTGGGCGTACATCGGCCTCATGGGCGCGGCCGGCCTCGAGCGCGCGACGAAGGTCGCGATCCTCAATGCGAACTACATGGCGAGGCGCCTTTGCGAGCACTACCGCGTGCTCTACACCGGGGCGAAGGGGCGCGTCGCCCACGAGTTCATCCTCGACCTGCGGCCCTTCGAGAAGAGCGCCGGGCTCGACGGCGAGGACGTCGCCAAGCGCCTGATCGACTACGGCTTCCACGCGCCGACCATGTCGTTCCCCGTGGCCGGCACCCTCATGATCGAGCCCACCGAGTCGGAGAGCCAGGCCGAGCTCGACCGCTTCTGCGAAGCCATGATCCGCATCCGCGAGGAGATCCGCGCCGTCGAGGAGGGCCGCGCCGACCGCTCGGACAACCCGCTGCGCAACGCGCCGCACACCGCGAGCGAGGTCACGGCCTCCGAGTGGACCCACCCCTACTCGCGCGAGGAGGCCGCGTTCCCCGCGCCCTGGCTGCGCGAGCACAAGTTCTGGCCGCCTGTCTCGCGCGTGGACAACGGGTACGGCGACCGCAACCTCGTGTGCGCCTGTCCGCCGGTCGAGGCGTTCGCCGAGGTCGAGGGGGAGGTCGCGGGCGAGGTCCAGGTCGGCTCGGTGTGACCATGAGCGCCGCCCGCACCGACTTCGCCCGCGAGTCCGCGCGCTACCTGCGCGAGGTCTACCTCCCGCGCATGGAACGCGCCCTCGCGGCGCTGCCCGCCGGCGACCTCTGGTGGCGCCCGCACGAGAAGTGCCTCAGCGTCGGCAACATCCTCCTGCACCTCGAGGGCAACGTGCGCCAGTGGATCCTCTCCGGCCTGGGCGGCCAGCCGGACCGGCGCGAACGCGCGGCCGAGCTCGCGGCCGAGGGCGGGCGAGAGGCCCCGGCCCTCTTCGCGCAGCTGCGCGCGACCGTCCTCGCGGCCGCGGACCTCGTCGCGCGCTTCGACGCCGAGAAGCTCGCCGCCGTGTTCCGGATCCAGGGCGGCGAGACGACGGGCGAGGCCGCGATCTACCACGTCGTCGAGCACTTCGCCTGGCACACCGGCCAGGCCGTGTGGATCGCCAAGGCGCGCGCGGGGCCGGGCCACGGGGTCGCCTTCCACGACGACGCGCGGGCCAACGCGGCCCGCAACGGGTGAGGAAATCGCCGAATCCTGCGCCCGTCACGGGCCCTCGCCGACTGGATTCCGCGTGAGGGCAGTTTCCGCGCGCCAAGCGCAGGTGGTCGAGGATCTCGTCCGGCGTCACCAGGCGTCGGTGAGAGGGTTCCTCGTGTTCCTCGGGTGCCCTCCCGGGCACCTGGACGACCTCGTTCAAGACGTGTTCCTGTCCGTGCTGTCCTCCCGGTTCGAAGACCGCGACCCCGCGTCCACCGCCGCCTACCTGCGCAAGGCCGCGCGGCACCTCCTGCTCAAGGCGCTGCAGCGCGAGCGCCGCCAGCCGCTCGTCGACGACCTGGACGCGGCGGAGGCGGTGTGGAACGAGCACCAGGCCGAGGACGCCGGCGGGCGCTACCTCGAGGCCCTGCGCGAGTGCCTCTCGCGCGTCGAGGGCCGCGCGCACGAGGTCGTGCGCCTGCGCTACCAGTCGGCGCTGACGCGCAGGCTATCGCCACGAGCCTCGGGCTGACCGAGTCCGGCGTCAAGTCGATCCTCGTGCGCACGCGCAGGGCGCTGCGCGAGTGCGTGGAGAGGCGCCTCGTCGGATGACGGGCGACCGCGAACCGCTCCCGGCGCGCGAGCGCCTGCTCGAGTACTCGCTCGAGAAGCACTTCGGGCGGCACCCCGACGTCGACCACGCCGCGCGCATCGTCGCGGCGTGGGAGCGCGGCGTGACCGGCCCAGGCGTCGGGGAGCTCGAGGGGCAGATCGCGGCGAGCGCGGTCCCGGGTGCACACGCCGCTCCGGGCGTGGGGGCGCACGCCGCCCCGGGCGTGGGGGCGCCCGAAGCGCCGGGCATGCGGGATGGAGCCGCGGCGGCCGCGCGCGCCCGCTGGAGCCGGATCCGCGTGGCGGCGCTCGCGGCCTCCGTGCTGGTCCTCGCCGCCGTGGGCATCGCCCTCTGGCGCGCGTCCTCCGTCGCCGGGCCCGCCGCGCGGCTCGCCGCCGTCGAGGAGGTCACGCTGCTGCGCGGCGCCGAGCGCCTGCGCGTGCGCGCGGCCGAGCTCGCGCCCGGCGACGCGATCCTCGCCGCGGCCTCGCCGCTCGAGGTCGACCTCGCCGGCGGCGAGCGCGTGCGCCTGGGCGCGGGCTCGGTCGCCACCGTCGGCGCGGGCGGCCGGGCGCTCGAGCTGCTGCTCGGCGACCTGGCGCTCGAGACGCCGGCCGCCGTTGCGAGCGCCTTCTCGACCGGCTTCGCCACGCTGCACGCCGAGGCGGGCTCGACGTTCGAGATGCGCGTCGAGGCGTACGAGAAGGTCCTCCCGGACGAGCCCGAAGCGCGCGCGACGGCCGCCCGCGGCTGGCTCGCGGCGGCGCCCGCCTTCCCGCGGCTCCTGGTCGTCTCGATCTCGCGCGGCGACGCGCGGCTGTCCGTCGCGGGTGCGGACGTGGCGCTCTTCGCCGGCGAGCCGGTGTGCGTGCGCAGCGACCCGGCGGCGGCGGAGCCGCTCGAGGAGCAGCTCGCGCTCGGCATGCTCGAGCGCGTCGCCAGCGTGCCGGGTCCAGGCGCGGGCGCCGACTACTGGAGCGCGTTCGCGAAGCGGCGCGCGGTGCAGCGCGAGCTGATCGCTTTCCTCGCCCTCGACCCCGAGCGCTGGCGCTTCGTGCGCGGGCCGCTCGACAAGCTCGTGGCCGACTGGCGCACGCCCGTGGACGCGCTGCAATGGCTGGTCGCCACGGTGGCCCAGGAGCCGTCCGCGACGGCCTTCGAGCTGGCGCGCGAGCTGTGGCTCGCAAGGCCCGAGGCGTTCGCGCCCGACTCGATCGTCGCGCTCGCCGAGCGCGGCGGGTTCGAGTTCGAGCGCGAGCTCGAGGCGATGGCGGAGCCCGGCGAGGAACCCGCGCGCGCGATCCTGCCGGCCGCCTACCTCGCGTTCCGCGGCGACGACCGCGGCCGCGCGCACCTCGAGGCGGCGGCCCGGGAGCCGCTCGTCGCGCCCGGCGGCCTGCCGCTGGCGCTCGTCGCGGCCGCGGCGCTCGACGGGCTCGCCGGCGAGGGGCGTGCCGCCTGGGATCACGTCCTCGAGCAGCTCGGAAACGAGGTCTTCGGCAGCCTCGACGACCCGCGGATGCTGCCCATGGCCGCCTACCTCGTCCAGGCCGCGACCTTCGTCGCCGACCTCGAAGCCTCGGGCGAGCTCGCCCGCCACCTCGCCTTCGTCGACGTCCGCGCGATGGACCACGCCGACGAGGCGCCCCTCGAGACCCCCGCAGCCGTGCTCGCGGCGTTCGAGGCGCTGCGCGGGCGGGAGTAGCGGCCGCCCGCTGCCATTTCCAGGAGAGGGCCGTCCACGGTGCGGCTCTGCACGTCGGTGGCGCGACGGTCCTCGACAGCTTCCTCGTCCCTCGAGCCGCAACCGGCACCGACCGGCCGCGTCTCCATGCTCGATGGCAGATGGACCGGCAAGCTGGCGCCCTCGCTGGTGGCACTGGCCCGTGATGACGAGCGGACACCGGAGGGTGCGCCTCGGTGCGGGAACCGGCCGGTGGGTGGCGGAATGCCGCTGGCGCGGCGAGCATTGGGAGGTCGTTCTCGAGCCGGACCCGACCTCGAACACGACCGTCGCGGTGACCGCGTACCGCATCCGCTGATCGCCTACCGCCGCGGCCGGCCGTTCGCGGCGTACTACCGACTGCCCCGTCGCGAGGGGGATCGGGTGCACGGCTCACGTCCCTGTGAGGCCGGGCTGGTCGTCGATCTCGCGGCCGACGGGCATCCGATCGGTATCGAGATCACGGAACCGGGTCGGACCGACGTGGCGACGTTCAACCGACTCCTGCGCTCGCTGGGCTTCGATCCGGTGGACGCGTCGGTGATCGCTCCGCTCAGAGGCTGTCGGAGAATCGCCTTGCGGCGCTTGCGGTGGGTGAGTCCCGCGGATGAGGGTGTACCCAAGCGGGCTGCGAGCGGCGCCCCCATGCCCCCCCGGGGGGG
>Ga0299906_10004390_pt1 | contig 11565 bp, 11 predicted proteins | sample RVTome_14_FD_200259 | JGI IMG/M metagenome (GOLD analysis project Ga0299906, IMG submission 200259) | Soil microbial communities from uranium-contaminated site in the Upper Colorado River Basin, Wyoming, United States - RVT145D125 (version 2) ... | reverse complement strand
GCCCGGTTCGTCGAAATCCCGCGGCCTGACCGGGGAGCCGGCCGGGGGACCTGACGTCGGTGACCGTTGTCCGCTCGCAGTTGTCGGCTCTCAGTTGCGATCGCGGCGACGCTCGTTGGCACGATCGTTGGCACGATCGTTGCCCTGCCGGACCGAGGCCTGGGCGGGTCGCGATTCAGTGCGCGATTCGGAGCGAGATTCACCGCGGGATTCACCGCGGGATTCAACGCGAGCATTTTGCCGACTTTCCGTGCGGGCGTCCGCTCGTAGGGGATTGCTGTTGCCAGATTCAACACGGCGGACCACGGCGTTATCGCTACGAGCCGATGTCGGCGCGCGGACTACGCTATCCCGGTCGCGAGGACTTTCGCGATCAGCGTTGCGGCGATTGGCAGGCGCGGATGTGCCCGTGCGGCGGGTATCGGTCGAAGCGCGTGTCGTTATCTGCGCCGGCTGCTCCCGGACGGTCTGACGGGTTTCGTTCGAGGCACGCGTCGTAGCCCGCGCCGGCTGCTCCCGGACGGTCTGACGGCTGTCGTTGCGCTCGCGAAAACGAATCGTGTCGCCTCGTACTTCGCGTGACGAATTGCGCACGGAATCGCGCGCAGGTTCGCGCGCAGGATCGCGCGCAGGATCGCGCACGAATTCACGCGAGGAGGTCTGCGCCGGGCGGACGCTCGTGCCCGCGGTCCTCGCGCGGTCAGTGCGGTTCGCAGACACCTGTGTCGTATAGGCGTTGCCGTAACTTCGCGCAGTATCGCCGCGCCTGACATCGTCATTGCGGTAACTGCGGGTGCGCGATGTGTAGTAGGCCGGGCGCGCGCGACTGGTCGTGCGCGGGCGCCAGTAATCACCGTCACGATAGCGATTCGACGAGTAATAGGTCGAATTGTTGACGTACCAGGTGTTGTAAACCTGGACGCTGGGTCGGCGGTAATAGTGACCGTAATAGCTGTGACCGAAATACGGATGCCCCCAGTAGCTGTGGTGGTGCACGTGCAGATGGTCACTCAGCCAGCCGATGCGATACGCCGTGGTTACGCCCCAGAAATAGCCGCTGTAGAACGAGAAGCCGGCAGGATACGGGTAGTAATAGACCGGGTAAGGCCGCGGATAATAGTAGTAGACCGGTCTCACCTGGCGGACGACGACGTGCTCCGGTTCGTAATAGGGCACGTAAATGATGTCGTCCTGCACCGGAACGATTTCGATGATTCCGTCGTCTTCCGCGACAGTCTGGTATTGGTCGCTCTTCAGGTTGCCGGCGGCGTAAGCGCGATCGCGGAAGGACTCAACCGCGGCGATGACATCGGCCTGCTGATTGACGACCGCATCGCCGAGCTTCCAGGTCCAGTCGATGTCGTCGTTCATCATCTTCAGGACTTCGGGATAGTTGAGCAACGCAGTAACCGATTCATCCCACTCTTCGTTCGGCTGCAGCGTGGAATCCTGCTCGTATTGTTCGAGAAATCGGGCGGCCTGCACGATTTCCAGCGGGTAAGTCGAGGCAGGCAGGACAATCGCCAGCAAGTCGTCGGGATACAGCGCCACCGGGCCGACCAGTTCGGCTAGCTCGCCGCCATTGAGTACCGGCACCTGCCCGGTATCACTGTAGCCGCTCGCGCCGGATTCCGCGGCGCTGCCGAGCGGATTGCCCTGTTCGTCAACCGGTACCTGGGCAAGTGCGGGCATTGCTGCCACAGCGGTGAGGGCCGCAAGAGCCGCGAATAAGCCGGTAAACCGGAAATTCCACGATTGCCTGTTCATAACAGCCTCCTGGCCATCAGCGCCAGAATCGGCGCTTTTCAGTGATCGTGGGCAAATCCTAGCGGCCGGTACCTGAACAGGCCCTTAACCGCAAACGAGCCCGCTGTTTTCGGTCGGCGGCGGGGGTTATGCCGCGGCATATGCGCAGTCAGGCGGCGGCGAGCTCGTGCACCTTGTTGCCGAGCCAGGCAACCGCGTTGTCGATGTCGTCCGACCACTGGTGACCGAAACTCAAGCGCGCGAAGTTCCGGTATCGCTGGCAGGGCGAGAAAATCGGGCCTGGCGCAATACTGATACCGGCCTCGATTGCTTGGTCGAACAGCCTTTCCGAATCGACGGCGGCCGGCAATTCGAGCCACAGCACCGATCCCCCGACCGGATTGGAGGTGCGGGTTTCGTGGGGAAAATGCTCGGCAACCAGACTGCGCATCCGTCCGGCATTGGTCTCAAGTACCGGTCGCAATGACTTCAGGTAGCGTTCGTAATCCCCGCTCGCGAGGAACTCGGCGAGCGTCAGTTGCTGCAACAAGCCGGATGAGCACGAGTAGGAACGCTTCAACCGGCGAACACTTTCCCCGAACCGTCCGCCCTGCAGCCAGCCGATGCGATAACCCGGCGCCGCGGTCTTGGAAAACGAACCGCAGGTCAGGACACGGCCGCTGCGCGAATAGACCTCGACCGGTTTGGGCCGGTGACCGTCGAACAGCAGCTCACCGTAAACGTCATCCTCGATCAGCACGATGTCGCGGGAGTCAATGATTTCCGCGAGCTGCCGGCGCTTTTCCTCCGGCATCGATACGCCGAGCGGATTGCACAGGGTGGTCGAAAACATGCAAACGCGGACCGGGTGCGTGTCCAGTGTTTTCTTCAGCGCATCCAGCATCACGCCTTCTTCGGGACAGGTCTCGACCTCGATGGCGAGCATGCCGAGACTGTCGATCAGTTCCAGCAGTCCGTGGTACGTCGGCGATTCCACAGCGATGACGTCGCCTTTCTGCGCAACCGCGCGAAGCGCAAGCAGCAGGGCTTCCTGCCCGCCGTTGGTGATGCAGATGTCGTCCGGTTCGACCCGGCTGCCGAGCGTGTCGAGCAACCGGTAAGCGATCTGGCGGCGCAGCCCCGGCTCGCCGTTGGTCGGCGCGTACACCAGGCTGCGCTCTTCGGCGCGCGCCATGACCCTTTTCATGGCTCGATGCAGGGCCTTCGCCGCCGGTTTGGCCATGCACGGATTGGCAATGCCGAGCGGCACGACGTCGGGCTGGTACAGTCCGTCGTATACCCGATCCATCAGGCTGCGTCCGCGTACCGGCGAGGGCTTGGCATTGCGGCGAAACTTCGGTGCGGCGCGGACGAGGTCGTTCAGCCTGGTTCCGCGCACGTAGAATCCGGATTGTGGCCGGGATTCGACGCGGCGCTGGCGCTCCAGTTCGACGTAGGCCTGGCGCACGGTGGGAACACTGACGCCGATGCGCTTGCTCATGCGCCGCAAAGAGGGCAGGCGGTCGCCGGGACGTAGCGTCCCGGTCTCGATGTTTTCTGCGATCAGGTCTATAACCTGCCGGTAGAGGAAGTCGCTGCTGTTTTTGTCGACGGCCAGCATAACTGTGTATATCGCATTTCTAGTAAACTGCGACTGTTATAGTCTCAATACGACGTTACAGTCAAGCACAGGATCGGCTGTTGCGACAGGCAGGGCGCGCGGGCACACACTATGAACAATCTGGCGTTGTATATCGTTACGGTTGCAGTCTGGGGGACCACCTGGATTGCCATCGAGTTTCAGCTAGGCGTCGTGGCACCGGAGGTCTCGGTGTTCTATCGCTATGTGCTGGCATCCGCGGTCCTGTTCGGCTGGTGCATGCTCCGCGGCCTGAACATGCGTTTCGATGTCCGTGCACACCGGCGTTTCATGTTACTCGGCTTGCTGCTGTTCTGCCTGAACTACGTGATGACCTATTACGCGCAGCAATACATCACCTCGGCGTTGTCCGCGATCGCATTCTCGACCATGTTGTGGATGAACATACTGAATGCCAGGATTTTCTTCGGCGTCCGCGCAGGCCGGCGGGTACTGGCCGGTGCCGTGCTCGGCGTGGTCGGCATCAGCATCCTGTTCATGCCGCAGATCGGTCAACTGTCGTTTTCCGACGCAACGTTTCTCGGTACGGCGATCTGTGTCGCCGGCGCGTACATCGCATCGCTCGGGAATATGGTGTCGCAGCAGGCGCAAGGCGAAGGCCTGCCCATCATTCAGTCCAATGCCTGGGGAATGATGTACGGGGCGATCCTGACCGGTGGCATTGCGGCCGTACAAGGACTGGAATTCAATTTCGACAGCTCGCCCTCGTACCTGGTTTCACTTCTTTACCTCAGCGTATTCGGGTCGGTCATTGCATTCGGCGCCTACCTGACCTTGCTCGGCCGCATCGGCGCGCATCGTGCGGGCTACGCGATGGTGATGTTCCCGGTGGTGGCGCTGGTCATCTCGTTCTTTTTCGAAGGCCTGCAGCCGCGACCGTCGATATTCGCCGGCATCGCTCTGGTCATCGCCGGCAATCTGCTGATCCTGAAGAGCAAACGCGAAAAGGCCGATACCGTAGTAGCGCCGCGAATCCTTGAATCGCCGGCACCGCCGGACGGCGCACGCGTGGTCCTGGTCGCCGAGCCGGCGAAGCCGGTTCCGGCCGAGCGCGGGTGAGGCGGGCGCAGCCGGGCGTCAGTCGCTTTCCGGATCGTCGCCCGAATCGTCGCCGCCGTGCCAGGAGAGGAATTTCCACTGCCCCTCATCACGCACCAGTACATCGGTGTAACGACCGTTAGCAATCTTTACTTCGCCCTTTTTGTCCCGGGTGGCATTGGTATACAGGTAATGCGCGATCGCCGTCTCGCCGTGCACGACTATTGACAGCGGGAAGAGTTCGTGTTCGAGAGATTCGGTCTGCTTGGATGTAAATGCGTCCCACATGCGTACCGATGACCGGGTTTGCGGCGCCGGGGACTGGCGTGGCCAGCCGACAAAATCGGCACTCAGCAATTCATCGATCCAGTTGGTATCGCCACGTTCATTGCGTTCCCACTGATCTTCGATGACCGACCATACCGCCGCCTGATCGCTGGCCGCCTGCTGCGCGGCCGCCGTGCCACACGCCAGCAGCAGGGAAAACAATGCAAATACTCCCACCCTGCAATTCCTCATCATGGCTTTTTCCTTTTGTCGTTTGGTCCAGACTGACGGTGTGCGCAGTTTAGTCGCAAACAGCAGGTGGGACCAACTGCGCCGCGCTTTGATCGCCAGGTCGTAGATTTCTTGTACCTGTTGCACGGTCAGATAGTCCGGGTGATGCACATCGGCAAGACCTTGACGGATAGAGAGCGTTTGTTTCCCGGTTTGCCGGTCAGCCTGGCGGAAGACTTCACCGATCATCCGCCAGCAACGGCCAGGCTGTGTTCTTCGGCCAGGCGGACATCGAGCGGCAGTATGAAATCGACGATGGCAAAGGTCCTGCAAACCTCGCCGGCCGTCTCCTCACTGTGTAAAGGCTGGTGACACGTCGTCGCTCGTCCGCGTACAGGATGCGAATGCTGTCGGTGAAAAATTGTGTTTTAAAACAATAAATAATGCTCTATACCTGAAGTGTTTTCTTCACAGTGACCGGCGCACCTCTACGGCAAGCGTCGAGGCGGCTTTCAGCGAGTTGGTGATCAGGCAGACATGTTCGGCTTTCTCCAGCAACCGCCGAGCCCGCGCTTCATCGGCACCGGGCGGCAGATCGAGCGTAGCGTGCACCTTGAAGCCGGTGAACTGCGTGCCACTCTCCTGCCGGTCCAGCGTTCCCTCGACTGCGCATTGCAACGACCGCCATTCGAATTTCGAGGCCGTGGCAATTGCGCGAAACGACAGCACGAAACAGTCAGCGACGGCGGCAACGAGCAGTGTTTCCGGCGACCACTTGTCGCCAGCTCCGCCGAATTCCGTTGGTGGCGCCGAAGGAAGGGATTGTAACCCCCGGCTCGACAGCGTGACGTCATGGTCGGGCTTCGTCGTCGCCGTGACCGCATAGAGGTGTGGAAATTCGTGCATAATCGCCGCCTTCGTGAAGATGTACCGGGATCGAGGACCTCTGTCCGCGTGCGCGGATTTCAAGCGACGCCAGTAAAAAGCCGGATCCGCCTGCGTCCTAAATTGTCGTTGTGGCATCTTTGAGAGACAACCGTTATCCGAATCAACAAATCCGGAGCAAATCAAATGTATTCAAAATGCTGGATTGCGGCTCTGGCCGCTGCAGGAATCCTGGCAGCTAACGCCGCGAGTGCCGCCGAGGCCGACTGGATCGCCCAAAGCAATGAACATTCGCAAGTCGTGCTGGCGTCGATGGCCAAGTACATGCCCGAAGGCGCAGGCAGCCTTGGCATCGACGGCCTGGACGAGGCCATCAGGGATCTCGGGCCTGGAATTTACGACCGTGCGATGGCCGACTCCGCCATGCTGCTTGCAGACCTCGAGACGCGACTCGTAGCCGAGAAACACCCGCTCGTACGCCAGGACCTGGAAATACTGATCCAGGCGGTCACCGACAACCGTCGTACCTCCGAACTCAATCGCGAAAACATGCTGCCGTATTTCAACGTCAGCCAACAGGTGTTTCAGGGTATTCGTGCGCTGATCGATCCGCAGGTCGCGCGCGATCGTTACCCGGCGGCCATTGTGCGCATCAGCCGTTACGCCGGTCTCGAAGAAGGTTACGTACCGATCACCGAGCTGGCCAAGGCGCGAAGCAGCGAACGATTCGACGTCGACGGACTCATCGGCCCGTACCGTGGCCAGGTGGAACAGGACCTCGAGCGCAGCGTGACTTTCGTCGACGGCATCGAAAAGCTGCTGGCGGGCACCGATCTTCAGGAATGGCAGAAGCCGTATGCGAGCCTTGCCGAACAGCTGCGCGACTACAGCGACTGGGTGCGCGCGGAGATATTACCTAGAGCTCGCGATGACTTCCGGCTGCCTCCGGTCATGTATGCAGATGCGCTCAAGAACTGGGGCGTCGATGCGACCCCGGAGGAGCTGATCCAGAGTGCTACCCAGGGGTACATGGACATCCGCAATGAGATGGAGGTGATCGGTGCGCTGGTGGCGAAAGAGAGAGGTTACGCTTCCGGCGATTATCGTGACGTCATACGCAAGCTCAAAGTGGACGGTGCAATTGACGGTGACAAACTGCTCGATCACTACCAGCAGGTACTGGGGAAGCTCGAAAGCATCCTCGAAGAACATGGAATCGTCACGCTGCCGGACCGCCCCGCAGGCATACGCATAGGGACGGCTGCAGAGACGGCCGCGCAACCGGCGCCACACCTCGATCCGCCGCGGATGATCGGCAACACCGGCGAGTACCCGTATTTCGTCATCCCGTTGCTGCAACAAAATGCCGACGGATCGTGGCCGCAGACAGACGACACCTACGAGTCCGGTGCCTGGACGCTGACGGCGCACGAAGCACGACCGGGCCATGAAATGCAGTTCTCGAGCATGATCGAGGCCGGGGTATCCGTAGCGCGCGCAATATTTGCGTTCAACAGCGCCAACGTCGAAGGCTGGGGCCTGTATGCCGAAGCCATTGCCAAGCCGTACATGCCGCTCGACGGCCAGTTGATCAGCCTGCAATACCGGCTGATGCGCGCCGGACGCATGTTCCTCGATCCGATGCTGAATCTTGGCCTGATTACGCCGGAGGATGCGAAACGCCTGATCATGGAGGACATGGTGATCGGCGAAAGCTGGGCGCAAAACGAGATCGAACGTTACACCTACCGGATGCCGGGGCAGGCCACCGCTTACTACTACGGTTACACGCGGATGCAGGCGCTGCGCACCCAGGCAGAACTTGCGCTTCAGGAAGATTTCGACCAGCAGGCATTTCACGATTTCGTACTGTCGCAAGGCATGTTGCCGCCGGACCTGCTGAAAAAAGCCGTCAAGGATGACTTCGTACCGTCCATGAGGAACCCGGTTACGCACAATCAGGGGCTATAATCCCGGGGAGTTGCCAACGGGGGCGCCGGATGCCCGGGGAAATTTTCTGCTATCGCTGCGGTGCGTCGCTGGCCGGGCTGTCATTGCCATTGTCCCGCCAGGATGAATGTCCGGTATGCGAGAACTATTTGCACGTTTGCAGGATGTGTATTTACTTCGATCGTCACGTTCCGCGGCAATGTCGCGAAGACGGTGCTGAGGAAGTGCTGGAGAAAGAGCGACCCAATTTCTGCGACTGGTTCAAACCCTCGGCCAGTGCGTTCGACATCCAGAGTGCAGGACAGGCCGAGCAGGCCAAATCGGCATTGTCGGCATTGTTCGGAGATAGCGACGCGGCCGGTCCGGCTGACGACGATGCGTTGAAGAAAGCCCGGGACCTGTTCAAATGAGAATGGGGCGGCGCCGGTTTCTGTCGATCGCGGCCGGCGCCGTCGTCGCGCCGTCCGTGACTGCCTGCGGCGATGCGGTCACGATACCCGCGGCCGGTGTGCCGCAGAGCGACTTCGATGAGGACTCGACCGCGGAAGAAGTAACCGAGGGTATCGACCTGAAAGGCAAGATCGCGGTCGTCACCGGTTGCACCTCGGGCATCGGATTCGAAACCATGCGCGTACTTGCCATGCGCGGCTGCTACGTCATCGGTACCGGGCGCACGCTGCAGTCGGCGCAAGAGGCATGCTCCCGGATACCCGGCGTGACGACGCCAGTGCAGCTCGAGCTGTCCGATTTCGATTCGATCGTCGACTGCGCCAATGCAATACGGTCACTCAATTCGCCGATCGACATGCTGATCTGCAATGCCGGCATGCGCGGTGGTGAGCACCAGGCCGTATACGGCATAGAGAAACATTTTGTCGTGAATCACCTCGGGCATTTCATACTCGTATACCGGCTGCTCGAGCGGCTGTTCCTGGCATGGCAAGGGCGGGTGGTGGTGGTTGGCAGCCGTGCCGCTTACCGGAGTGCGCCGGAGGGCGGCATCGAGTTCGATGACCTGGCGGCCTCGCGGGACTACAGCACGAGCAGGGCGTACGCGCATTCCAAGCTCGCCAATATCCTGTTCTCGCTGGAGCTGGCGCGGCTGCTGAAAGGCACGCGCATCACCTCGAACTCGCTGCACCCCGGTGTGATCGATACCAACATTGCACGAAACGAGTCGGCAATCGCGCGTGGCGCATTCGGTTTATGGACCCGGTTTGCCGGCAAAAGTCTCGCGCAAGGTGCGGCCACCAGTTGCTATGTCGCGGCCAGCCCTTTGCTCGGGAGCACCAGCGGCCAGTATTTCGAAGACTGCAACGCCGTCACGGTGACCGGCGACAACCACATGCACGATCGCGAGCAGGCGAGCCGGCTGTGGCTGGTGTCCGAGGAATTGACGCGCGAATACCTGGTCGAACTGAAGCGCCCGGACTGGAACGATTTTGAAAACGGACTGCGAAAAAAACCCGGTTGATCAACGAGCACTGGTGTTGCTGTCCGGCGGGCAGGATTCGACCACTTGCCTTTACTGGGCGATCGACCGATTCGGCAGGAATTCGGTGATTACGCTGTCTTTCGACTACGGCCAGCGGCATCGCATCGAACTCGATTCGGCGCAACGCATCGCAGACCACGCGGGTGTCGGGCATGCGATCCTGCCGATCGACACCTTTGCCGCGCTCGGCGGCAGCGCGCTGACCGATGCCGGCCTGCAGGTGCCCGTCCCGGCCGAGGACGCTCCGCCGGGCCTGCCGAATACGTTCGTCCCGGCGCGCAACCTGGTATTTCTCACTTATGCGGCGGCGTATGCATGGCAACGCGGCATTCGCCACCTGGTGGCCGGTGTCGCGCAAACCGATTACAGCGGTTATCCGGATTGCCGCGAAGAAACCATCGAGGCGATGCAACGCTGCCTGCGGCTGGGCATGGAGCGCGATTTCAGGATACACACTCCGCTGATGCACCGTTCCAAGAAAGAAACCGTTGAGCTTGCGGTAGCACTCGGCGCCCTGGAGGCGCTGGGTTTTTCGCACAGCTGTTACAACGGCAGGCGCCCGCCCTGCGGAACCTGTGCGGCCTGCGTGTTGCGGGCGAAGGGCTTTGCCGAGGCCGGGATCGACGATCCGCTGGTGACTGCGTGACTTACTCGGTCAAGGAAATGTATTACACACTGCAGGGCGAAGGCGCACAGAGCGGCCGTGCCGCGGTGTTCCTGCGGTTTGCCGGCTGCAACCTGTGGTCTGGGCGCGAGGAACACAGGGCATCCGCCGTGTGCCGTTTCTGTGACACGGAATTCGTCGGTGTCGACGGGCCCGGCGGTGGAAAATTCGCCTCGGCGAGCGATCTCGCAAATGCCGTCAGGGACCAATGGCCGGCAGTCGGCGGCGCTGGCAAGCCCTACGTCGTATGCACCGGCGGGGAACCCCTGCTGCAGCTCGATCCTCCGGCAATTGCAGCACTGCACCACGAGGGCTTCGAAATCGGCATCGAGACCAACGGCACGATAGCTGCGCCGGAGGGCATCGACTGGATATGCGTCAGTCCCAAAGCCAATGCTGCGCTCAGACAGACGCGCGGTGACGAATTGAAACTGGTGTACCCGCAACGCGAGGCCGGGGCACAGCCCGAACGCTTCGGCAGCCTCGCATTCAGGCACTTTTTCCTGCAGCCGCTCGACGATGAACGGCGCGCGGCGAATACGGCGTCGTGCATGCAATATTGCCTCGCGCATCCACAGTGGAGACTGTCGCTGCAGACTCACAAGATCCTGGGCATACCCTGACGTGGCGGCAGCGTTGTCCAGGGGACACCGGATCCTGCGCTGGGTGTTGGCGTTCGCCGCCGGCCTGGTGTTGGCCTTGTATACATTTGAACGCATCTCGGATCCGGAACCGCGCCTGCAACGCGCCCGCGAGGAAGCGGCAGTCCTCGAGGCCAGGGCCTGGTTGCAAAACTACGTCGCCGCGCCGCACGAGATCGAGCTGGTAGACCCGTTGAAGACCAATCGCAAGGTGGGAAAGGTGTACGTGTATCCGACCTCCGACGGCTGGGAGGTGTCCGGCTACTACCGCCGGGACAAGAACGATGCCTGGCATCCCTGGCTCATGCGCATGGACCCGCAACTGCAGCTGGTTTCGCTCGCGGTACGCGATTCCGACCCGCGGCTCGCCGGACTGGCTGCGGAGGATCGCAGGTTCTCGGTAAAGCCCTGATCCCGAAATGCTCAGGCCAGCCAGGCGATCAGGCCGATCAGCGCCAGCGCATACAGCACCGCGAGGACCATTACGCTGGTTTCGATTTCCGCGTATGCATACTCTTTGTTCACGTTCCTGCTCCGGTTCGCCCATCCCATGGCGAAATTCTGTGCGGGACCGGGAGCCCCAGCCTGACGGTTCCGTGATCGCCGGCTGATGTTTTCCCGATTCTTGGCAATGCAAACGGTTTTCAAGGGCGGCGCATCTAAGGTTTTGAGATGCCACGGGATCGAGGCCGCCTGCACGGCAACGCCGATCCGGCCACAGGGGAGCAGACACTGAAAATCGCAGATACATCGGCTCAGGACGTCGTGCTGAAGCAGAGGAGCCGTCGCAGCCTGACCGTAATCGCCAGTTCGGCGCTCATCGTGGCTATTGCAGCGGTCTGGATGATCGCGCCGGTGGTAGAGCGCTGGGCCAATGCCACCGTAACCGTGCCCATGGACCGGTTGCGTATCGCAACCGTAAACCGCGGCGACCTGGTTCGGGATGTCTCCGTGCAAGGGCGGGTGGTCGCGGCTGTCAGCCCCACCC
>Ga0299906_10004387_pt1 | contig 11568 bp, 6 predicted proteins | sample RVTome_14_FD_200259 | JGI IMG/M metagenome (GOLD analysis project Ga0299906, IMG submission 200259) | Soil microbial communities from uranium-contaminated site in the Upper Colorado River Basin, Wyoming, United States - RVT145D125 (version 2) ... | reverse complement strand
ACGCGCTTTGGCCGATTTCAACCAGGCCATCGCCTTGAATGCCAAAAACATCTATGCCTATTATAACCGGGGTAATACCCGAGTCAGGATGGGCCATTTCAAAGAGGCCTTGGACGATTATGACCGGGCGATTGAATTGGATGGGGAGTTTGTGGCTGCTTACGTCAATCGAGGCGTGGTTCAAAATCGGTTGATGCATTATCAGGAGGCCATTGCCGACTATAATCAGGCCATCGCCTTAAATCCTGACGAAATATCGGCCCATTATAACCGGGCCAACGCCTACCGGGCGCTGGAGCAGTACCTCGAGGCGATCACGGATTACGGCAAAGTGATCGAGCTCAATCCGAAACATCCCTATGCCTACCAGCATCGAGCCGAAGTCTATCGGATCATCGGCGACCACGAACGCGCCGCCGCCGATCAAGCCAGCGCCGCCAACTGCAAGCCTCCTACCATCGACCCCCAACAACTAAGCCTGGCCCGCAGCATGCTCATGCCGGCAACACCGTTGGATCTGGTTACGGAGGAACAGGGGGAATAGGAGAAGTCGATTGAAACATGGACTAGCATCCTGAGTAGGCCGGAGCGATGGCCTGAGCGAAGTCGAAGGACAGAGCGGAGGGCGTATCGAAGGGTGCGGCTCAGGCAACGACTCAAGGTAACCCCGCACTCTTCGATACGCGCTTCACTTCGTTGCGCGCTACTCAGAATGCTGCCTTATAAAATTCTCCTAATATTTGGTCACACCCTGAACCATCTCATCAATTCCCCGCCTTTTTCACGGTCAGCCGAAAACCGTCCACGGCGGTCACGTTGACTCGCTCGCCGGCGGGGATCGGCTCGCCGTCTTCGCTGGTGGCCGCCCAGCGCTCACCCCACACAAAAACGCTGCCCTGCGGCTCGAGAGCTACTTTGACCGTGCCGATGGCGCCGAGCAGCCCTTCTTGACCCGTGGTCGGCTGCACATGCATCGATTGCAGTACTTTCCGCATCCCAAAGCCGATAATGACCGCCAACCCAACAGGAATGCCGATGATCGACGGGAGGGGAACCTGGTAGGCAAACTCGGGCGTGTTAAACAGGATCAGGGCTCCGGCAATAAAGGCAACCACGCCGGTCAACGTCAACGCGCCAAAGGTCGGTGTAAACAATTCAGCCACAAACAACACCAAGCCCAGTAACATCAAGGCCAGTCCGGCATAATTAACCGGTAACTGCCCGATAGCATACAGTCCGATCAACAGTAATATAACGCCGACAATACCGCTGATATACCCACCGGGATTGATAATCTCATAAACGATGGCCAGACTGCCCAGTGATACAAGCAGTAAGGCGATCGTTGGATTGGCAATAATACCCAATAGTTCTTCTAGCCCGGTTGCCTCGATAAAGCTGATCGTGGCATCCCCGGTGGCTAACGTGACTTCATCGCCGTGGACTTCGACCATATACCCATCCAACTGATCGAGCAGGTCGTCCAGATCGTCTGCCACAAAATCGATCACGCCGATGTCGAGGGCTTCCTGGGCGCTGGCGGCTTTGGCCTCGGTAATGGCTTCCTGGGCCCATTCGAGGGCTTTTTCGCCGCGCCGGTCGGCCAGACCTTTGATGTCGGCCACCAGGATATTCTCTATTTTGGCCCGGAGCGTATCATCGATTTCAGACCCACTGCCATCAACCGGGCTGGCCGCCCCGATGCTGGTATTGGGGGCCATCGCCGCCGCATGACCGGCCAGCGTGATGAAGGTGCCGGCTGAGGCGGCAAATCCACCGGGCGGCCAGACGTACACCACCACCGGCACATCCGAGGCGATGATCGTCTGGATGATGCGCTTGGTCAGATCGACACTACCCCCTGGCGTATTGAGTCGAATGACTAGGGCTTCGACATCCCGCACGTCAGCTTCATCGATCGCCCGCTCGATGAAGCTGTGCATGACGGGCGTCACCGGCCCATCGACGTCGATGACCAGGACTTCTCTGCCACCCTGGGCTCCGGCCATCGTTTCTGCCAAGTGCAGCCCGATCAGGCTGATCGTTAATATCAGGCCAACATATAACAGTAGGCTGAACTGTTTGAGTTTGTTCATATCACGCCCCCTTATTTAGCCGTATCCATCATCGGTTATCGGTCTTTGTTACGTTCACAACATTATACCCCGTCGAGTAGGCTGAGCCAAGTGTTTGTGATACAATTCCTCCCGGTCTACCCGAATTCAGCAGCCGCTCGAAAGGACAACAATTGATCCCCAATCCTGGCCGTCTAGCCCCAATGGCTGCCCCTCAGCCTGAACGACGCAGCCTGCCTTTTCTGCTCGTGATTGGCCTCTTTGGAATCGGGCTGGGCTTCACCATTAACATTTTGGACCCCTTTCTTTACACTGAAAAAACGCGCTCGCTGGCCCATCCGGCGCTCAAGAATACCGTTTTGGGCTTTATCACGATCATGTCGCTGTTAGTGGCGCTGGTGGTTCAGCCTCTCGTGGGCCGTTGGAGCGACCGCACCCGGAGCCGGTGGGGCAGACGGCCGCCCTTCTTGACGGCGGGCGCCGTTGGCCTCAGCTTCTCACTCTTCTTGATTGTGGTGGCAGACGAGCTGTGGCTGCTGGTCATCGGCGCGATGCTGGCGGCGGCTTCGTCTAACACGACCCAGGGAGCCTGGCAAGCGCTCATCCCCGACCGGGTGCCGGAGGCCCAGCACGGCCGGGCTGCCGGCATCAAAACCTTGTTGGAAGTGATCGGCGCGGTGGCCGGCCTCGCCGTTATCGGCACGGCCCTGGCCCGGGGCAGCATCTGGGTTGGCCCGCTGGTCGCCAGCATCCTCTTTTTCGTCATCTTGTTCATCACGCTCTCCGCGTTGGGACCCGAAGAAGCGTCGCGGCATCGTCAAGGCGATGTGCCGGATGACACCGACGAACGATCCCGAACGGACAAACCTTCTTTGGCAAGTCCGGCCTCTCCTGTTTCGACACCAACCGGCCAACGCCCGCCCTTCAACGCCTTATTTCTAACCAGGAGAGGGTTAATCAACCCGGCGGTCGCTGCCCTGCGGCGGATTGGCAGAGGGCTGGCTCGGCTCCCGACGACGTTCATCTGGTGGACGCTCAATCGGATCTTGTTTTGGTCGTCGGCCATTGCTTTGCGCACCTTTCTACTCAACTACCTGGAGGATGTCCACTCGCTGTCTTTGGACGATGCCGAGGTTTTTGGCTCCCAGCTGCTGCTCATCCTGGGCGGGGGGATTGTGCTGTTGGCGATCCCGGCGGGTGTTCTGGCCGACCGCATCGGGCGACGGCCGTTACTGGTCACCGCCGGCCTCCTGGCGGCCAGTGGCACCTTGCTTTTATTGTTTTTGCGCGACATCAACCTGCTCTTTGTGGCCGGGGCCTTAATCGCGACCGGAGCCGGCATTTTTGCCAGCACCAGTTGGGCCCTGGCCACCGACCTGGCGCCGGGCAGCGGCGGGGCGCTCTATTTGGGGCTGGCTAACTCGGCCACGGTCATTGGCAGCATCAGCGGGCGCTTGGGCGGTCCCCTGATCGATGGGGTCAACTTCGTAAGTGGCACTGCCACGCTGGGTTATCTGGTGGTGTTCAGTATTGCAGCGCTCTTTTTCACGATGAGCAGTGTGGCGGTTTTAAGGATTTCGGAGAGAAGGCCATAAATGAGTCTGGCGAACAAGAATAAAATGTGGTATACTATTTTATCGACCGCACTTTTAACAACACAGGACCGCTCGGCTGAGAGCGCGACCAGGCGAAGGGCAAGAAGACATGGGGGAATACACGCTTGAATCAAACATCACGCCGGCCTTGACCTTGCTGATGGGGGTCGGTTTGGCTGCCCGGAGCGCGCAGCAGCCCCCTGAACCTGTCACGCCTACTTATGCTCGCCTCGGTCCGATAGATCCTCTCTATTCAATGATCTCAAACATCATCCAACTGAAAATTTACCACGCCATGGCGATTGCCAGGCCGGGTCGAGTCCGGGAGGCAAGCGTATGAGACGGCTGCGCATTGGGCCTCGCCTGACCTTGTCGTTCGCCCTGGTGGTTTTGCTGACCCTGATCGGCAGCGCGGTCGGGTTGTGGCAGCTCATGCAAGTGCGCCAGGAAGTGGAGCGGTTGAGCCAAGTCGATGCTGAAGCGCTGGCTATCTCGCGCCTCAATAACAGCGTGCTCGAGCTCAAGACCGACTTACAGCAGGTGGTCGATACCAGAGATCCTGACCTTTTTGCCCAGGCCGCCATCCAGGCCCGCGATCTTATTATGACCGATGTGGAGCGGGCCATCGCCCTGTTCGATCGTTCTCCGGCCAGAAGCCAGGAAGCCCGCTACGGACCACAACTCAGCCAGTTGGCCGATATCGCCAATCTATCGTCCCAGGTGGATGTGATGATCGACCTGGCTCAGACCGGGGATTGGCCGGCTGTTCAATCACGGCTGGATAACCAGGTCCGGGATGCCAACCAGAGCACACAAGATCTGGTCGAGGAAATCGAGGCCGTGGTCGATGCCGAACGAGAGCTGGCCCGGCAAAATATGGAGTACGCCCAGCAGCAAGCCTTTCGAGCGATCCTGATGACGGGCTTGCTGACCTTACTCGCGGCGGCTGGTCTCGGTTTCGTGGTTGCTCGCAGCATTGCCCGGCCTCTGGCTCGGCTGGGCGCCGGTACCCAGGCGCTGGCCCGCCACGATTTCGATCACCAGGTCGTTGTCAGCGGTGGGGACGAACTGACTCAATTGAGCGAGGTCTTCAACGATGCCGCCACCCAGTTGGCCGGGCTTTACACCGATCTGGAAGATTTGGTACGCAGGCGGAGCCAGGAGCTTCAGCAAAGCACCGAGGAGCTCGAGTATCGCTATTTGCAGTTGGAAACCAGCCTGGCCGTCAGCCAGCGGCTCATTTCTATCCTCGATCTCGACCAGCTATTGAACCAGGTCGTTGAATTAATCAAAGAGCGCTACGACTTTTACTATGTTGGCGTGTTTATGCTGGATGAGAGTGGCGAATACGTCACGGTTCGCGCCGGTACCGGCGAGGCCGGGCGCCTGCTGCGAGAGCAGCACCTGCGGCTCAGGGTGGGCGAAGAGGGCATCATCGGCTGGGTAGCCGGGCATCACCGTCCGGCCCGGGTCGACGATGTGTCCGAGGACGAGCGCTACGTCCAGCTCGAGGCGATCCCCGACACGCGGTCCGAACTGGCCCTCCCGTTGATGATGGGTGACACCACCCTGGGTGTGCTCGATATTCAAAGCGATCAACTCAATGCCTTTCGGCTGGACGATATGCCTGTCTGGCAGGCCCTGGCCGATCAGGTCGCTATCGCGATTCAAAATGCCAATCTCTACGAGGGGGAGAAAGCGCGCCGCCAACTGGCCGAAACCTTGTACGAGGTGGGTCGCGCCCTGACCCAAACCCTGGAATTGAGCGAGGTCTTGGATCTCATCCTGGAGCATCTGGCCGAAATCGTGCCGTATGACCGGGCCGCTGTGATGCTCAGGAACCGGGAAGAATTGGAAATCGTCGCGGCCAGAGGCTTTCCCCCCGAGCTGGACCCACTCCAAATACGGGTCTTCATCAAACAAGACGACGTCTTTGAAGAGATTTACCACACCAAACAACCCCTCATGATCCCGGACGTTTTGCAGCGCCCCGATTGGCACCATGTAGAAGGCTTGCCCCAGGCCCGGGCCTGGCTGGGCGTGCCCCTGAACCGCTTCAACAACGTCATCGGCATGCTCTCCCTGACCCGCGAAATCCCCGACGTTTACAACGATGATCAGACCCGGTTGGCGGTGACCTTCGCCGGGCAGGCGGCTATCGCCCTGGAAAACGCCCGGCTCTATGACAAGATCTCACGCTTTACCCAGCAGTTGGAGGACATGATCCGAGAGCGAACCGACGCCCTGCAAGAGGCTTATACCCGGCTGGAGCATCTCGACCGGGCCAAGTCCGATTTCATCAAGATTGCGGCCCACGAACTACGCACGCCGCTGACCGTGCTGCGCGGCTACAGCCGGATGTTGATGAGCGATCCCATTATCGAAGACAATCCGGATCATATGCAGTTGGTGTCGGGTATTCACAGCGGCGCGCTCCGGCTGCACGAAATCGTCAACAGCATGCTTGAAATTACCAAGATCGATAATCGGGCGCTCGAGCTCTATCCCGAACCCCTGTCGGTGCTTTCCCTCATTCAATACGTGACCCGGGAGTATGCCGATGCCCTGGCCGAAAGAACCCTGGTTTTAACCACCGAAGCGATGCCCAAGCTGCCACCCATCGAGGCTGATCCCGAGGCGCTGCCCAAAGTCTTCCATCACCTGATCGGCAATGCCATCAAATATACACCCGATGGCGGAACCATCACCATCTCCGGACAACCGGCGACCAACGACAGCGAGGGGCCCACCTTAGAAGGCATCGAGATCATCATTAGCGACACCGGCGTTGGGATCGACCCGGAGTTTCAAGAACTCATCTTTACCAAGTTTTACCAAACCGGCGAACTGGCCCTGCACTCGACCAGCAAATCCAAATTCATGGGAGCCGGGCCGGGGTTGGGGCTGGCTATCGCCCGAGGCATTGTCGAGGCCCATCGCGGTAAACTCTGGGTCGAAAGCGCCGGCTTCGACCTGGAAACCTGCCCCGGCAGCCGGTTCCACCTGTTCTTACCCCTGCGACACCCCAAACCGAAACGGTCAGCCGTCACCCGTCCGGCCTACGAGGGCGAGTTGACCAAATCCCTGTTGAGTTAGTAGGAAAATAGTCTCTAAACGCCCCGTCTTAGGAATAAAGTCTTAACTCCTCCCACACCTTTGCAAGCTTTTTGCAACGTTCATCGGGTATAATGAAGGTATTCGTAACGATACGCGAGTATCCTGAACAGGCAGCCAGACCTGACAGGTTTTGAAAACCTGTCAGGTCTTCAGACGGCTAAGATGTTTCGTCGGCAGTAGTAGGGAGTTAAGCTATGTATGTCAAATTTTGGGGAACGCGTGGGTCGATCCCGACCCCGATTTCATCCCTGGCCCTCAAAGAAAAAATCCGCTGGGCTCTGGAAAACGCGGCCGGGTTGGATTTGAGCGATCCGGCCGTGCTCAACCGCTATCTGGAACGGCTGCCATTCACGGTCCAAAAAAGCGTTGGGGGCGACACGGCCTGCGTGGAGGTACGCTCCGGGGATCAACTGTTGATCATCGATGCGGGTTCGGGTTTGCGCTTGCTAGGGCAAACCATGATGTCTAACGGTTTCGCCCAGGGCGGCCAGCAGGCCAGCATGCTGTTTACCCACACCCACTGGGACCATATCCAGGGCTTCCCGTTTTTTGGGCCGGTGTTTATCCCAAATAACCATTTCAGGCTGTATAGTCCCTTTGATGATCTGCGGGACCGTTTGACTCACCAGCAGGACACGGTATTCTTTCCTGTAACGCTCAGTTATATGCAAGCCACGCTCGACTTTGTGGAGATCGCCGAGGCGCAATGGCACCAAATCGGCAAATTCAGGGTCTATCCCATGCGCCTGTCGCATCCCGGCGTCACCTTTGGCTATCGCATCGAGGATGGCGCATCGAGTCTGGTCATCGCCAGCGATTCCGAGTACAAGCGGGTCGATCCGGCCCATACCGCGGCTTACGTCGAGTTTTTTCAAAATGCCGATCTGTTGATCTTCGATGCCCAATACAGCCTGACCGAGGTGCTGGACAAACCCGATTGGGGTCACAGCACCGCCATGATGGGGGCCGAGTTGGCATATCGAGCCAGGGCCAAACGGCTGGCGCTGTTCCATCACGACCCCAACAGCTCTGACGTGGAGGTTTGGGCCGCGAAAGAACAGGCGGCTGCCTACCTGCTGCATCCACACAAAAAAGACCATACCTGCGAGGTCTTGATTGCATATGACGGCTTGAGTTTAGAACTGTGACTAGCCGGGATAAGCCTTTGAACGCCGCTGGTTTTGATAAAACAAAACAGAATATGACCCTGGAACGCCTGGAAAGTTTGTATGAACTGATCGGGCGCATGAACACGGTTTACGAGCTCCAGGGGTTGTTGGAGTTCGTGGTGGATCGGGCCTTGAATTTGACCGGAGGTAAGCGCGGGCTACTGCTGCTCAGTGACGACCGCAAGCGCAAAATTCAGCAGGTGGCGCTGGTTCGAGGCAAGGAGTCGGGTTCGGAACGTAACGAACAAGCCATTAAATCGGTCAGTTCGACCATCATCACCGATGTCCTTGAAGCGGGAGAACCGCGCCTGGTGTTGGACCTGCCGGCCGACCAACGCTATGAGGGCCTGACTAGCAAGACAACGCTTAAAAATGTGCGCTCGGTGCTGGCCGTACCGCTCAAGATCGACGTGCAGTTGATCGGCTTGCTCTACATCGACCACCCCAGCCGGAAGGTCTTTGGCCAGGGCGATCTGGAATTCCTGAGCGCGTTTGCCAGCCAGGCGGCCCTGGCCATCAACCGGGCCCGGCAGCACCAGCAAGAGGTCGATAAGCTGAACATGCTCAACCAGCTGAGTCGCAGCGTGGTTCAGGTTTTGGATCTGGACGAAGTGCTCACCCGCATCGTCCACGAGGCCAACAAAATGCTGAATGTCGAGACCGGCTCGGTTTTGCTGCTGGATGAGACCACGGGCGAGCTCGCCTTCGCCACTTCGATTTCCGACGGGCGGCGAGTCAAGATCGATACCCGGCTCAAGAAAGATGAAGGCGTCGCCGGCTGGGTCATGTCAACCGGCAAGGTGGCCTGCATCAGCGATGTCTCTGAAGACCCGCGTTGGTTCGGCGAGGAAGTAGAGCTTGGCTTTGTGACCCGCTCGCTGTTGTGTGTGCCGCTGGAACTGAACGGGCGGGTGCTGGGCGTGCTGCAAGCCCTCAACAAGAAGATCCCGCACGGCTTTGACTCCGGCGATATCGCGCTGCTGTCGGCCTTTGCGGCCTCGGCGACCATCGCCATTGAAAACGCCCGCCTGTTCGAGGAAGCCCGCCAGGCCCGGCAACTGCGCGCCCTCAACGACATGGCTATGGCCCTGAGCAGCACCCTGGATTTACGGACCGTGCTCAATATCGGCCTGAAGAAATCGCTGGAAGTGCTCAAAGCCGATGCCGGAGCCATCAGCCTGATCAATGATCAAACCCAAACCGACTCCCTGTCGGTCCAGGTCAGCCGGGGGTTGTCGAACGATCCTGAACTGGCCCGTGAGCAGACCCGCGCCCTCAGAGCGCTATCCACCCTGGTGCTCGGCCACCGGATCGATAAGATTTTAATCGTCGATGCCACGCACCCCATCCGCCGTCCGGAAGGCGAAGCCCTGTTGAGCTCGGGTATCAAGGCGCTGGCCCTGGCCCCCATCAAAGCCGGCAGCGAAATCCGGGGCGCGCTGGCCGTCATGACCACCGAACGACATATCTACAGCTCCGACCAAACCAACCTGCTGAGCGGGATCGCGCGCATTGTTGGCCTGGCCGTACAAAATGCCACCTACTATAACCAGATGCAGGCCCAGACGATGCATTTGACCTATCTGAACGAAATCGGCACGGCTTTGACCAGCAGTCTGGACCTGGTTCACATTTTGAAGGTCATTATCGAAGGGGCCAACAGCTTACTGGAAAGCGAACGGACTTCGGTCTTTTTGATCGACGATGAGACGAACGAGCTGGTACTGCGCTACAGCAATGAAGGCAATGCCGACATTCGCCTGCCCGCACCCTGGCGCGGAATCGCCGGTTGGGTGGCTGAAAATGATCAGACGGCGCTGGTCAACGATCCGCTCAAAGATGAACGCCACCTGCAAGAGATTTCGCACAAAACTGGCTTTCAGGCCCGCTCGATTCTGTGCGTGCCCCTCAAGATCGAAGAGCAGGTGATCGGCGTGGTGGAAGTTTTGAATAAAATGGATGGGCGACCCTTTACGGCCAAAGATCAAGCCATGCTGATTCATTTCACCAAATGGGCGGCCATCGCCATCCATAACGCCCGGCTGTTCCGGCGGCTGCTCGACGAGCAAGAGCGGCGGGTCACGGCGGAAACGCGAGCGGCCATGGCGGCCATCATTCTGGATATTGCCCATACTATGAACAACATCGTCGGCGCTATTCGGGTGTGGGCAACCAACCTGGAAGCGGCGGCCCAGACGGCTTCACCGCCACCGCTGGCCCGGTTTGTCCAGGAAGTCGGGCAAATCCGGCGAAACGCGGAAGAGGCCATCGAGCTGATTCACAAGCTGCGCGGTCCGCTCGACCCGCCCAATTTGGCCCCGACGGACGTTCACGCCAGTCTGGCCAGGGCGATTAAAAGCTGCTGGTGGCCCGAGAATGTGCATTTGAGCCAGCACTATGACCCGGACCTGCCCCTGGTTAGAGCGGACGCCGAACGGCTGGAAGCGGTGTTTCACAACCTGCTGTCGAACGCCATGCAGGTGCTGGCCGAAACAGGCGGTGACATCGAGCTGACGACCCGACGCACGAGCGGTGGCGGGGCTGAGATTACGATCACGGACAACGGCCCCGGCATTCCGACCCGGCTCAAGGACCGCATCTTCGATCCGGGCATCTCCGGTAAGGGCGGTATCGGACTCGGCTTGTGGTTGGTCGAAACATTCATTGGTCAGTTTGATGGGCGCATCGCCTTTACCAGTGCCGAAGGAGAAGGAACGACCTTTGTGGTGACGTTAGAGCCGATGCAGGGGAACAAGGGAGCAGAGGAGCAAGGTAACAAGGGAGCAAGGGAGCAGGTAGCAAGGTGGCAAGATAATAAGGTGGTAGGGGAACCTGGTGGCAAAGTAGCACACGATTCCGACCTGGATACTTAGCTGCCCTGTTACTCTGCTACCCTGCAAATCAAATCAGCTTTATCGATCAGGTGGAGAAAACACGTTATGAGCCAGACAGTAAATATCTTAGTTGTAGAAGACCGTGAAGATTGGCGGCATATTTTGTGCCGGACGTTGACCCAGGCCGGCTACGCACCGCATGCCGTGACCTCGTATGAAGCGGCGGTGACAGCGCTGCAAGGGCAGGCGTTCGAGCTGGCGCTGGTCGATCCGGTGCTGGACCCGGCCAACCGGTTCAACCGGGACGGCTTGCGCGTAATTCAGATGATCCGCGATACCCAGCCGGCAATGCGGATCGCCATCATAACCGGCTCGCTTACCCGTGATTTGAAATCAAGCCTGGAACAACTCTATCCGAACGCCACCGTCTTTTTCAAAGAAAATTGGGACCCGGCCGAGTTTAGCCATGTTATTCAAAGCCTGTTGGGCACAACGAGTCCCGGATCGGGCGCCGAGGCCAATGACAGCCGGCCGGCAGCCATCGTGACGACGCCGCATCACGAGCCACCGCTCAAGGCCATGGGCCGTCCGCGCGTCTTGCTGGTTGAAAACCGGGACGATTGGCAGCAGATCGCCGGGAGTGTGTTGGACCGGGCCGGGTATTTCTGGCGGGTGGCTCGCAATGCCCAGGAAGCGCTGCTGGAGTTAGAGCAGGAGAGTTTTCACCTGGTCATTTTGGATCTCAAGCTGCAAGAAGCCAACCTGCCGCTGCGCTCCA
>Ga0299906_10004386_pt1 | contig 11569 bp, 13 predicted proteins | sample RVTome_14_FD_200259 | JGI IMG/M metagenome (GOLD analysis project Ga0299906, IMG submission 200259) | Soil microbial communities from uranium-contaminated site in the Upper Colorado River Basin, Wyoming, United States - RVT145D125 (version 2) ... | reverse complement strand
CTCCGAAGCCGCGTCCGCCGCTCGCTCATCCGCCAGCGGTGTCGCCCGAACCTGCTCGCATCCGCCTTCGATCACGCCGGGCTTTCCCTGTGATCAATCATGTCTATATCAGCGCAGAGGTCAATATGATGGAACTCTCGTGTTCTCCGGATTCTCGGCATATGCCTTCCACACACTCGACACTTCAAGACCCGCAGTCGCCGAGTTGACCATCACGAAGGTTTCGGTTGACACGGTAACGGCTAGCCTGCGCCTGTCCCTTTGGCGCTTTCGAGACGGTCGAGGGCCTCCCGATACTCCGGAATGTCTCGAAATTCGAGAAGTCGTAACGTTTGTCCGACAGGTCGTCACGGACGCTAGTGCCAATGGTGAGCGCAGTCCGATATCAGGGCCGTTGCCGCGCGGCTTGGGCCATACGTTGACACCATGAAATCGGTGTGCCGAAAAAAGGGATCAGGTGTATTCTTGTGCGAAGCTTTCGACGCGGCGAGCTGCACTGGCCGGCCGTACGCCTGGCCCCGCGGCGGGTCTCGGAGGTGTAGACGGTGACTGTCCCTGCTAATCCTAATTCAGTTCCTTTCTCCCTTTGTGCCCTCCGTGACTCTGTGGTGAATCCGACTGCCACCCGGCCCCCGGATGCCCGGTAGCCGGGCACGCGAGGGCGTTTCGCGTCGGGTCTGCTGACCCGACCTACGTGCAACGCTGGAATAGACTCCCGACCCCTTTTTCTTGGGACCGACACATGTACAAGGACTGGCTTCAGAAGCGCATTACCATCGCCGAGGCCGAGGAGGCGAATATGGCGCGGACGGACCGGCTCGGGCCCGACGCCGTGCCGTTCGGCTTCATGAACCGGGAGTGGCGCGAATTCGTGGCGAAAGTGTGCGAGGGCGATGAGCTGTGGGAGTTCACCAGCCCGCACGAGACCTGGGTTGATCTCGCCGGCCGCGAGGGCATCGCCATGGTCCGCGAGGGCGAGATCGTGGCGTTCATCCTCACCTCGATGAGCTAGCGCACGTTGAGTCAATTCGTGGCAGGCGCCATGGGCATGCGGAGTCTTGATTCCGGGGGCGGAGCATGCCCGTGCGATTCGAAATCCGGCTGCCGCTGCCGCACTCGCACGGGCAGCGTCGCCCAGGGCGGCGACCCTGCCCACGGCACCCTCGCGACGCCTCGATTGAATCCGCCGTAGCGCGCCGCCGTCAGTTCGCCGCGCCCAGGTTGGCCTGCTTGAGCATCATGAACACCATGTCCTTGAGCGTCTTGTCCTTGCAGTAAGCGCCGATGGTGCGCGCCCCCGCCTTGTCCAGTTCCGCATCCAGTTGCTCGATCTGCTTCTCCGAGCGGCGAATCTCCGCCCGGGCGCCGTCGATGAGGGCCTTCATCGTCTTGAGCTGGGCATCGTCGATCGTGCCGCCTTTCATCTTCGCCCGATGATTCTTCAGGCCGCCGGTGATCTTCCTGACCGTGTCGAGCGTGTCGAACATGCGGCGAGCGCGGGGCGCTCTCGCCACCGGCCGAACGGGCGCGGCATCGCGGCGCGGCGGGCGGGCATCGGCCGTCCTCACGCGAGGCCCGCACGGGCCGCCGCGAATGTCAGCCGTTCCAGGCCTTGTTCTGCACTCGGTCCCAGCCGCGCGAGATCGGGGTGCCGGGCTTGCCGCCGTCGAAGGGCGTGTACTGCATCCAGATCTTGTGGTACCAGATGGTCAAGCTCTCGGTGGGGCGCTCGTCCTCGGATCCGTCGATGCTCCAGCTCGCGACGATGGCGTTGTCGAGCTTGAACTCCAGAAACGCCAGCGGATCCTTGTCGGTGCCCTGCTGCATGAGGAACTTGATCTCGGCGGTGCCCAGGGAGTTGCCGGAGATGGCGTTCTGCATGAGGTCACAGGAGGCGATGTCCATCGACTTGCCGACGGTGATCGGGGGCATGTCGGTCATGCCCACGTTCAGGTCGATGGTGCCCATCTTGCCGGACTCGGCGAACTCTCGGGTCAGCTCCCAGCTCACGCTGTTGACCGTGAGATACTCCTTGAACTTCGGGATCTTGCAGTCGCCCTTCACCCGATCCAGTTTCAGAACGATCATTGTTGTTCCGCCTTTGCTGCGGCGCTCGAGGCATCCGCGTTAGGCGTTATCGTAGGAGGTCGCGATCAAAGCCGCGCGGAATTCGCCCGGCGGCGTGAGTGCCATCGCCGCGCGGGGCCGAGTCGCGCTCGATCCGCCAGGTCATCATTCACCGGGGGCCGACGCGGCACAGGCGCGAACCGTCGGGGCGGCGATCACAGCGCCAAGGTGATTGATGCGGGGCGCCGGGGCTCATGGCGGTGAGTCGTGCGGACCGGGGCACACCGCGGTTCGACATCGGAATTCGGGCTCCAGATCGCCATCGGGCCGATGCCCCTACGCTGTTCGGCGGCGGCCTCCAGGCAGCCGCTTCGGCGTTGAGACTTGAACATCGTCATCGTCTTCAATCCGATCGCCGGGGCGGGACGCGCCGCCCGGACAGCGAGCGACCTCGCCGAGGCGCTGCGGCGCGGCGGCCACGATGCCGCGCTCGTGGAGGCCCGGGTCGCGCCCCCGGAATCATGGCTTTCCCCGGCCCTGGGCGGGGCTGATGTCGCGGTGGCGGTCGGCGGCGATGGCACCGTTCGCATGGTCGCGCCGTCGGCGGCCGAAGCGGGCGCGGCGATCTTTCACGTGCCCCTGGGCACCGAGAATCTTTTCTCGCGCGAGTTCGGCATGGTAGATGACGCCGAGCGCCTCCTCGCGGCGCTCGCATTGCCACGATTCCGCACGGTGGACATGGGAACCGCCAATGGGCGATCGTTCCTGCTCATGGTTTCCGTGGGGTACGACGCGGCGGTGATCCACGAACTGGCCCGGCGGCGCACGGGGGCGATCTCGCACTTCAGCTATGCCGCGCCGATGCTCGCGCAGTTTCTGCGCTGGCGCCCGCGGACCCTGGAGGTGACCGTCGATGGCGAGCGGATCGACGGCGGCCGGCCGGGGTTCGTGGTCATCGCCAACAGCCGCCAGTACGCGCGGCGGCTGGACCCGGCCCGAGAGGCGATCATGGATGACGGGCTGCTGGATGTGGTGTTCTTTCGCACGGCATCGCGGTTCGCGCTGATGGCGTGGGCGTGGCGCTGCCGGTGGGGGACGCAACTGGATCATCCCGCGGTCGCTACGCGTCGGGGCCGCCGTGTGCAGGTGGTGAGCCGCGAGCCGCAGCCGTTCCAAATGGATGGCGATGTGCCGGATGCGGGCCCCGGCCTCGGGGCGCCGTTCACGCCGCTGGAGGCGGGCATTCGTCCGGGCGTCCTGCGCGTGCTCTTGCCGTCCGGGTCGGGCGATTGCTGAACCGGCGTCGGGCCGCCGTGCGAGCCCTCCCAAAACCGCCGCCTTATCGGGCACGCCGGCTCAAGTCGATCGGATGAGCCTCCGATGTCCCCTGTCAGCGGCGCCGCTTGTGCCACCTGTTCGGCCTATCGCGGCGGCGCGGGAGACGCCCGTGGACATCGCCACCGTCATCGGCCTCATTCTCGGGACGGCGTGCATTCTGCTCGCGCTCATGATGGGCGGGTCGTTCATGGCCTACGTCGACGCCCCGTCGATGCTCATCGTGATCGGCGGCGGGGTGGCGGCGACGATCACCTCGCTGCCGCTGGTGGTCTTCATGAAGTTCCACCGCGTCGTGGGCAAGGCCATCATGGACCAGCCGATCGACCCGATGGACCTGATCCGCCAGCTCGTCGAGCTGGCCGAGGTGGCGCGGCGCGACGGCATCCTGGCCCTGGAGAACAGCATCGAGTCCATCGAGGACCCGTTCCTGGTGCGCGGCATCCAGATGGCGGTGGATGGCTCTGACCCTGAGGTCATCGAGTCGATCCTGGACACCGAGCTGGAGAACCTCATCGACCGCCACGACGCGGGCAAGAAGCTCTTCGACAACCTGGGCCGGTACGCCCCGGCGTTCGGCATGATCGGAACGCTCATCGGCCTGGTGGCGATGCTCTCGAACATGGATGACCCGTCGAAGATCGGGGCGGGCATGGCGGCGGCGTTGATCACGACGCTGTACGGCGCGATGCTGGCCAACGTGCTGTTCCTGCCCCTGGCCGACAAGCTCAGCCAGCGGTCGTCGGCCGAGGTGCTCATCAAGACCATGATCATCCAGGGGGTGATGTCCATCCAGGCCGGCGACAACCCCCGCAACGTCGAATCCAAGCTGCTGACCTTCATCCCGCCGGCGCAGCGGCCGGCCGATGACCGCGAGCAGGCGGCCTGACCCATGGCCCGCCGCAAGCGCGACAACTCGTCCGGCGGCGTGCCCGAGTGGGTCGTCACTTTCGGCGACATGATGTCGCTGCTCCTGTGCTTCTTCATTCTGCTCCAGATGTTCTCCGAGCTGAAGAAGGACCACGAGTACCAGCGGGTGATCACCGCGATCAAGGACGCGTTCGGGTTCTCCGGCGGCATCGGGGTGCTGCCCACGGATGACATCCCGCTGAAGTCGATGATCGAGGTCCTGGAGACCATGGCCCACAAGACCTACACCGACACGCAGGTGAGCCAGAACGACGTCAGCGGCGTGGACGGCCCGCACATGCGGGTGAAATCCGTGCGCGAGGGCATCTCGTTCATCATCGGCGGCCCCAGCACCTTCGACGAGTACTCCGCGGAGGTCAAGGAGCCCGTGAAGGCCGAGCTGGCGAAGCTGGCGGTGATGCTCAAGGGCCGGCGGAACAAGATCGAAATCATCGGGCACGCCCAGGCGAAGTACCTCAAGCCCGACGGGCCGTGGGCCAGTCTGGATGAACTGAGCTTCGTCCGGGCGCAGAACATCAAGAAAGCGCTGGTGGAGCTGGGGCTGGACGACCGGGTCTTCCGCCTCCAGGCGGCGGGGGCCCGCGAGCCGGCCCACCCCCGGGCCCTGGACCCGGTCGATGCGGCGGAAAACCGCCGTGTGGAGATCATCCTGACCGAGCAGTTGGTCGAGGAACTGAACTCGGATGCCAACTTCACCAATCCGAGCCTCGCCCAGGGAGGTTGACCCATGGCCGACGAGATCAAGACCGGCGAACCGAAGTCCGGCGGCAGAAAGACCATGCTCGTGCTGGCGGCGATGTTCATCGTCGAGGCGGTCGTGATCGTCGGCGCGTTCATGCTCGCGGGATCGCCGCCGGAAGTGGGGGCGATGACCTCCGCGGCGGACATCGAGAGCGCCGAGGACGAGAAGCTCCGGGAGATCCTCGTGCTCGACGACCGGCTGCCCAACAACAAGTCGGGCGTCACCTATCTCTACGCCACGGAGATCTACATTCAGGCCAAGCGCAGGCACCAGGGCCGGATCGAGGCCGAACTGGACCAGTTCGAGAACGAGATCCGCTCGGAGATCAACGCCATCTGGAAGACCAGCGAGCCGCAGCACTTCCAGGAGCCGATGCTGGAGACGCTGACGCGCAAGATTGACGCGATGTTCAACCGGCGCTTCGGGGCGGATCAGGAGACGGGCGAGCGCATCGTCTCCAAGTGCGTGATCGTGATGGGCACGGGCATGCGGGTGGACAGCTAGCGCGGAATCCGCGCCTCGGCGCGGGCTGCGTGCGATCGCGCGAAAACCGCGCCCCGATGGCTCCAGAATTCCGCCGCCTTTCGCCGATGGTCAAGCACCGGCGCGGCAGGCCGCCGCCGCTGCCGCCGCGCACGCCCGTGGAGATCGGGCGACAAGGAGCCAGGGATGGCCGACTCAGATCGATCAGCGCAACCGGAGCCCGGGCGCACACCCCCCGACGCCGACTCGCCGCAACGCATGGCCGAGCAGGCGCTGCACGGCGCCGAGAAAGCCGCGCGGGCCCTGCGCAGCGAGGCGGGCGCGGCGGGTGACGCGGCCGCGACGCCCTTCGAGTTGCCCAACGTCAAAGGCCACGGAAATGGAGCTTCGCGAATGGACGCGGGCGGCGATCCGGCGGGGGCGGGCATTCCGGGGGCGGGGGCGGGGGCGGGGCTTGCCCTGCTCAACGATGTCGCCCTCAAGGTCAAGATCGAGCTCGGCCGCACGCACATGTACATCGAGGATGTGCTGCGCCTCAGTCCCGAGTCGGTCATCGAACTGGACAAGGCCGCGGGCGATCCCGTGGACATCTTCGTAAACGACCGGCTCGTGGCGCGGGGCGAAGTGCTCGTGCTGAACGAGAACTTCTGTGTCCGCGTCAGCGAGATCATCGACCAGGCGGCGGAAGACGATTGACGACGCCCGCGGAGGCGGGCGCGCCGGTGGAACCGGCGAATGAGCCAGGATGGCGGGAATCATGCGGAACATCGTGCCGTGGATGGTGGTCGTGGCGGGCATGGCGCCGGGCGCCATGCTTCTGGGAGCGCGCAGCGCCGATCAACTGGCGCCGCCGAGCGCGAACAACGCGGTCTCACTCACGGCCGCAGCGGCGGATCAGGCGACACCGGCCGAGGCCACCGCGGAACCGGGCGGCATGTCGGCGGCGGAGACCGGGATGCCGGCCGCGCCCTCCGGGGCGCGCCCGCTCGGTTCGCCATCCGGCATGTTCAGTCTGGGCGACCGCCCGGATGAGCGTGGTGCCGAGGCGACCGGCTGGATCGGCCGCTTCGACCCGCGCACCAACCAGTTCACGCGCGTGCTTGCAGCGCTCGGTCTCGTGCTCGGGCTCATCGTGGTTCTGCGGCTCGTGCTCCAGCGCGCCGCGTCGGGACTGGGTGGCGGCGCGCGGCCGTCCGGCATCCTGGAGGTGCTCGCCCGCTACCCGTTCGCCCGCGGCCAGCAGCTTGTTCTCATGCGGCTTGGTCGGCGCATCATTCTGGCCCATCAGGCATCCGGCGGTCTGACGACGATCTCCGAGGTCAGCGACGCCGAAGAGGTCGCCGCGCTCATGGCCCGCATCGAGGCTGGCTCGCGCGCCAGGCCGGCGCGGGGTCGGTCGTTCGGCCGCCTGCTTCGCGCTTCGGCGTCGGAATACGAGCCGGCGCCAGCGAATGGGCGGCACTTCGTCGGGGGGCTGGGCAACGCCGGCGACGGCGACATCATCGACCTGACCCGCCTGCCGCGCCCCCGGCGGCCGACCAAGAGGCCCCTGACGTGATGCGCGGCACGGGCCTGCTGGCGGCCGTCGCGATGATCCTGGCCGTGACTGCATCCGCGCCGGCCCAGGACGCCGATCCGGCGTCGCTGGCCGATGTGAACCCGATCCGGATCCTCGAGGACGCGAGCGCGGCGGCCGGCGTGGAAGGGGGTCTCAGCGCCTCGTTGAACATCGTCCTGCTGCTGACGGTGCTCGCCCTGGCGCCGTCGATCCTGATCCTGTGCACCTGCTTCACGCGCATGATCATCGTCTTCTCTCTGCTGCGGCAGGCGCTGGGCACGCAGGGTCTTCCCCCGAGCCAGATCATCGTGGGCCTCAGTCTCTTTCTGACCTTCGTGGTGATGGCGCCGACGGCGCAGCGCATGTACGACGAGGGGCTGCGGCCGTACGCCTCCGGCGAACAGAAGGATTACACCCTCGCCTGGGAGCGGACGAAGCAGCCGTTGCGCGAGTTCATGCTGGCCCAGATCGAGGCGACGGGAAACTGGTCGGGCGTCTACATGATGCTCAACTACCGCGGCATCGACACGTCCGAGCCGCAGTCGCTGACGTGGGACGATGTAGACCTGCTGACCCTGATCCCGGCGTACATCCTGAGCGAGCTGAAGGTCGCGTTCCTGATGGGGTTCCGGGTCTACCTGCCGTTTCTCATCATCGACATGGTCATCGCGAGCCTGCTCATTTCGATGGGCATGCTCATGCTGCCGCCGGTGCTCATCTCCCTGCCGTTCAAGATCCTGCTCTTCGTGCTCGTGGACGGCTGGCAGCTCGTCGCGGGCACGCTGATGACCTCGGTGGCCCAGCCGCCGGCGGTGGCGTCCGCCGCCGGGGCGGCGGGCGTGCTGATGGGAACGGGGCCGTAGGAGCGCTCGAATGGAGTACGACGCGATCGACATCGTGCAGACGGCGCTGCTGGAGACGCTGCTCATCGCCGCGCCGATCCTCGGGGCCGGGCTGCTGGTCGGCCTGGTCATCTCGCTGCTCCAGGCGGTCACGCAGATTCAGGAGCAGACGCTGACGTTCGTGCCCAAGATCGTGGTGATGATCCTCGTGGCGATCGTGCTCCTGAGCTGGATCGCGGTGCGCCTGGGCGAGTTTGCGATCGAAATGTTCACCGGCCCGTAGAGGAAGATTCACCACAGAGACACAGAGAGCACAGAGGGGGACATGAAGGCATGAATGTGAAAAAGGAAGTTAGAACAAACGATCAGGGCCGCCAACGACCAGCGATGAGCCATAAGCCATGAACCATAAACCATCAATTCAACCTCTGTGTCCTCTGTGTCTCTGTGGTGAATTCTTCGGATAGGTCCGTGAGCTCGATCCAGGCAATCTCGGCGAGTCTTCCGGCGCATATTCCGCCGGCGATGCTGGTGATCTTCCGCATCGGTGGTCTGGCCATCTATGGGCCCGTGCTGGGATCGAACGTCATCCCCGTTCGGGTCCGTGTAATGCTCTCGTTCATCCTCGGCCTGGCGGTCTACCCGCTCCTGAGCCGGGAGACGCTCGTCGGCGCGCCCATGCAACTGGATCTCCTGATGCTCGGCCCCATGGTCGCGCTGGAGCTGCTCATCGGCCTGGCCATCGGCTTTGTCGCCAGCATCCCGCTGATCTCCATGCAGACCGGCGGACTGCTCATGGGCCAGCAGATGGGCCTGGGTTTCGCGCGCTTCTTCAATCCCTCCATCGACGATGAGGCGGATATCCTCGGCCAGGTCCTGTTCTTTCTGGCCCTGGCGTCGTTCCTGCTCATCGGCGGCCACGAGTACATGCTGCTGGCCGTCCTGCGCAGCTTCGAGCACATTCCGCTTGGCGGTTTCGCCCCGGATGGCGGGCTCATCGACCTGCTGCTCGGGCTGCTGCTGGCCTCGTTCGAGCTGGCCCTGCGGGTGGCGATGCCCCTGCTGGCCATTGTCTTCATCGAGTCGGTGGCGATGGGGTTCATCTCCAAGTCCGTGCCGCAATTGAACATCCTTTCACTGGGCTTTCCCCTGCGCATCATCGTGGGCTTCGCCATCGTGGCCACCGGCCTGGCCATTATGCACGACATCCTGCTGGACGACTTCAACGACACCCTGACGCAGCTCTTCGACTGGATCGCATCTCCGACCGCCCGTCGCTAGCGCCGCCGCAATGCCATGGCAGAAGACCTGGGAGAAAAGACCGAACTCGCCACCCCCCGCCGCCTCGAAGAGGCCCGCGAGGAGGGCAACGTGGCCAAGAGCCAGGACTTCGCCGGCGCCATCATGCTCCTGCTGGTCACGCTGACGCTCTGGCTGGCGGCGATGAACATGCTGGGCCAGTCCACCGGCATGATCCGCCGCGCTCTCGAAGGCGATGTACTGGGCAACCCGCTCGATCCTGGGGCGCTGTGGACCTACGTTGCCGCGCTCTGCGACGCCGCCGTTCGAATCGTCCTGCCCGTGCTGGCCCTGGCCTGGGGCGTGGCGGCGCTCAGCCACGTGGCCCAGATCGGCTGGCTCATCTCGCCCAAAGCCGTCGCCCCCAACCTCGGCAAGCTCGATCCTCTGCGCGGCATCAAGCGTATCTACGGGCTCAACGGCCTGGTCAAGGTCGGCCTCGACATCGGCAAGGTGGTCATCGTCATCGTCGTCGTCGCGCTGACGTTCATGCAGTACGCCGAGCGCATCATCGTGCTGCCCTATCTCACCTCGCTCCAGGGCCTTGCCCTCATCGGGCGGATGATGCTCGACGTCGCTCTGCGGGTGCTCGCGGTGCTGCTCATGCTGGGCGTGCTGGACTATCTCTACCAGCGGTGGCGGCACCGGCACGACCTGAAGATGACGAAGCAGCAGGTCCGCGACGAGATGAAGCAGACCGAGGGCGATCCCGATGTGAAGCGCCGCCGCCTGCGCATGCAGCACCAGATCGCCATGCAGCGGATCGCCACCGCGGTGCCAAAGGCGGATGTCATCGTCACCAACCCCGAGCACGTGTCCATCGCAATCCAGTACGACCAGGCGGCCATGAACGCGCCGAAGGTCATCGCCAAGGGCGCCGACTACCTGGCCCTGCGCATCCGCCAGATCGCCCTGGCCCACGGCATTCCGATCGTCGAGCGCAAGCCCCTGGCGCGGGCGCTGTATCGCGAGGTCAAGGTCGGCCAGGAGGTGCCGCCCGTGTTCTACAAGGCCGTCGCGGAGATCCTCGCCTATGTCTATCGCCTCAGCGGGAGGGCCGCCGGATGACGAGGTAACTACGGGCATCGCCCGATACACGGACATCGACCCGCCCGATCACCATGAGCAGGACTCCCCCCAACATCCCGGCTCCGTTCCTCTGGGTCGCCCGACACCAGCACCTGCTGGTGCCGCTGTCGTTCCTCGGGCTCATCGTGGTGCTGGTGGTGCCGCTGCCCACGCCGGTGATGGACGTGCTGCTTTCGGCGAACATCTCCCTGGCGGCGATTATCCTGCTCACCACCATCTACATGAGCCGTCCGCTGGACTTCAGCGCGTTTCCGGCCCTGCTGCTGGCGACGACGCTCTTCCGGCTGGTGCTGAACGTCGCCACCACGCGGTTGATCCTGTCCGCCGACGCCGCCACGCCCGCCGAGGCCACCGCGGTGGCCGGCCACGTCGTCGAGGCCTTCTCGAGCTTCGTCGCCGGCCAGTCGATCATCGTGGGCACGATCATCTTCATCATTCTCGTGGTGGTGCAGTTCGTGGTGATCACCAAGGGCGCCACCCGCATGAGCGAGGTCGCCGCCCGCTTCACCCTCGACGCCATGCCCGGCAAGCAGATGGCGATCGACGCCGACCTCTCGGCGGGGCTGATCAACGAGAAGGAGGCCATGCGCCGCCGCGAGACGATCATGCGCGAGGCGGACTTCTACGGGGCCATGGACGGCGCCAGCAAGTTCGTGCGCGGCGACGCCATCGCCGGCATCATCATCACCCTCGTCAACATCGTCGGCGGCTTCGCCACGGGCGCCCTGATCAAGGGCTGGACGATGACCGAGTCGCTGGAGGTCTTCACGCGGCTGACCATCGGCGACGGACTGGTCAGCCAGATTCCGTCCTTCATCATCGCCATCGCCGCCGGCCTGATCGTCGCCCGCACCGGCGACTCGACGACGATCGGCGAGGAGATCCCCCGGCAGCTCTCGTCCCAGCCGATGGCCCTGTACCTGATCTCGGGCTTCCTCGGCGTGCTCGCGTTCACGCCTCTGCCGTCCATTCCGCTGTTCGCCGCCGCCGCGATGATCGCCTCCGTCGCCTGGTCGATGGGGTTCGTCAAGCGCCAACAATGCGCGCATAAGGAGGTCGAGGCCCGCGCCGATGCCGCGCGCCAGTCCCGCGCGGAGCAGCCGGTCGAGGACCTGCTCTCGGTGGACACGATGGAGATCGAGATCGGCTACGGCCTGGTCGGCCTGGTCGATGCCGCGCGCGGCGGCGACCTGCTCGGGCGGATCTCCATGATCCGCCGCCAGC
>Ga0299906_10004385_pt1 | contig 11570 bp, 20 predicted proteins | sample RVTome_14_FD_200259 | JGI IMG/M metagenome (GOLD analysis project Ga0299906, IMG submission 200259) | Soil microbial communities from uranium-contaminated site in the Upper Colorado River Basin, Wyoming, United States - RVT145D125 (version 2) ... | reverse complement strand
CGGGTTTCTTGCCGATACGGGACATGACGGAGACGCTCCTCGCTTGGCTTGCTCGCTCAGGTGATGATGGCCACGACCTCGCCGCCCACGCGGTTCTCGCGGCAGCGTCGGTCGCTCATGACGCCGCGGCTGGTCGAGACGATGGCGATGCCCAGCCCCTGCAACGGCCGGGGCAGGTCTGACACGCTGTTGTAGACGCGGCAGCCCGGCTTGGACACGCGCTCGATGCTGCCGATGACTTTCTCGCCGCGCTGCCCGTACTTGAGCTTGATGTCGAGCACGCCCTGCCGGCCGTCGTCGATGACGCTGAAGCCGGTGATGTAGCCCTCGTCCTGGAGGACCTGGGCGACGCCCCGGTTCAGACGGTTGTTCAGGCAGCGCACCGTCCTGGCGTTGTTCCGGACCGCGTTGCGGATCCGGCTCAGCATGTCGGCCGTGAGATCTTGCTGACTCATGTGCTCCTCCGCGGGCGCGATCGCCCGCCTTCCGTTCCTCTCCCTTGCATCACCAGCTCGCCTTGCGCATGCCGGGGATCATGCCCTGCAGCGCCAGCTCCCGCAGCACGATGCGGCTGATGCCGAACTTGCGGTAGACGCCGCGGCTGCGGCCGGTGATCTGGCAGCGGTTCTGCCGGCGGGTGGAGAATTTCGGGGTTCGTTTCATGCGTGCGAAGACGCGCTTGCTCGCCATTTCCGACCTTTCCGATCACGTGTGCGACGCGAACGACCTCGCGGTTGCGGGGGTCAGTTCGCCCTGGTTTCCTTGCGGACGAAGGGAACGCCCAGCGCCTGGAGCACGTAGCGGCTCATGGCGGGCGTCGAACGCTCGAAGACGACGTTGATGTTCATGCCGTGCGTGAACGTCACGTTGGCCATGTTGATCTCGGGCCAGACCGCCTGCTCGGTCAGGCCCATCGAGTAGCTGCCGTCGGCGTCGAAGGACGTGTCCTTGAGGCCGCGAAAGTCCTTGAAGCGCGGCACGGCGAGGTTGATCAACCGGTCCAAGAAGTGCCACATCCGGTCCCGCCGCAGGGTGACCATGAACGCCGAGGGCGAACCCTCGCGCACCTTGAAGTTGGACACCGACTTCCTGGCCTTCAGCTCAATGGGCTTCTGGCCGGTGATGGTGGTCAGGGTCGAGATGACCGTGTCGCGGATCTCGGGCTTGAGCTTCTGGTTCTCCAGATAGCGCCCGATGCCGCAGTTCACCACCACCTTGGCGATGCGGGGCACCTGGTGGCGGTTCGTGAGGCCGAACTCCTTCATCACCTTGGGAGCCACATCGTCCTCATACTGTTTGCAGAGCCGGGGTTTGTCGTGCTGGGCAATCATCGTCGTTCATCCTGCCACCGCGGGCGGCGGCGCTGCGGCCGCGCCGGGCGCGGCTTACGTCGAGCTGGTCCGGGGGCCGTGGAGGGTATGGAGTTCCTTGCCGCCGCGGGCTGCGACGCGAACCTTCGATCCGTCGGGCTTCACGGCGAACCGCACGCGGGTGGGCCGGCCGTCCACGACCGGGCTGATGTTGCTGATGTGAATGGGCATTTCCTTCTGGATCACGCCGCCCTGGGGGTTCTTCTGCGAGGGCTTGATGTGCTTGGTGCGGACGTTGACGCCCTGCACGGTGACGCGATTGGTCTTCGTGTGGATGTGGAGCACCTGCCCCACGGCGCCGCGGTCGTTGCCCGCGGTCACGATCACGTTGTCGCCTTTCTTCACGTGCCGGGCCATGTCACACCACCTCCGAGGCCAGGGAGACGATCTTCATGTAGTTCCGTTCGCGCAGCTCGCGGGCCACGGCCCCGAAGATGCGCGTGCCCTTGGGGTTCAGGTCGTCGCCGATGAGCACGCAGGCGTTGGAGTCGAAGCGGACGTAGGAGCCGTCGGACCGGCGCGTGGGGTACTTGGTGCGGACGATCACGGCCTTGACCTTGTCGCCGGCCTTGATGTCCGAGTTGGGCAGGGCCTTCTTGACCGAGCACACGATCTTGTCGCCCACGCCCATGGTGCGCCGGGTGAACTTGCCCCGCGCGGTCGAGCCGCCGAGCACGCCGATCATGCACACGATCTTGGCGCCGCTGTTGTCGGCCACTTCGAGTCTGGATTCCTTCTGGATCATCGCGGTTTCCTCGATCGCGCCGCGGCGGCGCCGTTCGGCGTGCGGCTCACACGGGCTCCTGGGCGCTCTGCACCACGCGGGTCACGACCCACGACTTCGTCTTGGAGATGGGGCGGCACTCGGCGATCTCCACGCGGTCGCCCCGCTTGGACACGTTGTCCTCGTCGTGCGCCTGCAGCACGGTGCGCTTGCGCATGTATTTGCCGTATTTCGGGTGCTTGGCCGAGTACTGGATCACCACGGTTCGGGTCTTGTTCCGCGCATCGGACTCGACGACGCCGATCTTCCGCGTGGACCGCTCCGTGACCTTGATTTCCTTCAGATGACCCACGTCATGTCCGCCTGTGCAAGGGTTACTTGGCCGCGACCTCACGGGCGCGGCGCTGGCTGGCCTCCGTCAGGAGCCGGGCGACGTCGCGCCGCAGCTTCCCGAACTGGGAGGTGTCCTCGATCTTCTCCGTCACCGACTGCGTCGAGAGCTCGAAGAGGCGGCGGCGGATCCGCGTCACCTCGATGCCGATCTCCTCCACGCTGAGCTTGTGCACTTCCTTGGCCTTCATGAGTCTGCTCGTCCTTCGTGTCCTGTGTCGGGCCTCAGACCGTCAGCCGCCGCCCCACGAAGCGGCAGCGCACGGGCATCTTGTGGGCGATTCGGGCCAGGGCCTGCTTGGCGATGTCCTCGGTCACGCCGCTGATCTCGAAGAGCATCGTGCCGGGCTTGATGCGGGCCGCCCAGTAGTCCGTGTCCGCCTTGCCCTTGCCCATGCGCGTCTCCAGCGGCTTCTTGGAGACCGGCTTGTCCGGGAAGACCCGGATGAAGACCTTGCCCTGGCGGCGGAGGAAGTGCTGGGCGGCGATGCGCCCCGCCTCGAGCTGCCGCGCGGTGAGCCAGTGCAGATCCAGGGACTGCAGGCCGTAGTCGCCGAACGACACGTAGTTGCCGCGCGTGGCGTTGCCTTTCATGGTGCCGCGCATCTGCTTGCGGTACTTGACTCGTTTCGGCATCCGGGGCATCGATGGTGCTCCTCAACTCGCGCTAACGTCGTCCGCGGGCCCGCGCCCGCGCGCCGGCCGCCTTCGATTCCAGTTGCTCTTCCTCGGCGTCGGTGTACATGCCCTTGTAGACCCACACCTTCACGCCGATGGTGCCGTAGGTGGTGTGGCTGGGCGTGTGGGCGTAGTCCACGTTGGCCTGGAGCGTCGAGAGCGGGATCGAGCCCAGGCGGGTGTCGAACTGGCGGGCCATTTCCGCGCCGCCCAGGCGTCCCGAGAGCAGGATGCGCACGCCCTTGGCGCCGTTCTGGATCGCCGCCTCGCAGCGCTGCTTGAGCAGGCGGCGGAAGTTCGCCCGCTTCTTGAGCTGCTCGGAAATGCTTTCGCCGATCAGCCGGGCGTCCGTGTCCGGGTTCTTGATCTCGATGATCTTCATGGAGACCTTGCGGCCGGTCAGGGCCTGGAGGTCCTGGGTGAGTCGGTCGATCTCCTGGCCCTTGGGCCCGATCACCAGGCCCGGCCGCGCCGTTTTGACGATCACCGTCAGCTCCTCGCGCGTCCGCTCAATGTGGATGTCAGAGACCGCGGCGAAGGGCGGCGTGCGGTTGAGGCGCTTGTCCACGTACTGGCGAATGCGGTAGTCCTCGACCAGCAGCTCGGCGAAGAGGGCCTTGGGGGCGTACCACCGCGACTTGTGCGCCTCGGTGATGCCGACCCGGAACCCGAATGGATGCGTCTTCTGTCCCATCGATTCAGTTCCTCTCGTCCACGACGATGTGCAGGTGGCTCGTGCGCTTCATGATCGGGTGGGCGCGGCCGCGGTCCTTGGGCTGCCAGCGCTTGATGGTCGGTCCCTCATCGACCCGCGACTCGCTCACCACGAGACTGGCCAAGTCCGCCTCGGCCTCCTCCGCGTTGGCGATGGCGCTCTTGAGCACGGCCTTGAAGTACCACGCGGCCCGCTTCTTGGAGAATTCCAGCTCGGTGAGGGCCTGATCGATGCGCTTGCCGCGGATCAGGTCCGCCACCAGCCGCGCCTTGCGGGGGGCGATGCGTGCGAATCGGTGTGTGGCTCGGTGTGCCATGGTGTTCACTCTCGCGTCGGCGGCGCTCAGCGCGGCGGCGCCTTGCCGGCCACGCTTTCCTTCTTGTTGGTGTGCCCGCGGAAGAGCCGGGTGTGGCTGAACTCGCCCAGCTTGTGCCCGACCATGTCCTCGGTCACGAACACGTCGTTGAAGTGCCGCCCGTTGTGCACCTGAAACGTGTGGCCGACGAACTCGGGCACGATGGTGCAGGCCCGCGCCCAGGTCCTGATGGGCGCGTGGCGGTTCTCCACGTTCAGCCGTTCCACCTTGCGGAACAGCTTCTCGTCGACGTGCGGGCCTTTCTTCAGTGATCGCGACATCCTCGTGTTCCTCGTGCGCTCAGAGCTTCAGTTGGCCGTAACGGCGGCTGCGGCGGCGGCGGAGAATCCGCGCGTCGGTCCACTTCCCGCGGCGGCGCGTGCGGCCGCCCTTGGATTTGGTGCCGGAGGCGCTGGCCGGCTCGCGGCCGCCCTTGGATCGACCCTCGCCGCCGCCCAGGGGGTGGCAGGCGTGGTCCTTCGCGACGCCGCGCACCTTCGGCTTGCGCCCGCGCCAGCGGTTGCGCCCGGCCTTGCCGAGCTTGACGTTCTGGTGATCGGCGTTGTCGAGCTCGCCCACGGTGGCGCGGCAGTCCATCGAGACCTGCCGGATCTCGCCCGAGGGCAGCACCAGCGTGGCCCAGCGGCCTTCCTTGTTGGTCAGGCGCGCCCCGAGCCCCGCAGCGCGGCACAGACCGCCGCCCTTGCCCGGCTCAAACTCGATGTTGTGCACCGCCAGGCCCGTCGGGATGAAGCGCAGCGGCATGCAGTTGCCGTTCCTGGGCTCCACGGCCTTGCGCGAGCTGAACAGGACCTCGCCGTCCTTCACGCCCCGAGGCGCGAGAATGTAGCGCCGCGTGCCGTCCTCGTACTCCAGCAAGGCGATGTGGCAGCTTCGGTTGGGGTCGTACTCGATCCCCACCACCTTCGCCGGCATGTCATCCTTGGTGCGGCGGAAGTCGATCAGCCGGTAGCGACGCTTGTGCCCGCCGGCCCGGCCGCGCACCGTGATCTTGCCCTCGTGGTTGCGCCCGCCCGAGCGCTTCAGCGGCCGCAGCAGCGTCTTTTCCGGGGCTTTTCTGGTCACTTCGCTGTGAAGGTTGACCGAGGCGTTGCGGCGGCCGGCGGTGGTCGGGTTGTAGATGCGAATGGCCATGGTGATCGCTTCTCATGCCGGGCGCATCGCGCCCGCGCCTGTCGTGGAACTAGAACAGGTCGATCTTGTCCTCCGGGTGAATCTTGACGACGGCCCGCTTCATCGCGTTCGCCTTCCAATGCCCGAAGCGATTGCGCCGCATCTGGCCGCGCCGGTTCTGGGTGTGGACCTTGAGCACCCGCACGCCGTAAAGCGTCTGCACCGCATCGCGGATCTGTTGCTTGTCGGCGCGGCGGTCGACCTGGAAGGTGTAGCGGTTGTCCTCCATGCCCACCGTGGATTTCTCGGTGATGATGGGCCGGACGATGACGTCGGTCGGGTTCATCAGGCCGTCTCCTTTCCGCCGTCGCCGTTCGCGGCCGCGGCGTCCGGCCACGCCGAGCCGTCGAGGAACGACACCAGTGCCGCCTTGTCCACCACGAGGTACCGGTGGTTCAGCAGATCGAAGGCGTTGAGCTGCTCGATCCGCACGATGTCCACGTCCTGGAGGTTTCTCGCCGAGAGCGCCGCGTTGCGGTTGGCCCCGGATGTGGCCACCAGGCACGTGCGGTCCACGCCCACGGCATGGAGCAGGGCCTTGAACTCGCGGGTCTTCGGCTCGGCGAACTCAAGATCGACGATGCACTTGACCTCGCTGTCCACCAGCTTCGCCAGCAGGGCGTTGCGGTTGGCCAGCCGGCGCATCTTCTTGGGCATGGTCTGGCGGAACGCCTCGCGGGTCGCCACCTTGGCGAACGCCACGCCGCCGCCCTTGCGGATGGGCGAGCGCCGGGGGCCGACGCGGGCGTTGCCCGTGCCCTTCTGGCGATAGAGCTTTCGCGTGGAGCCCTCGACGTGTCCGCGGTTCCTGGTCCGGGCCGAGCCCTGACGCTGGTTGGCGTGGAAATGGACGTAGGCCTGCTTGAGCAGCACGGGCCGCACCTCGTGCCCGAGGCCGGCCTCGTCGATGGAAAGCGATTCGATCTGCTTTCCCTGCTTGTTGTAAACAGGAAGTTCAATCATGTTTACGTCACCTGTGGCATGAATGCCGTGGCTTGCCTCGCCCTCCGCGACCCGGTCGCCCGAAAGCCTCGATGGCATGGGCCGGAGCAGGGCACTGACTCGGTGTGCATTTCAGGCTGTCGGCATCGTGCGGTTCCGCCGGCCCACCCCCGGGACTGGCGCGCGGCCTGCACAATCGCCCGGTCGGGCTATCGCCCGGCCAACCTCGCTTTCCTCTTATTCAAGCGAACCGATTCCCGCACAAAGACGAAACCCTGGTTCGGGCCGGGAACGGGACCCTTGACCAGGATGAGATTCTTGTCCGGCTGCACCGCGATCACATCGAGATTGCGCATGGTGACCCGGGCGTCGCCCATGTGGCCGGCCATCCGCTTGCCCTTCTTGGGCTTGGGCCCGGATCCGCGGTTGGTCGCGTGGCTGGCGATTGAACCGGCGGAGCGGTGCTTGCGCTCGACGCCGTGGCTCGCCTCCATGCCCGAGAAGTTGTGGCGTTTCATGACCCCCTGGAACCCCTTGCCCTTGCTGGTCCCGATGACGTCGACGTACTTGATGTCCTGGAACGCCGTCACGTCAATCATCTGGCCCAGCTCGAAGCCCTCCAGGCCCTTCGCATCGTCGAAACGGATCTCGCGATGATGCCGCCGCGGCGGCTGGCCGGCCTTGGCGTCGTGCCCGATGAGTGGCATGGTGGACCGCCGCGGCTTGATCTCGCCCCAGCCGAGCTGCAACGCCCCGTAGCCGTCCGTCTCGGCGGTCTTGATCTGCGTCACCGCGCACGGACCGGCCTCGATCACGGTGACGGGCACGTTGCGGCCGTCCTCCGTGAAGTACCGGGTCATCCCGAGTTTTCGGCCCAGCAGTGCGGCGGGCATGGTCCAGACTCCAACTCGTGCCGGAACGGCGCGCGGGGCGCATCCGGCGGACGAAACACGGCGAGGCCGCGCGGGCGGCCTCATGGGGGGGCTCAAGGCGCTCAGGCCTTGATCTTGATGAACACACCGGCAGGCACGACGAGTCGATTCAGCGCCTCCACGGTGCGGGCGTTCGGCTCGGAGATGTCGATGATCCGCTTGTGCGTGCGGATCTCGAACTGCTCGCGAGACTTCTTGTCGATGAACGCCGAGCGATTGACGGTGTAGACCTCGCGCCGGGTCGGCAGCGGGATCGGCCCGGCCACGCGGGCGCCGGTGCGCTTGGCGTGATCGACGATCTCACGCGCCGAGGCGTCCAGCGCCTGGTGGTCGTACGCCTCCATCCGAATTCGAATCTTGCCGTCAGTCATGCTCGGTTACAGGTCTCTTGGCCGCGCGGCATGGCGTCGGGGACACCGGTCTGCCTCTGACCACATGGGCAGATGCCGATCCTTCTCCGTCCACCGTTGAGCGCGGAACGGGCGATCATATCGACGCTCAGGGGCCTGTCAACATGATCGGGCCGCCCATTTTTCCGGGGGTTTGCCGGGCTTTGTCCGGGCCGCCACCAGGCCGGTATCATCGCCTGACCGCCCCGTTCGTGCAAATCGGAGCCGCCCGTGACGATGCGCCCGCTTGCCGCCGCCGCTTGCCTCTGTGCCGCCCTGCTCCTTGCCGCGCCATCCGTCGACGCGGCGCAGGCCGCGCCCCAACGGTCGGCCCAGGATGACGGCCAGGCTCGCATCTTCCGGCAGATGGGTCTCGATCCCGCCCCGTTCATCGCCGAGATGATCGGCCTGACCCTGCACCTGCCGGAGAGCGCGCACGTCCAGGCGCGCCAGATCGGCGAGAGCGTCGCGTACATCATCGGCGACGGACCCGAACCGCAGTATTGGCGCATGCAGGTCGAGGCCGTGCGCCTCGTCCAGCCCGCGGCGGCCGACGAGCAGGTCGTCATGCCGGATGTGGCCTCGTTCCTCGACCGGATTCTAAGCCGGCAGACCGACTACGAGGTCGTGCAGCGCCTCACGCCTCGCTATGGCGGCGCCGACGGCCAGCTCTGCTACATCAGGCGCACGCCCCCGGGCAGCGAGCCGGTCATCAACGGCTGGCTGGTCCTTCCCAGCGGGCAGGCCTCCCTGATCATCATCTCCATCTCCGTGCTCCCGGAGGTCTTCGACGAGTTCCGGCCTGTCTTCGACCGGAGCTTCTCCACCATCCGCATCCGGACCGAGGAGCAGCGCGAGCACGAGCAGCAATCGCGCATCGTCAACGGCCATGTCCTGCTCGCATCGATCACCCCGCAGCGTCTGCGCGACCTCGTCGGCGCGCGGCAGTGGTTCCGCACCTATCGACCCGGCGACGGCAGCCCCCTCGGCGCCGACCAGGAACTGGCCTGCTCGGTCGTGGAGGTGCTCGCCGCGCAGCGGGGCCAGCTCGACCCGAGCCGCGACCCGGAGAAGTTCAACGCCCTGGAGCAGGAGGAAGGCCTGATGGTCCGCGTGCAGGGGCGCATCATCGTCGACCCCCGCCGCGACATGTACTACGACACGATCGCCTCGTACTGGATGTCGTGGGACCAGACCCGCGAGGCGTGGTCCGTTCTGGGCACACAGCGGCAGGGCCAGGCCTCCCGCACGGAAGCCGAAACCGGCGTGCGCACATCGCCGTCGGTGGCCAGCCCGATTCCCCGCCTCACCGTCATCGCCAGCGATCCCACCCCGTATGAATGGGATGTCCCGGAGACATACCTCTCCCAGCCGCTCGCTTGGCTGCTGGGGCGACTCCTGCCGCGCGAGTCCACCGAGCCGGTGTTCTGCACCTATTACTTCTACAACGCGCGCGGCCGCGCTCCCAGTCTTTCATTGCGCTACGACCGGTGGGAGCCCCTCGACGATGGCAGCGGCCATTGGCAGCTCGCGACGCTGCTGCACAAGGACCAGCCGCCGGACATCAGCGTCTACGCCGCGGACGGATCGCTCATCCGCCGCCTTCGCCCCAACGGTGATATCACTGAGCCGACGACGCGCGAGCAGTTGCTGCGGCTCTGGCAATCCAAGGGCCTGCGCACGGGCCCGGCATCGCCATGATCCGATGCGGCAGCGCCCCCTGGATCATCGTCTCGGCGCTGGCCGTGCTGGCGGGCGGCTGCGAGGCCCCGGCGGGCCGGCCTTACTTCGAGGTGCTCGAGTCCCGGCCTCCGACCGGCGCACTTCGCGCGGACGAACTCTGGCCGTCCCGCGATGGTGAGCAGATGTACCTCGTGGTGGAAGGCCCGGCGGTGATCGGCGAGATTGTCCGCACCCAGGCCCTGGCGGATCGGTTCAGCGCCGACTGGGCCGTGGTCGAGCCCGAAATCCGCGAGCAGTTCTACGCGATCGACAGCGCCGGCGACATCGTCTTGCGCGCGGTCATCGAGCATGGCGACCGGGCCATCAGTCTCTTCAGCCCCCCGCTGCTGTCGATGCCGGCGGTGCTCGAGCCCGGCGTGCCGCGCGCTGCGAATGTGGCGATGCGCGTCGTCCACCGCGATGACCCCCGCCGCGAACGGGAGCGCGGCAGGGCCACGCAGACCGTCGAATACACCGCCGACTGCCGGGTTCGGATCGGGGAGGATGAGTTCGATGCCGCGCGCATCGACATGATCTTCGAGGCGGACCTGCGTTTGGCGGATGTCCGGCGTGTGGCGTCGATGTTCATCATTCCCGGCTCCGGGCTCATCGCCGAGCAGTCCGAGCAGACCACGCGCATCCTCGGCCTGGCCACGTCGACAGCGCGGCGGGTGATGGTCATTCCGCCCGCGCCGAAACCGGAATCCCAGTAGGGCAGGCCTCTGGCCTGCCGCGAGTGGTCATCAGTTAACGGCAATCGGCACTTCGCGGCAGGCCGAAGGCCTGCCCTACCTGTGAAGTAATCGAGTGTCCAACTGTGGTGGCGGTCACTCCGTTCTTGTCACCACGATCCCCTCCCACACGGCAGCGCGCTCCGGACATGCTTTGGACCCGCCATGACAAGCAGGCGAGATCGCCCGGTTGACATGCTTACCCCCTAAGCATATGCTCAACTCATGCGGCTCTCCAAGGACGTTCGAGCACGGTTCCAGGCGCACGGGCGAAGCGGGGGCAACGCGCGGGCCCGACGCCTGTCGGCTGACGCCCGGAAGGCGATCGCGCGGCAGGCGGCCATCCGGCGCTGGGTCCGCGCCCGTTTCGGCGACACGCACTTCGCGGCCCTGGGTCTGCCCGGCGGTGCGATGATCGACAAGGGGCTTGACGACCTTGCCGCGGGCCGGGAGACGGCCGAGGCCCTCGCCATCTCGCTTGCCGCGCAGCGCCTTCGGCGCGAAGGCGTGCCGGTGCCGGATGCACGCTTCCCCGACGCCGAATGGCGCCTGTACCAGCTTCTGGAACGGGCCCACGGGGATCTGGCCCATGCGCGCTACCTGGCCCATCTGCGTCAGGTGGCATCCTTCGCCGACGCCTGCCGCCTGGCGCGGCGTGATCGAGACCGGCCATGCGACAGCAATTGACAAGGGATCGTCTTCGCGCCCTGATGCGCGAGATCGCCCGCACGGCCCCGCGGCGATTGGCCTGCCGCGTGTACCTCGTGGGCGGCGGGACGGCAGTTCATGCGGGCTGGCGGCCATCGACCATCGACGCCGACCTCTACGCCGAAGATGGGTCGGTCTTTCGCGATATTCAGGGCATCAAGGAGCGGCTGAACATCAACATCGAGTTCACCCGGCCGGAGCACTTCGTCCCGGACCTCCGCGACAGCGCCAGCCGCCACGTGTTCATCGAAACCACCGGGGGCGGGCCGGTCTCCTTCTACCACTACGACCCCTACGCGCAGGTGCTGGCGAAGGTCGTCCGCGGCTTCGACCGGGATCTCGATGATGCACGCCATTTCGTGGCCTCGGGCATGGTCGACAGCCGGACGCTCCGCGCTCTGGTGGAGCAGATCCCGGACTCGGCCTGGGCCAAGTACCCGAACCTCTCGCGATCGGCGGTACTTGGGGCGTTGGAGGACTTTCTCAGGGAGGTCGAGTAGTTCGGTGGGTGCGCGCCGGAAGCCCGGGCGCGATGGGCCGGAGGCAGATGGCGGCAGCATAATCACCTTCATCCGCAGCGTGCCGCGCGCGGGCCGGAAGCATTCAGGTCACTGCGGTCGCCGGCCTGAGCGCGGCAAGCCGCATCACGAGCGCCCCAACCACGCCTGCGGCGCAATTCTCGTGTGTCAATAGTGGTGCGAGTCCCTACTTTTCGCGGCG
>Ga0299906_10004384_pt1 | contig 11571 bp, 10 predicted proteins | sample RVTome_14_FD_200259 | JGI IMG/M metagenome (GOLD analysis project Ga0299906, IMG submission 200259) | Soil microbial communities from uranium-contaminated site in the Upper Colorado River Basin, Wyoming, United States - RVT145D125 (version 2) ... | reverse complement strand
CAACCGCTCGAGGATGTCGATCCTTGAGCGACGAGGATGTCGAGCCCGAGAAACAGGAGCTGCGCAATACGCTGTACCGCAGGCTCACGCAGGGCCAGCGGCGGCTCACTCGCGGACGGATGTTCGTCTACCGCGTGGCGGTGCTCGTGGCCTCGGGCCTGCTGCAGTTCTTCTGGCGCAGCTGTCGGTTGCAACCCGTGCTCGGGTTGGAGCACGCCCGGGCGGCGCTGCGCGAATCGAAGGCAGTCATTCCCGTCTACTGGCATCAGCACATCGTCTTCGGCGTGCACGCGCTCCGGCTGCTGGAGCCGGACGGGCTCAAGCCTGGTTTCCTGATCAGCCCGTCGGTCGACGGCACGGCGCCCGCGATGCTCGTGCGCAAGCTCGGCGGCCACGTGATCCGTGGCTCCTCCACGCACACGGGCGCGCGGGCTTTGCGCGACTTCTACGCGACGATCGTTCAGCAGCAGATCTCGCCGGCGCTTACCCCGGACGGCCCGCGGGGCCCGGCGCATGAGTTCAAGCCGGGCGCCGTGCTGCTGGCGCAGATGACCGGGAAGCCGATCCTGCCGGTGAGCGTGGCTGCCTCGCGCACCATCCGCTTCCGCACCTGGGACCACTTTGAACTGCCGCTGCCCTTCAGCCGCGTGGTGATCGCGATCGGCGATCCGGTTCATGTTCCACGCGGGCTCGACGCCGACGGCGTCGCGCGCTGGCAGCGCCATCTCGCCGAAACGCTGCATGGGCTCAAGGCGATGGCGCACGCCACGCTCGGGCGGCAGCGCAAGGCATAGACGGCGCATATACTGCAGCCGATGTGTGCTGAATTGACGAGCGCCACGGGCGCGACCGTGGATGTTTCCGTCGTCATCCCGGTCTGCAACGAAGAGGACAACGTCGAGCCGCTGGCCCGCGAGATTGCCGCGGCCCTCGACGGCCGTTACGCCTACGAGATGATCTTCGTGGACGACGGCAGCACGGACGGCACGGCGGCCGCGGCGCTGCAGGCGAAACGCGCGAGGCTGCCGCAGTTGCGTCTCATTCGCCACGCGGTGCGCTCCGGGCAAAGTGCCGCCGTCGCCACCGGCGTGCGCGCGGCCCGTGCGCCGTGGATCGCGACCCTGGACGGGGACGGGCAGAACGACCCGGCCGACATACCGAGCTTGATCGACGCGATGCGCGGTTCAGCTTCGCCGCGGCTGCGGCTGGCCATGGGCAATCGCACGACGCGCCGCGACACCTGGCTGCGGCGGCTGTCGTCGCGCGTCGCCAATGGCGTGCGCGGGAGAATCCTGCGCGATGGCACACCCGATACGGGCTGCGGCATCAAGGTCTTCGACCGCGCGGTGTTTCTCGACATGCCGCGCTTCGACCACATGCACCGCTTCATGCCGGCGCTGTTCCAGCGCGAAGGGTACGAGGTCGTGTCGGTGCCGGTGAACCATCGCGAGCGGACCCGCGGGCGATCGAAGTACGGCCTGCACAACCGCCTCTGGGTGGGCCTCGTCGACCTGTTCGGTCTCATGTGGCTGATACGCCGGCGCTCGCCGCGGGTCGCTGCCACAGAGGAGGACTAGGTGGGCGACGCCAAGGCGGGGACGACCCTGCTCGAGCGCCTGCTGCGACCCGGCCGCGAGGATGCGCGCGCAGTGCGGGTCGACCTTTACTGGCTGCTCGGGCTGGGCTGTCTCCTGATCGGCACGGGTCTGGGCCTGCGCGACCCTTGGCCAGCCGACGAGCCGCGTTTTGCCCTGATCGCGCGCGACATGCTCGCAAGCGGCGACTGGCTGGTGCCGCGCGTGGGCGGCGATCTCTATGCGCACAAGCCGCCGCTGTACTTCTGGGTGATGGCAGCGTCGATGGCGATCACGGGTTCGCTGCGCATCGGTTTCCTGCTGCCGTCGCTGCTGGCAGGGCTCGGAACCGTGCTGCTCGTTTACGACCTGCTGCGTCGCGCGAGGGGCCGCGAGGCGGCGCTGGCCGGCGCGCTCGCGCTCCTCATCACGTTGCAGTTCGTGTGGGAGGCGCGCCAGGCACAGATCGATGCGACCCTGTGCTTTCTCACGACCCTGAGTCTCTACGGGCTGCTGCGTCACCTGCTCGTGGCACCCGCGCCCGGCTGGTTCCTGCTCGGCTGGGCCGCGGCCGGGCTGGGCGTGATTACCAAGGGCGTGGGTTTCCTGCCCCTGCTCGCGCTTGTTCCGGTCGCCGTGCTCGTGAAACGCGGCTGGCCCGCGGCGCCGCCGAGCTCCGGCCTGCTGTGGGCCGCCGGCCCGCTCGCGACGCTGGTCGCAATCGGACTGTGGCTCGTGCCGATGTGGCTCGCAACTTCGGCAGGCGGCGAGCTGCTCGAGTATCGCAACGAGATCCTGTTTCGCCAGACGGTGACCCGCTATGCGGCGGCGTGGCACCACAACGAACCCGCCTGGTACTACGTGGCGAAAGTGATCCCGCTCCTCTGGCTGCCGCTGATCGCGCTCCTGCCCTGGCTCGTGCCGCGCTGGCGCAGGGATCTCGCGCGTCGCGACACGCTGACCGCCGTACTGCTGGCCTGGGTGCTGATCGTGCTGATGTTCTTCAGTGCCAGTGCGGGCAAGCGCGGGGTGTACGTACTGCCGGCGCTGCCTGCACTGGTAATGGCCGCAGCGCACTGGCTGCCGGAGCTCCTGCGCGCGCGCGGACCTCGCCGCCTCGGGTTCGTGCTCGCCGCGCTGCTTGCGGGCGTGCTTGCCGCGCTGTGCGTTTATTTCCTGGTCGATGCCGCCGCCGCCGCGCGCATCGTTGTGCGCTATGGTGCGGAGCCCGGGATCCCGCTCTTGGTCGCCGCCGTCGCCGCCGGCGCGGCGCTGCTCGTCTTCCGACCGCGTGATGCCTGGCTTGCGTACGCTGGAACGCTCGCCGCCGTGCTGCTCGTCACCGGGCTGATGGTCTACCCGCGCATCGACGCGATCCGCTCGGGTCGCGCCTTCATGGTCCTGGTCGAACGCGCCACACTGGATGTCGCCGAGCTCGGGATGGTCGGCGCCCACGAGCAATACCTGCTGCAGCTGCGCCGCCCGAGCGTCACCTTCGGCTACGGCCGCTGGCAGGAACTCGAACAGGAAACCGCCGACGCCGCCGTCTGGCTCGGTGCGAGTCCGCGACGGGCGCTGCTCCTGGCTGATAAGGCGCGCGCCGCGTGTTTCAGCCACGCCCCATCGGTGTCGCTGGGCGAGTGGAATCGCGAGGAATGGTTTCTCGTCCGGCGAGCGGCCGACCCCGGGTGTGCGACGCGTGGCGACGCGCGGACTGCGCATCGCTATCGTCCGCCAGATGATGCTTTAAATACAGGTAGTTAGCTTGCATTCTTGATCGCCTGTGCCAGAATGTGGCGCAAGCACTTGCGACAACAAGCTTGCGAATTCTGTGGAGCAGTTCCGTTTACGGGCTGGCCAGGCTGACAAACTGAGCGCACGGCGACACCGGGGGTTCCCGAAGAGCGATGGCAACTTCCCTACCCGAGGGCGGCGACGGCGCTGACGGCATGGATTTCCTCGCCACCCAACGCGTTTTCGGTTCAGGCCGGCCGGGGGTGGGGCTGGACGTGCTCGCCACGAAAGTGGCCGTTGACTTCCAGGGCCTGACCAGCGAAGGCGGCGACAACTGCATCAAACGCAATCTCGATGCGCTGCGCGAGGCCGCGGAGCTCGACGCGATATGCATCGTGCTGTTCGACGCCGAGCGCAAACAGGTCGAGCGCGTCGCAAGCTCCACGGCGATGTTTACGCCCTTCGACCCGCAGGTCATGAAGGGCGATTCGCTCGAGCGGCTGCCCTGGATCGCGAACAGCCTTGGTCACCTGCGCATCGCCGAGATCCGCGACACGCAGCTGCCGCGCCGCGAGATGGCCGTCGACGCCGCGCGCTTCGCCGAGCTCAACATGCGATCCATGCTGATCTGCGGGCTTTCGCTGCGCGACCGCGTGCACGGGTTCATGGCGCTGTGCTCCACGCAGCCGCGCTCGGTCTGGGACGCGAACCTTCACCTGCTGCTCAAGCTGGTCGGAACCAGCTTCGCCACGGGGCTCGAGCGACTGCGCGTCGAGCGCTACCTCGGCAGGCTCGAGGAGCGCAACGCGCTGTCGCTGCACACGGCCAACGATGGCCTGTGGGATTTTGACGTCGAGGGCAACACGGTCTACTTCTCGCCGCGCTGGCGCAACATGCTTGGCTTCGACGAGCACGACCCGAAGATATCGCCTGACTGGCGCCGCCTCGTGCATCCCGACGACATGGCCCGCGTGCAGACGATGATCCGCGAGCACATCGCCGGCAAGACACCGATGTTCGAGAGCGTGCACCGCATGCGCCACTGCAATGGTGAATGGCGCTGGGTGGTGAGCCGCGCCAAGGCGCGTGCCGACGACAGCGGCCGGCTGCGGCGGCTGGTGGGTGTCGAGTTCGACATCACCGAGCGCAAGCTCTACGAAGATGCACTGTTCCGCGAGAAGGAAAGCGCGCAGATCACGCTGCAGTCGATCGGCGACGGGGTGATCACGACCGACGCGCACCTCAACATCGAATATCTCAACCCCGTGGCCGAGGAGCTCACCGGCTGGCGCCTTGACGACGCACAGGGCCGGCACATCGACGATATCTTCCGTGGCTTCCACGAGGAGACCTGCGAGCCGCTCGAGAACCCGCTTTCGGTCGCGATCCGGCGCAGCCGCGCGATCAAGTCGGTGCGTCCGACGCTGCTGATCAAGCGCGACGGCCACGAGATGTACATCGAGAACACCGCATCGCCGATCCGTGACGGCTCGGGCGCCTGTTCCGGCGGCGTGCTGGTGTTCCACGACGTGAGCGAGAGCCGCGAGCTCAACCGCAAGCTTTCCTACCACGCAAGCCACGACATTCTCACCGGGCTGGTGAACCGCCGCGAATTCGAGGCGCGCCTGGAACGGTCACTCCGCAGCGCCAAGGCGCGCGAGAGTGCCTATGCGCTGTGCCACATCGACGTGGACCAGTTCAAGATCATCAACGACTCCTGCGGCCACAGCGCCGGGGACGCGCTGCTCGGTCAGGTGGGCACGCTGCTCAAGACCAAGATCCGCTGGCGCGACACACTCGCGCGCCTCGGCGGCGACGAGTTCGCGGTGCTGCTCGAGAGCTGCTCGCTCGACGAGGCCATGCGCATGGCCGAGCAGCTCTGCGACACGATCCGCAACTACAAGTTCGTCTGGGAAGAGCGCACCTTCCGGCTCGGCTGCAGCATCGGCGTGGTTCCCCTGTCCGGCGACAGCGAGGACGTGGCGGCCCTGCTCTCCGCCGCCGACAGCGCCTGCCAGGCGGCCAAGGAGGCTGGGCGCAACCGCGTTTACAGCTTCCAGGAAAACGACATCGACCTGATGCGCCGTCGCCGCGAGATGCAGTGGGCGGCGCGGATCAACAACGCGCTCGAGGAATCTCGCTTCGAGCTGTTCCGCATGACCATCCAGCCGCTGCAACGGCCGGATCCGGGCACACACTTCGAGCTGCTGCTGCGGATGAAGGACGAGAACGGCAAGATCGTCTCGCCGGACAATTTCATCAACGCGGCGGAGCGCTACGGTCTCACGCCGGCGATCGACCGCTGGGTGATCGAGAACGCCCTGCGCTGGCTGGTATCGGAGGCCGACGAGCGTGAACGGCTCACGATGTGTTCAATCAACCTCTCGGGCCAGAGCCTGGGCGACGACAAGTTCCTGCCCTTCGTCATCGACCAGTTTCACCGCAGCGGGATCGACGCCAGCAAGATCTGCTTCGAGATCACCGAGACGGCGGCGATTCACAGCTTCTCGCAGGCCAACCGCTTCATCCAGGCGCTCAAGGAGCTCGGCTGCCGCTTCGCCCTGGACGATTTCGGGACTGGCCTGTCCTCGTTCGGCTACCTCAAGCACTTCCCGGTGGATTTCCTCAAGATCGACGGCAGCTTCGTGAAGGAAATCCTCCACGACCCGATCGACCGTGAAATGGTGCGCTCGATCAACGAGATCGGGCACCTGACCGGCAAGCAGACCATCGCGGAGTTCGCCGAGAACACCGAGATCATCGCGATGCTGAAGAACCTCGGCGTCGACTACGCGCAAGGTTACGGCATCTCCTCGCCGCAGCGGATCATCAGGCTCGCCGCCAACGGCTGAAAATCCGGCTCAGAGCCGAAAATCCGGCTCAGAGCCGATTAAGAGCAATTAATCGGCTCTGAGCCGAATTTCCGGTCATTCGAAGCGCATCGAAAGGTCGATTGCGCGCAGGTGCTTGGTGAGCGCGCCGATGGAGACGAAATCGACGCCCGTCTCGGCAATCGGACGCAGGGTTTCGAGCGTAACGTTACCCGAGGCCTCGAGCTTGATCGGTCCGCTCCCGTGCGCGAGGTTGAGCGCGACTGCCGCACGAAGGTCCGCGAGGCTGAACTCGTCGAGCAGTGCCATGTCGGCCCGGGCGTCGAGCGTTTGCCGGAGCTCGTCGAGCGTTTCGACCTCCACCTCGACCGCCACCGCCGCGGCCTGTCGCCGCGCGGCCGCGACCGCCGCGCCGATCGACCCCGCCGCCACGATGTGGTTCTCCTTGATCAGGATGCCGTCATAGAGCCCCATCCGGTGGTTGCTGCCGCCCGCGCAGCGGACCGCGTACTTCTGCGCGGTGCGCAGCCCCGGCAGAGTCTTGCGGGTGTCGAGCACCCGGCAACGCGTTCCCCGCACGGCTTCGACCCAGCGGCGCGCGGTGGTCGCGGTGCCGGACAGCGTCTGGAGGAAATTGAGCGCGGCGCGCTCGCCCGTGAGCAGCGCGCGCGCGGGGCCCTCGAGACGGCCGAGCAGCTGGCCAGCCTCGACCGCGGCGCCTTCATCGGCCTGCCACTCCACCCGCACCCGCGGCTCGAGCTGCCGGAACACCTCATCGAACCAGGGTCGCCCGCAGAGCACCGCTGGCTCGCGCGTGATGACGGTCGCACGCGCGAAGCGGTCCTGCGGCACCAGCGCGGCCGTCAAGTCGCCCGTGCCCAGGTCCTCCTCGAGCGCGCGGGCGACGGTGCGGGCGAGGTCGGGAGGCAGCGCGGACATCGGCAGAATGTACCCAGAAAAGAAACCCGGCCGCAGCCGGGTTTCGCACTCCGTCCGGAGGTGACCTCAGATCGGCAGGCCGTGCATCGCGGACCCCATGCACAGCAGCATCGGGATCGACAGCACGAAGTTGGTGCGCGAGGCGAGGGTGGCGACCTTGCGCGCCTGCGCCTTTTCCTCGTCGCTGGCGGGTACGATGCCAAGCACCTTCTTCTGGTTGGGCCAGATCAGGACCCAGACGTTGAACAGCATGATCGTGCCCATCCAGGCGCCGAGACCGATAATGAGCTGGTAATAATTGAAGGGATCCGAGCCCATTCCCAGCATGAAGGCGCCCGCGAAGTTGCCGGCGCGCAGCAGGTACCAGGCGCCGGTGATCCAGGTCGCGACCGCCGCCCAGCGGAACCAGAAGAGCGCCCGCGGAGCGACGTACTTGCTGATCCCCGCGCCACCCGGCCCGCCTTTGTCCGCCGCGGCGGCGCCCAGCGCCGGGATCTGCACGACGTTGAAGTACCAGAGCAGCCCGATCCACATCACGCCCGAGAGGATGTGCAGCCAGCGGGCGAGCCCCAGCTCATGGAAGCCCGTCGGTGCGATCAGGAACGTGAGGATCAATGCGAGCACGACACCCGCCGTGATCGCGCCTCGCACGGAGTTCAATGGATTCATCAAACGTGCCCTCCCAGGTTGAAATTCTGTAGTTCTGGCCGGGCGTTACGCTAAACCCGGGGCGCCCGCGCGGCATTGAAGAATAGGCGAGGCACCCCCATAATTCAACGCCTCGCACGCGCTGGAGCGCATCGGGCATGACTCAAGGCCATCCCGCGTCCCCGTGCATCAACGTTTGCGTGCTCGACGCGCAGAGCTGCTGCACGGGCTGCGGCCGCACCATCGACGAGATCGTGCGCTGGGGCCGGATGAGCGCCGCGGAGCAATGGGCGGTGATCGACCGGCTCGAGCGCCTGTGCGGCGAGGCGGTGCGACGGGAGTTGTCTGGTTGAAGGCGCGTCGCTCAGGCGGCCCGCGGCCAGGATTTCGAAGGCGTCCGGATGCCCGGTCGCAAGGTGAGCCTGATGAGCAAGGTGCGCGAGGTGAGCAAGGTGGAAGTGACCGAACGGATTCAGCAGCAACTGCAGTCGAACAAGGTCGTGCTGTACATGAAGGGCACGCCGGATTTCCCGCAATGCGGTTTCTCGGCTGCGGTCTCGCGCGCGATCGCCTCTTGCGGGGCCGAGTTCGCGTTCGTCAACATCTTCGAGGATCCGGAACTGCGCGAGGCGCTCAAGCGCTATTCCAACTGGCCGACCTATCCCCAGCTCTACGTCAACGGAGAGCTGGTCGGCGGTGCCGACATCATCCAGGAGATGCACCGCTCGGGTGAACTCCGCCAGTTGCTGAAGGACGCGGGCGCCGCGGCCTGAACCGGGTTCGGCTCCGTCAGTCCGAATCACTCCGGACGTCCCGGTCGTCAATGTCCGATTCACCGGCCACGGCCGGGGGCACGCGCTCCAGGGCCTCCTCGTACAGCCCGCGGAAACGATTGCACACGATGCAGAACAGCGCCGCGGTGCGTTCGGCGTCGTAGATCGCCGAGTGCGCGCCCGCAGGGTCCCAGTCGAGCCCGGCGGCGACCACCGCACGCGCGAGCACCGTCTGGCCGAAGGCGACGCCGCCGAGTGTTGCCGTGTCGAAGCTCGAGAAGGGGTGAAACGGGTTTCGCTTCATGTCGCTGCGCGCCGCGGCGGCATTGAGGAACCCGAGGTCGAACGACGCGTTGTGGCCGACCAGCACGGCGCGCGTGCAGCCCGCGTCGCGCACGGCGCGGCGCACTTCGCGGAAGAGCTGAGTCAGGGCTTCGCGCTCGGGGATGGCGGGCCGCAGCGGGTGATGGGGATCGATCTGGTTCACGGCGAGCGAGGCGGGGTCCATGCGCGAACCGTGGAAGGGTTGCACGTGATGACGATGGGTCGGCCCGGCCCTGAGCTCGCCCATGGGCGTCATCTCGATCATCACCGCGGCAATCTCCAGCAGTGCGTCGGTCGAGGCATTGAAGCCACCGGTCTCGACGTCGACGACCACGGGAAGAAAGCCGCGGAAGCGATCGACGATGCGCGGCGCGCCCGGGTAGCCGTTCATGACTCGACCAGCCGCCAGCCGATCTGGCCGCCCGCGCGCAGGGGTACGAGGTCCTCGCCCGCGAACGGGTAGCTCGGCGGCACGGGCCATGGCTCGCGCGTGAGCGTGATGCGGTCCGCATTGCGCGGCCGGCCGTAGAAATCGGCGCCGCGTTCCGCGGCGAACGCCTCGAGCCGGTCGAGCCGGCCCGCCAGCTCGAATGCTTCGGCGTAGAGCTCGATCCCCGCATGCGCCGAGAAGATCCCGGCACAGCCGCAGGCCGCTTCCTTCGCGCCTCGGGCATGCGGGGCGCTGTCCGTGCCGAGGAAGAAGCGCGTATCGTCGCCCGTCGCGGCGGCGAGCAGGGCTTCGCGGTCGGCTTCGCGCTTGAGCACCGGCAGGCAGTAGTGATGCGGCCGGAGCCCCGCGTCGAAGATCGCGTTGCGATTGAGCAGCAGGTGTTGCGGGGTGATCGTCGCCGCGACACCCGGGCGGGCGGTGCGCACGAACTCGATCGCCGCCCGCGTCGTGACGTGCTCGAACACGAGCTTGAGCCCGGGCAGCCGCGCGACGACGCGCTGCAGGACCCGGTCGATGAACGCCTGTTCGCGATCGAACACGTCGACACCAGGGTCGGTCACCTCGCCGTGCACCTGCAACACGAGGCCCAGCTCCGCCAGCGCCTCGAGCGCGGGCCAGGCGCGCTCGATCGAGGTTACGCCGGCGTCGGAGTGGGTCGTGGCACCGGCCGGATAGAGCTTCGCCCCGAGCACGAACCCGGTTTCGCCCGCGCGGCGCACTTCCTCGGCGCTGGTACGATCCGTCAGGTACAGCGTCATCAGCGGCTCGAAGCGGGCGCCGGCGGGCAGCGCCGCGAGGATCCGGGCGCGGTACGCGAGCAGCGCGGCGGTATCGGTCATCGGCGGCTTCAGGTTCGGCATCACCAGCGCGCGCGCGAACCGGCGCGTGGTATGCGGCAGCACGGCCGCCATCTGCGCACCGTCGCGCAGGTGCAGGTGCCAGTCGTCCGGCCGGCGCATGGACAAACTCGTCATCGCAGGCGATCCAGCGACGCAAGGAATTGCGCGTCTGTGAGCAACTGCGTCGCGTAGCGTACGCCGAAGCCCGTGAACTCGGTCGGAACGTGTGCGAGACCGCCCTTGCGCTCGCTCGACGACAGGTCCATGTGCACCCAGGGCAGGTCCCCGGGAACGAATCGGCTCAGGAAGCGCGCGGCCAGGATGTGATCGCCCTTGCCCTCGAGCGCGCACTGCAGCACGTCGGCGATCGGGCTTTCGAGATCGCTGTCGTAGTCCTCGTCCATCGGAAAGCACCAGACGCGCTCGCCGCTCGTCCGCCCCACCCGCTGCAGGGCATCGTGCAGTTCTGGTCGGTTGGTGAAGACACCGCTGTAACGCTCGGTGAGCGCGTTCACGCAGGCGCCGGTCAAGGTCGCGAAATCGAGCAGCAGCGACGGGCGCTCCCGCGCCGCCAGCGCGAGCGTGTCCGCGAGCACCATGCGGCCCTCGGCATCGCTGTGCACGACCTGGATGGTGACGCCGTTCACGGCGCGCACGACTTCCTGCGGCCGATACGCGAGCGGGCCGGTCTCGTTCTCGGTGATGGCGAGCCAGCAGTCGACCGCCACGGGAATCCTGCGGCGTGCGAGCGCCAGCAAGGTGCCAACCGCGACGGCGCTGCCCTGCATGTCGCCGTGCATCAGGTACATGCCGCGATGCGCCTTGAGGTTGATGCCGCCGGTGTCGAAGCAGATGCCCTTGCCGACCAGCGCGAGCTTGCGACCCGCGCGGCCCGCCGGCCGGTGGCGCAGGCGGACGATGCCGGCGCCGCGGTGCGCGTTGGCGCGCGTCACCGCGAGGAATGCGCCGGCACCGAGCCGCTTCAGGCTGCGCTCGTCGTAGAAACGAAAACCCCAGCCTTCGCGCGTCGCGAGGCTGCGCAGCACCCGCCGGTAGGCCAGCGAGTCAAGTTCGTTCGGCGGCAGCATGGCGAGCCAGCGCGCGAGATGATTGCCTTCGGCGGCCGCGGCGACCGCGTCGAGGTCGAGGCCCTGGCCGCCGGCGATCACGACACGGCGCAGGTCGCTGCCGCGCGGCTGCTTCGTCCGCCGGTCGGGCATCGGCGCGGCGGCGGCGAGCGCCGCGCTCGCCAGCGCCTCGAGCGCTGTCGTCCGCTGCGACGGCGGCAGCCCCGCCGCGTGCAGCTGCAGGTTGGCGACGCCGGGCTTCCCGACCTCGCGCAGCAGCTTGCCTGCGAGCTGCAGGTGCTGAAACGTGCTCGACGCAGGCTTCACGAAGCCCACGGCAACGAGCGTGCTGCGTGCGTTCGGCAGCCGGGCGCTGAGTATCGGGTCGGCC
>Ga0299906_10004383_pt1 | contig 11573 bp, 6 predicted proteins | sample RVTome_14_FD_200259 | JGI IMG/M metagenome (GOLD analysis project Ga0299906, IMG submission 200259) | Soil microbial communities from uranium-contaminated site in the Upper Colorado River Basin, Wyoming, United States - RVT145D125 (version 2) ... | reverse complement strand
TCTCCGCCGACGAGGACTTCGCCGACTCGGCGAGAGCCGCAGGTGTCGAGTACACGGCGCTCGTCCAGCGCATCGTGGAGCTCGGCCTGCGCTTCGAGCCCTCGCGGCTGGGCTAACGGCCTCTAGGGGGTCAGGTCTTGAATTGATGCATCGGCGGGGAACCGACCGCCGCGATGCGCTAGTTCAAGACCTGACCCCTCAGAACTGGACGCGCAGGCCGAGCTGGATCTGGCGCGCCGACGTCACGGTCTGGCGGATGCGGCCGAGCGTCGCGACCGGCGCTTCGTTGTCGGCGAGGCCGGCAAAGGCCTGCAGGCTCGGGATGCCGAAGTTCGCGCGGTTGAATACGTTGAAGGCCTCGACGCGCAGCTCGACGTGGCCGGCCGGCCCCAGCTTCGTCCACGGGAACTGCTTCTTGAGCGCGAGGTCCAGCGTGCGCAGGTCGGGCCCGTAGAGGGCACCCCGCCCCAGGTCGCCGTAGGTCCCCGCCGGCTGCAGCACGAAGGCGGCCGGGTCGAACCACTGGTCGGGCGTGCCGCGGATGGCACTCGTGGTGGTGTAGCCGGGCGCGAGGCTCGGCCGGTCGAAGCCCTGGCCCGGTCCGACCGAGGGCGACCAGCGTGAGCGCGAACGGTTGGCGCCGACGAAGAGCGTGAGCGGTGGGCCCGAGCGGAGCTGCCCGATCGCCGCGAGCTGCCAGCCGGACACGAGCGCGCGCGAGACGCCGGTGGCGTCCTTGCCGAGCGGCAGGTCCCAGATCACGTTCCACACCCAGTTGTGGGTGCTGTGGTAGTCGGCGGGGCCCTTGTTGTAGTCGGGCTCGAACTCCGGGAAGTACGAGACGGTGCCGTTCGTCGCGTCGGAGAAGAAGGTCGAGGCTTGCGTCGTGTCGATGTTGCGCGACCAGGTGTACGAGGACTGGAAGCTCAAGCCCCGCGCGGAGCGGCGCAGCTCGAACACGAAAGCGTCGTACCAGGAGCGGCCGTCGCTCGACTTGCGCTCGATCGAGGAGAAGCCCGTGTTCGGCCGCGCCGCGGTGGGCGGGTAGAAGAGCGTGCCATCCGCGAGCGTCGTCGGCGCCGGGACGTTGACGTCGGAGTTGCGCCACAGCTTCCGGCCGCGCGAGCCGGCGTAGCCGATCGTGGCGAGCGTGCTCCAGCCGAGCTGGCGCTGCAGGTTGAGGTTGAAGACGTGCACGCGCGGCGTCTCGATGTCCCACTGGTAGGGCCGGATCGAGAGCGCGCCGAGCTGCGAGAAGTTGGGCTGCGGGAAGGCCGGGTTGGCGAGCACCGGCCGCGGCGTGAAGGGCGGGTTGGTCACGGTGATGATCAGGTGCTGCTGGCCGTTGGTGTTGTAGTAGAGCCCGTAGCCTCCGCGGAGCGCCGTGCGGCCGTCGCCCAAGAGGTCCCAGGAGAAGCCCACGCGCGGCGAAAGGCTGGGAGGCGGGTTCAGGTAGAGGTCGCCGACGTCGGGCTGCGTGGAGCTCACGTCGATCAGGGTTGCGTCGCGGCCCCCGGTGTCGACCGGAAGCGTCTGGTGCTCGAGCCGCAGCCCCGCGCTCAGCGTGAGCCGCTGCGAGGCGCGCCACTCGTCCTGCAGGTAGAGGCCGAAGAGCGTGAAGCGCCAGCTGCGGCGGAAGTCGCCGTCGGGCGTCAGGCCCACGAAGCGCAGGGCACGGTTGCGCAGGAAGGACTCGAGGTTGGCGAAGGTGTGGATCCCGAGGCTGAAGGTCGGGTTGACGAGGTCGTCCCGGTAGCGCTCGACGAGGCCGCCGGCTTTCAGCAGATGGCGCCCGCGGCTCCAGATGGCGTCGCCCGACAGCGAGTAGACGTCCTGGCGCAGGTTCACGTCCGCCGAGGTCTGCGGCCCGAAGCGCGGCACGCCGGTGATGTCGATGTCGCCCATGAACGGCCGCCCGGGCACGAACGGCTGGACCGGCTGGGTGGTGTTGGCCTGCACCTCCTGGCCGATGCGCGTGCGGCTCCAGCCCCCGCGCAGCGTGGCGAGCAGGCGCGCCGAGAATGCGCGCCGGTACTCGCCGGTCAGGAACTGGTTCGTCGACTCGAACGAGCGCGGGAACTGGGGGAAGTCGGTCGGTAGCGCCTGCTGCGCGTGGTCATGCGTGTAGCGGACGAAGAGCTGATCCGAGCGGCCGAGGTTCTGGTCGAGTCGCACCTGGAACAGGTCCTGGTCGATCGTCTGGTCGAACGGGAAGCTGTAGGCCGCGAGGCCGCCCCCGAGGTTCGAACCGTTCGGCAGCGGGAACTCGTCGAGGTACGGCCGCACCGCGGGGCTCACGGGCACCGTGATCGTGCCGCCGCCGGGGGCCGGCAGGATCCCCTGCCGCGCGGCCTCGTCGGGGACGACCGTCGAGATCGTCTTGCCGAGCCGCTCGCGCAGGCCTTCGTAGCCGAGGAAGAAGAAGCTCTTGTCCCTGCGCAGCGGGCCCGACAGCGTCGCGCCGAACTGGTTGCGGCGAAAGTCGGGCTTCTTGGCCGGATCGAAGAAGTTGCGGGCGTCGAGCGCGTCGTTGCGATGGTATTCGTAGAGGCTGCCGTGCCAGGCGTTCTGGCCCGACCTGGTGATCACGTTGATCTGGCCGCCGGAGTTGCGGCCGAACTCGGCCGAGTAGGCGTTCGTCTCGACGCGGAACTCGCGCACCGTCTCGGTGCCGAGCGACGTGCTCGCGGCGCTGCCGGCGGGGCCGTTCGTGAAATCGTTCATCAGCGTGCCGTCCAGCAGGTACACGTTCGAGCGCGGGTCCTGGCCGTTGATGCTGGCCGCGAGGCCGTGCGCCACGATCGAGCCGCCGTCGCGGTGCGGGAAGCTCAGCACCCCGGGCTGCAGGAACGCGAGGTCGGTGTAGTTGCGCCCGTTGAGCGGCAGGCCGCTCACCGTCTCCTCGCTCACCAGGTAGCTGAGCTGGCCGCCACGGGTCTGGACGCCGGTGACGTCCGCCATCACGGTGATCTCGTCCGCGACCCCGAGCTCGAGCGCGAGCATCACGACCGCCGGCTCGCCCAGCACCACGGTGATCCCGCCCTGAACGAGCGGGCGGAAGCCCGCGAGCGCGGCCCGCACCTCGTACGCCCCGACCGGCACCGCGGGAAGCACGAACTCGCCGCCCGGGCCGCTCTCGGCCTCGCGGCTCAGGCCGCTCTCGAGGTGGAGCGCGGTGACGCGCACGCCGGCGAGCGGCGCCCCCGAGCCGTCCCGGGTGCGGCCCGTGATCGTCGACGTGGTGGGCTGGGCGGCCGCGACGGTCGCGAGCAGGACGAGCAGCGCGGCTGCGCGCAGCGTGCGGCGCGGTCCCGCGTTCGTCACGCTTCAGCCTTGCGTACGTCGTACACGTAGAGCGCGTCCTGCTCGCGCAGGTAGAGCCGGCCACCCACCACGACCGGGTGCGACCAGCTCGGCTTCGACACGTCCGGGATCGTGAAGGAGCCCTTCTCGCGGTAGCCTTCCGGGGTCGCCTGGATCAGCATCACGACCCCGTTCTGGTAGCGGAAATAGAGGTGGCCGTCGGCGTAGGCGACGGCTGCAGAACCGGCGCCGGCGTTGCGGATGTCCCCGCCCCACGCCACTTTGCCGGTCGTGAACTCGATGCAGGTCGGAAAGCCCTTGCTCTGCCCGTTGCCGCCGTAGACGTGGTTGCCGACGAGCACCATGCCGCCGTGGTGGTTCTGGAACGTCTTCGCGCCCAGGAAGTAGATCTCACGGGCCACGATGCCCGAGTCCGCCGCCTTCTGCAGCTCCACGAGCGCCGACCCGGTCTGGTAGCCCGTCGAAGCGAAGGCCCAGTTCGCGCGCACGATCGGGGTGGAGATGTTCGCGACCTGGTTGGCGACGCGGTTGTAGCCCCACAGGAACTTGCCGTCGCTCGCGCGCACGCCGACGAGGCCGCGCCCGACGAGCTGCACGTACTGCTTCACGCCCGAGGCGCCCGAGACCACGACCGACGAGTAACCGGCGCCGTCGCGGCCGGCCGGGCCGAGCTCGGGGATCGCGCTGCGCCAGATCTCCTTGCCGGTGGCCTTGTCGAGCGCGACGAGGGCCGCGGCCGCGGCTCCGGGCGTCACGATCACGCGGTCGCCGTCGACGAGCGGCGACTCGCTCCACTTCCACATCGACATCACCCGCCCGCCGAAGTCGGAAGGCAGGCTGCGCCGCCAGCGCTCCTTGCCGGACGCCGCTTCCACCGCCACCAGGTCGCCCTCGGTGCCGAGTGCTATCACCAGGCCGCCCTCCACGGTCGGGGTCCCACGCGGGCCGCCGTACTCGTCGTTCCAGACTGCGCCCACGCGGCTCTTCCACACCAGCGAGCCGTCGCTGGCGTTGAGTGCGATCAAGTACTGCGCCCCGTCGCGGTCTCCCAGGGTGTAGATCCGTCCGTCCACGACCGCCAGGCTGGAGAAGCCCGTGCCCATCCCGCTCACCTTCCACAGCAGCGGAGGGCCGCCCGCAGGCCACTGCGTGGCGAGCCCTGTCTCGCGCGAGGCGGCGTCGCGTTCGGGCCCGCGCCAGCCCGGCCACTCGGGCGACCCGGCGCGCAGCTCGGGCAGTGTCACGAGAGCGACGGCGGCCGCGAGGGCAATGGCTCGGTGCTTCATGTGTTCACTCCTTTGAACGCCAAGGCTGTCCTTTCATTCTGCGGGGGCTCGGGTTGCCTTGTCGAGCGAGCGAAGCTTGACGGACCCCATGCCGCCGCGAAAGGATCGTCGGATCGTCCGCCCCGACCAGGAGAAGATGAAGAGAACGCTGCTCGTGCTTGCGACGCTCGCCGTCTACCTGCTGCACCAGGACGTCTGGCTCTGGCGCAGCGCCCGGCCGCTGGTGTTCGGCTTCGTGCCGATCGCGCTCTTCTACCACGCCTGCTACTGCGTGCTCGCCGCGCTGCTGATGTGGCTGCTGGTGGCGCACGCCTGGCCGGCGCACCTCGAGCGCGAGGCGGAGCTCCGCCACGAGGACCGCCGGCCGTGATCCCCACCCTGATCGTCTTCGCCTACTTGGGCGTCGTCCTCTACATCGGCGTCTTCGCCTTCCGCCGCGCGCACGGGAAGGAAGAGGTCGAGGACTACTTTCTCGCGGGCCGCTCGCTCGGCCCGTTCGTGTTCCTGATGTCGCTGTTCGGCACGAACATGACCGCCTTCGCCATCCTGGGCTCGTCCGGCCACGCGTTCGCGAACGGGATCGTCACCTTCGGCCTGATGGCCTCTCCCTCCGCGCTCGTCATCCCGCTCTCGCTGTTCCTGATCGGCACGCGCGTCTGGGCGCTCGGCAAGCGCTACGGCTTCGTGACGCCGGTTCAGCTCTTCCGCGACCGCTGGGAGACGAGCCACGTCGGCACCGTGATCTTCGCGGTACAGGCCGCCCTGCTGCTGCCCTACATCATCATCGGCATGATGGGCGGCGGGACGACGCTCGCGGCGGTGAGCGCGGGGCGGGTGCCCTACTGGGTCGGCAGCGCCGTCGTGGGGCTGGTCGTGATGAGCTACGTCTTCATGGGCGGCATGCGCGGGACCGCCTGGGTCAACACGTTCCAGACGACGCTGTTCCTGGCGTTCGGGACCATCTCCTTCCTGGTGATCGGCTGGGGCATGGGCGGCCTCGGGGCCGCGGCCGAGGCGATCCTCGCCTCGCCCCAGTCGCACCTGCTCACCTACGAGCGTACGTCGCCGCTGCTGTTCCTGAGTTACACGTTCATCCCGCTGTCCTCGATCGCCTTTCCACACATCACCATCTTCTGCCTCACCGCGCGCCGGATGAGCCAGTTCAAGCGCACGGTGGTGCTCTACCCGCTGTGCATCGCGGCGCTGTGGCTGCCCTGCGTCCTGCTGGGAGTGATGGCGAATCGCGCGACGGACGCGCCGAAGGTGCTCGCGAAGCTCGAAGCGCGGCAGGCGCTGGCGGCCGACGCTTCGACCCTCAGCTCCGCCCAACGCAGCGATCTGCGCGCGAAGGCGAGCGGCGACGACGTGCTGCTGCTGCTGCTCGAGCGCTATGCGCCGCTCTGGCTCGCTGGCTTGCTGAGCGCGGGCATCATGGCGGCCGTGATGGCCACCGACTCGCAGATCCTGGCGCTCAGCACCATGTTCACCGAGGACGTATTCGCCCACTACGAAGGTCACGCGCGCTTCGGCGAAGCGGCGCAGGTCCATACCGGCAGGGCTTTCGTGATCGGTGTCACGATCGTGGCGTACGTGATCGCGCTCCGGCTGCCCGAGAGCATCTTCACGGTCGCGGTCCAGTACGCCTTCACCGGCTTCGCGGCGCTCTCGCCGCTGCTCGTCGCCGCGCTCTTCTGGCGCGGCAGCACGAAGTGGGGCGCCCTCGCCTCGACGCTGTGGGTCGCGATCGGGGTGCTCGGGATCGCCGCCTTCAATACGATCGTCCCGGCCCCGCCCCCCGGCCAGGCGACTGCCGTCTGGTCGGTGGCGGGCGAGCACGTGCTCGTGCGTACGGCGGGCGGCCTTTCGGTGCTCGGGCTGCTGCCGGTCGTCCCGATGGTCTTGATCTCGGCGCTGCTGATGCTGGTGGTCTCGGCCCTCACGCCCAGGCCCAGCGCCGAGACGATCGCCCGGTATTTCCCCCGGGGGGGGAGGGGGGCTGGTGAGGCCCCCCTCGGCTCAGTCCAGGCCGTCTGGCCGTTTCTGGTCGGGATGTCCGTTTTTCCTGGCTCGCCAGCCCCGCACAAAGAAGTTCTGCGCGCGCGGTTCATCTCCTTTTTGGAGGAGTCATGGCCCAATCGCCCGAAGCGGCGCTGCATTCGATGATCGACAACCTCGCCACGAAGACCGGCAAGTCCCTCTCTGAGTGGGTCGGCGTCGTGAGGAAGAGCGGCCTTTCGAAACACGGCGAGATCGTCGCGAAGCTCAAGAAGGACCACGGCATCGGCCACGGCTACGCGAACTTGATCGCCCACCAGGCCAAGGGCTCGGACGCCGTGTCCGTGGCCAAGGGCGGCGGCGACCTGGTGGCGGAGCAGTACGCGGGTCCGAAGGCCGCCCTGCGCCCGATCTACGACCTGCTCGTGAAGAAGATCGAGGCATTCGGCGCGGACGTCGAGCTCGCGCCGAAGAAGGCATACGTCAGCCTGCGTCGCTCGTTGCAGTTCGGCCTGATCCAGCCCTCCACGGCGACGCGCGTCGACGTCGGCATGAACCTCAAGGGCGTCGCTCCAAGGGGTCGCCTCGAACCCTCGGGCAGCTTCAACTCGATGTGCTCACACCGGGTGCGGCTCGAGAGCGTGAAGCAGGTGGACGCGGAGCTCCTCGGCTGGCTGCGCCAGGCCTACGACCATGCCTGAACGCGGCGTCCTCCCCCGCTCCGTTCCCGTGGATTGACGGTTCACGTCCTCGCCGCCTAGGCTGATCGGAACGCCAGCCGCGGAGGGGACATGGGATCGTTCCGGCAGGATCTCGCGCATGCCGTGCGCCGACTCGCTCGGCGCCCGCTGCTGACGCTGATCGCCATCGCCACGCTCGCCGTCGGGATCGGCGGGGCCGTCGCGATCTTCAGCGTGGCGCACGCGGTGATCCTGCGGCCACTGCCCTACGCCCAGCCCGACCGGCTCGTCCTCGTGTGGCAGAGCGACCTCCGGCGGGGCCAGCCGTTCGTCGAGATGTCGTATCCCACGTTCCGCGACTGGCGCGCGCGGAACACGGTGTTCGAGGACCTCGCCGGCCTGCCGAGCACCAACCAGTCCTGGACTCTCCGCGGCCGCGGCGAGCCGGTCCAGCTCGTGGGGCGGCTCGTGTCTTCGAATTTCTTCTCCGTGCTCGGCGTGCCGCCCGCCCTCGGTCGCGCGTTCGTCGCTGAAGACGACCGTCGCGGAGCCGCCCGCGTGGTCGTGCTCGGCCACGCGCTCTGGCGCGACCGCTTCGGAGCCGACCCGCTCGCGGTCGGCAGCTCCGTCGTGCTGGACCGGGAGCCGTTCACGGTCGTAGGCGTGATGCCGGAAGGCTTCGCGCATCCCGCGGGCGCCCAGCTCTGGACGCCGCTCGTCCCGGGCGTGAGCGAGCTCGCGGAGCAGCCCGGCGTCTGGTGGATGAGCGCGCTCGGCCGCCTCAAGCCTGGCGTCTCGCTCGAGCAGGCGCGCCGCGACATGGCCGCGCTCGCCACGGCCTACAACCGCGAAACCTACAAGGCCGAGGGCATCACGGCCGTCGTCACGCCGCTGGCCGAAGCTGTCTTCGGCCCGACGCGCCCGGCGCTCCTCGCTCTCCTAGGCGGAGTCGGCCTCGTCTTGCTGGTGGCCTGCGCCAACGTCGCCGCGCTGCAGCTCGTCCAGGTCAGCGAGCGGGCTCCCGAGATGGCGCTGCGCACGGCGCTCGGCGCGAGCCACGCGCAGCTCGCGCGCGGGGTCGTGACGGAGAGCCTCGTGCTCGGCTTCCTGGGCGGAGGGCTCGGCGTGCTCGGCGCCTTCGCGGGCGTTCCGTTGCTGGTGGCGCTCTCACCGCAGGACGTGCCGCGTCTCGGCGACGCCGCGCTCGACGCGACCGCGCTCGGCTTCGCGCTGGTCGCGACTCTGCTCACCGTGGGCGCGACCGCCGTGGCCCCCGTGCTGGCGGTCCGCTTCCGCTCGTTCCGCGAGGCCCTGCAAGGCGGCTCGCACACCCTGGCGTCGGGCCGCAGCCGGCTGCGCGCGACGCTCGTCGTCGCCGAAGTCGGGCTCGCGCTCACCCTGCTCGTGGGCGCCGGGCTGCTGGTGCGGAGCTTCGCGGCGCTGAGCGACGTGCCGCTCGGCTTCGACGCCGCGCACGTTCTCGCCGTGGAGGCGGGGCCGTCGGAGGACCGCTACCCGCAGGCCGTCCAGCACCGCCGGTACACGGACGAGCTCGTAGCCCGTGTGCGCGCGCTTCCCGGCGTCGAGGCGGCCGCGGCCGTCACGTTGCGGCCGCTCTGGGGGACCGTCGGTATGGACTGGCCGTTCAGCGTCGAGGGCCAGTCGCCGAAGGACGCCGAGCGCAACCCGCTGGTGAACTTCGAAACGGTCACTCCCGACTACTTTCGCGTCATGGGCATCCCATTGAAGCACGGCCGGGCGTTCGACGGGCGGGACCGAGAGGGGCAGCCCGGGGTGGTCGTCGTCAGCGAGGCGCTCGCGGAGCGTTACTGGCCCGGGCAGGACCCGATCGGCAAGCAGCTCAAGATCCCCCTGCCGCCGACCGAGTACCACCAGGCGTGGCTGACGGTGGTCGGTGTCGCGGGGGACGCGCGCTACCGCGAGCTGCGCGCGACCCGCCTCGATCTCTACATGCCGCACCGGCAGTCGGACCACCGGCCGCACCACCTGGTCGTCCGCGCCAGAGGCGACGTGACCGGCCTGCCGGCCGCGCTCCAGCGCGTCGTGCGCGAGCTCGATCCCGAGCAGCCGGCGCCAGAGGTCGTCGCGATGACCGACGCGGTTTCCGCGGCCCTCGGCGGCCCGCGCTTCGCGGCGCGCGTCTTCTCGGCCTTCGCGCTCGTCGCGCTGCTGCTGGCCGGCCTGGGGCTCTACGGCCTCATCGCCTATTCCGTCGGCCGGCGGACGCATGAGATCGGCGTGCGCGTGGCCCTCGGCGCACGCCCGAAGGATGTCGCCCGGCTCGTCCTCGGCGAAGGCCTGAGGCTCGCTCTCGTGGGCCTTGCGCTCGGGCTCACCGCCTCGCTCGCCGGCGCGCGTCTGCTCTCGAACCTGCTCTTCGGCGTCGGCCCGACCGACGCGCTCACCCTGGCCGTCGCATCCGCGCTCCTGATCGCGATCGCCGCGCTCGCCTCGGCCTTGCCGGCACGACGGGCGCTGCGCGTGCAGCCGGCCGTCGCACTGCGCCAGGAGTAGTCGGCCGCCGCGTTGACCCGCCCGGGCGAGGGACGTAATCTTCGCCCACTCCTGCAGGATCGAGCCCAGTAACAGGACGGTTGCCGCACGCCCTCGGAGACGCCTGAATGATCGGCAAGACGTTCTCTCACTACCGCGTGGTCGAGAAGCTGGGCGGCGGCGGGATGGGCGTCGTCTACAAGGCGGAGGATTCGCGTCTCGGGCGCGCGGTGGCGCTCAAGTTCCTGCCGCTCGAGATGTCGAAGGACCCGGGCGCCGTCGAGCGCTTCCAGCGCGAGGCGCGCGCGGCCTCGGCGCTGGCCCACCCGAACATCTGCGTGATCCACGACATCGGCGAGCACGAGGGGCAGCACTTCATCGTGATGGAGCTGCTCGAGGGACAGACGCTCAAGCACCTGATCGCCACGCGCCCGCCCGAGGTCGACACGATCCTGGAGCTCTCGATCCAGATCGCGGACGCGCTCGACGCCGCCCACGGCAAGGGCATCGTCCACCGCGACGTCAAACCGGCCAACATCTTCGTGACCCACCGCGGCCAGGCGAAAGTGCTCGACTTCGGCCTCGCCAAGCTGGTGGCGCGCAAGGGCGAGGGCCCCGACTCCGAGCTCGCGACGGCGATCGCTAACGAGGATCACCTGACGAGCCCCGGCGCCACCGTCGGGACGGTCGCCTACATGTCGCCCGAGCAGGCCAAGGGCCGCGAGCTCGACGCGCGCACCGACATCTTCTCCTTCGGCGCAGTGCTCTACGAGATGGCCACGGGCCGCCAGGCCTTCGCGGGCCCGACCTCGGCGCTGCTTTTCGACGCCATCCTCAACCGGCCGCCCGCACCGCCGTTGCGCCTCAATCCCGGGATGCCGCCCGAGCTCGAGCGCATCATCCTGAAGAGCCTCGAGAAGGACCCGCGGCTGCGCTACCAGACCGCGGCCGACCTCGAGGCCGATCTCCGGCGCCTCAAGCGCGACAGCGAGTCGGGGCGCTCGGCCGCGGTCAGCGCGGCGACGACGGCCGCGGCGTCGGGCAGCGCGCCCGTGGCGACGTCCGGGGTGACGCCGCAGGCAGCCACCACGAGCAGCCTGCGCGTCTCCGCGGCGCGCGTCATGCGCTCCCCGCGCTCGCGGGTGGCGGCCGTCGTGCTGGTGTTGGCCGCGGCCGCCGGCGCGACGCTCTTGCACTTCCGGGGCGCCCAGGCCCTCACGGAACGCGACCTCGTTCTCGTCACCGACTTCGTCAACACGGCGGGCGATCCCGTCTTCGACGGGACGCTCAAGCAGGCGCTCGCGATCCAGCTCGAGCAGTCGCCGTTCCTGAACGTGTTCCCCGACGACCGCGTGCGCCAGGCGCTCGGCCTGATGGGACAGCCCGAGGACGCGCGCGTCACGAGCGCCGTGGGACGCGAGATCTGTGAGCGCGAGGGGATCAAGGCGATGCTGACCGGCTCGATCGCCGCCCTCGGCAGCCACTACGTGATCACGCTCGATGCCGTGAACGCCCGCACCGGCGGTGCTATCGCGCGCGAGCAGGTCGAGGCCGAGAGCAAGGAGAAGGTGCTGACGGCACTCGGCCGTGCAGCGAGCTCCCTGCGCGCGAAGCTAGGCGAGTCGATGGGCTCGATCCAGGCGTACGACACGCCGATCGAGCGCGCCACCACCTCCTCGCTCGAGGCGCTCAAGTCCTTCAGCATCGGCGAGCACCTGCGCAACACGAAGGGAGAAGTGGAGGCGATCCCGCATTTCGAGCGCGCCCTGGAGCT
>Ga0299906_10004382_pt1 | contig 11581 bp, 12 predicted proteins | sample RVTome_14_FD_200259 | JGI IMG/M metagenome (GOLD analysis project Ga0299906, IMG submission 200259) | Soil microbial communities from uranium-contaminated site in the Upper Colorado River Basin, Wyoming, United States - RVT145D125 (version 2) ... | reverse complement strand
ATGCTGCGGTGGAACGGGCCCCGCGACTTGAAGGAGAAGGGCAGATCGCCCATCGCGGTGATCGTCTCCTCGAGGGAGGGGTAGTTCCCGTATGTGACGCCATAGTACTGCCGGCTGTTGAGCTTCACGCTGTAGATATAGACGTCCTCGAGCGTCACTTCCTGCGCGGCCTGCTCGAGAAACCGCTCGATCGCCCGGGAATCCCCCGTGGTCAGGAGCTGAATCGTCCAGGAGCCCGAGGGAGCGCTCCTCAGCCAGCGCTGCGTCGCGGTAAACCGCTCCAGCGCCAGCTTTCCGGAAGTGGGCGGGTTCGGCCCGGGGGGCGGCTCCGGGGTCGCCTGCGGGGGCGGTGCCGCCGGGGTGGCGGCGTCGCCCGGGCCGCTCGACGGGGCGGCGACCGCCACTTGCGCGGCCGGGACCGCTTCGACCCCGGATTGAGGCGCCGGCGCAGGATCCCCCGCCGCCATCCCGGCAGGGGGAGTGCCCCCGGGCGACTGCTGCGGAGGCGTCGCTGGGGACGACGGCGCCGGACCGACCGCCGTCGCGCTCGCCCCCGGCGAGCCTCCCGCCACGCGCCACTGGTTGTAGAGATGGAGCCCGACGCCCGCGAGCAGGCCGGCCGCGAGCCCCGCGCCGACGAGCCACCACGCGTTCGGGGCGCTCCAGCGCCGCCCGCCGAACTCCGAGTCGCGCACCGCGGCGCGCGCGTGCTTGGCGCCCACCTGATGCGTGCTGTCGGCGAACGCGGCGAGGAGCGACTTGTCGGAGAGGATGTTGATCCGGCGCGTGAGGCCCTCCGAGATGCGCGCGATCATCTTCAACGCCGCCGGGGCGAAGACGTTGGGCCCGCGATACCCGGCGGCGCGCATCCTGAAGTCGATGTAGCTGACGACGTCGGAGCGCACCAGCGGCTCGAGCCGGAAACTGTGGGTGATGCGCTCCTTGAGCTGGCGCATGTTCGGCGCCGCGAGATGTTCGTCGAGCTCGGGCTGGCCGAACAGGACGATCTGCAGCAGCTTGTGCCGGTTCGACTCGAGATTGGAGAGGAGCCGCACCTCCTCGAGCGTCTCGATCGGCATCGCGTGCGCCTCGTCGATGAGGACGACGACCCGGCGCCCGGCCGCGTAGAGCTTGATCAGCCGCTCCTGCAGCGCGCGCAGCATGATCGTCACGCGCTCGCCGCGCGACTCGATCTGGAGGTCGGCGGCGAGCACGTGCAGGATCTCGTCGCGCGAGAGCGACGGGTTCGCGAGGTAGATCGTCTCGACGCTCTTCGGCAGCCGCTCGACGAGCACCCGGCAGAGCATCGTCTTGCCGCTGCCGACCTCGCCCGTGACCTTGACGATGCCCTCGTCGTGGGTGATCGCGTACAGCAGCGCCTCGAGCGTCGCGCCGCGGTTCGCCCCCGAGAAGAAGAACTCGGTATGCGGCGTGATCCGGAACGGCGCCTCGTTGAGGCCGAAGTGGGTGAGGTACATGCGGTCGCGCGCTGGGTTAGCCCGATGTTGGGCGCGAAGCGGGGGATCTATAAGGGGGGCTTTGCCCCCCTTGTTCCATGCCGGGGGATATACAAGGGGCTACTCCCCTTGTTCGTACGAAAGCTTTGCAGGGCGGCCGGCCATCGGCCGGCCGTTACTGCTTCTGCAGCGACTCCATGCGGCTGTAGAGGGTCGTGCGGTTGATGCCGAGCAGCTTCGCCGCCTGGCTGACGTTGCCGCGGGTGAGCTTCATCGCCGCCTCGATGTACCCCTGCTCCCATGCTTTCAGCATACTATCAAGGTTGAAGCTGCGCTCGCGCTGCAGATGCGCCTGAGCCTGCTCGATCAGGGTATCCGGGTCGCTCGGCGGGCCGAACTCCGACGCGGTCTGGGCGGTGATGTCGAGCTCGGGCTCGAGCTCGTCGCCGGCGAGCCGCTGCCCGGCGTACTTGGTCGTGAGCCGGATGACGATGTTGCGCAGCTCGCGCACGTTCCCGGGGAAGTGATAGTCGCGCCACAGCTTGGTCGCGGCGTCATCGAGGGTGAACGGCGGGAGCTTCGCCTGGTCGGCGTAGAAGCGGCTGAAGTGCTCGAGCAGCAGCACCCGGTCCTCGTCCATGTCGCGCAGCGGCGGCACGTTGATGGTGAAGACGCTCAACCGGTGGTACAGGTCGGCGCGGAAGTTGCTCTTCTTGATCTCGCCCCGCAGGTCGCGATTGGTGGCGGCGATGACCCGGGCGCGGCTGAACCGTCGCTGGGTCTCGCCGACCCGCTGGTACTCGCCGTTCTCGAGCACGCGCAGGAGCTTCGCCTGTAGCTCGAGCGGCAGCTCGCCGATCTCGTCCAGGAACAGCGTCCCGTCGGCGGCGTCCTCGAAGTAGCCCGACTTGTTCGTCATCGCGCCGGTGAAGGCGCCCTTCACGTAGCCGAACAGCGTCGGCTCGACCAGCGTCGGCGCGATGGCCGCGCAGTTGAGCGCGAGCGACGGCTTGTCCCGGCGGCCCGACATCCGGTGCAGGGCGTTCGCCACCATCTCCTTGCCGCTGCCCGACTCGCCTTCGATGAGCACCGGGAACGGCGAGTCGGCGCACTGCGAGACCTGGCTGCGGAGCTTCTGGATCGCGGGGCTTCGCCCGATGAGCATCCCCTCCTCGGACGTGCTCGAGCCCGAGATCTCGGCCTGGCGGAACTGCAGCGCGTGCTGGAGGATCCGCTTGAGGTTCGCCGGGTCGGCGGGCTTCGTCACGAACTCCGCCGCACCGAGCGCGCGGGCATGGCGGGCATTCGAGGCGTCGGCCTGGCCGGACAGGACCAGGATCTTGATCGTGGGCGAGTGCGCGAGGAGATCGCCGATCAGCTGGAAGCCCTCGTCGGGGCGGTGGGGGGTCGGGGGCAGCCCGAGATCGACGAGCGCGAGCTGCGGCGGCGCGTCGAGCTGGCGCAGCAGGCTCACCGCGTGGCTGCGCGAGTCGCTGGCGAGGACCTCGAAGTCCTTGCCGAGCGCGTAGGCGAGCGTATCCGTGATCAGCGGATCGTCGTCGACGATGAGCAGGCGGGGTTTGCTGCCGGGATCAGACATGGGCCGGCGTTCCTATGCACCGCAGGAACGCTCTCTCCGTCGAATTCTCGCCATAATGTTCGCACAGGGCCCGCGGCGCGCCTGAGAAATAAGGCACACCTTGGTGCAGGACGACCATCCGATCGCAGATCTCCTCGATGTCGGCAAGGGCGTGGGAGGTGAAGAAGAGGGTCCGGCCTTCCCCCCGGAGCCGGGCGAGGAGCGCCTTCACGCAGGCGCGCGCCTTGGGGTCGAGCCCGCTCATCGGCTCGTCGAGAACGTACAGGTCGCGGCGGGAGAGGAAGCACGCCGCCAGGCCGAGCTTCTGCGTCATCCCTTTGGAGTACGCCCGCACCGGCCGCGCAAGCGCGCCCGCGTCGAGGTCGAGCGCCTCCAGCATGGCGAGCACCTCGGCGTCGTCGTACGGCCGCTGCTGCAGCCGCAGCATGAACGAGAGGAAACCGCGGCCGGTCAGGTAGTACGGCGGAACGAACCGCTCGGGGAGGAAGGCGAGGGGCGCGCGCGACCGCGGCTCGGTGTGCGGGATGCCGAACAGCTGGATCGTGCCGGCGTCCACGGCGCAGAAGTCGAGCATGCACTTGAGGAGGGTCGTCTTGCCCGCCCCGTTCACCCCGGCGAGCCCGAGAAACTCCCCGGCGCCGATCTCCAGGTCGACGCCGTTCAGGACGCTCGTCTCGCCGAAGCGCTTGCGAAGCTGGTGAATGCGGACGACGGGGCTGGGCATGGCACGCGGCGGAGTCGGCTGGCGGCGAATCATATAGCAGCGCCCGGCGGCGTCCCGGCGGCGCGAACACGCCGCCACGGCGACCGGCTTTGGGTGGCTCCCCGCACCGCTTTCCTTTAGAATTCAGCGTTTTGTTGAACGCTTCCCCCGCGGTGCCCTCCGCCAACCTGGTCGAAGTCGACGCCGTCACCTTCGGGTACAACGCCACGCCGGTCCTCGCCGGGGTGTCGCTCGCGATCCCGCCCGGGAAAGTGGTCGCCATCATGGGCGGCAGCGGCAGCGGCAAGACCACGCTGCTGCGCCTCATCGGCGGCGCGCTACGACCGTCGCGCGGCGAGATCCGGGTGTTCGGCCGTGCCCTCACCCGCGTCCGCACGCGCGAGCTCTACGAGCTGCGCCGCCGGATGGGCATGCTGTTCCAGTTCGGGGCGCTGTTCACCGATCTGTCGGCGTTCGAGAACGTCGCCTTCCCGATGCGCGAGCGCACCCACCTTCCCGAGCGGCTCATCCGCGATCTGGTCCTGATGAAGCTGCAGGCGGTGGGGCTGCGCGGCGCGGCGGACCTCATGCCGCAGCAGCTCTCCGGCGGGATGCAGCGGCGCGTCGCGCTCGCGCGCGCGACCGCGCTCGACCCGCTGCTGATCATGTACGACGAGCCGTTCACCGGGCTCGACCCGATCTCGCTCGCGGTGATCGGGAAGCTGATCCGCGACCTGAACGACGCGCTCGGCGCCGCCTCGATCGTGGTCACGCACGACGTGCACGAGTCGCTGCAGATCGTCGACTACCTCTACTTCCTGTCCGAAGGCCGCGTGATCGCGCAGGGCACGCCGGAGGAGGTGCGCCGATCCACCGCGCCGTTCGTGCATCAGTTCGTGCACGCGGAGAGCGACGGGCCGGTGCCGTTTCACTACCCGGCGTCCGATTACCGCGCGAGCCTGCTCGCGGGAGGATGATGCTCGCGCGCGTTGCCACGTTGCTCGAGGCGCTCGGCGCGCGCGTGAACGGGATGGTCGTCCGGCTCGGCCTAGCGAGCCGGTTCTTCTGGCTCATGCTGCGGCTCTCCGGCACGAGCTTCCGCCGGTTCCACCTCACGGTCCGCGAGATCTACTTCACCGGCGTGCTCTCGCTCGTCATCATCGCGGTGTCGGCGCTGTTCGTCGGCATGGTGCTCGGGCTCCAGGGCTATGAGACGCTGGTGCGTTACGGGTCGGCGGACGCGGTGGGCACGCTGGTCGCGCTCTCGCTCACGCGCGAGCTCGGACCGGTGGTGGCGGCGCTGCTGTTCGCGAGCCGCGCCGGCTCGGCGATCACCGCCGAGATCGGCCTGATGAAGGCGACCGAGCAGCTCGCGGCGATGGAGATGATGGCGGTCGACCCGATCGCGCGCGTGGCGGCGCCGCGGTTCTGGGGCGGGGTGATCTCGATGCCGCTGCTCGCGGCACTGTTCTCCGCGATCGGCATCTTCGGCGGCTACCTGATCGCCGTGGAGCTGATCGGCGTCGACGCGGGCGCGTTCTGGTCGCAGATGCAGGGCGCAGTCGATCTGCACCAGGACATCGTGAACGGCATCATCAAGAGCGTGGTGTTCGGGGTGGCGGTGACCTGGATCGCGGTGTTCGAGGGCTATGATGCGGTGCCGACCGCGGAGGGCGTGTCGCGCGCGACGACCCGCACCGTGGTGACCTCGTCGCTCGCGATCCTCGCGCTCGACTTCGTCCTCACCGCGTTCATGTTCCGGGGAAGCTAGGAACAACGCTCCCCCCGGGCCAGCTGACGACTGAAAGGAAGCCGCATGATGATCCGCAAGGCGCTCGACCTCTGGGTGGGGTTCTTCGTCGCGCTCGGCGCCGGCGCGATCCTGTTCCTCGCGCTGTGGGTGGCGAGCTCGGCGACGCTCGCCGCCGCCGACGGCTACGAGGTGAAGGCCAACTTTGGTAACATCGGCGGCCTCAAGGTCCGGGCGCCGGTGAAGAGCGCGGGCGTGGTGGTCGGACGCGTCGCGGACATCCGCTTCGACAACGAGAGCTTCGAGGCGGTGGTGACGATGAACGTCGACCGGCGGTACGCTTTTCCCAAGGACACGTCCGCCAAGATCCTCACCTCCGGACTGCTCGGCGAGCAGTACATCGGGCTCGCCGCCGGCGGCGACACCGTCAACCTCAAGGACGGCGACACGTTGAAGCTCACTCAGTCGGCGCTCGTGCTCGAGAACCTCATCGGCCAGTTCCTGTACAACAAGGCCGCCGAAGGCGACAAGAAGTAGCCCGCGATGAGGCGACCTTGGCGACCCGCGGTCGCGGCGCTCGCGGTGGCTGGCCTGGCCGGCTGCGCCACCGTCAAGCACCTCGATCCGCGCGACCCCTGGGAGCCGATGAACCGCGCGACGTTCGAGTTCAACGACGGCGTCGACCGCGTGGCGCTCAAGCCGATCGCCGAGGCCTACCAGTTCGTGCTGCCCGAACCGGTCCGCATCGGGGTGCGCAACTTCTTCGAAAATCTCCGCGATCCGTGGATCGCGCTCAACCAGCTGCTGCAGGGCAAGGTCGAGGAGGCGCTCTCGGACGGCTGGCGCTTCATCGCGAATTCCACTTTCGGCATCGGCGGGATCTTCGACATCGCGACCGACATGCGGATGCCGAAGCACAACGAGGACTTCGGGCAGACGCTCGCGGTCTGGGGGGTCGATTTCGGCCCCTACCTCGTCCTCCCGCTCCTCGGCCCGAGCAGCGTGCGCGACGGCACGGGGACCTTGGTGGCGAGCCAGATGTATCTGCCCTGGCAGCTGCCGAAGTGGCTCGACGTGGACCACCGGGTCGCGTGGCAGAACTCGCTCACCGTCGTGGACCTCATCCAGACGCGCGCGAACCTGCTCGACGCGACCGATCTCCTCGAGCAGGCGGCGCTGGACCGCTATGGGTTCCTCCGCAACGCCTACTTCCAGCGCCGCCGCAATCTGATCTACGACGGCAATCCGCCGCCGCTGCCGCCGAGCGACGGGCAATCGGGTGCCGCGCCCGCGGAGCCTGCGACCGGGACCGCCGTGCCCGCGGCAAGCACGACGGCGCCGCACGATGCGGCCGCGCTGGCTGCCGGCGCGCAGCGCGCCGCCGGCAGCGACTGATGCCAGGAGTCATCCCATGAAGCGACGACCCGCAGTTTTGATCTGGGCGCTCGCGGCGCTGGCGGTGCCGGTGGCGAGCGCGCAGGAGCTCACGCCCGACGCCCTGGTGAAGACCGTCACGCAGGACGTGATCGCCGTGATCAAGGAGGACAAGGCGATCCAGGCCGGCGACCGGAAGAAGACCATCGCGCTGGTCGAGGAAAAGGTGCTCCCGCACTTCAACTTCACGCGCATGACGGCGCTCGCCATGGGCGCGAACTGGCGCAAGGCCACGCCCGAGCAACAGCGGGCGCTGGTCGACGAGTTTCGCACGCTGCTTGTGCGCACCTACTCGACCGCGCTCACGGCCTACCGCAATCAGGTGATCGAGGTCAAGCCGTTGCGCGCGAAGCCCGGCGACACCGACGTGGTCGTCCGGTCGGAGGTGAAGCAGTCGGGCACCGAGCCCGTGACGATCGACTACAGCATGGAGCAGACCCCGAACAGCTGGAAGGTCTATGACGTCACCGTGGGCGGCGTGAGCCTCGTGACGACGTACCGGGACACCTTCGCCAACGAGGTGCGGAACGTCGGCGTCGACGGCCTGATCAAGGCGCTCGCCGAGAAGAACCGCCAGCTCGAGGCGAAGCGCGGCTGAAGGCGAGTGCGTGGCGCGACGCGAAGGCAACCGGCTTCTCCTCGAAGGCGCGGTGACCGTCGGGACGGTCCCGTCGCTCCTCGATGCCGGTGCCGCGCAGCTCCGCGACGGCGTCGAGGTCGTCGATTTCGCGGCGGTCACCGAGGTCGACTCCGCCGCGCTCGCGCTGGCGCTCGCCTGGCTGCGGGCGGCGCACGCGTCCGGTCGCACGCTCCGCTTCGCCAACCTGCCACGGGCGATGGAGAATCTGGCGCGGCTGTACGCGATCGACGAGCTGCTCCCGTTGGCGCCGACCTAGAAACGCGCGCCCCGGGTCGACGATCACGGCGCTGCTGTATCTGCTCGGCGTGGTGGCGGTGTTCCTGGTCGGGCTGTCGGCGGTTACACTCGCCCTGTTGAAAACCGGCTATCGACTGCGGCATTGAGAGGCGAGCACATGGTCCGTCCGGAGGACGTTCAGGCGTACATCGAGCAGGGGCTCGGCTGCGAGCTCGTCCAGGTGGTGGGCGACGGGCACCACTTCGAGGCGGTGATCGTGAGCCCCGAGTTTCGCGGCCGGTCGCGGGTCCAGCGGCATCAACTCGTCTACCGCGCGCTCGGCGACCGCATGCGCGAGGAGATCCACGCGCTGTCGATGCAGACCCATACCCCGGAGGAGTGGGCCGCGACGCGGGCATGACGGCGCCTCTTTCCGGCCAGATTCGGAGCGCACGCTCGGGCTGCGCATGGAGAAGCTAGCCATCCAGGGCGGCGTCCCGCTGCGCGGCGAGGTCCGCGTGTCGGGCGCCAAGAACGCGGCGCTACCGCTGATGTGCGCGGCGCTGCTCTCCGAGTCGCCGCTGCGGCTCGGCAACGTCCCGCGCCTGCGCGACGTGTCCACGATGCTCCAGCTCCTCGCGCAGATGGGCGTCGCGGTCGAGCGCGACGGCGACGCGGTGCTGCTCGACGCGCGCCGCGTGGAGCGCCCGCTCGCTCCCTACGAGCTCGTGAAGACGATGCGCGCCTCGATCCTCGTGCTCGGGCCGCTCGTCGCGCGGTGCGGCGCGGCCCGGGTCTCCCTGCCGGGCGGCTGCGCGATCGGCCTGCGGCCGGTCGATCAGCACCTGAAGGGGCTCGAGGCGCTCGGCGCGGAGCTCCACGTCGAGCAGGGCTACATCACCGCCCGCGCGAAGCGGCTCCGGGGCGCGCGCCACGTCATGGACCTCGTGACCGTGACCGGGACCGAGAATCTGATGATGGCGGCGACCCTTGCCGAAGGGCGGACGGTGCTCGAGAACGCCGCGCGCGAGCCGGAAGTAGTCGATCTCGCCGATTGCCTGAACGCCATGGGCGCCCGGGTGAGCGGCGCCGGGACCGACGTGATCACGATCGACGGCGTGGAGCGGCTCGGGGGTGCCAGCCACCGCATCATGCCCGACCGCATCGAGACCGGGACGTTCCTCGCCGCCGCCGCCGCCACCCGCGGCGTGGTCACGCTGCGCGACGCCGAAGCCGGACTGCTCGGGGCGGTGATCGAGAAGCTTCGCGAAGCCGGCGCCCAGGTGGACGTGGGGGACCGCACGATCCGGCTCGAGATGCCGGGGCGGCCGCGCAGCGTGAGCGTCGCGACCGCGCCGTACCCCGGCTTCCCGACCGACATGCAGGCGCAGCTCATGGCGCTCGACACGGTGGCGGACGGCACCGCCGTGATCAACGAGACGATCTTCGAGAACCGCTTCATGCACGCGCTCGAGCTGGCGCGGCTCGGCGCGGACATCGAGACCTCGGACCACGCCGCGACCGTTCGCGGCGTGCCGCAGCTGCAGGGCGCGACCGTGATGGCGACCGACCTCCGCGCGTCCGCGAGCCTGGTCATCGGCGGACTCGTCGCCGAGGGTGAGACCGTGATCGACCGGATCTACCACCTCGACCGCGGCTACGAGGCGATCGAGACGAAGCTCGCCGCGCTCGGCGCCCGGATCCGGCGCAGCCAGTAGCCCCTCCGGTTTCCCCGTCGGCCGCCGTCGGTCGGCGGTTTTCCTTTAGAATCGGGGCTTTGCGGAACCTACGCCCCGTGCCCGGCATCACGCTCGCGCTGTCCAAGGGCCGGATCTTCGACGAGACGCTGCCGCTGCTCGAAGCCGCCGGCATCGCGCCGGCCGAGGATCCGGAGACCTCGCGCAAGCTCATCCTCCCCACGCGCCGCGCCGACGTGCGGCTCGTCCTCCTGCGTGCCGCCGACACGCCGACGTACGTCCAGTATGGCGCCGCCGAGCTCGGCATCGCCGGCAAGGACGTGCTCTACGAGCACGGCGGGGCCGGGCTCTACCAGCCGCTCGATCTGGGCATCGCGGCGTGCCGCATGGTGGTCGCAGTGCCGGAGGGCTTCGATTACGCCGGCGCCGTGCGCCAGGGCGCGCGCCTGCGCGTCGCCACCAAGTACCTGCGCGCCGCGCGCGAGCACTTCGCGGCGAAGGGCGTGCACGTCGATCTCATCAAGCTCTACGGGTCGATGGAGCTCGCGCCGCTCGCCGGCCTCGCGGAGGCGATCGTCGACCTGGTCGCGACCGGCAACACGCTGCGCGAGAACCACCTGCGCGCGGTCGAGGAGATCATGCCGATTAGCGCCCGGCTCATCGTCAACCAGGCGGCGCTCAAGCTGAAACGCGCGGCGCTGCAGCCGCTCATCGCGGCCTTCGAGGCCGCGGCGACCGCGCATGCCTGAGATCGCCCGGCTCTCGACCCGCGAGCCCGATTTCGACCGCCGGCTCGCCGCCCTCACTGCGCGCGACGCGACGCAGGACGAGGCGGTCGAGCGCGCCGTCGCGGCGATCCTCGCCGACGTCCGCGCGCGCGGCGACGCGGCGGTGCTCGAGTACACCCGGCGGTTCGACCGGGTCGACGCCGGGAGCGTGCGTGACCTCGAGGTCCCGCGGCGCGATCTCGAGGGCGCGGCAGCCGCGCTCGACCCAGCGCTCCGCGACGCGCTCGCCCAAGCGGCGGATCGGATCCGCAGCTATCACGACCGCCAGCGGGCCGAGTCGTGGAGTTGCACCGACACCGACGGCACGACGCTCGGGCAGCGCGTGACCCCGCTCGACCGCGTCGGCCTCTACGTCCCGGGCGGCAAGGCGGCGTACCCGTCCTCGGTGCTGATGAACGCGCTGCCGGCGAAGGTGGCCGGCGTGCGCGAGCTCGTCATGTGCGTCCCGACGCCGGACGGCGAGCGGAGCGCGCTCGTGCTCGCCGCGGCGGCGATCGCCGGCGTCGACCGCGTGTTCGCGATCGGCGGCGCGCAGGCGATCGGCGCGCTCGCCTACGGCACCGCGACCGTCCCGGCGGTCGACAAGATCGTCGGTCCCGGCAACGCCTACGTCGCGGCGGCGAAGCGGCGCGTATTCGGCGTCGTCGGCATCGACTTGATCGCCGGCCCGTCCGAGATCCTCGTCATCTGCGACGGCTCGGTCGACCCCGACTGGATCGCGATGGATCTGTGCGCGCAGGCCGAGCACGACGAGGCGGCGCAGGCGATCCTCGCGTCGCCCGACGCGGGCTTCATCGACCGCGTGGCCGCGAGCATCGACCGGCAGCTCGCGGCGCTGCCACGCCGGGAGGTGATCCGGGCCTCCCTCGCGAACCGCGGCGCGCTCATCCTCGTGGCGAGCCTCGAGGAAGCGTGCGAGCTCGCCAACCGGATCGCGCCCGAGCACCTCGAGCTCGCGGTGCGCGACCCGGAGGGCTGGGTCGACCGCATCCGGCACGCCGGGGCGATCTTCCTGGGCCGCTACAGCGCGGAGGTGCTCGGCGACTACTGCGCCGGCCCGAACCACGTGCTGCCGACCTCGCGCACTGCGCGTTTCTCGTCGCCGCTCGGCGTCTACGACTTCCAGAAGCGCTCGAGCATCATCCACGTCTCGCGCGACGGCGCCCGCTCGCTGGGGAAGATCGCGGCAGCGCTCGCGCGCGGCGAAGGGCTGCCGGCGCACGCCCGATCCGCGGAGTACCGCCTCGGGGCCGACTCGTGAAGCGCGACCCGGTCAAGCGCGGCCCCGCCGATCTC
>Ga0299906_10004381_pt1 | contig 11584 bp, 9 predicted proteins | sample RVTome_14_FD_200259 | JGI IMG/M metagenome (GOLD analysis project Ga0299906, IMG submission 200259) | Soil microbial communities from uranium-contaminated site in the Upper Colorado River Basin, Wyoming, United States - RVT145D125 (version 2) ... | reverse complement strand
GCTGATTCGCGCTATTATTCAGAATGCTTGCCACGCTGGTAAGGAAAGTCGTCGGCTCGAGAAATGACCGCGAGCTGAAGAGGATTCAGCCGTTCGTCCCTGCGATCAACGAGCTGGAACCGACGCTGTCGGGCCTCACCGACCAGGAGCTCCAGAACAAGACCCGGGAATTTCGGCAGAGGATCGATCAGGGCGCGACGCTCGACGATCTGCTGATCGAGGCATTCGCCGTGGGGCGGGAAGCCGCCAGGCGCGCTCTCGAGATGCGGCATTTCGACGTGCAGCTCATCGGCGGCTACGCCCTCTACAAGGGCATGATCGCCGAGATGAAGACCGGTGAGGGGAAAACGCTCGTCGCCACGCTGCCCGCCTATCTGAACGCCCTGGGAGGCAAAGGCGTGCACGTCGTCACGGTCAATGATTATCTGGCCCGGCGCGACGCCGAGTGGATGGGACGGATCTACAAGTTCCTGGGGATCGAGGTGGGCGTCATCCGCCACGGCCTGGACGACGCCGAGCGCCGGGCGGCCTACGGCGCCGACGTCACCTACGGCACCAACAACGAGTTCGGTTTCGACTATCTCCGCGACAACATGAAATTCGCCCAGAGCCAGCTCGTTCAGCGCGGCCACAACTTCGCGATCGTGGACGAGGTGGATTCGATTCTGATCGACGAAGCCAGAACGCCCCTCATCATCTCGGGGCCCAGCGAAGAGGCGACAGACAAGTACTACCAGATCGATCGAATCGTGCCCCGGCTGCGCCGGGACATCGACTACCAGGTCGACGAAAAGCACCGGACCGCGACGTTGACGGAAGACGGCGTGACCCACGCCGAGCAGCTCCTGTCGGTGGAGAACCTGTATGACCCGTCCAACATGGACATCCTGCACCACGTTAACCAGAGCCTGAAGGCGCACACGTTGTTTAAGCGCGACGTGGACTATGTCGTCAAGGACGGAGACGTGCAGATCGTGGATGAGTTCACTGGCCGGCTCATGCCGGGCCGCCGCTGGAGCGACGGCCTGCATCAGGCCGTTGAAGCCAAGGAGGGGCTCAAGATTCAGCGGGAGAACCAGACGCTGGCATCGATCACCTTCCAGAATTATTTCCGGATGTACGACAAGCTTGCCGGCATGACGGGAACGGCCGAGACCGAAGCCGAGGAGTTCGCCAAGATCTACAACCTGGACGTTCTGGTCATTCCGACAAACCGGGATCTGATCAGAATCGAACACTCCGACGTCATCTACCGGACGGAGCGCGAAAAGTTCACCGCTGTCGTCGAGGAGATCGCTGAGCTCCAGAGGGCGGGACGGCCGGTTCTCGTCGGCACGATCAATATCGACAAGTCGGAAAAGCTGAGCACCATGCTCAAGCGCAAGGGCGTGAAGCACGTCGTTCTGAACGCGAAATACCACGCGAAGGAAGCCGAGATCGTGGCGCAGGCCGGCCGCAAGGGCGCCGTGACGATCGCGACGAACATGGCCGGCCGCGGCACCGACATCGTCCTCGGCGGCAATGCCGACTTTCTGGCCCGCGACCTCCTGAGGAAGCAGAACGTCAACCCAGACGAGACATCGCCCGAACAGATGGAGGAAGCCCTCGCGAAAGTCCGTCCCGAGATCGAAGCCGAGAAAAAGGAAGTCCTCGATCTGGGCGGCCTGCAGATCATCGGTACGGAACGCCACGAGGCGCGCCGGATCGACAACCAGCTCAGGGGACGTTCGGGACGCCAGGGAGATCCCGGTTCCTCGCGCTTCTATGTCTCGCTCGAAGACGAACTGATGCGGATCTTTGCGGCCGACCGGGTCTCGGGAATCATGCAACGGCTTGGGATGGAAGAAGGTGTTCCGATCGAGTCCCGGATGGTGTCGAAGCAGATCGAGAGCGCACAGAAGCGCGTGGAAGGGCAGCACTTCGCATCGCGGAAGCACATCCTCGAGTACGACGACGTCATGAACAAGCAGCGCGAGGCGGTTTACGGCCTCCGCAAGCAGCTCCTCGAAGAAGAGGACCAGAAGGAGTATGTCCGCGGCATCGCAGATGACATCATGGCATCGCTGGTCTCGCAGTACGCATCGGAAGGGACTCAGCCGGACGAGTGGGACCTCGCGGGGCTGCATACCGCCGTACTCCGCCAGTTCGGCTTCGACTACAAAAAGGAGAACGTCGATCCGGACGACCTGAATTCCAAAGAGCTCGAAGAGGCTCTGATCGAAATCGCGCACCGTCTCTACGACGAAAAGGAGCAGCTCATCTCTCCCGCCGCCATGCGGTTTCACGAGCGGATGCTGATGCTTCAGGTGGTCGACTCTCACTGGAAGGATCACCTGCTGGCCATGGATCATCTGAAGGAGGGCATCGGCCTTCGCGGATACGGACAGCGGAACCCGCTCATCGAATACAAGAAGGAGTCCTTCGGGTTGTTCGGCGATCTCATGGACCGTATCGAGGAAGACGCGATCCGGTTCCTCTACCTTCTGCAGCCTGTCGACCAGCATAAGCAGGCCGAGCAGATGGAACGGCAGCGGCGGCGACAGCAGTTCGTGACCTCGAATCAGGGAGGCGACTCCCGCGGAAAGCAACCGGTGAAGCGCGACTCGCCGAAGGTGGGACGCAACGACCCCTGCCCCTGCGGCAGCGGAAAGAAGTACAAGAAGTGCCATGGAGCAGCCGCTTGAGTGAACAACGATTTCAGGAAACCTATACGTTCGACGACGTTTTGATCGCCCCGATGCGATCCGAGATCCTGCCCGGCGAAGTCCAGACCACGACACGCCTGACGCACTCGATCACTCTGAACATTCCCATCGTCAGCGCGGCGATGGACACGGTCACCGAATCGCGTCTGGCCATCGCTCTCGCACAGCAGGGCGGGATCGGCGTCGTCCACCGGAACCTGACGGTCCAGAGGCAGGCTTCGGAAGTCGACAAGGTCAAGCGTTCCGAGAGCGGAATGATCGTGGACCCGATCACGATGTCTCCCGACGACCGCATTCAGGACGCGTTGGATCTGATGGCCCACTACAAGATATCCGGCGTTCCGATCACCGAGAACGGGCGTCTCGTCGGGATTCTCACGAACCGGGATCTGCGCTTCGAAGACCGGTTTCATCTGCCCATCCGGGACGTGATGACGAAGGACAATCTGGTTACGGTCCCCGTAGGCACGACGCTGGACGAGGCTCAGCGCCTCCTCCACACGCACCGGATCGAAAAGCTGCTGGTCGTCGACGCGAACCGAAACCTGAAAGGCCTGATCACGGTCAAGGACATCACGAAGAAGATCAAGTACCCGATGGCCGCCAAGGACGAACACGGGCGCCTGCGCGTCGGAGCGGCCATCGGCGCCACGGGAGACTATCTGGAACGCGCAGAGGAATTGGTCAGAGCGCGCGCCGACGTCATCGTGATCGACACGGCTCACGGGCATTCGTCGCGCGTTCTCGAAGCCGTTCGCACAGTCCGCAAGACGCTCGGAGACGTGCAGCTCGTGGCCGGCAACATCGCGTCGGCGGAGGCGGCGCGGGATCTCATCGATGCGGGAGTCGACGCGGTCAAAGTCGGCATCGGGCCGGGATCGATCTGCACGACCCGCGTAGTCAGCGGCGTCGGGGTGCCGCAGATCACGGCCATCATGGAATGCGCGAGCGTATGCCGCGACCACAACGTGCCCCTGGTCGCCGACGGGGGCGTCAAGTACTCCGGAGACGTCTCCAAGGCGATCGCTGCGGGGGCCGATACGGTCATGATCGGCTCGCTCTTTGCCGGCACGGACGAAAGCCCGGGAGAAGTCATCCTCTATCAGGGACGGACTTACAAGTCCTACCGGGGAATGGGATCTCTCGGCGCCATGCAGGAAGGATCGAGCGACCGCTACGCTCAGGAAGGCGCCCAGGCCTCCAAGCTCGTCCCCGAAGGCGTCGAGGGGCGCGTGACGCACAAGGGGGCGCTGGCGTCGATGGTCAACCAGCTCGTCGGCGGGCTGCGGTCGGGCATGGGCTACGGGGGCTGCCGGACGATCGAAGAACTCCAGACGAAGACGCGGTTCATTCGAATTACCGACGCGTCCCTGAAAGAGAGTCACGTACACGACGTCTTCATCACGAAAGAAGCTCCCAACTACCAAATCGAGTAATCGCACCTTCGCCGCACTCCGACCTCGACCGCGTTCGAATGCTCGCCTGTTCGGAAGCACAGTTTGATGCGCTCCCCGACCGAACATTGTATGATTACGGTCCTGAATCGTTGATCGTTACCGAATCCCCAGGGGTTCTCTGGTTCTATAAGGAGGCGGTACAATGCGCACGCTCAGGTTTGCGTCGGCTGCGACGGCGGGAGTTGCGGTCCTGTCCATATGGGTCGGGTCCGGTTTGGGCCAGCGGGGAGGGGGCGGCGCGCCGCCGCCGGCCATCCTCCAGAACTACGAACCCGTGACCGCCCAACGCCTGCTCGATCCGGAAGACGGCAACTGGCTGATGATCCGGGGCACGTACGACGGCTGGGGATATAGCCCTCTCAACGAGATCACGACGGAGAACGTCGGCCGGCTGCGGCCTGTATGGGGGTTCATCACGGGTTCGGACAGGCCGCACGAATCCTCGCCCGTCGTCAACAACGGAGTGATGTTCGTAACGACCGCGAACAGCCAGGTCGTCGCTCTCGACGCGGCCACCGGGGACGAGCTGTGGCGCTACCGGAGGGAGCGGCCGGCAGGCTCGAGCGTCCCTCACGAGGTCAACCGCGGCGTGGCGCTCTGGGGTAACAATGTGCTCTTGCTGGCGGGCGAAGCCGTGCTGGTCGCGCTCGACGCCCGAACCGGCCGCATGGTCTGGGAGACGACGGTCGCCGACAACAGCGCCGGCTACTACACGACGCTCGCGCCTCTGGTCGCGGACGACAAAGTGATCCTGGGGGCGTCGGGCGGGGAGTTCGGCGTTCGCGGCTTCGTCGCGGCTTTCGACGTCGAGGACGGCACGGAACTGTGGCGGACCTACACGGTTCCCGCACCCGGAGAGCCGGGCAGCGAAACCTGGCCCGACGGCGATCACTGGATGACGGGAGGCGCGCCGGTATGGGTCACGGGCAACTACGACCCGGAGACCAACGTGGCTTACTGGGGAACGGGCAACGGCGGGCCGTGGATGGGCGATCAGCGCCCCGGCGACAATCTCTATACGTCGTCGACCGTCGCCCTGAACGTCGCGACAGGCGAGCTGGTGGGCCATTTCCAGTACCATCCCAACGATTCGTGGGACTGGGACGAGGTCTCTCCTCCGATTCTTGTCGATTACCAACGCAACGGAGAGACGGTCCGGGGCCTGATCAACGTGGCGCGCAACGGCTACCTCTGGTTTCTGGAACGCAGCGAAGGACCGATCCGGTTCGTCGAAGGGAAGCCCTACGTCTATCAGAACGTCTTCCGGAGCCTCGATCCTGTCACGGGCCGGCCCGATGTCGATCCGGAGCACAAGCCCGGCACCGGTAAGAGGGCGCAGTTCTGCCCGGGCCTGCACGGCGGCAAAAACTGGCCGCCAATCGCCTACAGTCCCCTGACCCGGATGATCTATATCCCCGCGAACAACAACCTGTGCGGCGAGCTCATGGGAGCCGATGAGGTCACTTATCAGGCCGGACGCGGCTTCACAGGCACAGCGCGGGGCGGCACTCCGATCGGACCGCCCGCTCTTCCCGGAGCGGACCATGTCGGCGAGGTCCAGGCCTGGAACGTCGACACGGGCGAACTGGTCTGGAAGCACCCCTTCCGGCGAAGCCCCAACTGGGGCGGCATGCTCGCAACGGCCGGCGGACTCGTGTTCGGCGGCGGGACGAACGATCGCATGATCCACGCCTTCGATGCCCGGACGGGCGACCTGTTGTGGGAAGCGCCGACTCCTTCGGGCATCCTCGCGCCCCCGAGCTCCTTCTCGGTCGACGGCAAGCAGTACATTGCGGTCTTGTCGGGCTGGGGCGGGGACTCGAACGGCATGAACGGAGCGGTCAGCCGGCTGTTTCCGGGCGAGGTCCCGAGCGTGCCCACGGGCGGCTCGGTCTGGGTGTACGCGCTGGACTGAGGGGCTGTCAACGGCCAACACCCAGGGAAACTCATGGGATCGATGGCGCACAAGGAATCGGGATCTCTGAGAGGCCCGCCTCGATCGGCGCACGTTTCTCGAGCGCGTCCTCACAGGTGCAGGCGCTGCCGTTCTGGTGGGATTCTGTAGTTCGACCCTGCTCGGTCAGGAGGGCGAACCCGGAGAGACTCCTGGGGAGGGCGCCCGGGCGGTATCAACTCATTCTGAGGAACTACGACCGCAGCGGCCGCATGTCCATTGAGCGGTTTCGCGTCGAGCCGAGGCAGGGTTGGGCGGATCCCCTGGCCATGCGCAGTCGTCGACCGGGCGTTGTGATCGGTGGCGGTCTGGGCACAACTGATACGCTTTCAGAGTGTTGGCGATCGCGAGAAACTGAAGTTTATGTTGTGCTCAACATAAACTTCACTTTTCAGTGATCGCTTACAGCGGGATCCCGACGGCGGGAATCGAGAGGGAGACGATGAGAACCCACCCGGTTTGCCTGTGACGATAGACGAGCCCGTCGTCAGTCATCGCATCCGGCCCGGCGCTACGCCGTCGGAGCGCGCTGGATGAAGCGCTCGATGGCCTCGAGCCGCGTCCGGATCTCGTCCTGGCCGGAGCGGAGGCGCTGGAGCGTGAACAGCGCCCACGCCCCGGCCGCGATCGGGATCAGCCACGTGAAGATGATCGCTGCGAGGATAAGGACTTCCGTCATTCCTATTCGGGGCATGTCGCTCCTTGTTATGGCATCTCAGCCCGCGTATCCGGCACCGGGCTCTCGAAGCAAATGGAATAGCCGTCCGGCTCGGGCACGAAGATCTGCTTCATGCCGTAGTAGGCGACGCTCGGAGGCCCGATCTCGAGGCCGCGTTCCGACAGCTCCCGGTACATCGCCTCGGCGTCCTCGCAGACGAAGTAGAAGTGAACGCCGCGGCCGCGCTCGCCCGGCGGCAAAGCCTCCTCGGCCTGCTCGAGCATGAGCGAGGCACCGCCGCGCTGGAGCCGACACCAGAAGATCTTACCGTCGGCCTCCGCCGTACCGCCGAGCGAAAAACCGAGCTGGTCGCGGTAGAACGCGATCGACCTGTCGAGGTCTTCGACCAACAGCAAGGGCCAGAGCTGGCGGACTTCCGCAGCCGCCTTCGCGCTTGTCATGGAGGTTCCTCCATTCCCAGGCGGAGCCAGTTCCGTATCCGCTCCGCCACCTTTTCCCAACCCGGCTCGAGCATCATGTCGTGGCCCATCGAAGAAAACACCCCGAACGGCGCGCCGTACGCCCGCGCCGTGCCCTCAACCTCGTGCGGGGGGACGAGGGCATCCTCGGAAGCCCCAAGCACGAGCATGGGACAGTTGCGCTTCCGGATCCCGGACACGTTCGGCAGAAGATATGTCATTTCCTGCATGGCACGAAACGATTCCGGTCCCATGCGGGCAGCGTACGCCGCGACGCGCTCGTCGTCGAGGCCCGGGGAGAAGAGGAACCGGCGCGCGCCCGACGGGGTCCTGAACAGAACCGCCGGATCGAGCGCCCGATACACACCCAAGAAGAGCAGCGGATGCGCGCACGCGAGACTCAGGCCCCGGCGGAACATGCCCCGCGCCGGAGACGAAGCCACGAGAACCGCTCCGGCCGCTTCAAACCGCTCGAGGTACTTCTGGACGACGAGCCCGCCGAGCGAGTGCCCGAGGAGCACTGGCATGCGCCCGAACCCGCTCGCGACGGACCGCACGTCGTCGACGTAGTCGGCAACGCCCGTCCACCGCAGGCGCTCCCGTCCGGCGCTCCCCCCGTGGCCCCGCAGGCTGAGCGCGTGAGCGTCGAAGCCGCTCGCGGCAAAGTATTCGAGGAAGTGCTCGTCCCAGCACCAGGCGGCGTGGCCCGAGCCGTGGACGAAGAGCAACGGAGGGCTCTGCGATCCCCCGGGGGCGGCCTTCGTGATCAGCTCGATGTCCAACGCGCGATCCTACACGGAAATCATTCGCCGGGGGAGGTCTGAAGTGTAAGCGATCACTGAAAAGTGAACTTTTTTGAACACGCGCCGGGGGCGATGGTTCGTCATCATCCGCGCCGAAGGCGCGTGCTTGGGTCCGAAATCCGTTCTGCATGGGTTATCGTGGTTCGCCATGAAGATCTCCAGACCCCGGGACCGGCCGGACCCGTCGGAGTGCCTCCGGATCCGCTCATGCTGCGATCCCAATTGCCGTGTCGTCTTCACGATCTGCGCGAGTTGTGATCGCGGACAGCGCTACTGCAGTGCCGCCTGTCGGCAGAGGATGAGGCGAGAGCACGTGCGTGCTGCTGGCCGCCGGTATCAAGCGTCTCCGCACGGCAGACTCCGCCACCGGTTGCGGCAGCGGGCGTATCGAAGACGGGCGTCACAGGGCAGCGTGACGCATCCCCCTGTCGCCTCGATCGCGAACTCGGTCGTTCATCCTCCCAGGAGCCTGCAGGAGTGCATGCAATGCCTGCGCCAGAGCGCATGGATTGAACTTTTCCCCGACTTTCGGCCGTCACGACGGCGACGAAGCCGACCCAGAGCTCCGACTCCGACTTCGTGATCGACCGGCGCGTGTTCAAAAAACTTCAGTTTCTCGCGATCGCCAACACGGGCACCGCCGTGCCGCGTCTCGAGACGGCAGCGGCGGCGCCCGGGGAGGGGTTTACGGGCTGCTACAGGACTCTCTTACGGGATGTAAGCGCGTTCGGGAACAGTCCCGCACTCGAAACGGTGGCGTTGAGACATCTCGACGAGCCAGATCCGGAGGTCGTCGAAGACGCGGCGATATACCTGAGGACCTTCGGTTCGGCCGCCGCGGAGGAACCGCTATGGGCTCGTTTCTCGGAATGGGGCGCCCAATGGCGGGGACGGTGGCCGGAGCTTCAGGCCGCAGCACGGCGCGGGAACATGTCGAGAGCCGCCGAGGTCCGGGCTGGCGAACAACTGCTCCGCGCTCTCGGCGAAGGGCCAGGATGGCTCCCTGATGAAACGGACATGCTTCGGCTCGTGGATCTGAGCGTGGGCGATTCGCAGCGGGTGTGGGCGGAACGCTATCTCGAAACGTGGCGGCAGCAGCCCTGGACGATCGTGTACAGACCGGATCCGGTGCAGTTCAATATCCTGCAGTACCAGATGTCCTCACCCGAAGCCGCCCGGACCAAGCTGTCGCAGTTCCCGTCCGGGGCGGTTTTCCAGTGGACGATCATCGGGTCTCCGGCCGGGGAAGACGAGCGGGCGTTCCAGGAGCTGTCGACCCATGCGCGGACGCTGGGGATCAGAATCGAACGGGCGCCAAATCCCTGATGCCAAGTTTAAGAATGGACGTGTACGGCAGTGTCCTGGTGGTCGTTTACACTTTAGCGACGGACTCGCCCTGCAGGCCAGCTTGCACGAGCTCGCCAACGAATTCGGCGAAGGGTCTGATATTTTGCCCGACACTGGCCGCTTCGAGCGCGGCCATGTAATCCTCCCGCCTTTCCACCGGGATGATCGTCCATGGGTAACCGCCCGATGCCAGCATTACATTCATCAGAAAACGCCCCGTGCGCCCGTTGCCGTCCAGGTAGGGATGGATATAGACGAAGACGAAATGCCCGAGCACAACGCGCACGGATGGCTCGCTCTCCGCTTCCAGCAAATCAAACAGCGCCGGCATGCAATCGCGCACCGCTTCGCGCGGAGGCGGGACATGCATCGAACGCTTGATAAAAACCGGGCCGCTTCTGTAGCCGGCCAGGTCAACAGCGTTGATAATGCCTGCCGTTACTCCCGGACCGAAGAGCTGCCGATACCATCCAGCGTGATCGTCACGGGCGAGCACGCCGGCATTCTGGCCACAGAGCGCCTTTTCAACGCTCGCCTTCACATTCACAAACGCATCGTAGTAACCCCGCGCAGCAAGCGCGTTGCGGTCTTCCCGGTCCTCCTCGTTCTTGTCAGGATTCCATTCACCGCTGCGCACGCGCTCGATGAGCGCCGGGCTGACCCTGTAGCCTTCGATCGACAGCGAGTGGTAGGCATCATTGACATACACCTCCTCGACGGCCTTGAGATAGCCCTCCGGCTTCTCCGGGATGCCCGGCGAGTCAGGAAAGACGTCCAAGACAGGCCGCCGCATCGCTTCCCACATCAGGCGAATGCGGTTGACGTAGGGTGAAGCCTCGCGCACGGGCAGCAAGACGCCCGATCTGTCTTCGAACGGATCGAATTCGCGGACCGTATAGCCCGCCGCCTCCATCGTTTTCAAGATGTCATCGGTAATGCGTTCGCGGCCCGCATTGCGGAATGCGCCAGCCAGACGCGCGCCGACCGTGCTATGGCCTCCCTCCAGCAGCAGCGCCAGCATGTCCGACGCATCCTTTATCATCGCCATCGCAGTGCGCGCATCAGTCGGAAAGCGCCGGAAAAACTGTTCGGACGTTGCTGCCAGAGCGGCAGCTACCGAATACAGGCGCAGGCCATCCCGCTCGACTATCTCGCTCCGCTTTGGCATGGCGCTGCGTACATCGAAAAGCGATGTGCCGTGCGGCAGCGCGGTCGGCTTGTTGCCGCCCCTCGGCGTGCGGACAAGCAACTGAGCCGGTACGGTCCGGTTGCCCGCGTGCAGCGAGAGCGACTGTTCGGGCGACAGACACCAATCCCTGCCGAACCTCACGGAAAGATAGGCCGCGCAGAAGTCCCAGAACGAGGCGTACCAGGCCGTGCTGTCCCCTGGTACCTCGTCCGGGCGCGAAGGGATGTACCAGCCCTTGATGACTTCCCTCAGGAAGCCGCTCTTCACAAGACGCTCCCGATGGGTCCGGCTCAGATCGCTCGACCTGACCGCGACAACGCCTTTCCCCTCCAGCCCTTGCAGGGCTTCAAGGGACTCAGCCAGTTTATCCGTCGGACTCGCCATCTAAGTCGCACTTTCTAAATATGTTATAGAGCTGCGCTGCCATTAGGGTTTGGCATTGTGCCAATATTAGGTTATTAAGATGTATCATTGTTAGGTTTTTATGTCGTACACAAATTGGTGTTTTCTGCTTCATAACTGCCCGATCAGACTAGACCAACTAGACCAGATATGGTAGGGTGCGTCTATGGAGATCGTCAACAGCTACGAGGCCAAGACTCAACTTTCCCGGCTCATCGAGCGGGCTCTCGCGGGCGAACGCATCGTCATCGCCCGGGCGGGCCGGCCTCTCGTCGAGCTGAAACCGTATCAGGCTGCCCGCCCGCGCACCCCCGGCCTCTGGAAAGGAAAGGTCCGGATCGCCCAGGACTTCGACGCCCCCGTTCCGGAACTCGAGGAAGCCCTCTACGGTGACGACGTTTCTGATTGACACCCACGCGATGCTCTGGTGGCTGACCGAAGACCGGCGGCTACCGCGGCGCAGCCGGGCATGCCTCGCCGACCCCGACGCCCGGGTGCTGGTCAGCGCGGCGTCCGCGTGGGAGGTCGCCATCAAGAAGAGTCTTGGAAAGCTCAGAGCTCCGGACGACTTTCTCGCCGTGGTCGAGGAG
>Ga0299906_10004380_pt1 | contig 11584 bp, 7 predicted proteins | sample RVTome_14_FD_200259 | JGI IMG/M metagenome (GOLD analysis project Ga0299906, IMG submission 200259) | Soil microbial communities from uranium-contaminated site in the Upper Colorado River Basin, Wyoming, United States - RVT145D125 (version 2) ... | reverse complement strand
CGCCCTGAACCGCCTGCATCACCTCCACGCGGCGCACGCCGAGCAGGAACGGCAGCGTCCAGCCGGCATTGTCATAGGGCGTCGAATCGCCGGGGTAGCGCTGCACCTCCATGAGGTCCTTGACGTGGCTTCCGTAGGGCTGGTCGCGGCGGATGACGATCGATCCGGCGGGATAGGTCCGCCCGTCGGCGTCGATGGGCGCATCCGTCACGTGCACCTCGACGCCCGAAAGCAGAAGCAGGTCCAGCATGCGGCGAACGGCATCGGGATCTCGATTGTCCGACGGGATGATCCACGCCCGCGGGCCGTTGTCGCGGCCCTTGGCGATGGTCCGCTCGGCGGCGAGCAGGGCGTTGCCGAGCCAGCGCTGCGGCTCGCGGCCGAGCGAGCCCAGCATCGAGCGCCCGAAGGCCAGCTCGTAGTCGATGATGTCGCGCAGGTGCCACCACCCGCCGGGCCAGGGGGCGGGAAACTGGTTGGAAGGGATGTCGCCCTCGAGCCCCCGCGGGCCGCGCAGATCGGACTTGTCCAGGAAGATCGGCGAGGCGAGATTGGCCGATGCGGCTTCGGTGAGAAAGCCCATGATGTTGTGCCGCACGGGCACGTTGCGGTTGCCGCCGTTCCACCACATGTCATACGACACGCCGGTGGAGACGCCCGTGAGGCCCTCGGCGGTCATGTCCATCAGCGCGCGGCTGCCGATCGCGTCGATGCCCGTCATGATCACCGGGTCGAGATTCGGATTGAGCGGATCGCGGAAAGGCGGCACGAAAATGCGCTCGCCGTTGGACCCCTGCTGGTGCACATCCCAGTAGACGGTGGGGAACCACTCGCTGTAGAGCAGCCGCGTGATGATGCGCGTCTCGTTCTGGGTGAGCATGAACCAGTCGCGGTTGTTGTCGTGGCCGGAGTAGTACTGGTAGAGCTTGAGCAGACCCGACGCCTCGAAGGGCGTGCCCACGTTGCGGCGGTACCACTCGGTGACGTGGTCGATGCCATCCGGGTTCGTGTTGTAGATGACGATGACGCAGCGCTCGCGCGCGGAGGCGAAGGGCTCGGCGTTCGAGGTGGCCAGGTCGTAGGCGAACTGCATGCCGAACTGGCTGCCGGCGGCCTCGGTCGAGTGCATCTGGCAGGAGATGAAGAGGATGACCCTGCCGTTCTCGATGGCGTTTCGCTTCTGGGCCTCGGACCTGCCGCGCGGGTCGGCCAGGGTCTTGGCGTGGGCCTTGATCTGATCGAGGTTCTCCAGGTTCTCGGGGTTGGAGATGATGCTGATGAGAAAGTCGCGGCCCTCGGTGGTCGTGCCGACGTTCTGGGTGATGACGTTGGGCGACTGCTCGCCGAGGAGGAGGTAGTAGCTGCTGACCTCCTGCCAGTCGGCCAGGGTGAAGTCGCCGCCGAGGGGCCGGCCGAGGTGCTGCTCGGGCGTGGTCACGGTCTGGGCCCGCGCCGCGGTAGGCGCGGCAAGGACACCGCCAAGGGCGAGCAGGATTGAAACGGTCCGGACGATCGGCGCTGACTGACGCATCGGCTCTCCTCCAGTCGAATAACGCGGTCGCGGCCCATTGTGGTGGATCGCCCCCGGAATTGCCAGTCATGTGTGACCATGGTGGCACAGGCGTCTCGCCTGTGCGAGTCTCCAATGCACCGCGAGTGCCCGACGGGTGGCGTGCTACCGGCCGCTTTGGGCCGGAAGCACGCAGCGCGCGCAGACGATCGCACAACGGCCAATGCGTGGTTCGCCTTAAGGGCGTACCACGCCACCCGCATCGGGAATCGACGGCCAAGACCGCATGAAATGCTCGCGGAACTGCTCGACCAGTTCGCGCATTTCGGCTGTCTCCTGTCGTTCAACCTCCGGCGGCGCTCCGCCCGCCAGCACCTTCACGCACTCGACCACACTGCCGGTAAGTCCCGTCAGGTCATACCCGCCTTCGAGAATCAGCGCCAACCGCCCGCCGCACACGTCGCCCGCCAGGTCGCGGACCATCGCGCCCATCGCCGCGAAGCCCGCATTGCTCACCGCCATGCCTCCCAGCGGATCGCGCTCGTGGGCATCGAACCCCGCGGAAACGAGGATGAGGTCCGGCGCATACGCCCGCGCGATGGGGATGACGATCTTTCGCATCAGCGCCAAGTACTCGGAATCGCCCGTTCCGGGGGCCGGCCGCAGGGGCAGATTCACCGTGAAGCCCTCGCCCTCGCCGCGCCCGACCTCAGTCACGTGGCCCGTGCCGGGATAGAAGTGCCCGCGATGGAGACTGATGAACAGCACCTCATCGCGCGATTCGAACGCATCCTGCGTGCCGTTGCCGTGATGGACATCCCAGTCGATGATCGCGATGCGCCGGCAGTCGAGCGCATCGATCGCGTGGGCCGCGGCGATGGCGATGCTGTTCAGCAGACAGAAGCCCATCGCCCGTCCGGGTGTGGCGTGGTGGCCGGGCGGGCGCACGAGGGCGAAGGCGCTGGCCGACTCGCCCCGCACGACCGACTCGACGGCGCCGATCGCAGCGCCAGCGGCCAGGTACGCCGCATCGATGCTCTCCGGGCAGACGCTCGTGTCGGCATCGAGCGCGGCATGCGTGCCGCGCAGACGCTCGATGAAGTCCAGGTAGCGCGGCGTGTGGATGAGCGCCGCCTGCTCGCGCGTGGCGGGGGAGGGGGCCTTCCACTTCACACCGGGCAGGTCGGCTTCCCGCAAGGCCGCGACGATCGCGCTGAGCCGCGCCGGACACTCGCAGTGCCCCGCGCCCATGTCGTGCCCCAGCATCCGCTCGTCGTAGAAGAGGTGCGTGCCGCCGGCCATGCCGCGATGATACGGCCATGCTGCGGCGGCACACGCGTCCATCCAACGGTCGAGGTCGCCTTCCGGGGATGGCGACATTGACCCCCGGCTACGAACGTGGATGACTTCGGCTTCCATACAGGCCGAAGGCCTGACCGGCCGTAGCCGGGGGTGGCCCGCCACCCCCGGAAGAAGCCGGCGATTGTGTCATGACCCTGAATGGGTCATCGTTGGCCATTGGACGATGCGCTTGATGGTCACGAGCCACGATGACCCCATCGGGGTCGTGGTGCGTGCGGATCGGCGCATTCCGGGGGTCGCGCTGCGCGTTGACCCCCGGCTACGAACGTGGAGGCCTTCGGCCTCCGCACAGCCCGCGAACGGCGAGCATCCTGCTCACACCAACGTCGCCAGGTATTCGTCCAGCCGATCGTTGCTCACCGCCCAGCCATCCTTCATGCCCGTGCCCATCGCCTTGTCGCGGGCGTCCTTCGACGGGTAGAGGACCCAGCACTTCATCGTGGTCTTGCCGTCCTTCTCGGTCAGGACCAGCGTGTTGACCGTTTCAGGCCAGTCGCCGCCCCAGGCCTCGGTGTTGACCAGCCGCTCGGGCGGCACGACCTCGTGATACTCGCCGGTCATCGCCATCTCCGAGCCGTCCTCGCGCCGCCACACGAAGCGCCACTTGCCGCCGGGGCGGAGGTCGATCTCGCACACCGGCATGGTCCAGCCGTCGGGTCCGGTCATCCAGTGGGGCAGGTGCTCGGGCTTCGTCCAGGCGTCCCAGACCAGTTGACGCGGCGCATTGACGATGCGCGTCATGAGGATCTCGCGGTCCGAGGGTGTCGTGAAGGTCGTGGCGCCGACCTTATGCGTCGTCGTCGTCATGGCGCTGCTCCTTGGCCTTGAGTTGCTGCAGGTAGTCATCCAGCCGGTCGAAGCGTTGCTCCCAGCACTGCCGGTACTGCTCCAGCCATTCGGTGGCGTCCTTGAGTCGCTCGGCCTCCAGTGTGCACGGCCGCCACTGGGCCTTGCGGCCGCGCGCGATCAGGCCGGCCCGCTGGAGCACCTTGAGGTGCCGGGAGATGGCCGGGAGTGTGATGCGGAATGGCCGGGCCAGTTCGGTGACCGTCGCCGCGCCCTCCGCCAGCCGCGCCAGGATCGCGCGGCGGGTGGGGTCGGCCAAGGCGGCGAAAGTCGTGCTGAGTTGGTCGGCGGTCAGATCCATTTCACCACTCGGTTATGTAACCGAGTAGTAAAATACAATGTGCCCGGGCGACTGTCAAGCCGACCTGGACTTTTTTGCCCCGAACCGGGCGAAGGCCTCGGCTTGCCTGGGGCCCCGGTCACTTGGAAGCTGTAGTTTAAGAGGTCAGGGCCTTCATAATTGTCAGCCCGCGTTCCTCCCAACCGCCGGTTGCCGCGAATCCGGCGGCCAAGGCCGGCAGGGACAGCCAATTTAGAAGGCCACGGCCTTAGTAATTGCCTGTCCGTATCGCTCCCACAATTCGTCCCGGCCCCACCGGCGTGCCGCGCCGGGCAGCTCGACTGTCACGATCGGGATGCCCCGTTCCAGGCCGACCCAGGACCCGAGCGAGCCGGGCATCGCCCCGATGCGTTTCACCGGCAGGTCGCACGCCTCGCTCATCGCCTCCGCCAGTTCCTCCGCCGGCCCGTCAAAGTCGATGCACTGAAGGGGCTGGTGCATGCTGATCACCCGATCCGGGCCCACATCCAGAATGAGGTCGTGCAGCGCGCGGCTTTCCGGCTCCGACAGCGGCCCCGCGCCGTTCCGCCGCCGCGCCCGGTAGTTGGATGCCGGGAAGTTGCGGTTCAGGTCCACGCCGTTGACGTTCGTCCGCCGTCCCAGGGCCACGCCATCCGGGTTGGCCTGCGGCACAAGCACCACCGTCCGCCCTTCGACAAGTTCCGGCCGCGCGCGCAGCTCGAACGCCAGCCGCTCCAGCAACGGTGTGCCCGCGGCCTCATCGCCGTGGATCGACGCGATGATGAGCACGACCACATCGCCCGTGCCGATCGTCCACACCTCGATCGGCCGATCCTCGACCGATCGGCCGGCGATGCGCTCCCGCATGGCGGCGAATGGGTGCGTGGGCAGATCCGCCGGCGTCGTCTCGGCCGTTGCCGCCGGCGCGCCGACCGCGGCCTGCCGCGCCGGCGCCGCACATCCGCCCGCCGCGGCGAGCGCGGCGGCGGCCAGGCATGCGGGCACGCGCGAGTTCATGATCCATGCACGCCGATTCATGCGTAGGCGACCCTCGTTCTGACTGCGGACCTATCGACCGCCCCGAGGCCGCCCCGCCAATGCGTACGGCGGGCGGCCCGCGCGTGTTGCCGGGTCGGCGGAACCGTATAGTGATGGCCATTGCTGTGAAGGAGCTGGATACCCATGAGCCGTCCTCATCCAATGGCACTTCGTCGGGTGATCGCGCTGTTCGCGACGATGGCCTGCCTGCTCGCATCATCGATCGTCGCCGCCCAGTCGCCGGTCGCGCCCGCCGGCGCGGCGAAGGGCGCCATCCTGCCGGACGGCATACTCGCCGACGACCTCGACGCCGACATTCCCACGCCCGAGTCGATCATCGGCCATCTCGTGGGCAGCCGCGCCGTGCGCTACGAGGCGCTGCTTCGCTACCTCATCGCCCTCGATGAGGCGTCGGACCTCGTGACGATCACCGAATATGCACGCAGCCACGAAGGCCGCGCGCTGGTGTATCTCACCATCACCAACCAGCGCAACCGGGCCCGTCTCGATCAGATCAAGGCCGACAACGCCCGGCTCGCCGACCCGCGGACGCTCGGCGCCGCCGACAACCCGGACGCCATCGCCAACTCGCTGCCGGGCATCGCCTGGCTGGCGTACTCCATCCACGGCGACGAGGTCTCGGGCGTCGATGCCGCCATGCAGGCGGCCTATCTCCTCGCCGCCGCGCGCAACGATGCGGTGCGGCAGTTGCTCGACGAAACGGTCATTCTCATCGACCCCACGCAGAATCCCGACGGCCGCGAACGCTATCTCTCGCAGATCGAGGCCTTTCAGGGCAAGGTGCCCAACCCCGACTTCCAGGCCATGCACCACATCGGCCCCTGGGCCGCGGGGCGCGGCAATCACTACCTCTTCGACATGAACCGCGACTGGCTCATCCAGTCCCAGCCGGAGACGCGCGGCAGGACGCTGGCGATCAACGAATGGAACCCGCACTTCCTCATCGACGTTCACGAGATGGGCGGGCTCGACACGTTTCTCATGGATCCGCCGCGCGAGCCGCTCAATCCCAACCTCGCTCCGGGCATGATGACCTGGCGCCGCACCTTCGGGCGCGACCAGGCCGCCGCCTTCAACCGGCGCGGGTGGAGCTATTACTCCGGCGACTGGTACGAGGAGTGGTACCCCGGCTACACCAACGCCTATGCCGCGCTGCGGGGCACGGTCGGGCTGCTCTATGAGCAGGCGGGCCTGAGCGGGGCGATGATCCGCAAACCGTCCGGCGAAGTCGAGACCTATCACGACGCCGTGGCCCACAGCGTCGTCGGCGCCTTCGCCAACCTGGAGACCCTGCGGGCCAACCGCGCGGCGATCATCCGCGACTTCGCCGCCGAGAAGCGCTGGGGCGTCTCGGCCGAGGACGCCGACCGCGCCGTGGTCATCCCGCCCGACCCCGATGTGCGAAAGTGGAAGAAGCTCCTGCTGCTGCTCGACCAGCACGAGATCGAGTACACGATCACCGACGGCGGCGTCAACGGCGTCAACGCGAAGAACACCTACGGCGAGACGGCCGAGCGGCAGCCCTTTCCCGCCGGCAGCGCGGTCGTCCACGCCCGCCAGCCCTATCGTCGCTATCTCAACGCCATCTTCGAGTTCGACCCGCGCATGACCGAGAAGTTCCTCAACGAGGAGCGCGAGGAGCTGGAGACCGACCGGGGCGGGCGCATCTACGACATGACCGCGTGGGCCGTGCCCATGGCCTACGGGCTCGACGCCTGGTGGGTCGATTCGATCGAGGGCGCCGTCGGAGGCGACGCCTCCGTGTCGATTGATGCGCCGCCCGCAATGCCCGACGACCCCGCGTACGGCTATCTCATCGACGGTCGCGACTCGATCGTCTACTGGGTGCTGGCGCGGCTGTTCGAGGCCGACTGCAAGCCGCGCATCGCCACCAAGCCGTTCACCGTGGGCATGCGCGCCTACGAGCCGGGCACCGTGCTGCTGCGCCGGCACGAGAACCCCGACTCGCTGGCCGAGGTGCTGGCCTACTGCCGCGAGACCTACTACGCGGCCATCGTCGGCGCCGACACGGCCCTGAGCGAATCGGGGCCGGACCTGGGCGGCCCGACGTTCCAGTTGCTCGCCCCGCCGCGCATCGCCATCGCCTCGCAGTGGCCGGTCTCGACGACCTCGTTCGGCTTCGCGTGGTTCCAGTTCGACGACCGGCTCGGCCTGCGCTGCTCGCCCATCAACGTGCAGGACCTCGGCTCCGCGGACCTGCGCAAGTACAACGTGCTCATCCTTCCCTCCGCGGGCGGCCTGGGCGCCGTGCTCGGCGGCGGCGCGAAGGACGGCCTGCGGCAGTGGATCGAGTCCGGCGGCACGCTCATCGCCATCGGCGGCTCCGCGGCGGCGCTGGCGGATGAAAACGGCTTGTCGTCGGTGCGCCGCCGCCGCGATGTGCTCGATGAGCTGGATGTCTACGCCGAGGCGCTGAAGCGCGAGATCGGCTCGATGCACATCGCCGTCAACCCGGCCGAAGTCTGGGGCGACCCGCCGACGCACCCGGATGCGCCCCCGGATGTGGACGCCGCCGCGGCGGCGGGCGCAGCCGAAGTCCGGGCCCCGTTCCCCGAGCAGGCCGATGAGAAGAAGCCGGCCGAGAAGCCGACGGGAGAGGCCCTGAAGCGACTGGATGAGTGGCAGCGGAGGTTCTCGCCGCAGGGCATCTTCGCCGCCGCGCGCGTGGACAACCGCCACTGGCTGGCGTTCGGGCTGGGCGATCGACTGCCGGTGCTCTACGGCGGCTCGACGGCGTTCATGAGCAAGCCGCCCGTGCAGACGCCGGTGCGCCTGATGGCCGCCGACGAGGTGCGCATGAGCGGGCTGCTGTGGCCCGAGGGGCGCGAGCGCATAGCCGACTCGGCCTATGCGACGGTCGAGCGCGTGGGCAGCGGGCAGATCATTCTCTTTGCCAACGATCCCTATCTGCGCGCGTATACCGAGGGCACCGGGCGGTTGATGATGAACGCCGTACTCTTCGGCCCGGGCCTGGGCGCCGACCAGGGCGTGCCGTGGTGAGCATCGCGCGACGTGTGGACGGTGCCACTGACTCGATCCGCTTTGGGATCGAGTCAGTACGATGGGCCGCCGGCTTGGCACTGCCCGCTCCATGCCCCGCATCCACGTCCACCGGCACTGATTCCCCGCCTCAAAGCAGTCGGTGAATCAGTGGCGCCGCGCACCGCAGGCGGCGCCATCGCACCTACAATGCCGCCCCCGCGAGCGACCGGCATGGCTGACGACCTTCACCAATGCCCCGGATGCCTCTACGACCTGCGCGGCAAGGCGTCGGACAGCGAGTTCTGCCCCGAGTGCGGGGCCTATCTCTCGCGTCTGCACCCCGGCGTCGAGTCGTTCACACCCGGCCTGGTCCTTCGCCGCACGCTTCAGGCCGATGAGAAGGGCATCATCGTGCGCAACGCGTGCCTGCCGCCGGGCGTCGTCGAGCGGCACCTCAAGGCCGCCGCCAGCCGCGCCGAGTTGTGGTTCGGACTCGGCGTGGGGGCGATCCTCGTCTCCCTGGTCATTTTCATCATCCTCGGCATCGCGCTGAACGAACTCGGGATGCTGCCCGGACTGCTGGGCGATTATTCGTTCGTGTGCTTGCTGCTGCTCGCCGCCGGTCACTACGCCGCGTACCGGCTCATCGTGCGGGGCTGGATGATGGACCGCGCGATCAAGAGCCGCGTGCGCCACCTGCTCAGACGCGATGGCTACGACCTGTGCGCGCATTGCGGCTGGCAGTTCGCCGAGCCCGCCGGCGTCAACGCGTCCGCCCCGGCCGCTTGCCCCTATTGCCACCGCAGCCACGTGCCGTTTTCTGTGAAACCGGCAGCCGTCACCGCTCCGAAACGGACCACCTAGAATCCGGCGCAGTAGGCCGCACCTGACCCCCGGACCCTCGCCCCCCGGCCCCCGGAAAGAATTCACCACAGAGACGCAGAGGACACAGAGAAGAGGATGAATCAGTCAGGGATCAAGGAATCGTGCGGGCAAGTCAGGTCGCCGACGTTGTGGCCTCCGTATCCGCTTTCCCGGTCTCTGCTTTCCGTTTTCTGTTTTCTGCTTTCTGTTTTCCCACCTCTGTGCTCTCTGTGACTCTGTGGTGAATCCCTCCAAACACCCGGAGCCCCGCCATGACGTATTACGACAACGTGCTGGAGCTGATCGGGCACACGCCGCTGGTGCGGCTCAACCGGCTGGTGGATGAGACCAGGATGGCCCGGGTGCTCGTCAAGATGGAGCAATTGAATCCCGCCGGCTCCGTCAAGGACCGCATGGCCTGGCACATGATCCGCCGCGCTGAGGAGCGCGGCTTGCTCAAGCCCGGCGACACGCTCGTCGAATCCACTTCCGGCAACACCGGCCTGGGCCTGGCCATGGTCGCCGCCGTGCGCGGCTACCGCTGCGTCTTCACCATGCCCGACAAGATGAGCAAGGAAAAGATCGACATGCTCAAGGCCTACGGGGCCGAGGTGGTCATCACCCGGACGGACCTGGATCACGACCACCCCGAGAGCTACGTCTCCATCGCCAAGCGCATCGCCCGCGAGACCCCCGGCGGCTTCTACACCGACCAGTACTACAACATGGACAACCCGGAGGCCCATTACCTCACCACCGGACCGGAGATCTGGGAGGCCACGGACGGCCAGGTCGATGCCGTGGTCGGCGGCATCGGGACGGGCGGCACGATCTCCGGAGTGGGCAAGTACCTCAAGGAGCAAGCGAAAAAGGCCGGCCGCGAGGTCATCGTCTCGTGCCCCGACCCCGAGGGCTCCATCTACAAGGACGAGTTCGAGCGCGGCACGCACGACAAGCCCAGCATCTACCGCGTCGAAGGCATCGGCCACGACTTCATGGTCGGCACGCTGGACTTCACCGTGGTCGATGAGGTCTTCAACGTTTCGGACAAGAACTCGTTCATCACCGCCCGCCGGCTGGCCCGCGAAGAAGGCATCTTTTGCGGCGGCTCGACGGGGACGGCGGTGTACGGGGCGATCCAGGTGGCCAGGCGGCTGGGGCCGGGCAAGCTCGTCGTGTGCATCCTCTGCGACAACGGCGACAGGTACCTGTCCAAGTGCTTCAACGATGAGTGGATGAAGGACATGGGGTATCTGGATGATGAGATGCGCCTCGGCACCGTTCGCGAGGTCATGCGCTTCAGGAAAGGCCCGGTCATCTTCGCGCGGCCGGAGGAGACGCTGGTGGATGTCTCGCGGCGCATGCACGAGCATGGGATTTCGCAGATGCCGGTGGCCCAGACCAATGGCGGTTCGGCATCCGGGGGCGGGCTGAGGATGATTCACGAGTCGGACCTCTTGCAGAGTCTGGTCAGCGGCCGCTTCAAGCCCACCGATCCGGTGGACATCGCCGCCAAACCCATGCAGGGCGTGGTGGGGATGGATGATTCGCTGGCCAAGGTGCAGAAGGTCTTCGACCAGAACAACATCGCGGTGGTGGTGGAGGGGGAGAAGGTGGTGGGCATCATCGGCAAGATCGATGTGGTGGAGTTCCTGGCGGCGCGGAGTTGACGCAGGCATTAGGCACTGGGCACTTGGCAATAGGGGCTGGTGGCACAGGCGTCCCGCCTGTGCGGGTCTTCAAAACGAGCCGCACGCGTCAGCACGCGGCCGGTTGGACTGATGCATCACAATCAGCGCACGACCTGATGGAGGAATAGGATTGGCCATTCGTCCCGCGAATGCGATACTGCCCCTGTGCGCGGGTGCCTGTGGCTAAGGCCGCTTCGGCCGTGCCACAGATTGTGGATCGTTCGCTCAAGCCTTGTGAAACGCTTCGCTTGTTCACAGGCACCCCATCGCTTGGATTCACCGGCCACCAATGCGATACTGCCCGTGTGGACGTCAATGACTTGATGAATCGCGATCAACGAAGGGCCTCCGCATGACCTGGCTGCTGGATGTGGGCCTGTGGCTGGGGGGACTGGGGCTGACGTTCCTGCTGGGGGCGTGGCTGCTGTGGTGGGGCTTCCTCGGCGACCGCAGCAAGGGCCGGCCGCGCTGCCCGCGGTGCTGGTACCTGATGCAGGGGCTTCCTCCGGAGGCCACGAAGTGCCCTGAATGCGGCAACGATGCCCGCAACCGCCGGCGGCTGCTCAAGAACCGGAGGCGGTGGTGGGCGATGACCGTGGGGTTTGTGCTCGTGTCGCCGACGTCCTATGCGATAAGTGTCATCTGGACGTGGAGCCGGGAGCAGTCTGCGATCGCGAGCATCGAATACTGGACAGACCCGGTGAGCACCGAATCGTGCGCGCCGCAATGGCTGGGTAAGCGACTGCCGCCAGGCCTGCTGAGGTATTACGACCGCGCGGTCAACATCGGCGTGCTCGACGTGGATGACGCGGGTCCTCGAAGACTGACATGGCTTCGACGGCTACGCCGACTGGTTGTTTCAAATGGCAAGTTCACGGACTCGGGCATTGAATACTTCTTCCGCATGCCCGCCATGCAGGAACTTCGAGTCGGCTCGACTGAGATCAG
>Ga0299906_10004377_pt1 | contig 11586 bp, 6 predicted proteins | sample RVTome_14_FD_200259 | JGI IMG/M metagenome (GOLD analysis project Ga0299906, IMG submission 200259) | Soil microbial communities from uranium-contaminated site in the Upper Colorado River Basin, Wyoming, United States - RVT145D125 (version 2) ... | reverse complement strand
CGAAACGTGTCCGGAGTCCCGTGCTCTGGATTGCGCAGTCTGACGAGCTTTGCGAGCAGGCCGTCCAGACGTGGAGCGAAGTATGGCGGGCTCTCGGTTCAATGGATGAGTTGCGGATCGGCCGTCTGTGGGGAGCATCTAACGAAGTCCCCGAAGCCCATAGTTCTAATCAGGTTGTCGTTGCCACCATCGACAAGCTCCGGCACCGCGTCGATAAACCGGAGTACGCATGGCTTGCAGAAGCCTCGTGCGTCGTCATTGACGAAGCGCACGGTGCCATTACTCCCGAGTACACCGCTGTGTTGAAATGGCTCGGTATCAGCGCGGCGGGCGGTACTCTGAAGACACGCGTCCCGCTGATCGGACTAACTGCGACGCCGTTCCGTGGCACCAGCAAGGAGGAGACTGAGCGGCTCGTGCGCCGTTTCGGTAGCCGCCGGCTCGATCGGGTTTTCGGCGCCGAGGACGACTATGCCGCCTTGTACCGAAAGCTGCAGGAAATGCGTGTCCTATCCAAGGTCGATGGTGAAGAGCTCGAGACCGGCATCACGATCGACATCGATCAAGATCTCTCTGCCGACGAGAAGAGTTCGTTCAACCAGCGATTCGACCTTCCGACGCGAGTGTTCGATCGGATAGCGAAGGACGTAGACCGGAACCGGCTGTTACTCGATTCCATCCGCTCCCGACCTGAAGATTGGCCGATTTTACTCTTTGCAGTCTCTACGGAGCATGCTCATACGATGGCCGCTCTCCTGACGATGGAAGGCGTATCGGCAGCGGCAATCGACCATCGAACCGAACCGGCGGTTCGGCGCAGATATATCGATAGATTCCGCCGCCGCGAACTTCGGGTACTCGCGAACTTCAACGTTCTCACTCAGGGATTCGATGCCCCGGCAGTGCGAGCGATCTACGTCGCGCGTCCAACCTTCTCCCCGAACAACTACCAACAGATGATCGGCCGCGGGCTACGAGGTGAATTGAACGGCGGCAAGGACCGATGCCTGATCGTCAACGTGAGGGACAACTGGACGATGTACGGAGAACGACTCGCCTTTTATGAGTTTGAGCACCTATGGAAGCGCAACGGAACCTGATGGTTGAGTCTGCCGAGGACTACACAACGGAGCAGGAGGCGGTGGTCGATCTCCCCATCGACGCGCGCGCTCTCGTCGACGCCCCTGCAGGCACGGGGAAGACCCATGTGCTGGCAGGCCGTCTCACGCGTCTTATTGATCGAGACGGTCTGAGTGCCGGAGACGAAGTCCTAGTACTGAGCTTCTCGAGGGCCGCCGTCACCGAACTCCGTGCGCGCGTCGGGGGGCTCGGAGGCGACGCTCGATACGTAGGTGCGGCGACATTCGACTCCTTCGCGACGCGACTTCTCGCGACCGAAGATCCCGGTGGTGCTTGGTCGGAGCAAGGTTACGATGCCCGAATCGCCACTGCCGCCGAGCTACTCAGGACCGAGCGGCTACCGTCGCCGATCGCGCTCGCCCGCCACGTGCTGGTGGACGAGGTGCAGGATGTAGTCGGTCCGAGGGCGGCCCTTGTCCTGGCTCTGCTCGAGCGGCTCAACGCAGGCTTCACGCTCTTCGGCGATCCCGCGCAAGCAATTTACGGTCACCAGGCTCTTGACCAGCCGGAGGGGCTCACCACCAAACGATTCTACGATTCAGTGGTACGCATCTTCGAGACATCACTCACGCGCTGGACGCTTACCCACGACTTTCGCAGCACCGTCGCGGAACGAACCCTGATCGCAAATGTAGGCGTTCAACTACGTTCCGGCGAACCCGACCACAGCGAGATAGAAGCGGAGATCCGGTCCATCATGCTCCGCCTCACGACCTTAGCGCTGGGCGCGGCGCGTCGAATGCTGATTCGCCCAAACGCTGGAATCTCAGCGGTCCTGTGTCGCACGAATGCCGAAGCGCTTCGCATGTCTCAACTCCTGTTCGGGCAGGCGATCCCACATCGGTATCAGCGGCGCGGTGAGGAAAAGGCGGCGGTGGCATGGCTCAGCCGAGCGTTACGGGATGTTAGTGAGGGGCGGACGACGCGGTTGGCTCTGCTGCCACGGCTCGAACGAATCGCTGACGGGGCGAGCGCAGACGAGATGCTCACGCTGCTGCGAAAGCTCGATCCCGCACGCGGCGACGGGATCGATCTTCGCCGCATTGCCGAGCGCTTGCGCACCGGCGACATCCCGGAGGAGGCGAACGAAGTGGTTCCGGCACCCGTTGTGGTGTCGACCATCCATCGTGCAAAGGGACTCGAGTTCGACCGAGTGTTCCTGTGCGACAGCCGGGATCGCGACGACGCTGATCTGGGAGAGGAGAACCGGCTCCGCTATGTAGCGTTGAGTCGGGCTCGCCTGGAAGTCTTCCACCTAGAACGGCCGGACACGGCCGGGCTTGCCACCGATTCGGCTACCGGGCGGCGGGTGCGCCGAGGCTTTGGAAAGAACCGATGGCGAGTTTTCGAGATCGAGGTTTTCGGATCGGACTCGGAATCGGTCTACCCTGCTGGCACCTCAGGATTCGACGACGACGCTCAAACCGTTCAGAAGTATCTCACGGAGAACGTGGCTCCGGGTGATCCGGTGGAACTTGTCCTGGCAGCGTCGAGAGGTGCTGAGGATCAGGTCGCGCGCTATGTGGTGCGGCATAAGGATCGGCCTGTGGCGGTGACTTCAGAGGCGTTCGGGACCTCTCTCGGTAGGATTCTCGGGTCGAGTAGTAAGGTGCCCCGCTCGATCAGGGGGCTTCACGTCGAAATGGTGGACTCCGTTGCGGGCGATCCGGATGTCGCGCGCAATCACGGCCTGGGGGCGCACGGAATCTGGGGGCGGGTACGGGTCTTCGGTCTCGGCGCGCTCGAGTTCGAGGCCGACGGCACCGAAGGGGAGTGAGATGTTCGAGAGCTACTACGACTTCCGTCGCCGACTCGTCGATGCATTGGAACGTGACCTAGTAGGTCCCGCGACCGAGGACGAGATCATCGGCGATCCACCAATCACTCGATACGTCGCCGGGATTTTGTTCCCTCAAGATGCAGGCATGGTCGATGCCAGCGAAGACACCGAACAAGACGACCTAAACGCCGATGATGTGGAGGGTGGCCAATGGGACCCATCCGTATCCATGAGCTACGTCCGCTATCCCTCCTCCCTCGGCATGACGTTCGCCGTCTCGACAGATACGACGAGCGAGATTGTTGTGCACTCTCAGGCGGCTCGTTACGAGCCACTCGAACGCGCTGATGCCTCGGGAGGAGACGAAGCAGCACCCAACGAAGGTGCGGCCGAGGCCGCCAATCAAGGAGCGGTCGAGGCCGGTCCACTCGGCAAGCGGGCTCGTCCTCGCGATCAGCCGAACTGGCGTCGGATCCAGCTTGACCTGCCGACGATCCATCTAGACGTGACGAAGCCTGTGGCAGGAGACACGGTCGAACTTGAGGCCGGGCTGAAGCTCTTTCGCAGGGTCCGCCCGGTCGACGACTTCGGTCGCGCGTCGGTGACCTTGATCCTTATCAACGGGCGTTCTTCTGGCTCAAAGCTTGGTAGGGATGCGGACTCCTACTTCCAGCCGCGCCTCCGAGTTGAGTCGACATCTGCCGAGCCCGCTTTCGTCCATAGACCGGGCGAAGATGTGACGGCGACCGAAGAAGACGTGCAGTCAAACAAGCTCCTGCATAGAGGCGCCGTGTCGATCGCGACGGGCCATGGAACTGCCGTTGATTGGGATCAGAACGAGTCCGATCCCCGTCGTGCGTCCGCAGTGTGGACTTGCGTGGTACCCAGATACGAGCTCCGTCTCTCGGAAAGCAATCCCAACATCCCGACGGATTCTCTTCGGATGTCCAGCTTTTTGCGTTCACCCCGCGACGAGTCTCTCGCTTCATTGGAACACTTGTGTGAGCTCTACGACGCTTGGATCTCTGGCACCGAGCAACAAATCGAGTCGCTGGAGGCAGGGCTGCGGGACACGGCTCGCCGGCACATCGAGCGATGTAGCGACGCATCGCGTCGCATGCGAGCAGGAATAGAGCTGCTCCGCACAAACAGCGACGCCTGGGAGGCGTTTCGGATCACCAATCGCGCGATGCTGATGCAGCGTGCGCGATCGGATTGGCTGGCGGCCGACGCGCACGATGAGCCCCCAAACTTGGAGGGAGATCACCGCTGGCGTCCGTTCCAGATAGCGTTCATCCTTCTCTGTCTTCCCGGCGTAGCGTTGCCCGAGTCGCCAGATCGCGAGCTCACCGAGCTTCTCTGGTTCCCGACCGGTGGTGGCAAGACGGAGGCATACCTCGGGCTCCTCGCTTTCACCACGGCCCTGCGTCGGCTCCGCGATCCGGCGAATGGGCACGGCGTCACCGCCATCATGCGTTACACGCTTCGCCTCCTCACCATCCAGCAGTTCGAGCGAGCTACTCTGCTCATTTGCTGTCTCGAAGCCATTCGCCGCGAGGACCCGCGACTGGGGATGGAACCCATTGAGATCGGACTATGGGTCGGCAGGGGGGCGACGCCCAATAGCCACGCAGAAGCAAAGGTATCTATTGACAAGCTTCGACAAGGGGTCAAGCTGGAGAAGGCCAACCCCCTCCAGCTGCATCGGTGCCCATGGTGCTCCTCAGCGATTGAGGCGCGAAATTTGTGGATGGCTAAATCACCGGCCAGATTGGTGATGGCGTGCCGCAAGGAAGGTTGCGGCTTCGCGGCTGGCCTTCCCGTATGCGTCGTGGATGACGACATCTTCAGGCGGCACCCGACGCTCATCATCGCGACAGCAGACAAGTTCGCGAGCATGCCGTGGAAGGATGAATGCCGCTCGCTTTTCAACGCCGACCTTCCCTCGGTCAGTCCGCCCGAGTTGATCATCCAGGACGAGCTTCACCTCATCTCCGGCCCCCTTGGGACCCTGGCCGGACTCTACGAAACGGCAATCGATCTTCTCTGCTCAGCGCAGGGTCGGAGGCCGAAGGTAATCGCTTCCACCGCAACCATCCGGCGTGCCGACGCACAAACGACCGGGCTCTTCGACCGCGATGTCAGGCAGTTCCCGCCTCCTGGACTCGACGCCGCGAACTCTTTCTTTGCGAGAGAAGCTTCAGCCGACGAGAAAGGAACGCGCCTTTACGTCGGCGTGACCGCTCCCGGCACGAGCCAGACGACTCTCCTCGTTCGGACGTACGCCGCCGTGTTGCAGGCAACGCACGAGCTCGATGGTGACGACATGGTGAAGGATCCATACTGGACGCTGATCGGCTACTTCAACAGTCTTCGGGTACTCGGCGGCGCCAGAATGCAAGTTCAGGACGACGTCGGCGACCGACTGGACCTTCTCAGCGGACTGCACGCTAAGCCAAAGCGTGAGATCCCCGTCGACCGGCGGATCGAGCTGACCAGTCGCGAACCGTCCGGTGACATTCCCGACCACCTTCGGCGCATGGACGTAAGCCTGCCGAACGTGGACACGCTCGACGTAATCCTTGCGACCAACATGATCTCCGTCGGCGTGGACATCAACCGCTTAGGGCTGATGGTCGTGATGGGTCAACCGCAGTCGACATCCGAGTACATCCAAGCGACCAGCCGGGTCGGCCGCCGGTACCCAGGTTTGGTAATCACGATGTTGAACGCGGGGAAGTCGAGGGATCGTTCTCATTATGAGTCTTTCCGTGACTATCACTCGGCCCTTTACCGGCAGGTCGAGTCGAGCAGCGTCACCCCGTACTCAGCACGCGCGCGTTCACGCGGTCTCCACGCGGTCCTGATCGCACTTGCACGCCTCACGATTCCCGAGCTACGTGCCAACGACGGGGCTAGGAGTATCGCGTCTGTGCTCGACCGTCTTCAGCCTGCCAAAGAGGCAATCCTCGAACGCGTCCGGCGCATCGATCCCGACGAAGCGGAAGCGACTGCGTCGGAGTTGGATCAGATCGTTGCCGACTGGGTGGCGAAAGCAGACGAAGAGCCGGACCTCGTCTACGCCAACCAACACCATCCCGACAAGGCGCTCCTCGGTGACGCGGGTCTTGACGGCGAAGACTTCCAAAGCGTGTTTCCAACTCTCTGGAGTCTTCGAGACGTCGACTTGTCCTCGAACCTGTATCAGGTGGTGTGATCGTGGCCCAAAAACCGAAGGGTGAAATCCGAAGGTCGCAACTCATCACTACCTACGGCATCGGGTCGATCGTCGCTGTAGAGGACGAGTCCTTCATGGTGGCGGGCACCGACAGGTGGGATCCTTCGCCTCCGAACCTCCACGAACCGAGACTCGAAAGACGTCTACACGTCAACGGCTTTAGGGTGCCGCCCGCGACGGAAGACCGTGGCGACATTCCCGTCGTCCGCTTCCCGATGTGGGCCCATTGCCCCTCTTGCAAGCGACTCGACAAGCACACGAAGCTAACGAGCATCTTCAAGAACCTGTGTAACGCCTGCAGCGTGCCCCTGATACCGAGCCGGTTCGTCATCTGCTGCCCCCATGGTCACATCGACGACTTCCCGTACTTCAACTGGGTCCACGCCGGATCACCCCGCACCGAGGGCGAGCACAAGATGACCATCGACACAGGGGGCAACACGGCCGCCCTCAGCGACATAGTCGTCCGTTGCTCGTGCAAGAAACAAGCCACGTTGGACGGCGCCTTCTTTCGGACGGCGATGAACGGGGTCACGAAGTGCACCGGTCGGCGGCCGTGGTTGAGTGAAAACGAAGCCGATTGTGACGAGTCGCCGCGGGTGCTGCAGCGGGGTGCCTCGAACGTCTGGTTCTCCCGTACGCACTCTGCAATTTCCATCCCGCCGTGGTCCGAAGGTGCCTTCCTCGTGCTCAACAAGCATTGGGAGATGCTCCGTCATCTCCGCGACGAGACGGGTCTCCGCGACATCATTGAAGGCCTGAAACTTGCTGCAGGGACGATATATAGCGTTCAGGATTTGATGAACGCAATCGCCCAACGAAGGGCCGACGAAACGGCGCCCGACGACGAGGTGACCGTCGCGCTGAAACGGGACGAGTACCTCGCGCTCTTGAATGGAAGACCCGAGGAATCGAAGAATCAGCAGTTCGTTTGTGTGCCTGCCGAGGAAATCCCGCACGAGGTGGCGGAGCTCATCGATCGCGTGATGTTGGTGAAGAAGCTTCGCGAAGTTAGGGTCCTAGAATCATTCTCGCGAATTGCCCCACCGAGCTCAGGCCCCAACGCGCCACGACCGCCACTAGCCGATTCGAGCCCAGGATGGCTGCCTGCAATTGAGGTGAACGGCGAGGGCGTCTTTATTACCCTCGACGGCGAGTACCTTTCCGAGTGGGAAACCAGTCCGATCGTACGGGGCCGGGTTGAGCAAATTAACGAGAACTATCGGCAGCGGTTCATTGCGATTGGAGCGATCCCGGACCGTGTGATCTCTCCCCGGTTGGTTCTCATTCATACATTGGCGCACGCCCTGATCGATCAATGGGCCTTGGACTCGGGATATCCGGCATCGTCACTGCGCGAACGCCTTTACGTGTCTGAAGAGATGGCCGGGCTTCTTCTGTACACAGCAACTTCGGATAGCGCCGGCAGTCTCGGTGGAGTAGTGGCCGAAGCACACCCGGTCAGACTCCGTGCCTCGTTCCGTGAACTCGCGGCTCGTTCTGCGTGGTGCTCGGCTGATCCGCTTTGCATCGAGTCCGGCCCGAACGGCGTCGATGGCCTCAACCTTGCCGCGTGCCACTCGTGCTGCCTGCTACCCGAAGTCAGCTGCGAGGAAATGAATCTTCTGCTCGATCGCGCTCTGTTAGTTGGAACGCCCACTGATCCCCATATCGGCTTCTTGAGTCGGCTCGACACCGAGGGGTGATTGGTCCTGGCGCGCATGGTCCCCGATAAGCCGGCGCCAACCTCCAGCGCCGCAGAGTCCTTCATCTTTGATCGCATCCGCGACGACCTGCCCGGCGAGTGGGCGGCATTGCACTCCGTCGGCTTGACGATCCATGGCTCGAAGCCCTGGGCTGAGATCGATTTCGTTCTCATCGGGCCGCCCGGTGTGTACTGCTTGGAAGTTAAGGGCGGCCTAGTTACTCGTGAGGAGGGTGTCTGGTACACGACCCCGCAACACGGAGCGAACCAGGGCAAGCGCAGCAAGCTCAAGGAGTCTCCGTTCGCACAGGTCGCATCTGCAGCGGCGGAGCTTTTCCATTTCCTCGAGAATGCGATACCGAAGGCACGTGAGACGATTACCGGTTACGCCGTCGTCGCCCCTGATCTATCGTGGACGGCGCGAGGCCCCGATATCGATCTGGCACTCGTTTACGATGAGAGCGACACTCTGAGATCCTTCGAAGACTTCATGGATCGAGTCACAAAGCGCTGGACCACGAAGGTCGGCTCGAATTGGAACCGAAAGCTCAAGGTGTTGGGCCGAGCCGACAAGCAACTGATCCTCGAATCGATCAGAGGCGATTTTCAGCTAGTGCCGGCCCTCAGGGCGACTGCTGACGTTGCCGAACGAGACCTGATCCGTCTCACAGAAGAGCAGTGCACACTCTTCGGCCGACTCGCATCGAATCCCCGGGTCGTCGCGACCGGTGGTGCTGGTACGGGGAAGACGGTCATCGCTGTTGAAGAAGCACGCCGCCTTGCGTCTTCCGGACAACGCGTGCTCTACACGTGCTTCAATCGCAATCTCGCGTCTCACGTGGCGGCGTTGCTCGCGTCAGATGCACTCATTACCGTGCGTACTCTCCACGGGTTAATGATGGAGGTCGTCGATCGAGCGGGACGCCGGTACGAGTTGCCGGATGTGAGCGAGGACGACCTCATGTCGCTTTTCCTGCCGGAACTCGCTCTCGAGATTCTTCTGGACGACGCGGGGGCCTTCTCTTTCGATGCAGTCGTCATCGATGAGGGGCAGGACCTTCTCCGCGAGGGTTATCTAGACGTAATCGAGGCCCTGATCGGCGGCGACCTCCGGGAGGGCCAATGGCGACTGTTCATCGATCCCAACCAGAATATCTTCGGCGGGGTAGCTCCCGCGGCCTTGAAAAGACTCCGTGACGCACAACCCGTCGAGTGGCCGCTCACGGTCAACTGTAGAAACACCGCTCCCATCGCAGCCCAGGTGGCCATCTTGTCCGGCGTCCCCCTCTCGGAAACCCTTGCGCCGGAGGGGCCCGATGTCGCCATCCAGTGGTTTGATTCTCTCGACGAGGAACGCATAGCCGTCGAGGCCACGGTTAGAAAGCTCGAGCGAGAGGGATTCACCTCCGAACGGATTGCAATCTTGTCCCGGCGTCGTCTTGAGAGTTCGGCAGTTGCAAGGTCCAGCATCGCCGTCACCGATGTGTCGCGCGGCGGTAGTGCCGTGCAGGTCGACGGGATCCGCTTCTCGACGGTCTCGTCGTTTAAGGGCCTCGAGGCGGACATCGTTCTGCTCGTTGACGTTGATGATCTCTCGACCAACGAGGGCCTCGCATCAGTCTACGTCGGCACCTCCCGAGCGAAGGTAGGTCTGTATGTCTTTTTGGCCAGCTCCGAGCGTGATCGTTTCCGAGAGCTCGCTAAGGAATTCGGCCGGCGCCTCGCGGAGACGACTGCATGAATTGTTTCGACGGGCAGCCGAACTCTCGCGGCTCGGTGCCCGCCTTTCGCGACTCCCAGTTCCTCCGGCGCGGCCGCGGCGGTATCGATTGCGCGCGGGGAATTTCCTTGGCGGGAGCAATCGGACTCCTACGAGGTTGCAGCGGTGAACGAAACGACGGCGGTGAACTGCTACGAATAGATTCTCCGTGGTCCCCCGCGCGATTGTGTTACAACCCATGAGTGACGCCTGAAGCGCGGTATAGACGCGCCATCCTTCGCTGGTTCCGGGATCATCCCCGCACGTTCCCATGGCGAACCCGACGCGACCTCTACGGATTGCTGGTCGGAGAAGTGCTTCTCCAGCGAACCCGGGGTGAAAACGTAGTCGACGTCTACGTCGAGTTCTTGCAGCGGTGGCCAAATCCCCAGCAGCTTGCCGGCGCGCGCACAACGAGTGTCGCTTCAGTGATCCGACCACTCGGGCTCACGAAGCGCGCGCCGATCCTAAAGCAGCTCGGCATCGCCCTCGTCGGGCGCGGTCACGTTAGGCCTGAGCCCGATGAGCTGCTCTCACTTCCGGGGATCGGCCCGTACGCCGCTCACGCCGTACCGGTCTTCGGTTTCGGGCGGAATCTCCCCGTCGTGGACTGGGTCATCGCTCGGGTCTTGCGCCGCTACTTCGGGCTCGCCGCCGCGGGACGACCGAACACCGACCGTGACCTGTGGGCATTGGCGGAGAGGCTTGTGCGACCGGGGCGTGCCCATGAGTTGTGGCTCGGAACCCTCGACTTCGCCGCTGCGGTTTGCCGTCCTCGACCTCTCTGTGGCGAGTGTCCCCTCAACAAGACCTGCGCCTACTTTTCCCGTTCTTCCCGAACTGGACTTGTCACCCCCACCCCCTAGAATGACAAGCGTGTAATTCGGGGAGGTAGTTCTTGAAGCAGCTGCGCATGCTCGATCTGTTCGCTGGTGCCGGGGGCATGACGCTCGGCTTCAGCCGGCTCGGATTTGAGTCCGTGCTTGCGGTCGAAATCGACCCTGCAGCGGCGGCCAGCCATGCGGCCAACTTCGGAAAACACGTCCACGCCGCCCCGATCCAAGAGGTTCTCAAGTTCCCAAAGGTTGAACTCATCATCGGGGGTCCGCCGTGTCAGGGATTCAGCCCTCTAGGACGTGACCGAGATGATCGATCTCGCGCCCGACTCAACAGTCTCTGGCGCGAGTACCTGCGAGCGGTCAAGCAGGTGCGACCCCCGGTCTTCGTGGTGGAGAACGTGCCCGAGTTCCTCAAGTCGGCGCAGTTCCAGACGTTTCTCCGAGTCTGTCGTCGCGACGAGCTGCTGTCCGACTACGAGATCGAAGCTCGCGTCTTGAACGCAGCGGACTACGGTGTGCCGCAACGAAGGCGGCGCGGGATCATCATCGCGTCCCGGGTTGGTCGCCCGCGTTGGCCCGAGAAAACTCACGGCTCGGGTAACGGCGACTCTTTCACGGAGGAGCTGTCCTTGAAGCCGTACGCAACGGTTCGCGAAGCCATCGGTGATCTTCCCTTGGAACCGGACGGCGAGTTCGGCAAGAGCCTCCACTTCGGCCGCAACCCAACAGCGAAATCGCTAGATCGTTACCGTGCCGTACCCGAGGGTGGAAATCGTTTCGATCTCGCACGGAATCGACCGGACCTGCTCCCCGATTGTTGGCGCAGAAAGAAGACGGGCACGACCGACGTTTTTGGGCGGCTGTGGTGGGATCGACCTGCGTTCACGATACGAACCGAATTCTTCAAGCCGGAGAAAGGACGATTCCTGCATCCCGAGGCAGATCGGCCGATCACCCACCGCGAAGCCGCACGCCTGCAGACGTTCCCCGACGATTTCAAGTTCGTGGGCAGTAAGACGGAGGTGGCACGGCAGATCGGCAACGCCGTTCCTCCGCTCCTTGCCGAGGCGCTTGCCGAGGCGGTTCGTGCGCTGCTATTAAAGCGGCCGTGGTCGCGCCAGATTT
>Ga0299906_10004376_pt1 | contig 11588 bp, 13 predicted proteins | sample RVTome_14_FD_200259 | JGI IMG/M metagenome (GOLD analysis project Ga0299906, IMG submission 200259) | Soil microbial communities from uranium-contaminated site in the Upper Colorado River Basin, Wyoming, United States - RVT145D125 (version 2) ... | reverse complement strand
TGTTCTGCAAGCATTTCCACTTTGACCTGCTCATACTTGTCACATGCATAACAAACAGCAACATCATCATTTTCATATCTGGGTAGTTTTCCATTCTCATCAAAGTATTGTTGTAATGCTGCATCAGTGAATCCATACTTTATGTTCAAATCCGAAACAAAGCTTATCATCTCAACTCGTGGCATTGATGCATACTTGATAAATTCTGCTTGGGCCTCCACGTACGAGCCGCCGTTTGCCAACACTGTTTGTTTTGCCTGAGTTGCAATTTTGATTTTTTGGTTCATGTACTCAAATTGATCCCAGTATATCGCATGATGAGTTGAATTAAATCCTGAAACGAATCTAGCAAATGCATTTTTTGGCGTATAATCTTCGTAATCTTTATTCATCCTGTTAAGATCCTTTTCCAATAATTCTTTGGCAATTCGGCGTTGTTCATCAATGAATTTCTCACGTTCGGTTTTCTGTTTTTCTACATTCTGCATTTCCGCTAGTCTTTTTTTAGCAATCTCAATGTTTTGAAGAATTTGAATCGCAGTTGGGTTTTTCTTTATCTCTTCTCCTGCAACGACAGTAAAATCGGAATTTATTTTAGTTACTTGCACCTCTTGTGCCAAGGCTTGTGATGGTGAGAATAGAACTAGTGCAAACGATACAATAATGCCAAGCAGGGTAAAACTAAAAACATGTGTTCTAAAGTCCCGTATCTTTCCCTGGTTCATCCCACGTAGCGTATATGGCTCTCCAAATAAAGCATTAGGTAACATTATTACCTAATGATAAGTGCTACGCACGGTGTAAATACTATCGACTAGAGGAATCTTTTTCGTCGTCTTTTTCTTCATCATCGTCTAATTTCTTGTCAATTTTTTCTTGCAGTTCCTTGTATCGGTCATATTTTTTGGTCCATTTGGAAAGAACTATCCACTGCCTTATTCCGATTCCAAGCCAGACTGCAGATATTATTAGCGGAATAACCCGAAATATTGTGAATTTTGGTTTTGATCCATCATGCTCTGTTTTTTCTTGCGACTCAAAAGGAGGATCATATATTGCAGTAAAAATCAAGAACGTAATTGGCGGAATAATCATAACAGTAAGAATCATTATTATGAACATTTTTTTTGTCCTGTTTAGCTGAAAGATGATCTCATCCATTGTTTTGAAGATATTACTGCCGTTTTTTTCGGAATCCGTCATGACTGAGTACCCTCCTGACTTTTGCTTAAAAACACAGTAGTAACTTTGTTACTCATCTTCTTTTCCTCCCCTTGGGAATAATTCCTCATATGGTCCAAGAACTTCGTCAAGAATTCCTTTTCCTTTGTCTGATATTTTGTATTTTATGATGTTCTTGTTTCCCCAAGGCTCTTCTGTCCTAACTATCATTTCTTTTTTAACCATATCATCCAAGATTCCTTTGTGTTTTACATTATTTAGGCCGCAGTAACTCATCAATTTGCTCTGGTTGAGCTCACCATGCTCGTAAAGTTTCAATAGGATATCCTTTCTGATGTAAATTCTGTCTCTATATTCATGGACCAGTTGAGCTCACCATTCATAATTAATGGCTAGTTATAACTTAAATCAAGATTCTTTTGGGATACAATATAGAATTTTTTCCCCTAAATTAGAACAAACTCACTACTTTTAAGAATCCCATTTCTAAGGACTAATCTCTTATTTTGAATTAAATTTTGATCGTAGCTTCACAATTACAATTGCTGGGGCTACAAAGTACATTCCCAAGTTAAGCAAGATTATTCCCACTCCATAACCAAGCATTTCTTGCTCAGAGTCAATATCTACATAGTTGAGTATTGACAGAGTCGAAAGCATTGGAGTGATTGCAGTCTTTACTACTTCTTTGAATGCCGGGTTGTTTCGTTCCCAGTCTGCAACAGTTGGGCTAAATGAGTAGTAGATCGAGTTAAAGCTAGTCATGAAGTTTGCTCCAGAAGTCGTGCTGAACAGTACGTTGTCTCGAACTTCTCTAAGTAGTTGCACCTGTGATGCCATCTCAGAGCCATACGCCGCTGTTGCAATTAAGCATCCACCACCTTCAGCATCCTGTGTATCTTGCGGTTGTTCCATTGCTGCCTCTGCAAAAAGTGGTTGGCCATTGTATGTGACTCTGTCCAAGCCATCCAAACCGAGTTGTGTTACTTCAGCTGGGATTGGAACATACAGTAATTCAGGATTATATTTCTGACCTTCAGTTATCATCCATTTTATAAGATTGACTGTTTCTTGTGCATGTGCCTTACTTGGTGTAGCAGCCTCCAAGTTTTGGTGTAAGAGTATGTATGTGAAACTTACAATTGGATATGAATTTGGTCCGGGCGAGTTGTTAATGCTGACTTCTTGCCAATGTTCGTGGGCTGCAGGCAATCCTGCTGCAGCACCGGCGGCAGCAGCAGACAAAGTATCAAATGTAGGCTCTACAAATGCAGTCCCATCGGCGTTTTGAACGAATGCAACTGCCATGTTATTTTGGAATGCATATGCCAACTCCACATATCCTATCGAGTATGGGGATGTTCTTACTGTGGTGGCAACGCCTTCATTTCCAGCTGCCCCAACTCCTGCCGGCCAAGGAACACTTTTGCCAAAGCCAACTTGATCATCCCAATCTTGACTCACCATAGTGAGGTATTCAGTAAAGGCGTATGTGGTACCAGAACCGTCTGAGCGGTGTGCCACAAGAATACTTTCATCTGGTAGAGGTAGGTCTGGGTTGGTTTGCTGAATTTGTGCATCATTCCATTTTGTTATTTTACCCTGAAAAATATCTGCAACCTGTTGGCCTGTAAGTTTTAGTCCACTTTGTGGAATTTCTGGTATATTGTATGTTACAGTGATTCCTCCTATTGCTTCTGGAATAGTTAACGAGTCTGGTGCAAGTTCCATTTCACCGTCAGTTAGTGGCGCATCGGAGGCTGCAAAATTGACTGTTAATTCAACATGTTGTTTTACTCCGCCACCGCTACCAATAGATTGGTAATTCATGTTTATGTTTGGGTGGGCCTCGTTGTATTTTACACGCCACAAATCGAGTAGTGGAAACGGAAATGTCGCACCTGCTCCAGTAATCGTAAACTGGTTTTGTGCGATTGCAACTTGAGAAAAAACAGATGCAATTAAAACTGTCATTAGTGTTGCTGCCAAGATTTTCATATTCTGACCTGTTTATCGAAGTTATTTCTGTAATTCCACCATAGATTATGGACTTTAGGTAAAACCACATATACTATATAGAAATTAATTTCTTTCTAGTATTTTCATTTATCATAGTAAAGCACTAAATTTTTTACAATCAATATGAAATGATCGAATAATTTTCGTAGATCACATCCTGGAAAAATCCCCTGTTAAAAAAATCTGGCGTTAACTCAAGAACTACAGATATTTGATTTTTGCCATACTAACTATGGATTTGGCAAATGGATCATCTGGTCCTCCAAAATTTTAGAATTTAGCGGCGGTTTTTAAGATATCGTGTGTCTTTAATTATATTACCATGCCTTGCAGTCAAATTGTAGATGATAAGGCCATCTGAGATTCAAAAAATCGCCAATAATTATTCCGATTTTAGAATTGGCGTTCTTGGAAGTCATTCCGCTCTTGAAATCATGGATGGTGCAAAAGATGAGGGAATTCAGACAGTCGTAATCTGTCAGAAGGGACGTGATGTTCCATATCGAAGATTCAAAAGAATTGCAGACGAGATAATCATGGTAAACAATTTCAAAGACATGGCATCTGCCAAGATGCAAAAACTATTCAGGGACACAAACACGATAATTGTCCCCCATCGTGCACTCACAGCATATTTGGGATACGATACCATAGAAAACAAGTTCAAAGTACCAATTTTTGGCAACAGGGCATTATTTCAAGCAGAAGAGCGCAGTTTTGCAAAGAACCAGTACTATCTTCTAGAAAAATCAAAAATCCGACACCCAAAACTTTTCAAAAATCCCCGCAAAATAGACAGGCCTGTAATTGTCAAAGTGCAAGAAAAAGCAAGAAGGTTGGAGCGTGCATTTTTTACGGCTTCATCATATGATGATTTTCTCAAAAAATCCCAAGACCGAATCAAAAAAGGAATCATCAGAAAAGAAGATCTCACCGCAGCAAGTATTGAAGAATTGGTAATTGGCACCTACATGAACTTTAATTATTTTCACACACCCATTTCAGATCAAGTTGACTTTATCGGAATTGAAAGGCGACTCCAGACAAACCTGCACGACTATAACGCAATCCCCGCAAGACAGCAGCTCGACATAGATATCGACATACAAAACATCGAAGTAGGCCACACGCCTGCAAGCATCCGCGAATCACTACTTGAAAAAGTAATAGCTATGGGTGACAAGTTTGTTGCTGGCGTCAAAAAAGTCTATCCGCCTGGAATTATCGGGCCTTTCTCACTTCAAAGCGTGATAACAAAAGACTTGGATCTAGTAGTGTATGATGTGTCGCTGCGAGTCCCAGGAAACCCAATTGTCGCTACCACCTCACCATACACAAAATACCAATACGGCCAGACATTTGGGGTTGGTAGGAGAATAGCAATGGAGCTCAAGTCAGCACAAGAACAAGGCCGCCTTGCCGAAGTACTAAGCTAGGCTTCGACCCTTTCTTTTAGCAGTGACTTTCTTACCAAAATAGGAATGTTGTAAAATGAGCCTAGTGCCACTGCGTCAGACGCCCTATAGTTTCGCAAGACAAGGTCCTTTTTGCCAGTAAAGTACAGATTTGCACGCAGTACGCTTCCACTCTCATACACTTTTACTTTGACTAGATATAGTTCGTTTTCTTCGCACAGCTGCTCAATTAGATTGTAAATGGTTGGAAGGGTGTCGCGTTTTCCCTCAACAAAGCTTTTGATGTGCCGTGCGACCTCGCCAGAAAAAGCCCTCATGTGAAACTCTTTTTTGTCATCTGACTGTAGGACGATTATTCCTTCTAGTGCATATGGATCGATAAAACCAACATATGCAATTTTTGAAGTAGCATAGTCTGGCTCCTCCTTTTGGTTTATGTTCACTATATTTTCTATGGATTTGATTTCTTATAAATACGAGCGGGAAATCGCAAGCCCTTCAAGGCTGGAATGAAAGCGAGTACACCACAGCTCAGCTTGGATCGGATCAGAACTGTTTTTAGACAAAAAACCATACAACAATTATTGCAAAAGACCTTCAAGTTTCGTCTGTATCCAAATCATACCCAAATAAAACAACTACATCATACACTTGGCACCTGCAGGTGGGTCTATAATACTATGGTGGAAAAAATCCACTCCGAGGGATTCCAGAGCCGAAACGATCTCAACTATTTTCTGACAGAACTAAAAGAATCCGAATCGTGGTTGTATTCACATCACTCCAAGATGCTGCAGACGATATCAGCACAGGTCGACGGCGCACAAAAAGCACTAGTCCAGCTAAGAAAAAACGGCCACAAGACAGGTTCACTCAAATTTGCCAGATTCTTAGAATACCGTACCTTCACATACAACCAGTCAGGATTTGAAATCAAAGACGATTTTTTACATTTGTCAAAAATAGGCAAAATCAAGATCGTTGAACACCGAACCATTCCAGAAAATCACATCATCAAACAGATCACAGTATCAAAATCAAAGTCAGGCAGATGGCATGCCTGTATCACAGTAGACATTGATGCAGTAATTCCAAAAATATCACTTCGAAAATCAGTTGGAATAGATGTAGGCATCAAAAATTTCGTATACGATTCTGATGGATTTGTGACTCCAAATCCTCTGAACTATTCCAAAATGCTAAAACCATTGCGCAGAATCCAGAGAAAGATATCAAGAAGGCAAAAAGGTTCACAAAACAGAAAGAAGGCAACCAGATTCTACCAGATAATTCATGAAAGAATCAAAAACAAAAGAAAGGATTTTCTGCACAAAATCTCAACACAATATGCAAAAAAATATGACGTGGTATTTCTGGAAAGGCTACAAAAACTGAATATGGTAAAAAACCACAAACTGGCTAGAAATATCTTGGATTCTGGATGGGGAACCTTCACAAATATGCTGTACTATAAAACAATGGTAGTCGAGGTTCCGGCAAGAAACACTACCATAAATTGTTCTAGATGCAGCAACATGGTGCCAAAAACCCTTGCAGTTCGAACGCATAAGTGCGATGTGTGCGGCTTGGTGCTGGACAGGGACCATAACGCAAGCATCAATATTTTGAAAAATGGATTAGTAGATATTTTCAATATCAAATTACCGCAGGAATTGCGGGAAGTTACGCCTGTGGAGATCATATCGAGATCAAGGAAGCAGGAAGCCACGAGCTTTAGCGAGTGGTAGTTCACAAAGAAATCACTGTTCTGATGAAAAACATGGATGACTTATCAGTCCTACGCGGCTCTTAAATCTACAAAACACGAAATTAACTTGATGCAAATTAACATACCATTACCATGTCCAGCATGTGGCGGGAAAATGTACTCAATAGGCTACGATGCACCTTTGAAAATATTAAAAGAGCGAACTTGGCACGTATGCAAAGAATGCAAGTTCACAAGAAGCGTCGATGATTTCAAAAAATCACTCTGCTGTGTATAGTAGAAGATTTTTCTATCTTTTTTCATTTTATTGATATGCGATTTGTGTCGTTCTTGGATTTATTCCACATAATGATGATGAATCAGTTGATCGTAAAACCTGACGGACTTGATATTGACGAATTCTAGCATCCCATATTTTGAAAGTTCTCTACCATACCCACTGTTTTTGATTCCGCCAAACGGTATTCTTGGATCAGAGATAACGACGTTGTTTACCGTAACAATTCCCGATTCGACTCGTTTTGAGAGCATCTCTGCTTTGTTCAGGTCTTCAGTCCAAATGCTTGCACCAAGACCGTATTCGCTGTCGTTTGCGAGCCGAATTGCCTCGTTTTCATCCTCAAAAACCGTGATTGGTGCTACTGGCCCAAATGTTTCTTCCTTGGAAATCCGCATATCGGCAGTGATGCCGGTCAGAATTGTAGGCTTGTAATAATATCCCTTGTCGCCCATTCTTTCTCCTCCAAGTAGAACTTGGGCCCCTTTCTTTTTTGCATCATCTACTATTGCTGAAATGTTTTCTAGCGCCTCCTTGTTGACAAGTGGCCCAATGTCGTTTTCTATTACCATCGGATCACCCATCTGCAAACGCGATGCGTTGTGAACAAATTTTTCTATGAATTCGTTGGCTACTTTCTTTGAGATGAGGAATCTTTTTGATGCAATGCAGCTTTGGCCACAATTTATGAATCTGCCTTTTACTGCGCCGTTTGCCGCTTTTTCCACGTTTGCGTCCTCAAGAACGATAAACGGATCACTTCCCCCAAGCTCCAATACACATTTTTTCAAAAGTGAGGCAGCTTTTTGGCCCACCAATGCCCCGACCTTTGTACTCCCAGTAAACGTCACCGCATTAACATTGGATTCGATTAGATGCGTAGCTACGCCAGAACTTCCAACCAATATTTGAAACACGCCGTCTGGAAAGCCTGCTTCTCTGCAAGCTTTTTCCATTTCCAGACCACATTGAATTGTAACACTTGAGGGTTTCATGACAATCGTGTTTCCTGCAATCAGACTTGGTGCAGTAAATCGCAACGCCTGCCAGTAAGGAAAGTTCCACGGCATAATTGAGCCGATGACGCCAAGCGGTTCAAACGTGATAAAGCTTTTTCGCGCATCAGTATTGAGTATCTCATCTGAAAGGAAATTTGGCCCATGATCCGCATAGAACTCTAGTGCCCACGCGCATTTTTCAACCTCCGAAATTGATTCCTTTATGACCTTACCCATTTCTCTTGTGGCAGCTTCGGCAAGTTTGATCTTGTTTTTTCGTAAATAGTCTGTAAGATTGTAAAGACAGCTTTTTCGTTTTTCTAGAGTATTTTTCCAGCTGCCAAATGCAGCCTTTGCTTTTGCCACACTATTTTGGACCTGCTCCTTTGTGATCGAATCATAAGTAGAGATTGGTTCTTCCGTTGCAGGATTTATGGTCGTAATGCTAGTTTTGTGGCTCAAGTTTGTACGTCTTTTTTGTATTTTCTAAAAACCTGTTAAGTTCTGTCAATGACTTCCAGTACGAGTCAACAAATGAATGAGTGTACTGTTCGGACATGCCCAAAACACTCTTTTGAAATTGGAGATGTGATTTTTGCAAATTGCTTGTCATCTCAACTTGTGTCAGTAGTACATTAGTAAACTGATCAGACACATACTTGATTGATTTTAACATGTTTTGATCAAACCCAATCTTATCAAAAAACTGCTTTTCCGCAATATAGCATGTACCAAAGACATCATCAATAGAATGAAGGAATGCTGCATAAAGATCAAAATAATGCTGTGTCGAAAATGGAATTTGTGATTCTAGTTTTTTGATTATTTTCGAGGTATTGTCCTTCATGACATCACACACCGAAATAGGGATTTCTGCTGTGGCAATTGTGCGTTTTTTTGTTTTTGTACCGCTTTTCATATGATCTTGTATGTATCACAATTTAAAAGAGGTTGCGCTCTCATATTTGAAAACAACGAGTGTGTGGCCATGTGGATAACGATTTAATGATGGTACTTTTCAACTAAACTCTAAATGGCAGAATCCCGTGATGGCAGGCTACTTATTGCAATAGGATTTGTCAGTGTCGCAATTTTGCTTTTAATTTATGCACGTCTTGGAAACTCTGAGATCACGCCTGCTGCAATATCTTCAATTGAGAGACTCGGTGTTGCATTTTATTTTATGCTCATCTTGGCACTTGGGGCAATCGCATATGGGTTTTTCCAATACCACCACCAAAAGGTTCAGGCAGGCAAAGATGACGTATTTTCCATCATAGCACAGGTAACTTGGAACAAAAAATCAAGGAGAATTTTTGTGGCAACAAGTATTGGGTATGGTATTTTCTTTGCCCTAACATCTGGCATTCTAGTATATCAGCCCGATGTTATTTTCTCAAAGCATTATGGAGTGGTTGTGCCGTCTGCACAAATTGCCCCGTGCTGTGGCGATGTAGGATACGTGCCAAAACTCATCTTTTACATGACAGAGCATGTAGGTCTTCAAATAATCCCAATTAACCTAATTTTGCAGATTACTGTCTCTTATCTAGTAGGATTAAACGCTGCGATTGCCGTAAACGCCTTTTCAATTCTCAAAAAAGGAACTGGTATAGGAAGCATAGCTGCAACGACAGGATTATTCATTGCATGCCCCACATGTGCAGGTACATTTCTTTCACTTTTTGTTTCCGCATCTGGCGCTGTTGCGTTTACTTTGGCAATAACTCAGATTCAGACAATACTGATTGCAGTTTCAATTCCCCTGCTTGCGTTTACGCCAGTAATCATGGCAAAAAAGATCAAAAGCAGCGGCTGGAGCTGTAAAGTAGAATCCTAACTTGAAAATTTTTTGACTTCTGGAATAAGCCAGTTCCCAATGTCATATCCGTCCCGCCGTAGGTATTTTAGTGTCAGCTTGTAGACAAGCTCGTCGTGGTCCACTTTGGATAAAATTTCTGTCCATAGAACCTTGCCCTGTGTTTCAATTGTTTTTTTGAACTCTGGGTTTAATGCCTCTGCAATCTGCACACATTGATCAAAGGTTTTACCATTTTTGTATGCTCGGGTTCTTCTGTCACAACTTTCCATGGTTTACTAATCCAATTGCAGGATAAAAATTCTAGTATCAGACAAAACCCTTTAACTTTTCAAGCACAATCTTGAATATCTCGTTATTATCAAGCAGAATACAGGGTAGGTTGTTTTCGGTGCATGCTTGACCCGATTCTGTATCACGCGTAATTAGTATCATCTCATTTTCTTTTGCGTAGTTTATCACAGAATAGTCAGTATGTAGTTTTTTGCCTTCAGTTAGCAGTTTTTTAACCGAATATGCCTCATAGCCCAGAGTGCGGAGTTTTTCATCCCATCCATCATCCATCTCATCAACAAGTATTTTCATGTGATGAACTAGAACGCCTGTCTTGTGTATTTATTTTTTAAACTTAACCCGTAAGAGAGCCTATGATGAGAGGCAGTATAACAGCAAGTGCTACTGCCGTACCAAGTATGAGAACCATATTATTTGAATCCATGCAAGTTGATGGATCCCATGTTTTGTAATGTAGCGTGTGTTTGGAACAAACAGATGATTTTTAAAGATGCATTGTCAGTTTTTTGACTCGATTTATTATTGCCATTTTTTTATTAACGCTCGTCTCAGGCTCCATCGTAAAGTAGATGGTCTTTCTTTTTGGATAAACTACGAATTGAATTACCTTTTCTCGTTCTACTTGGACATATCGCACCTTGCCAAGGCTCTTGTCGAATTCCTTTCTCATTTTGCGCCTTTGTGCGATTTGCTTGCAAAAATGCTCTTCTTCTTTTTGTGTTTTAAGCGAAGTCTTGCCCTTTTTCATGATTGATTCCAGTATGTTCCCTTTTAAGTCAATAATTGCGGCAAATCTCATGCCAGTGTCGATATCGACGATGTCTTCAACTATTTCTATTAGTGAGGCGTTTTTGTAAGCATTCAATTTGTTGCAACTAAAAAATAGCTAAATATAATTTATTTAATCGATCTTTTGCTGGGATCGGGCTTGCAAAATTTGCCAGCATATTTCTCAAATATATTATAATGGAACACGCACAACAAAAGTCATGAAGATTGGTCCAATTCTTACAGAACTAGAAAGACAGTCACATCTGGAAAAATCACGAAAAGTGGACGTAAAGCCAGAAGACCGCATGCTTGCAATTACGAAAGATACTGGTGGGTTTTTCCATGCCTTGTTAGTTGCCATCAAAGCAAAAAAGGCACTTGAGCTTGGAACCTCTACTGGTTATTCTACTTTGTATATCGCAGACGCGCTTCTTTCTTGTCATAAAAATCCAGTTATTATGACAGTAGAAAAAAACCCTTCCAAGATCATAAGGGCAAAACGCAACTTTGAGCGTGCTGGTGTTTCAGACTATATCAAAATAATTCCAAGTCATATACTTGATGTACTAAAAAACATGCCCAAAAAACCAACATTTGATTTTGCCCTAATTGACGCTGACAAGGAAAACGCCAAGAAATACTTTGACCTTGTGCTTCCACTCCTAAGGGTTGGCGGGATCATAGCAACTGACAATATGCTATATCCAGAAAAATACCGCGAAATCATGCGTAATTATTCAAAGTACATTGTAAAAAAGAAAAATGTTTGGACAGTCACCTTACCGATTGGTAATGGTCAGGAAATCTCAATTAAAACCAAATAACTAAAGTTTTTTTTTGTAATTTTTTGATTTAGTAATTATGTAGTCTTCCCGAATCACCCCTTCCAGAAATAATTGGTTTTTCAGCAAAAGACATGGTCTCTTTTGTGGCCAAGGTTGCCATGCCATTTCTTTTTGCTACATGTCATTAGTATTTCAGCAAGTCAAATTGAAACTAAATTTTACAGATTAGTTTTACGCATTAAGCAAATTGATTCACATCAATTCCCAAAGAAAGTGTTGGTGACAGAGCAGAAGGGTTA
>Ga0299906_10004374_pt1 | contig 11589 bp, 5 predicted proteins | sample RVTome_14_FD_200259 | JGI IMG/M metagenome (GOLD analysis project Ga0299906, IMG submission 200259) | Soil microbial communities from uranium-contaminated site in the Upper Colorado River Basin, Wyoming, United States - RVT145D125 (version 2) ... | reverse complement strand
CCGCGATCGACGACCACAAGGGCCGTGCCGCCGACCAGAGCCTCAAGATGACCGAGCTCGAGTCGCTCAAGAAGCAGGCCGACTCGGCGGCCGGGCTCTACAGCGTGCTGCTGCAGAAGCTCAACGAGACCAACATCGCGGCCTCGATCCAGAACAACAACGTGCGCCTGCTCGACCGCGCGGTGGTCCCGAGCCGCCCGGTGTGGCCGCGCAAGCGCCAGGTCGCCCTGGTGGGCTTCCTGGGCGGGCTGCTGCTGGGCGCGGGTTTCGTGCTGCTGCGCGACGCGCTCGACAACACGCTCAAGGACGCCGACGACGTCGAGCGGCACTTGCACCTCGAGCTGCTCGCGGCGATCACCCGCTACGGCAAGGACGACGCGACGCTGGCGACCGAGGCCTACCAGAACCTGCGCACCGCTCTGCTCTTCTCGCGGCGCGGCGAGGATGGCCAGGTGGTGCTCGTGACCGGCACGGCGCCGGGCGAGGGCAAGACCACGACGCTGCTGAACGTGGCGAAGCTGCTCGCGGTCTCGGGCGAGAGTGTGGTCGTGGTTGATTGCGACCTGCGGCGCGCCAACCTGCACTTGCGTTTGAGCGTGCCGCGTGAACCCGGCTTCACCGACTTCTTCGTGAAGAGCCAGGACATGGGAGCGCTGGTGCGGACCACCCGCGTCCAGAATCTCTCCGTGATCCCGGCGGGACCGCTGCCTCCCAACCCGCCGGCGCTGCTGGCGCGGCCCGAGCTCGGCACGGCACTCGCGGCGCTCAAGCGGCAGTATCGCTGGGTGCTGGTCGACTCGCCGCCGGTCGCGGCCGTGACCGACGCGTTGCTGCTGGCGCAGCGGGCCGACTCGACGATCCTGGTGGTGCAGCAGAACAAGGTGGACCGCGCGATGGTGAAGCGCGCGCTCGCCGCGCTGCGCAAGGTGACGCCGCACGTGATCGGGGCCGTGTTGAACGCGGTCGACGTGAAGTCCAAGGGCTACTACGGGTACGGCTACTACGGCTCCCGCCGGGACTCGAAGGTCAGGCCCGCGAGCCGCAGCCCGCAGGGGAGGCGTGTGCAGCCGCACGCTGCGATTCACGAACCGGAGGTGACCGATGCGTCGCTGGTGTGATCGGGCGCGCCGGAGCTTGGGCGCGGTTGCCGTGACGCTGCTCGCCGCGCCGGCCGCAACGCTGGCGCAAGCCCCGGCGGCGACTGAGGACAAGGGTGCCCTCGCGCTCGCGCGGCTGAGCCTCGTCGAGCGCAAGGTCGAGCTCGAGAAGAAGGGTGCCAGGTGGCAGGCCGCGGTCGAAGGCGGCCCGCTCCAGATCGGCGAGGCGCTCCGCACGGGCCCCGACGCGGTGGCGCGTCTCGAGCTGCCCTGGATGGCGCTCACGCTCTCGCCGGGTTCGAGCCTGCGTTTCCCGGACGCGTTCCTGCTACAGGCGACGCTCGACAGCGGGCGGGCGCTCGTGGAAGCGCCAGGCCTCGATGCGCTGAAGATCGTCACGGGCGAGGCGGAGGTTCGCGGACGGGGACGCGCCGTCGTGCGCCGTCAGGGGCGCTCGACGCTCGTGACCTGTCTCGCGGGACGCTTCTTCGTCGAAGCGCAGGGCTCGGTGGTCACGCTCACGCCCGGGCGCGGTACCGTGGTCGCGGCCGGGCGCGCGCCGGGTGCGCCGCAGGACGTTCCGGAGGCGCCGACGGCGGGGTTGTGGCCCGCGCAGGACCCGGTGTTCGTGGCCCCCGCGGAGGCGCTGGAGCTGCGTTGGAAGGGCAGCGCGCCGAGCTACCAGCTCGAGCTGCTGCCGGTGGGCTCCGACGTGGTGCTGCTGCAGCGCGACGTCACGGGTTCGCCCGTGAGGATCGAGGTGCCCTGGGAGGGCGCTTTCCGCTGGCGCGTTTCCGCCCGCGACGCGCGCGGCCTCGAAGGCGTCCCGTCCGCCGACGGCCTGATCGCCGTAGACGCTCGCTAGCGGCGTTCCGCGTGAGGTTCGTTGTCGGTGGCGTGGCGGAACGCCGCTTTCTGAGCCGGCCTTTGGGTCCGTTTCCGTCCGAGACGGACACCGAGACGGAGCCGACGACGAAAACTGCGCCGACAGATCGGTCCAAAGAGCGTCGTTTCGCTCGATAACGGAAACGAAAGTTGCGCGAAACGACGCTAGCGAAACGACGCTAGCGTGGCGAATAGCCGCGCGCCGCTTCGATCTCCCAGCGGAAGTTCTCGGGCTGCTGTCCGGCCTTGCCTTCGAAGGGCCCGGTGTCGGCGGGGTTGAGGCCGGGCTTCTTGCGATCGGGGGCGACGCGGCTCAGGAGATCCGCGACCCCGGCGTCCACGGACACCCCGGGCGGAACCAGGACCAGCGCGCGCGGGTCCTCGACGAAGTCGTCGTCCTTGAACCGGCTGATCTTCACGTAGAGCTCGGTGACCCGCCAGGCCGTGCCGTTGTAGACGGTGAGCTTCAGCGTGTCGCCGGCCCAGGTGGCCACGCCCCGGAGCCGCTTGAGGTCGGTCGCGGGGAGATCGCCCTCGCGGTTCGACAACGCCGCCGCCGCTGCCGCCGGGGTCGGCGTGGGGGTGGGACGGGTGACGGGCGGTGGTGTCCGGGTCGCGACCGCCACCGGAGTCTCGCGAGGCCGTGCCGGAATCACCACCGCCGGTGAGTTGTCGGTGGTGGTGCCGCCGAGCGGCAGCGCCGTCGGAGCGGGCGCAGGCGGCTCGGCGCGCGGCCAGAACAGCCACGCCAGGAGCCCCAGCACGGCCACTCCGGCGGCGATGCCGCCGTACACGAGCGCCGGGCTGCCGGGCTTGACCTCCTCGACGCGGAGAGGCCGGGCAGGCTGGGCCTCGACCGGCGCGGCCACGGGACCGCGCTTGGCCGCCTCCTCGGCGGCCTTCCTCGCGAGGAAGGGTGCGAGGCGTCGCTCCACCTCGGGCACGTCCTCGGCACGGGTCCAATCCGCGAAGCCCTTGCGCCAGACGAGCGCCGTGCGCGGTTCGGGCTGGCCCAAGACCGACTCGACGAGCTGGTTGAAGAGAACGGGGCCACGCCTCTGGTTGCCCTGCGCGTAGAACCAGCGCTCGCGCGCCATTTATCTCTTCGAGACGGCGCGCGACTGCTCGACGAACTGGCCGTCCTCGGCCGTGGCGCGCACGACCACTTCACCCGGGCCGGCGTGGCGCACGAACTCGCTGAAGCTGCCGTCCGGCAGGACTTTCACGGGCGTGCCGTTCACGGTCACCGTCGCGCCGCGCGGGGCGCGCCCGCCGACATGGACGATCCCGGGCGACACCTCGTCGACCGCCTGCACCACGAGCGTGACCGCAGCTGCCTCGGGAGTCGGCGTCGGCATGGGCTGGGCCGGCACCTCGGGCTCGACGACCTGGAAGTGGGAGACGCGCGAGTAGGCTCCCTCGACCCCGTCCTTGTTGACGGCCGCCACGCGCCAGAAATAGCGCCCCAGGTTGAGGCCCTTGATGTCGTGGACGGTCCCCCGGATGCCGGACTCCTCGAGCGCCGCGGACATCAGCAGGTTGGCCTGGGTCACGTTGTAGTCGAGCGCCACGTGGTAGGTGACCCCGTTCTTGACCTGGGTCCAGCTGAGCTTCGCCGAAGGGTCGGGCGGGGCCGCCACCGTCAGGCGCGACTTGGGCGCTGGGGCGACGAGCGTCGGGGGCGGCGGCAGCTCGACCGTGGCTCCGGCGCGGCCGGCGGCGTCGACCTGCACGGCCTGGTTCTGCGACAGCGTGATCTTCTGGCCTTGCGTCGTCTCGATCTCGGCCTGGCCCTGGAAGATCTTGACGCCCGTCTGGCCGCCCTCGCCGACGTCGATGTTGCCGGTCGCGTTCTCGAGGGCGGTCGTACGCAAAGTCGGCGTGACGATCTCGGTCGCCTCGCCGGCCACCGCGAAGTTGACGCGCCCCGACTGGACGCGCCAGGCGGCGGTCGAGGCCTCGGCCGATCCGCCGATGTAGACGACACTGTCCGAGCGCACCTTGACGACGCTGCCCGAGTTGAAGGAGATCTCGGCGCCCGCGCGCGTCTCGGTCTGGACGACGTCGCCGACGTGCAGCTGTTCGGCGAGGCCGACCTCGCCCCAGGCTTCCTGCGCGTTCGGCTTGACCTTGACCTTGCCCTCGACGCCCGTCAGCCGCGCGATCTGCTGGCCTGGCTTGGGCACGGGCTTGCGCACGAAGAAGTACCAGTAGAGGACGATCGACGCGACGGCTATGCCCCACCCGATGATGCTCAGCGGGTCCTTGTAGAAGGGCTTGCGCGGCGCCCTGCTGAACTCGGTCGCCGAGAGGACGTCGGTATCGGAAGCTTCGGTGTCGTCGGCGTTTTCGTCGCTAGCCATAGTCCCTAGAGCCCGAAACACTTACGGCCCCGAAGAGTGTAAGCCCCGAGGCCCCCCACTGCAAGTGCGCCTGAGCCGCCCATTGGACCCTGCGGTTCAGGGCCCGTGCGCCCCCGGGGAAGCCGCATTCGTCGTAGTATGGCCGCTTGAAAAGCCTGTTCAAGATCCTGTTCCTGCTGGCCAGCTTGGGCGTGTTCGCCGGTTTAGCGGTATCCACGTTCCGGACCGGCCCGCCGCCGTCGCTCGCGCTTGTGACGGAGGCGAAGGCGATCGGACCGCGCACGGCAGTCGTGGCCCGCGCCAGGACCTCGGGTCGCGGACTCGCCGGTCTGCGCCTCGAGGTCGTGCAGAAGGGACGGGTGCGGGTCGTGGCGATCCGGGAGCACCGCCCGCTTCCGCCCTGGAGCTTCGCGGGCGAGCGCGTGCTCGAGGACGAGCTGCGCGCGGACGTCGGCCACCAGGCGCTCCCGGAGCTGGAAGAGGGTGAAGCGACGCTTCGCGTGGTCGCCGAGCGGCCGGGGACCTGGCTCCTGGCTCCCGCGCCCGTGACGAGCGAGCTCAGCCTGCCCGTCCGCCGCACGCCGCCGTCGCTGTCGCTAGTCTCGAGCCAGCACTACGTCGCGCAGGGCGGCTCAGGCCTCGTGGTGTACCGCGTCGGCGCCACGGCCGCCCGGGATTTCGTGAGCGCCGGCGCCTGGCGCTTTCCGGGAACGCCGCTGCCGGGCGGAGCAAGCGGCGAGCGCATGGCACTCTTCGGCGTTCCGTGGGACGTCGGGGACGCGAGCGGGCTGCGGGTCGTGACCGAAGACGACGCGGGTAACGCGGTGTCCGTCGCGTTCGTCGACAGATTCGAGCGAAGGCCGCCCGCCCGCGACCGCATCACCCTCGACGACGCCTTCCTCACGAAGGTCGTCAGCGAGATCCGCGAGCGGACCCCGAGCCTGGGGGCGCGCGGCAGCCTGCTCGACGACTACCTCGCGATCAACCGCGAGTTGCGCGCGGCGAACGCCAGCGAGCTGGTGGCGCTCGCGCAGGAGTCGGCGCCGGGTCTGCTGTTCGACGAGGCGTTCCTGGCGCTCCGCAACGGCCAGGTAATGTCGGCGTTCGCCGATCGTCGCAGCTACGTCTACAGGGGGCAGGAAGTCGACCAGCAGACGCACCTCGGCTTCGACCTCGCCGCCGTGGCCCGCACTCCGGTCCTGGCCCCGAACCGCGGCGTGGTGCGGCTCGCCCGCTACTTCGGAATCTACGGCAACGCGGTCGTCATCGACCACGGCATGGGTCTGATGACGCTCTTGGCGCACCTGTCCTCGATCGACGTGAAGCAGGGCCAGAGCGTCGAGCGCGGCGAGCCTGTCGGCCGCACCGGGGCCACGGGCCTCGCCGGGGGCGACCACTTGCACTTCACGACACTCGTTCGCGGACTGCCCGTGACCCCGATCGAGTGGTGGGACGGCCACTGGATCCGCGACCGCATCACGTCGAAGCTGAAGAGCTAGGCGCTTCGGGGCGCGGGCGACAGGCTGCGCGCGAAGGCGAATTCACTTCGCCGCAGCGCGCGGGGGGGCTGGGGGGTGCGGCGCAGCACCCCCCAGATCAGAGATCGCTGTCTCGAGGTCCGCGAGAGCCTGCACGATCTGCTTCTGGCGGATCGGACTCTGCGTCACGGCGCGCTGTCTCTCGAGCTCGGCTTTCGCGAGGCGCAGCGAGTTCAGCTTGCGTTCGCGTTCCGGATCGGCCGACGCCACACCCTTCCGCTGCTTCTGCTGCTCACGCTCGGCCACCCACTGCTGGAAGCGGTCCTCGGCGTCGATCAATCCCTCACCGGCGTCGCCCATCAACCCTCCTGCCCAAACGACAAGGAGAGCATGATATCGCAGTGGCGGAATGAAAACGCGGCCCGGGCGGTATCTTCCCGGTGAGGGAGGTCGGTGATGTCGCGTGTCCACCCGGCAACGGGTGTCGTCCTGCTCGCGGTCGCGGCGGCCGTCGGGGCGGCGGGCCTCGCGCCGCACGCTTCGCAGGGGCAGATCGCGAGCGAGGAGCCGCCCGACTTCCGCCTGAGCGAGGGCGGCGATCCACAGGACGCCCCGGCGCTCGTGGCGCGGCCGCCCGCCACGCGCCTGTCGCAGGCCGAGGCGGGCCGCGTGCTCGATCGTCTGCCGCCGCTCGCGGCCGAGCCCCGCGCCCTTCCCTTCGCCCTGCGCGAGCCGTCGCTGCCGCCGCCGCGCACGGGCCGCACCGAGCGCGCGCCGTTCCCGCCGCCGCCGGACGACGCGGCCCGGCCTGACGTCGGCGCGTCCGCCCCGCTCGCGGTGCTGCGACGAATGCCCGAGGGCGAGGTACCGCTCGCGCCGCAGCTCTCCGTCACGTTCTCACAGCCGATGGTCGCGCTCGATTCGCACGCGGCGCTCGGCCTCGCCGACGTGCCGCTGCGGCTCGAACCACAGCCGCCGGGCGAGTGGCGCTGGGTCGGCACGCGCACGCTCGTCTTCGAGCCCGAGGGACGCTTCCGGATGGCCACGAGCTTTCGCGCGACGATCCCGGCCGGCACCCGCAGCGCGCTCGGCGGAACGCTCGCCACGGCCGAGTCCTGGAGCTTCGAGACACCTCCGCCGAGGCTCGTGGCCCGCCACCCCGAGGGCGGCCCCGCGCGGCGCGACACGCTGCTCTTCGCCGCCTTCGACCAGCGTGTCGACCAGGCGGCCGTGCTCGCGACGCTGAAGCTGCGGGCGGGCAGCGGGGCGCCCCTTGCGCTACGTCTCGCCACGGTCGCCGAGGTGCGGGCGGACGCGACAGTGTCGCGGATGGCGCAGGCGGCCGAGCCCGGGCGCTCCATCGCGTTCCGCGCCGAGGCCGCCTTGCCCCCCGACGCCGCCGTGGAGGTGAGCGTCGGCCCCGGCACCCCCTCGGCCGAAGGCCCGCGGCGCGGTGCAGCGGCCGAGGGTTGGGGCTTCAGGACCTACGGGCCGTTCCGCGTGCGCCGCAGCGAGTGTGGGTGGAACGGGCGCTGCACCCCCTTCGACCCGTGGCGGATCGAGCTCACGAACCCAATCGACGCAAAAACGCTCGGCAAGGGCGTCGTGCACGTCGAGCCGGAGTTGCCGGGGCGGAAGCTCGAGAGCTGGGGCGACACGCTCGCGATCCGCGGACTGGCCAGGGGACACACCCGCTATCGCGTGACGCTTTCGGCAGAGCTCCGCGACGTCTTCGGCCAGGCGCTCGAGACCGGCCCGGCGCTCGCCTTCGACGTGGGTGCTTTGCCGGCGACACTCCACGCGCCCGGTGGCGACTTCGTCGTGCTCGACCCCGCGGGCGGCCCCGTGTTCCCGGTCTACTCGACAGGCCACGCCGCGCTGCGGGTCGAGGCCTACGCCGTGTCACCCGACGATTGGCCCGCTTGGCACGCCTATCGACAGAAGGGCTGGCGCAACGAGGCGGCGACGCCGCCCGGACGGCGCGTGATCGACACCACCCTGCGCGTAGCGAACGAGCCGGACGCGCTCGTCGAGAGCCGCGTCGACCTCCGCGCCGCGCTGCCGGACGGCCTGGGCCAGCTCGTGGTCGTGGTGCGCCCCAGCGTTGCATCCAAGGAGCGTCGACACGAGGCCGTGCGCGCGTGGGTCCAGGCGACGCGCATCGGGCTCGACGCGTTCGCGGACGGCGAGACGCTCGTCGCGTGGGCGAACGACCTCGCCACGGGTCGCGCGACGGGCGACGTCGAGCTGTCGCTCGGAGCGGCGCGTGTACGCACGCGGGAGGACGGCCTGGCCCGGCTCTCGCTGGGCGAGGCGCCGGCTCCGCTGCTGGTGGCGCGTCGCGGCCAGGACGTCGCGATCCTGCCGCAGCAGACCTCGTGGTGGAGCGAGGGCGCCGGGTGGCGGCGCACGGCGCGCGGCGAGACGCTGCGCTTCTGCGTTTTCGACGACCGCAGGCTCTACCAGCCCGGCGAGGAGGTGCGCGTCAAGGGTTGGCTCCGCCGCATCGGCGCGGGGCCACGAGGCGACCTGGAGCCGCTGCCAGCTTCGCTGCGGGGTGTGGCCTGGACGCTCGTCGACTCGCAGGGCAACGAGTCGGCCAAGGGCCGGGTCGAGCTCGGTCCTTTCGGCGGCTTCGACCTGGCGATGAAGCTAGAGCCGACGTTCAACCTGGGGAGCGCGTCGCTCCATCTCGAGACCGAGGGCACGGATCTCCCCGGGCGCGGTCACGTCCACGGCTTCCAGGTCCAGGAGTTCCGGCGGCCCGAGTTCGAGGTGAAGGCGGCGGCGAGCGAGGGGCCCTACGTCGCGGGCGGCGCCGCGACCGTCACGGTCCGAGCGGCGTACTACGCGGGCGGTGCTTTGCCCGGCGCCGAGGTGACGTGGCGGGTCGCCGCGCAGGCGGCTTTCTACCGGCCGCCGAACCGCGACGACTTCGTGTTCGGGACGTTCGTGCCCTGGTGGCTCCCGGTCCCCACCGGGCGCGGGCCCGAGCGCAGCGAGACGTTCGGGGCGCGCACGGACGGTGCCGGCGTCCACCGCCTGCGCGTCGACTTCGAGCGGAAGGACCCGCCGCGACCGCGCCTCGTCACGGTGGAAGCCAGCGTGATGGACGTGAACCGCCAGGCCTGGACGGCCGCGGCGCCGCTCGTCGTTCACTCCGGCCTGCGCTACGTGGGCCTGCGCCCGGAGCGACCGTTCGTCCAGAGAGGCGAAGACATCGCACTCGACGTGATCGCGACCGATCTCGAGGGCGGCGCGGTCGCAGGCAGCCAGCTGCGCCTGCGCGCGGAGCGGCTCGAGTGGGAGCAGGTCGACGGCGAGTGGAAGGAAACTCCCCAGGACCAGGAGGAGCGGACACTCGCCTCGGGCCCCGAGCCCGTAAGCACTCGCTTCCGCGTGAAGGAGGGCGGGATCTGGCGGATCCTCGCGCGCGTCGCCGACGCGCAAGGGCGCGAGAACGAGACCGAGCTGCGGGTCTGGGTGGCGGGCGGCCGCGTGCCGCCGCGGCGCGGCCTCGAGCAGGAGTCGGTGACACTCGTGCCTGACCGCAAGCAGTACCGCGCCGGCGACAAGGCCAGCGTGCTGGTGCTGGCGCCCTTCGCTCCCGCCGAGGGTGTCCTCACGCTGCGGCGCTCCGGTCTCGTGCGCGAAGAGCGCTTCACGATCGCTTCGGGCTCGCACACGCTCGAGATCCCGATCGAGGACGCGTTCACCCCCAACGTCCATATCCAGGTCGACCTCGTGGGCCAGGCGCCGCGCGACGTTGCGACCGCCGGCGCCACCAGGCCGGCGGTGCCGCGACCCGCGTTCGCGAGCGGTTCGCTGGATCTGCCCGTGCCGCCTTTGGCGCGAATGCTCGCGCTCGCGGTGACGCCACGCGAGGCGGCGCTCGCGCCGGGCGGCGAGACCGTGCTCGACCTCTGGCTGCGCGACGCCTCCGGCCAGCCGGTCGCGGGCGGCGAGGCGACGGTCGTGGTCGTGGACGAGGCGGTGCTCGCGCTCACGGGCTACCGGATCCCCGACCCGCTCGACGTCTTCTACGCGCGGCGGGCAGCCGGCGTCTCGAGCCACCGGCTCAGGTCGCACGTTCAGCTCGCGGCCCCGGACCTGCTCGCGACCCCGACCGACGCGCTGCAGGAGGGCAGGATGGCCCGCGGCGCCATGAGCCTCGAGGCCGCGCTGCCGGCCGCGGCTCCGCCGATGCAGCTGGCCCGCAAGGGAATGGCCGACGCGGCGAAGGCCGCGGCGCCGATCCGCGCCCGCACCGATTTCGCGGCGCTCGCGCTCTTCGCCGCGAGCGTGGAGGTGGGCTCGGATGGCCGCGCGCGCGTGCCGGTGAAGCTGCCCGACAGCCTCACGCGCTACCGCGTGATGGCGGTGGCCGCCTCGGGCGCGCGGTTCTTCGGCTCGGGCGAAGCAACGCTCGTCGCGCGCCTGCCGCTGATGCTGCGGCCTTCGCCACCGCGCTTCCTGAACTTCGGCGACCGCTTCGAGCTGCCGGTCGTGGTGCAGAACCAGACGGGGCGCGAGATGACCGTCGACCTGGCCATCCGCGCCAGGAACGCCGCGCTCACCGACGGCGACGGCCGGCGCATCGTGGTGGCCGCGAACGACCGCGCCGAGGTGCGCTTCCCGATGGCCGCCGCCCGCGCCGGGACGGCGCTGATCCAGGTGGGCGCCTCGGCGGGGGCGGATGCGGACGCGGCGGAGCTCGAGCTGCCGGTGTGGACGCCCGCCACCACGGAGGCCTTCGCGAGCTACGGCCAGGTCGACGACGGCGTCGTCGTGCAGCCGGTTCGCGCCCCCGAGGGGGCCCGTCCGGAGCTCGGCGGACTCGAGCTCACGACCTCGTCGACGGCACTCCAGGCGCTCACCGATGCCGTGCTGTACCTGGTGGCCTACCCCTTCGAGTGCGCGGAGCAGCTGTCGTCGCGCGTGCTGGCGGTGGCGGCGTTACGCGACGTGCTCACGGCCTTCGAGGCGGAGGGCCTGCCGAAGCCGCCGGAGCTCCAGGCCGCAGTGACGCGCGACCTCGAGCGCCTGCGCGCTCTCCAGAACGACGACGGCGGCTTCGCTTTCTGGCGCCGCGGCGAGCGCTCGTGGCCGTACGTCTCGATCCACGTGGCTCACGCGCTCGTGCGCGCGAAAGCCAAGGGCTTCGCGGTGCCCGACGATACGCTCGAGCGCTCGCGGCGTTACCTGCGCGAGATCGACCGGCACATCCCGAAGGAGTACGGCGTGGACGTGCGCCGTACGCTGCAGGCCTACGCGCTCTCCGTGCGAGGCCTCGCGGGCGATGCGGACCCGGCGCGGGCGCGGGCGCTCGTGCGCGAGGCGACGCCCGCCGGTCTCTCCTTCGAGGCGCTCGGCTTCGTGCTGCCCCTGCTCTCGAAGGACGCGGCGTCGCAAGCCGAAGTCGCCGCGATTCGCCGACGGATCACGAACGGCGTCACCGAGACCGCGGCCGCGGCGCACTTCGCGGTCTCCTACGGCGACGGCGCGCACCTGCTGCTTCACTCGGACCGGCGCGCCGACGCGATCCTGCTCGAAGCGCTGATCGCCGACCAGCCTGGAAGCGACCTGATCCCCAGGCTGGTGGAGGGCCTGCTCGCACACCGCACGGCGGGGCGCTGGACCAGCACGCAGGAGAACGTCTTCGTGCTGCTGGCGCTCGACCGCTACTTCCAGGCCTACGAGAAGACGACGCCGGACTTCGTCGCCCGCGCCTGGCTCGGCGAGCGCTACGCGGGCTCGCACGCCTTC
>Ga0299906_10004373_pt1 | contig 11592 bp, 14 predicted proteins | sample RVTome_14_FD_200259 | JGI IMG/M metagenome (GOLD analysis project Ga0299906, IMG submission 200259) | Soil microbial communities from uranium-contaminated site in the Upper Colorado River Basin, Wyoming, United States - RVT145D125 (version 2) ... | reverse complement strand
CCGACGCATCAACACGTCGGCCATCTCGCAAATAAGAAGGCCGGCACCACGAGCGCCGGCAATCGAAGAGGAGTCGATCAATCATCGGAGGATCTCCCACACGATGCCGCCGAGCGCGATCGCGACGCCGGCGAGTGCAGTGACGACGAGCACAATGGCAGAGGACTCGATGTCGTCGTCCGATCGCCCCTGCCCTCCGCGGATGAGTCGATCGCCATCACGCATCACTCACCTCCATCTTTGTTTTCCGACCGCGCCGCTCCAACCACCGGAGGACGGCGTCACGACGATAGCGCAGTGATCCGTTACGCCCTCGGCCGAGTCGGCTGTGCGGGATGGGATCGATCGGATCTATGCGGAGCGTCCGGAGAGTCGTCGGCCCACAGCGCAAGAGCGCCGCGACCTCATGCTCAGTCAGGATTTCTTCCATCGCAGATCACCATCCAAGATCGGCCGTGGAGTCTCACCAGCGACGACGCGAAGTCAAACGAAATCCCGTGGAATCGCATGATGCGCGTCATGTGGTATGGTCGGCTGGCACCCTATGCCATCCATGGGAGTGCGTCGATAGCCTCCCGCTTCCGTGCGCGGGTCACGTGCACGTAGCGATCGGTGACATCGCGGACCGCGTAATGCCCGAGGCATGCAGAGACGACGCGGTCGGGCGAATAGTCCTGGAGCCAGGTCGCGAAGGTGTGCCGCAAATCGTGGAAACGGATCGATTCGGGGAGGCCTGCCCGGCGGAGCGCGCGGCGAAAAGGCAAGAGCGATCCGTTCCATGCGACCGGCGCGGGCCGGTCGCCGGCAATCGCGAGTTCGAAAGCCAGACGCCTGTGTATCGGGATCTCATGCGGGCGCTTCGCCTTCTGATATTTCTCGGCCGGAATCGCGATGATCCCTTCCCGGAGGTCGACCTCTCCCCATTCGAGATCGACGACGTTTCCCTTTCGCATGCCAGCGTAGAGTCCGAACATGATCGCAAGCCGAAGGTCGCGCGGCAAACTGCCGTCCGCAACGCCATCCAGCGCCGCGCGTAGAAGTGCTCGCGCCTGGTCGTAGGTGAGCGCGTAGCCCATCCTGGCAATTCCACGAGGGATTTTCATCCGTGCTGTCGGATCGACTGTGGCGAGGCCGCGATCGATGGCCCACGCGAAGAATGACCGTAGGTACTGGAGGTACTTCTTTCGCGTCCTGGCCGACGACCGGCGTTCGGTCTCAAGCTTCTTCAAAAAATACTCGACATCGCGACGCTCGATTCGAGAAACGCCCATGTGTCCAAAAGATAGCATGATGACACGGGCGTCCATCTCGTAGCCTCTCCTGGTCGAGGGCTGGAGCGTCCGGAGGTCAAGCCATTCGCGATACGCGGACGTGAATTGCGGGGCGCCGGATCTCGCCGAATCCGGATGAGGCGACTCCGGGCGGAGCGCTTCGAGCCATCGCACTGCTTCGAGTTCCGCCGCCCTCTTGAGTATTTGACCGGTGGAAAATTTCCGCTGCATCCCCGTCATGAGGTCCCGATATCGGGCCTGCCAGTAGGGACTGGATCGCTGACGCCAGGTGGAATGGAGGACGTATCGGCCGGCGACGATGTACCGCGCACTCATGGCTGTCTCCGATGGATGATGGATGATGGATGGGATGTAGGCACCATGATGTAGGCACCCAGGAGCGATCCTCCGTGGCCAGTTTGCCGGAACGCCGGCAGCACGATCGTAAGTATAACCGAATTAACGTCTTGTGAAACTAGCAGAAGAAGGGAAAATATCCCCTGAATTCCGCTGGACATCCGCCGTCGTATGTGCGACTATGTATTCGCGCTCGGGGGTGCCGCGCGCGAAGGAAGGACCGGCCGCGACGCGGCCAAGGAAGGAGACGACGATGAAGAAGTACCAGGTGCACTGGGCGCGGTCGAACCGGGCGGACGAGATCGTGGCCCTCCGGAGCCACGCCATCAAACACCTGGACCACGCGTCGGCCGAGGCCGAAGCGGCGAGCATCAGTCCGCCACGGGCGGACCTCGTGACGATTGTGTGTGAGGTGATCTCCCACCCCAGCTCGCCGGCCGCGTCCCCGCGCGCGGCGCGCTGATCGGCTGACTTCCCAGGGCGCCGCACATCGCGGCGCCCCCAACCCCAAGCGCCGGCCGAGAGCCGGCAAAGGAGACGAGACGATGAAGAAGTACCAGGTCAGCATATCGGATGGGATCTACCGCGACGCTGGCGGCTCGGCGGTCGTTTGGGCGCCGACGGACGAGTCGGCGGAGCGTCAGGCCCGCGAGTGGGCCGCCGCCGGCGACTGGTCGGATGCCTCGCCTGGGGCGGTCGCGACGGTCTACATCGACCGGATCGTCGCGGGGCACACGGTGCCCGTCGACGTCATCGCGGTCCAGTGCATCTGACTTTCCGTGGCGCCGCACGTCGCGGCGCCCATCACCCCAAGCGCCGGCCGAGAGCCGGCAAAGGAGACGAGATGAAAGATGTCTACTTTGGCGCGGAGTCGCGCGGGATCTGCGTATGCGGAGTCGAGCTCGTCGGGACGGATTACGACGACGAGTATTTCCTGTGTCATGGGTCGATCGAGGCCCTGCGCTGCTCAGCGCAAGACGAGGTCGTCCCGGGGTCGACGATCTGCGGGGGTTCCCCCGCAGACGCCGCACGACGAGAGGCGGACGGGGTGGCGTGGATGGCCGCGCGCCCCACGTGCCCCGAATGCGGGGCGGCGCGGGAGCGGCGCGCGGCGCCCAACCCCTACATGCCCGACCGTGCTGGGACGGGGTGGCTCTGGGTCTGCCCGGTCGCGACGGATTCCCGGCGCGCCGGTGACGAGTCCGGCACCCTGTGGCGGCGACGGCCCCATCGGGTGGTTCGGCTCCGGGGCTGCGCGTCCCCGCGCGCGGCGCGCTGATCGGCTGATACTCGAGCCCGCACACGATCCCGTTCCGCAGATAGAGGACGGCACGATTGATAGGAGACAGGTAACGGCGGTCTCGATCATCGAGATCGTCGATTACCATTAATAGACGAAGGAAGGTGGACAATGCCGAGAGAGAAGGAGAGCTCTCTCTGGGAGCCGGACTACGCCGTAGTGCCCGGGGACACGCTTCAGGAGACGATCGACGAACTCGGGATGACGCAGCGTGAGCTCGCCTCGCGCACCGGGCTCACGGGCAAAACGATCAACCGAATCATCAAAGGAAAGGATCCGATCACGGCGGACACGGCCTGCAAGCTCGAGATCGCGACCGGTGTCCCAGCGTCCTTGTGGAACAATCTCGAGCGCCATTTCCGTGAGCAGAAGGCAAGACTCGAGCAGAGAAACCGTCTTGCGAACTCCTACGAGTGGGTGAAACAAACATTCCCGATCGCGGAGCTGCGTCGGCGAGGTCTGATCTCGGCGAGCAGCGCGCAAGTGGACGTCGTCGAGTCCGTTCTGAAGTTCTTCGGGACCGCGAGCCCGGAAGCGTGGGAGAAGGCGAACGCGAACGCCCTTGCGCTCTTTCGCCGTTCGAAGAGATTGGTCGCGAGGCATGGCGTCGCGACGACGTGGCTCCGACTCGCGGAGATCGAAGCTCATAAGGTCGCTTGCGAGCAGTTCTCGGCAGAGCGATTCCGCGAGGCTCTCGATCGGATTCGTCCGCTAGTCAGGGTTCAGAAGCCCGGATTCGATGAACAGATGCAGAGCGAATGCGCTAGCGCCGGCGTGGCCCTCGTCTTCGTGCCGGAGTTCAAAGGTGGCGGCATCAATGGCGCTACGCGTTGGCTGTCTCCCGACCGGGCCATGATCGCGTTGTCGATTCGCGGGCGTTTCGCCGACATCTTCTGGTTCACGTTCTTCCACGAGGCGGCACACGTGCTCAAGCACAACAAGAAGTGCCTTTTCGTCGAAGCGGGCGGCGCGTCTTCGGATGTGGCCGAACTGGAGCAAGAAGCGAACCAGTTTGCGTCGGACTTTCTGGTGCCACGCTCAGAGCAGTCGCAGCTTCTCAAGCTCAAGACGAGTCAGGCGATCACGGCCTTCGCTCGCAAGCATGGCGTCCACCCGGGAATCGCGGGTCGCGACGCGACGCGGAGCGCGCGGCGCTCCGGGCGTACGCGGAGCTGATCGACTGACTTCCCAGGGCGCCGCACGTCGCGGCGCCCCAACCCACTCGAAGCGCCGGCCTCGCCGGCAGGGAGACGACGATGACAGACCACCTACTGACGGCCGCGGACCTGCGCCGCGGCGTCGAGCTCGCCCGAGCAGGCGGGCTCCCGGACCATCCCCATGACCAGTCCGTGGTCGGCGACTCCGAGTGCGGGTCGGCCTGCTGCGCGGTCGGCCTCGCGCAGATCGAGTGCGGCATCGCGCCGCACTGGCCGGAGGAGGCCGAGACAGACGGGCAGCGGGAGACGCTCCGGCTGCTGCGGCTGTTGATGTCTCAGCGCCCGGACATCCTCCGGCTGGTCGACGGCGTCCGGCCGGACGGGTCGCTCGACCTCGTCGGCGCGTCGCTCGCTGGCGCGCACATCGCTCGCGCGCGCCTCGACGACGCGCGCCTTGACCGCGCGTCGCTCGTCGGGGCGCACCTCGGCGACGCGCGCCTTGACGGCGCGTCGCTCGTCGGCGCGTCGCTCTACGGCGCGGTGCTCGTCGGCGCGTCGCTCGTCGGCGCGCGCCTTGACCGCGCGTCGCTCGTCGGCGCGTCGCTCGTCGGCGCGTCGCTCGTCGGGGCGCACCTCGGCGGCGCCGACCTGCGCGGCGCGACTCTCGACGGTCACGATGTGGCGGACCTGCGCGCGCGCGGCGCGCTGGTCGACTGACATTCTCGTCTCCGGGGCTCGGCCACTGTGGCCGGGCCCCACTTTTCCGAGAGGCCCCCATGGGACGACCACGCAAGCACGACGAGCCGATCGTCGCACTCTATCTCCGACTGCCCGCATCGGTGCACGAGCGACTCGTTGCGATCGCGGGCCACGAGTCGCTGAACGATCGGCTCATTCGCGCGACTCGCGCACTCATCGCCATTGATGATCGACGCCAGAGACGACAGGCTGCCGACGATCGCGCACGCGACGTGGCGCCGTAATCATCATCACAGTCGACTCAAGGCCCACGCGATCGCCGCTAGGGCTAGGGCGATTCCCGCGAGGTCCGGAGCTCGGCCTCGATCGCGGCGATGCGCGTCTCCATGCGCTCCGTCCGCGCATCGATCTCGGCGATCGTCGTGCGATCGCAGGCGAAGGTATGGCGCCAACTGCCATCCGGTCCGCGTTCCGGCTCCATCGCCTCCGCCAAATCCTGCAAGATCCGATCGCGCTGCGCATCGGATAGTCCTCCGGTCGCGTGCGAGCGCTTCGTCTTGAGCGCCGCGATCGTTTCTCGCGCGAGGTACCAGACCGCGACGACGAGGATCGCGATCGTCTGTATCAGCGTGTCCATGCATCGAGACTACTCGTTAGGCCAGAGCTTCGCATGTCGTTCATTCGAACTACGCCATCCTGACTACCATGCTCAAAAAGCGAAGTAGCGATAGTTCTGCCCGCTCTCGTTCAAGTTCACCGCATCGCTCACGTCCCGCTGCACCTCGAATCCATTGCGCACGATGTACGGACGGAATTGGCTGTTCGGTCCGATGCTGTATCCCGCTGGACGAGCGAGCGCTTGCTGAGCATTCGGGACGTGCGCATACACCGTGCCGTTTAGCGCCAGGATGCCGGTGTCGTTGTTCGACGCGTAGAGCGTCGCCGTGTTCGCCGATGTGATCTCACCCGAGAAACGGAGGAATCGTCGAGTCGCTGCGCTCGCATGGATCCCGTCATGCCACACATGGACCGGATCCCCGACCGCTGCGCCGGTGATCGTGAGTGTCGTCGAGACCTCGCCACCCGCGGCGATGTTGCCCGGGCTCCAGGCTTTCGACGCTGCCCGGACGAGACTGATCGTGTCGCTCAGACCGGCCTTGAAAAAGACGCCGACCACCTGCGCCTCGGGGACGCTGAGCGTCGTACGATTTGGAACGAAAGGTGTAGAGATGCCGAGCAAGTTGATCGTCTCGGCGACGACGATGACGAGGTTCGGAGTGCGCGCGAGCGCGATGGTACGCGGACTCGTCGCGCCGTTGCCTGCGTACGATCCGAACATGGGCCCGACGAGATCCTCCGGCACGTCCTCGAGCTGCGTCACCGATCCACCGGATGCTACAACGCGCCCCAGGTGGAGAGAGTCGGCCGGTAGAGCAGTGCCGACCGCATCGGCTTGCGTCGCGAGAATCACACCGGTCACGAGATCCGTGCCAGCCTCGCGCGTGAGCTGCAAGAGGATACGTGAGTTTGCATTGTCGGGCGCCGCGATCGTCTTCGCGGCATCGGTCGTGACCCAGTGACCAGCGATGATCGCTTGACCCGCTGCGACCGAGATCGTGAGCGCCGATGGATTCGTCACCGCGAGGCCGGAGATCCTGCCGTGTCGACTCCCGACCATCGCATGCAGCAGCGCCTCGATGTCCTGCTCGGTCAGCACGCGACCTTCACCGGCCGAGTTTCCGATCGCTTTTTGGGTCGGGAAAATCTTGTCCGCCATCAGATAACTGGCCTCTGCGGTGTGACGACGTAGGAGACGGTGAGCGTGATGGCGGATGTCTTCGCGACCGTGGGCGAGAGAATCGCACGACCGACAAGAGTCTCGGATTCGAAGAGACCGACCTCGGCCAGAGTGAAACCATTCGCATCGCCCGTGTCGACGAACGCCTGGAAGTCGATGCCGTAGGTGCCGGAGTTGTCGCGGCGATCGATGGTTTTGCGAAACACCTCGGCCGTCAGCGACGCTTGCGCATCGGTCGTCGCACCGGTTCCAGTGCCGAGCGCGATCTCGTCTGGCCGCATTCCCACACCGCCGAAGAGGTCGCGTGCAAGGAGCAAGCCGTTGTTCACGATCTTGTTTGCGGCGACGATGCGATCGAGTAGCGCTCCAGTGCGTGCGCATCGCACTTCGACGCGGACGTTGCCCGCGTACTCGATTCCGCCGCTGACTCTCATCGTCGTCACAGAGCGCCTATCCTCGATCCCTGCTGATACTGTACCCCATCCTCGACGTATCGAGACCCGCAGACCGCAGTGCCGATCTGCGCCGAAGTGAACGCGTCGTCCTCTACCGGCGAGCGTTGGTCTCCGCTCTGGCTGGAGACCGCATCGATAAATTCGATCGTCGACAGAACGCCTGCGATCGTGTCGAGGATGGATGGCGTATCGGATTGATCGCCGGCATTCTTCGCCGCGAGCCGTTTGAAGAATTCCTGCCAACCGCCATCGTTCTCGTTCGCCGTCGCCGTGTAGCGCGTCGTCACACGACCATCGCCGCGATCGGCGATCTCGACATCCGTGACCAGGTAATCGCCCGAGATGCCTTCCTCCGTCAACGCGATCGTCTGAAGCTGGCCAGGAAGAATCCCAGTGCGATGCGTCGCGATGTCCAGTCGGTCCGCGATCACGGCATGCTGGCGCAGGAAGGCCGCGCCGAATGCTTGCGCGAGCTCGCTGTCCTCGATATCCGTCCTGGTCGACTTCGCCTCGTAGACCCCACTCCCGCCCTCGATGAGAGCGCGCGCTGCGATGGATCCACCATCGCGCGAGAGACGAAGGATCGGAATGAGCGGCTGGAACGTGACCTCGAGAACATCCGTCGCTCCGATCGGAGTCGCGGTCGTGTTCTGCGAGACCGACCGATCACCCTTCCGCCAGAACCATGCTGGACCGGAAGCATCGTCGTCTGGATCGATTCCGCGAATGCCGATAGTCTGCGCAACATCGTTGACTTCGACGATCGGCGTCGCGCCGATGTCGTCGTCGACCGCGAAGCTGGATGTCTCGGCGTCGCCCTTGAAACGACGCGTCTTCGCCGCGGCCAGGTCGCGCGCACCAAAAGTGATATGTGTGTTCGCCAGCCCTTGCCGCGATCGTCGGCGCCTGAGCGATGCGTAGGTGCGTGATCCATCGGTGATAGACCATGGCGCAGCGTAAGTGCTGCGCGAAAAAAAGCTCAGACGCTTTCGCTCGTCGATCCGCCAGTCGTAGGCGACCAGGCGTGCGATCTTGTCGAGCGCCTGCCCGATCGAATCGTAGTTGATCCGCATCGGCGCGAGCACAGGCGCATCTTCGATCGTTCCCTCGGTGATTCCATCGACGGCGAGGTAGTCCGCGACCAGTGAGCGCACAGTCACATGCGCAGCCTGTTCGCCGAAGCTCACGGCAGCAAGTCGCCGATGCGTAATCTCGGTGTGATCGACCGCATCGATGCGGAGCATCTGGTACTCCAGGCGTGCGAAGGATGGGTACTCGCTTTCGACCCTCTCGACCGACCCGGAGAGGATCGGTCGCCCGCGATCGGTGATCGTTACTGATTCGCCAGGTTGGATGCGAAGAGTGCCGGCGGGATCGACCAGGGAGAAGGATGCCCGCCCCTGCGCGTTCAAGGTCAGCCCGGCCGAGAGCGTGCCATCGCGATACGCGCCAGTCATGTTGCGCGATCCGATGCCGATCGTGATGCCAGGCTTGCGCGCATAGACTCCCGCCGTCTTCGTGCGCGGGGCTGCGTGCGGATAGGTCCCGATGATGGAAACGGCGAGGCTCACGGCGCATCCTTCACTCTGGCCGCGCGGTCACGCTCGGCGCGCTCTCGCCTGCGCACCTCGCGCTCGGCATCCCATATCGCCTCGAGTCGCGCCCTCTCTTCCGCCGGCGTCTCTGCTTCCGCCGGCATCGCCATCCTCGGCGGCGGCAGAACGGACTCGAGCTCAGGCAGGATCGGACCTGCATCCATCGCAGCTACTCGTGCCTCGAGTGTGCGCACGGCACCGAGCAATGCCTGACAGCACGCGAGCGCGATCGATGCCAGGTCTCGATTGTTCGCGTTGGTCCGGCCAGAAGAGAGAAACCACGGGATCACCTCATTCCACATCGGGCCGTAGTTCGTCGCGCTCGCCGGTCGGCCGATCCATTCTTCGCGACGACGCCATCGCTCGATCTTGAGATGCGCGAGGCGCGAGAGAAGATCACGTGGATCGAGCGCGCCGAGGAGCTCTTTCGTCTCTTCCCACGACGCTCCATCTGTCCATGTGCCAGTCGACTCCGCGAGATGCGCGCCCGTGCCCGGCGAGCTCGGCGTGCCGATCGTCCCATCGGCGTCCGTCTGGATCGTGCGACCGCTGCCCGCGCCCGCGTGATTGATGCGAACAGGAAATCCATTCGTCGCGGTCGAGTGATTGACGAAGAGCGTATCTGCACCATCGCTCGAGACCGTGTCGGTGGATGTCTGCTGCACTCGGAGCATGGCTCCGACGCCGCTCTCGCCGATGAGATGAACGCCCTCTTGCGTTGATGCCGCGCCCGGATCGTGATTGATCGTCGCGGCCTTCACCGGCCCATCGTTAATGATCGAAAGCGGTTTGCCGGTGTCGGTCGCGGAATTCGCGATCGCGATCGCTGACAAGGTCGGCGAATCGCCGCGGATCTCCACTCGCTTCGCGCTCGCGCTGCCAACCTCGAGCTCTCCATGGATGCGCAGACGCGCCGTGTCCGTCTCGATCACCGACGCGAATGCAGTGCGGATCTGGTTGAGGATCGCAGCCGCATCCGAGTAGATGGCGCGATAGGTCTTGCCGGCCGTGTCGTGATCGAAATCGAGTGGAGTCGCGATCGACAGGACAGAGCCGGTGTCTGCCTGGACGCGTACAGTCTCTTTCTCGACGTCACCGAGCACTTCAGGGAAATCGGTCGCGTTGAAAAGCACTAGCGAGTATTCGCCATCGACAGACGGATCGAGCGGCGCGCTCGATCCTGCATCTACCGTGTACGTCAGCTCGGTCGCGCCGGCGGCAACGGGCTCGATCGTGAGCTGCACGAATGCTTGCGCTTTGTCTGCGATCGCCATCAGAAGAGGTTCCTCAAGTCCATGTCCAATTCGCCAGGAAGCGCGCGAACAACGCGCCGCGCGATGCGTTCGCCATCGACGTACAGATTCACCGCGAGCGTTTGCGGCGCCGTGTCGCGGAAGACATCAGGCGCGCGGTCGAGAGGAATGATCGCCTCGTTCGGATGAAGGAACGCGAGTCCTTCTCCGAGCGTGAACCCGCCCTTCTCGAAGGCCAGAGCTTTTCCGCCGGCGATGGCTGCGGCTGCCGACAGCGCGGCGAAGAACGGAGCCGCGATGAGGTTCGCGGGAAATGGCACTGCTGCTGTTACCGCAGCGTACTGAGATGCGAAAGTCTCTCCTCCCTTTTGCGAGATGAGGCGTGTCGAACCTCGGAACCCGAGCAGATTCGAAAGTGCGGTGAAAATCGCGAGCTGAATCCCCATGTCGATCAGCGCTGCGACGAAGTTCGCAGCCGCCTGCTTCATCGTACGCGCGATCGACTTTCCGAAATTCTCGCCGAAGAAGATCGCTTGACCGACCGCTTTCCCGATCCCCTGCGTCATCTGTTGGAAGGTTTCGAAAGTCAGCTCGCCGAAAATCTTCAGCCGCTCGCCCTGGTCTTCGAGGATCAGGCGCATATCATCGCCCCACTGCTGCCAGACCGTCTTGTTCTCTTCTACGGCGATCTCCTGGTCGCGGAGTATCTCTTCTGCCTCACGCATCTTTTGATGCAATGCGTCGAGCGCGAGGGCTCGCTGCGTTTCCGTTTCGCCGAGCAGCCCGTAGATGCTGAGTTGTTGCGTCGTCGCGCCGATCCAATCGAAGGCATGCGAGACTGATCTCTGCGTCGCGTTGCTCTGCTGCGTCTGCGCGACGGTGAGCGCTTCGAGCTCGCCCTTGAGATTCGCGACATGCCTGCGCAATCCGCCGAGCACTTCTTCGCCTTCACCGATCTCGGCCAGCTCGATGAGCAAGGCGTGCGTCGCTTGCAGCCGGTCGTTGACGCCGGCGATCTCATCATGTGTGGCGCGGAGATGCGCCTCGCCTTTGACCAGCGCCGCGCGATATTCATCCCACGCCCTCTCGACCTTCGCGATGACATTTGCGTTGTCGAGGCCCGCCTGCGCAGCCGTCGCATCGATCAGCCGGCGTTTCAGCTCGGCTGCCTGCGCGGTCAGCCGCTCATACGCACGTTGCAGATTGCTTAGAAATCCTCGCTCGCCAGCGAGGAACAGCTTCTCGAGCTGCTCTTGGTTTGCTTTGAGCTCAAGCGTGAGCTTGCGAACTTCCTCTCTGTTATTTTCAGCCTCTTCGGCCGTACGCTTCAACGCCGCGTTCACATCTTCAAGCGACGCATCGAATTCGCCGGCCGTCTTCGCGGCTTCTTGTGCGTTCGAGACCCACTGAGAGATGGCCGACACAGAGAGGATGATCGCGGTGATGCCGAGCAGCAGTCCGTTCGCTCGAAGCAAGTTGAGCGCGCTCGTCAACAGCGCACTCTGTGCGGCCACGACTGCCATCACAGTCCCAAGCTTCCCAAGAAGTATCAGGAGCGGCCCGACGACCACTGTCAGCGCGCCGAGTACGACGATCGATACCTTCAGCGCATCGGGCATGTGCTCCGTCGCTGCGGCGATCGTCGCCAGCACCGAAGCGCCGCCTTCCAAGATGCGGAAGAGAAACTCGAAGCCAGGCGCCAGCGAA
>Ga0299906_10004372_pt1 | contig 11593 bp, 8 predicted proteins | sample RVTome_14_FD_200259 | JGI IMG/M metagenome (GOLD analysis project Ga0299906, IMG submission 200259) | Soil microbial communities from uranium-contaminated site in the Upper Colorado River Basin, Wyoming, United States - RVT145D125 (version 2) ... | reverse complement strand
TCGCGCTCCGCGACGACCAGGCGGAGCACGAGGGCCGCGGCTACGTCCACTCGAACGACGTCGTCAACGGCGGCTTCCTCCAGGGAAAGAGCTCCTACGTGGTGGCGCAGGTCGTCTACGACGAGCTGGCCCTGCTCGACGACCTCGAGGGCGTGGACGTCCAGCGCATCACGCGGGAGCTCAAGGCGAAGGACCCGCTCGCCCTCAACCTGATGCGCATCACCGTGGACGGCGTGCCCCTCGACGACCCGGGCCGCAGCCTGGCCGACATCCAGCGCTGCACCGACGTCGCCCTCGAGGACACGAGCATCCAGTTCCGCTTCGACGACCTCGAGAGCAAGCCGCGTCTGTCGGTGACGGCCTCGCCGATCGCCCTCCCCGCCGACGGCGCCGGCAGCGAGGCCGCCGCAGCGGTCCGCTTCCGCACCTACACGAACTACGCCCACTGGATCGAGCGCTCCGAGGTGCGCGTCTTCGAGCGCGGGCAGTCGGTGGACGACGAGCCCATCTCGGTGGTCGAGGTGGACGAGGACGGCGACGCCGAGTGGCGACCCGAGGCGGCGCGCTTCGCCTCGCCCCAGCGCGAGCTCACCTACGTGCTGCGCGCCTACGACGCCGCGGGACGCTGGGACGAGACGACGCCGCAGACGCTGTGGCTGGTGCACGGCGATCCCTCCGGCCCGGACTGGCTCGACCGCCTCGAGCCCGAGCCGGTGGGCGACCCGCTCGACGCGGGCCATGGCGAGACGGGACCGCTCGACCGCGCGATCCGCCTGGGCAGCGTCGGCACGGTGGAGGTGTCGGGCAGCGGCGTCCCGCCCGAGCACAGCGTCTGGCTGGCGGGGAAGCGGGTGCCCGTGGACGCCGACGGCAACTTCGCGGGCGAGGTCCTGCTGCCGAACGGCATGCACACGGTCGAGGTGGCGGTGCTCGACCCAGCGGGCAACGGCGAGCTGTACCTGCGCGACCTCGAGTTCGAGGAGAGCGACTGGTTCTACGTGGGCATCGCCGACGTCACCCTCCAGACCGACCTCTCGGGCGACCACGAGGACCGCCTCGAGGGCGCCGACGCCCCCTACGACCTCGACTCGAACGCCGACGGGCGCCTCGCCTTCTACGTCAACGGCAAGTTCGGCGACGACTGGCGCCTCACCGCCAGCGCCGACACGCGCGAGGAGCCGATCGAGGACCTCTTCGACGACTTCGTCGACAAGTCCCCCGACGCGCTCTTCCGCCGCATCGACCCCGACTACCACTATCCCACCTTCGGGGACGACGGCACCGTCGAGGAGACGGCTCCCACCCAGGGCAAGTTCTATCTCCGCGTCGACAAGGACGAGAGCCACGCCATGTGGGGCAACTTCGACGTGGAGTATCTCGAGAACGAGCTCGCCCACGTCGACCGCGGCCTCTACGGCGCGAACCTCCGCTACCAGTCGCTGGCCACCACCCGCCACGGCGAGCAGCGCCTCGTCCTCGACGGCTTCGTCGCCGACCCCGGCACCGTGGCGAGCCGCGAGGAGTTCCGGGGCACCGGCGGCTCGCTCTACTACCTGCGGCGCCAGGACATCCTCACGGGCTCCGAGCGCCTGCGCATCGAGGTGCGCGACAAGATCTCCGGCCTGGTCACCGCGGTGGTGCACCTGCAGCCCACCGTCGACTACGACATCGACTATCTCCAGGGTCGCATCCTGCTCACCGAGCCGATCGCTTCGAAGGTCGAGGACCAGCTGCTGGTGCGCAGCGAGGGTCTCGACGGCGACGAGGCCTGGCTGGTGGCGCAGTACGAGTACACGCCCGGCTTCGAGGAGATCGACTCGTGGGCCACGGGCGGTCAGGCCCATGCCTGGCTCACCGACTGGATGCGCGTCGGCCTCACCGCGAACGACAACGAGGACGACGTCGGCGACGCCGACAGCAGCCTCTACGCGGCCGACGTCACCTTCCGCGCGACGACCGACTCCTGGGTGAAGCTGCAGGGCGGCCGCTCCGACGGGCTGGTCTCGACGTCGCTCTTCTCCAACGACGGCGGCTTCCTGTTCTCGAACACCGTCACGCCCCCCACCCTCACCGACGCGGAGGCGGACGCCTGGCGCGCCGATGCGAGCGTCGGCTTCGACGACTGGATCGAAGGCTTCCGCGGCCGGCTCTCCGTCTACGCGCAGCTCCTCGAGGGCGGCTACACGGCCCCGGGCATGACGGCGCTGACGGACACCGAGCAGTACGGCGGCCAGCTCGAGCTCCCGATCACCGATCGCATGCGCCTGCTCGCCAAGGCCGACCAGCGCAGCGAGGACGACGGCCTCGAGACCGGCGCCCAGGAGGTCGACCTCGCCTATCAGCTCACCGAGCACTGGGACCTGTCGGCCGGCGTGCGCAACGACACGCGCGAGGACGACTCGCCGATCGTGCCCGTCACCCAGGAGGAGGGCGATCGCACCGACGCCGTCGTCCAGGTGGGCTTCGATCCGGGCGGTCGCTGGCGCACCTACGCCTTCGGCCAGGGCACCCTGCGCACCACCGACGAGCGCGACGACAACCACCGCGGCGGCGTGGGCGGCGCCTATCGACTGAACGAGCGCTGGTCGATCGACGGCGAGGCCTCGGGCGGAAACCTCGGCCCGGCGGTCCGCCTCGGCTCCAGCTACCAGCACGACGAGCACACCCAGCGCTACCTCTCCTACGCCCTGGAGAACGAGCGGGCCTACGACGGCCTGCACCAGCGCCGCGGCGCCCTGGTGTCGGGCGTGAAGACGCGCATGTCCGACAGCTCGAGCGTCTACCTCGAGGACCGCTACGAGCACGGCGAGGTCGGCCGCGGCCTGGCGCGCGCGATGGGCGTGACCCTCGCCCCGACCGACCGCTGGACGCTCGGCGCCACCTGGGAGCTCGGCACCCTGATCGACGGGCGCACCCACGCCGAGACCGACCGGCGCGCGGGCGGCGTGCGCGTCTCCTACGGCTTCGAGGAGCTCCACGTCTCGAGCGGCATCGAGTACCGCTTCGACGACACCGAGCAGCAGGACGGCACCTGGAACGACCGGACCACATGGCTCTTCAGGAACAACGCGCGCTGGCAGGTGACGCCCTCCACGCGCCTGCTCGCGAAGGCGAACCACTCCTTCAGCGACAGCTCCCAGGGCGAGTTCTTCGACGGCGAGTACACCGAGATCGTCCTCGGCGCCGCCAACCGGCCGGTGAGCCACGATCGGCTCCACGTCCTGGTGAAGGGCACCTACTTCTACAACATGCCCACGTCCGACCAGATCGGGTCCGTCTCCGGGACGTCGGCCTTCGTCCAGCGCAGCTGGATCGGCGCCGTGGACACCACCTACGACCTCACCTCGTTCTTCTCGATCGGCGGCAAGTACGCCTACCGCAAGGGAGAGGTGAGCCTGGACCGGGTGAACCCCGACTTCTTCGAGAACGACGCCCACCTCATCATCGTGCGCGGCGACTACCGCTTCCTGAAGAACTGGGAGGGCCAGATCGAAGGCCGCCTGCTCGACCTGCCCGACCTCGACGAGCGCAAGCAGGGCGCGCTCTTCACGATCTACCGTCACCTCGGCGACAACTTCAAGGTGGGCGTCGGCTACAACTTCACGGACTTCTCCGAGGACCTGACCGACCTCAGCTACGACCACCAGGGCGTCTTCTTCAACCTGGTCGGCACGCTCTAGTCAGGACGGACTCCAGCGCGGCCGCGGTCCCGCCGAAACGCCCGGGGGAGGAGGCACAGGATGCAGCGCACCGCCCGGGGCGGTTTCACGATCCTCGAGCTGATGATCGTGGTCGGGGTCGTCGCCGTGCTCGCGGCGATCGCCATCCCGAACTTCCTCCGCTACCAGGCGAGGTCGAAGACCTCCGAGGTGAAGACCAACCTCGCAGCGCTCCGGGTCGCCGAGGACGCCTACTTCGCCGAGCACAACGTCCACGCGCCGGCCGCCGCCGAGCCCGCCCTGATCCCCGGATCCCGAGCGGCCGTCTTCGACGCCGAGGGCAGCGACTTCGCGACCGTCGGCTGGGCGCCCGAGGGCAGGGTCTACTTCTCCTACGCCGTCGTCGTCAGCGCCGACGGCTCCGGCTTCACCGCCGACGCGGGCGGCGACGTTGACGGCGACGGCATCGTCTCGCTCTGGGGCTACGCGAAGCCCGACGGCGCGTTCGTCGTGCAGAACGGATCCATCGGCTGCGACGTCTCCTTCCTCGCCCCGCAGCAGGTCGGACGCTGCGGGGTCGACGAGTCGGTCTTCTGAGCGGGCCCGGCATTCCCGAGGGGCTGCGCCCGGCCGCGCAGCGGCTCCGGAAGCTGCGCGCCGCCTGGTCGGCCCTGGCACCCGCCTGCGAACCCTCGGCCGCCCAGAAGATCAGCGAAGTCGAGCACGCGACGCGGCAGCGCTTCGGCGCCGTCGCGGGAGGCGCGTCGAGCGCGCGCGATCTCGACGCCCTGCTCGACGGTCTCGCGGCGCGCCTCTGCGAGGCCGCGGCGCAGACCCCGCTCGAGCGCCTGATGGCGACGCTCCGGCCCGTCCTCCAGACGCAGACCGCGGCGGCGCTCGCCCTGCTCGACGTCGTCGCGAGCGACGTCTTCGAGGCGCCCGGGGCCGGCGCCCAGAAGCTCGCCGTGGTGGACTGCATCCTCACGCTGCTCTGCACCGACGGCGACCCCCACGGCCGCGTGGCGCCGCGCGACCCCGTGACGCTCACCCCGGTGATCGAGCACCTGACCTCCCGCGCCGCGGCCGAGTGCCGGGAGCGCGTCCCGGAACTCGAAGCCGACTTCTTCAACACGGCGAACCTCGCCGTGGACGTCGCCGAGGCCGAGGGCCTCTCGTCGCTGCGCGCGCGGAAGGCGAGGCTCGGGGTCGGCTACTTCGCGCCGGGCATGCTGCGCGCGATCGTCACCTACAACATGGCGCTGCAGCAGAGCCGGCAGCCCTGGGTGTGCGAGGTGTCGGAGGAGGACGGCGAGGCGTTCGGGGCGCCGGCCGCCTCGGGCTCGGTGTTCGGATCGCCGGGACTCCGCGCCCTGCACGACGCCATGAAGCGTCACCTCGGCCGCGAGGCCGATCCCCGCGGAGCCGCGGGCCGCATCGTCCGCGCGCTCCCCCTCGACGAGCTCGAGCCCGCCGAGAAGGCCGCGCTGCGCGCCGGCTCGCTGGCGTCCTCCGACCTCGCCGGCGCGATCCTCCTGGTGGGCCTGCTCTCCCGCACCGGCGAGACGCTCTCCATCGATCTCCAGGAGATCGGGGTCGATCCGGACCTGATTGCGGGCCCCTGGACCGAGGAGCTCGACCAGCTGGTCCGGCTCGAGGTGAACGAGGCGATCATGGGATCGCAGGCGGGCTCCGCCTACGCGTCGGCGCAGAAGCTGTCGGCGCTCCGCGATCGCTGGCTCTACGCGTCGGTCCAGTCGGCGCGGCGCGAGGCGCGCGAGAACGAGCCGCCGCGCCGCCCGGTGGCTCCGGTCGGGACTGATCGCGAGGAGCGGGCCGTGCGCGCCGAGGCTCGCAGGCTCGCGGGTGAAGCCGTCGTCGGCGCGGGCGCGACGGGGCTCCGGCCGCCGGCGCTCCGCGACGCGCGCGCGCTTCCCTGGCGCCTCGTCGCGCCCGCGGCGGCGGCGCTGGTCCTCGCCGTGGCCCTCGGCCTGCACGCGCTCGGCTTCGTCGACCTGCTCGGTCGCGATCTCGACCGCTGGAGCCGCAAGGAGCTGGCCGCGGTCTCCGAGCACCTCGTCCGAGGGCACCGCAGCGGCGACGGAGAGGGCCCTGCCTTCGTCGGCATCGTCGGCGACAGCTGGCTCGAGCTGACGCCGGCCACGCGCGAGGCGACCGGCCGCGCGATCGTCGCCGAGCTCCGCAACCGCGGGATCGCGCAGGTGATGATCTACGACGAGAGCCGGCAGCTCCGGATCCAGGGCCTGGGACGCACCATCCAGTCGCTGTAGCCGCCGGCTCGACGCCGGCTCGACGTCACAGCGTCGCGATCGGATTCACCGGCGAGCCCGTGCCGCGGTCGATGCGAAGCGGCGCGACCGTCAGCTGGAAGGCCCAGCGCCCGTGGCGCGCGCAGGCCTCGGCCAGGCGGTCGAGTCGCAGGTTGTCGAGCAGGTGCACGCCCATCGCGACGAGGGCGCACTGGTGGACGGGCATCGCCCAACCCTCGAGCCGCGGGCCGGGGAGCGGGTCGGAGACACCGTCGGAGCCCAGCACCGCGACGCCGCGCTCGTGGAGCCAGGGGATGCACTCGGGGTGGAGCCCGGCCAGCCCCCCGGTGAACGGGCTCTGCGGCCCCTTCGCCGCGCGCCGCGCGTCGCGTCCGGTGCCGACGAGCAGGATGTCTCCCTCCTCCACGCGCACCCCCGAGGCCTCCTCGGCCGCCTCGAGGTCGGCGACGCGGATCGCCGTGTCGGGCTCGAGCCAGGAGACGCCCTGGGTGCGCGGCACGTCGAGCAGCACGCCTCGCGAGGTGATGCCGTCCACCGCGCACATGATGCTGCCCTTGCGCGCGCCGGTGCTCTTCACCTCGTCCTTCGAGAAGCCGTTGTACATGAGCCCGTCCACGAAGACGTGACAGAGCGCGTCGATGTGGGAGGTCGCCATCCCGTGGAAGGCGACCCCGACGAAGTCCATCACCGTCTCGAAGTTCAGGCCCGGGATCACGCAGTCGTCGCCGCCCTGGATCATCATGTGGAGCGCGGGGTGCGGGTTCTCCGGCGAGGGCTGCACCGCCAGCTCGAGGGAGCAGCTCACCACCTCGCCGGCCTCGACACAGGCGGCCGCCTGGCGGCGCTTCGCCGGCGTGATCAGGTTGAGCGCGCCCTTCTCGTCCTCGGCGCCCCAGCGGCCCCAGTTCTTCACCTTCTCGAAGGTCCCGCGCATCCGGTCGGGGGTCCAGTCGCTCATCGGCTTCCTCCTCGTCCGCGCGGCTAGAGGCCGGGCAGGCGCAGCACGGCCTGGCCCCGCTCGTCGACGACGCAGTGGTCCATCACGCTGGCCCGGATCTCCTTCGGCTCGGCGTCGCTCGCGTAGACGTAGTCGAGCGCGCGATCGAAGCTGGGAAGCGGCGAGGTCGCCTCGTCCGGGGAGTACTCCTCGCGCAGCCACACGAGCTGCGACGCCTTGGTGTCGCCGCGCGCTTCGTAGCCGGCGATGATGAAGAAGACGTTCGCGAGCTCCCGACACACCTTCGGGACGCGGGTCTCGGCCGCAGCGGCTCCCGGAACCAGCGCGAAGACGGCGAGCGCGGCGAGGCTCGCTGCGGCGGCGCCCACGCGAAGGGTCGCGAGCGAGGGGTCGGGAGACATCGCGCCCGAGCCTACCCCGATCCGCCGACCGCGGGGAGGGCTCGGCGCCGGCGTCGGATTCCGCTGGACCCGTCCGCCGAGCCGGCGCAGAATCGCCCCGCCTCGCACGACGCCCGGGCGAAGCCGAGAGGAGCCTCTTGTTCTACGGCTGGTGGATGGTCGGTGTCGCGTTCTACGCGCACCTCCTGGCGTCGGGGCTCGGCTTCTACGGTCTGCCGCGCCTGCTGGTGCCGCTGGCCGAGGAGTTCTCCGACGGGCAGCGCGCCGGGGTGGCCCTGCTGACGGCGGCGATGAGCGTTCCCGGCATCGTCGTCGGACCGCTCGTCGGCCGCGCGCTGACCCGCTTCCCGCTGCGCGTGGTGATTCCCTGCGGCGCGGCCGCGCTGGTGCTGGGCTTCCTGGCCGCCTCGCGCGCGACGCAGCTGTGGCACCTGGTGGTGGTGTACGCGACGGCGCTGCCGATCGCGGTGTCCGCGCTCAGCGCGATCGGCGCGAACGCCCTGGTCGGCAACTGGTTCGACCGCCGGCGACCCTTCGCGCTGGGCGTGTCCCAGTTCGGGGTCTCGATCTCCGGCGCGCTGATGACCTTCTTCATCGGCTGGACGCTCGGGCTGGGCGGCTGGCGCGTCACCTATCTCTGGTTCGCGGGGATCGCCCTCGTGTCGACGCCGCTCCTGTGGCTCGCGATCACCGACCGCCCCGCCCAGCGCGGACTCCATCCCGACGGCGCGGCCGACGCCACGGGCGATGGCGTCGCCATGGCCCTCCCCTCGCTCACCTTCGGCGCGGCGCTGCGCGACCGGAACCTCTGGCTGATCGGCATGGCCGCGGGTCTCGCCTTCGCGGGCACCACGGGCCTCGTCCAGAACGCGCACGCGTTCGCCACCGACGCCGGCTACCGCGAGAGCGAGGCCGACACGATGCTCGCCCTGATCTCGGTCGGCGCCGCCTTCGGGAAGCTGCTCTTCGGCTATCTGGGCATGCGACTCGGCGAGCGGGGTTCCTTCTGGTGCGCGCTGCTGGGCCAGGCCGTCGCGATGGCCCTGCTCCCCGCGGCGCGGGCGTCGTTGCCGGCGCTGCTCGGCACGGCGCTCCTCTTCGGCCTCGCCCTCGGCGGCGTCATGCCGGCGACCGCCGCGATCCTCGCGCGCATCTACGGAGCCGCCGGCTTCGGACCGGTGATGGGCTACCTCGCCCCGATGCTCGTCCCCTTCCAGATGTTCGGCGCGCCGATCGCCGCCGCCGTGAACGACCGGACCGGGAGCTACGACGCCGCCGTCTACGGCTTCACCGCCGCGTGCCTCGTGGCCGCCGCCGCGCTGCTTCCCGTGCGCATGCCCGGCACGCCGTCGGAGCGCGAGCGATAGGCGACCGGACGCCCTTTCCGCGCACGCGCCAGCTAGCCGCCGCTCCCACCGCCGTCCCTGCCGGGCGCGGCCGGGCCGAGCCCCAGCCAGCCCGGCAGGTCGGCGATCGAGTCGAGGGTCGCGGTGGGCGGCGGCTCCACGCGGGTCTCGTCGCCGGCGCGGTACTTCCCGGTGCGCACCAGCACGCCGGCGAGCCCCAGCGCCACCGGCGCGGAGACGTCGAACTCGGCGTCGTCCCCCACCATCAGCATCTGCTCGCGCTTCTCGATGCCGGCGTCGCGGGCGATCGTGTCGAAGAGGAGCGGGGAGGGCTTTCCGAGCACCCGGATCTCGCAGTCGGCGGCGTAGGCGAGGAAGGCCGCGACCGGACCGACGTCGGTGACCAGCTCGTCCCTGCGCTGGAAGTAGCGGTTGGTCTGCAGCGCGTAGAGGGCGGCGCCCTCGCGCAGGCGGCGGAAGGCCGGCTGGAGCGCCTCGATGCACAGGCCGTGTCCCTCGGTGCCGAGCAGGACCGTGGGTCCCGACGGATCCTCGCGGAACCATCCGTAGTCTTCGGCGCTGGGCCCGTCGACCAGCAGCAGGCCAGCGGCCTTCCCCTCCGGCTCGAGCAGACGGCGCGCCGTCGTCGCGGGTGTGTAGAGCGCGCTCTCGTCGTCGAGGATGCCGTGCTCGCGCAGGTGCGCGGCGAGTCGCGCGGTGGTGGCGCTCGTGACGTTGGTGACGAAGCGGACCGGCAGCGCCGCGGCGATGCAGCGCACCGCCTCCACGGCGCCGTCGAGCGCCGGACCGCTGCTCCCTCGGATCACCGTTCCCGAGAGGTCGAGACAGACGAGGCGGATGTCGCGTGGCTCTCCCATGCGGAATCCCCGCTACCGGGAGAGCGTATCGCGAGCGGGCCGCTACACCACGGAGATGCCGTGGTCGCGCCGCACCTCGGCGAGGGGCCGATCGAGATGCGCCTCCCAGGCGCGCCACGGCCACTTGCGCTCCATCCGCGCGCTGCGCGCCATCACGCGCAGCACGGAAGGCAGGCAACGGACGAGCTCGAGCGCGATGCGTCCCCAGCCCGCCTCCTGGAAGATCTGGTTCACTTGCGGCTGGCGGAAGTACTCGAGGTAGCCGCGCAGGCCGGCGGTGGTGGCGAAGAGGGTCCAGGTGTCGATCAGCGTCTCGCCGCGCAGCGAGGTGTCGCAGCCGAAGACGACGTGGCCGGCGTCGTGCTGGCGGAAGAGCTCGGCCGCGCCGTCGCACATCGCCGCGGGATCGAGCAGGCCCGGGTTGTGCGCGTAGTACTCGCCCAGCCCCTCGCGGAGGGTCTGGGTCGAGTCCTGCTCGATGTAGCGCGGCATGGCTGGCCCTCCGGGCGCGCCACGGGGAGAGCGGACCCGCTGTCATCCAGCTCGCCACAAGAACCGGTCCCGGGGGCCTCCCGGGCCCATCCTACCACGATCGCGATGGGGATCCCGCCAGGCGGCCGGTCGTTCGATCCTCTAGCCGGGAGCGATCCGATCGTGACATGATGGGCGTCCCGCGCGCCGGACCGGCGGATCGCTCCGGCCGCGCACCGAGGAGGATCGCCATGCCGATTCGCGTCCCGAACTGGACCTGCATCCCGATCGTGTTAGCGAGCCTGCTCGCCGGCCCCGCGCTGGCGGGTCACCACCAGTGGTTCATCTCCGAGCTCTACTCGAACGCCGACGGCACCGTCCAGTTCGTCGAGCTGAAGGGGACCGCGAACAACGAACACCTGATCAGCGGCTTCTCGATCGCCACGATCGGACCCGAGGGCTCGGTCAACACGTCCTCACCGCTCGGACCGAACCTCCCCTCCACGGCGACGAACAACGCCTACCTCCTGATCGCCACCAACGGCTACGCCATCAAGGCCGCGCAGCAGGCGGCCCCGGCGCCCGACCGCATCATGCCCGACAACTTCCTCGAGCTGGTCGCGGACCGCGTGCGCTATGCGGGCATCAGCGCCACCGACCGCGTCTACACCGGCGGCGGTCTCCCGACCGACGGCGTGCTGTCGCTCGACTACGAGTCGGGAAGCCCGGGCACCACCGCCAACACGCCCCAGAACTTCGCGGGCGATTCGGGCTCGATCGACGCCAACCAGGTCGCGGTTCCCACCTCGACGCGCTTCGGCGTGCTCGCGCTGCTGGCCTGCCTGGTCGGGGGCGTGGCGGTGACGCTGCGCCGCCGGAGGCACCCGCTCAACCGAGCAGGCTGATCCCGAACGCGCGCTCGACCGCCCAGACGGCGGCGAGCCAGGCGATCGCCAGCGACGGGGCCGCGACGGCGGCCCGTCGCCAGGCCGGTCTGTGTCGCAGTGCGAGCAGGGACGGAAGCGCGAGCGCGGCGACCGCGCTCCACCCGAGCAGGATGGCGAGCCCGAAGCCCAGGCGCGCGGCCGCGGCGGCGTGCGCCGGCACGCCGTGATGCGCGAGCTGCGCGGCGAAGCCGAGGCCGTGGAGGAGTCCGCACGCCACCGCCAGTCGACGGGGACCCAGCGGGCCGGGCGGGCGCAGGTTGGCGAGGGCGACGAGCATCACCGAGAGCGCGGTCGCCGACGCGAGCGCCCGGATCGGCGGCAGCCGGTCGGCGACGAGCGGGGCCAGCGCGAAGCTGCAGGCCGCGGAGACCGCGAGCGCCGCGAGCACGGCGGCCACCTCCCGGAGCACGTGCCGGGAGGGAGCGGAACCCCCGCGCGCGAAGGGCGCCGGGAGCAGCAGCGCCACCAGGAGGAGCAGCGCGTCGCCGTCGCGCAGCAGTGCGTCGGCGCCCACGCGGAGGAAGGCGGCGAGCTGCGCCGCGGCGCCGGGCGGCCGCAGGTCGAAGGTCGCCGACGGTGACGTCGCGCCGAGCACCGCGCTCTCCACGCCGCCCGCGTGGTGCAGCGCGACGGAGGCGCGATGGG
>Ga0299906_10004370_pt1 | contig 11599 bp, 11 predicted proteins | sample RVTome_14_FD_200259 | JGI IMG/M metagenome (GOLD analysis project Ga0299906, IMG submission 200259) | Soil microbial communities from uranium-contaminated site in the Upper Colorado River Basin, Wyoming, United States - RVT145D125 (version 2) ... | reverse complement strand
CCGGGCATCACCCGGGAACGGGTGCAGACCAACGCATGGGGGCTGCGCCACGGCCCGATCTCGCGGGCGCCCGAAGCCGGGACCCTGCGCATCCTCTTCCTCGGCGGGTCGGTCGCCTGGGGCTACGAGTCGCACTCGAACGAGGACACGATTCCGGCCTATCTCCAGCAGGAGCTGTCCCGCCGCGCTCGCGAGGTGCCGGCGCTGCGCGGGCGACGCATCGAGGTGCTGAACGCGGGCGCGCCCGCCTACGTGTCGTGGCAGGAGGCGCTGCTCTACGCCATCCGGCTGCGGGAGCTGTCGCCGCGGTGGATCTTCGCGCTCGACGGGACGAACGACGTCGCCTCGGCGATCATCAACGGCGAGACCGGAATCCCCCAGCGCTTCCGCGCCGCGCGCACGGCCTACTCCGCGCGGCCGCCCACTCCCTGGCAAGCGCTGGGCCCCTGGATCCTCGAGGGCGCCCGCGATCTGAAGGCGGCGAAGGCGATCGCGCGGCTCTTCCCGAAGTCGGTCGCGGACCTCGGCGCGCCCGAGCCCGGTCGCGTCGCCGCGGATCTGGCCGCCGCGGCGGCGTTCCTGACCGCGGCCGCCCGCAGCGACGGCGCCGAGGTGGTGACGGTGCTCCAGCCGATGGTCATCCTGCCGGACCGCAAGCCGCTCACCGCCTTCGAGGAGCGCATCGTGGGAGAGTTCGAGCACCGCATTCCCGGTCGCAACGCCTACTACGCCGAGAGCTACGCGCGGATGCGCGAGCACCTGGGCGCGCTGGCCGCCGCGGAGTCGGGCTATCGCTGGATCGACGCCACCGAGGCCTTCCTCGGGGTCGCCGATCCCACCTACACCGACGACTGTCACCTCACCCCCCTCGGGCGGCGGAAGCTCGCCGAGCACATCGCCGACGCCTGGATCGCGTCGCTCGCCTCCGAGGAGGGATCGTGAGCGACGCAGCGGCCATCGCGTGGCGGGACGCGAGCAAGCGCTACGCCGGACGCACGGCACTCGACGCGCTCCGCCTCGAGATCCCGCGCGGGAGCGCCTGCGGGCTGCTCGGACCCAACGGGGCCGGCAAGACCACCGCGCTGCGACTCGCCCTCGGCTTCGCCCCGCCGAGCGGAGGCGAGGTGTGGCTCCAGGGTCACGCCCCCGCCGAGCCGGCCGCGCGCGTCGGGCTGGGGTTCCTCCCCGAGCGCCTGCGGCTGCCCGAGCACGCGACGCCCGAGCGCTGGCTGACGCTCCACGCCCGGCTCATCGGCCTTCCCCGCGACGAGGCGACCGACGCGATCCGCGTCGCTCTCGAGCGCACCGGGGTGGCCGACCGCGCCCATCAGCGGATCGGAGAGCTGTCGAAGGGACTCCGCCAGCGGCTGGGCTTCGCCTCGGCGCTGCTGGGCGCTCCCTCGCTGCTCGTCCTCGACGAGCCGGCGAGCGGACTCGACCCGCTGGGTCTGCGCGACGCGCGCGGCTGGATCGAGGCCGAGCGCGCGCGCGGGGCGACGGTGCTGATCTCGTCGCACCAGCTCTCCGAGGTGGAGCGCAGCTGTGATCGCGTCGCGATCCTCGACCGCGGCCGTCTCGTCGCCGAGGGGGCCCTCGCGGCCCTGCTGCGACCGGGCGAGAGCCTCGAGGACGCCTTCGTCCGGCTGGTGCGGCCATGAGCGCCCCGCCCGGCGCGGCGCGCGCCTTCGGCGCCCTGTTCGCCGAGACACTGCGCGATGCGGTGCGTCGCCGCGGCCTGATCGCCGCGGCGCTCGCCAGCCTGGGCGCGGCCCTGCTCGTCCAGCGCTGCGGCAGCTGCGAGACGAACGTCGTGCTCCAGGGGGAGGACCTCGCGCTGCGCTCCGGCCAGCTCGGAGCGATCGGCGCGCTCCTCGGCTTCGGGGTCGTCGCGCTGTGGACCTACGCGCTGACGGCGCTCCTCGCCTCCGACGGGCTCATGACGGCGATCGACGACGGCACCGCGGAGTCGACCCTGGCGCGCCCGGTCTCGCGCGACGTCTTCGTCGCGGCGAGGTGCGTGGGCCTCTGGTCGGGATGCTTCGCGATCGGTGCCGCGTTGCTCGCGCTCGTCGCGGGCCTCGCCGCGGCGCGCCACGGGCTCTCCTGGGCTCCGGCGCTCCACGCGATCGGCGCCGTCGGTACGGCGGCGCTCGGCGTCGCGGCCCTCGCGATGTGGACATCGCTCCACCTGCCGCGGGTGCCGACGCTGCTGGGGCTGACGAGCCTGGGGCTCGCCGTGTGCGGGATCGAGCTCGCGGCCCTCTTCGGGGCGGCGGGGAGCGGATGGGTCGGCGCGGTCGCCCACCTGGGTCCCGCCTGGCTGTCCGCCCCGGTCGCCGCCCTCGCGCCCTGGCTCTCCGACCCCCTGCCCGGGAGTCCCGCCTGGCCCCAGACCCGCGCGCTCGCGTGGGCCGCGCTCTTCGCGCTCCTGTTGCGGGTGCGCTTCCGCCGCGTGGAGCTCCTGCGATGACGCCAGGGGCGAGACTCCACTGGAGGTCTCGCCCCGAGATCGCCGGAATCGCTCGGGTCCTGCGCCGCCGCACCGACGGGGTCTCGCGCCCCGCGGCCGCGCCCCGACGTCCTTCAGGCGCGCGCCGGGAGAACCGATGGGAGGGGCTGCGGCGCCCGCTCGCTCGCAACCCGTTCGCCATGGACCACGACGCGCCCATCCCCCAGACCCTGCTCGTCCACGAGGGCGATCTCGCCGACGTGCGCGCGCTGCTCGCCTCGCTGGACGCGCCCTGCGTCGAGCGGCTCGGAGCCCTCGCTCCAGAGGACTCCGCGGCGGAGTGGGGACTGGTGATCGCCCCCCCGGAGAAGATGCTCCGCCTCCACGATGTCTCGGCGGAGACGCGGATCGCGGTGATGTCCCAGGACTCGCGCACCCTGCGCAACTCCCTGCGACGCGCGGGGATCCAGCTCCTGGTGCGGCGACCGGTGCATCCGGCGACGATGCGCGCGCTCGTCGTGCACGCGCTCTATCAGGGTCCCGAGAAGCGCCGGATGCGACGCGTGAACGTCGGCGCGCCGGTGACCTATCGCGCCGGCTGGCGCCAGCGTCCGGCGGTGCTCGTCGACCTCTCGCTGGGCGGCTGCCGCCTGCTCACCGACCGCAGGCTCGCGCGCGACGCATCGCTCACGCTCCACGTCCCGGCCTCCGTGTCCGGCGACAAGGCGTTCGCGGTGAAGGGCGCGGTGCTCCGCTCCGAGCGCGACGACGACGGCCGCTACTGCACCACCGCTCGCTTCGGGAGCCTCGAGTCGCGCGTCGTCGCGAAGCTGGAGGGCGCCGTGCGCGCGCACGTCTCCGGTCCCGCGGCGTTCGAGGGAGCTGCGTCCCTCGCCGGCGCCGCCCAGGCGCCGCGCGGGTGCGTCGCACCGAGCCCGTCTCGGCAGGCGTCCGAGGTGCGAGAGGCTCCGCCTGCCGTCGAGCGCCGCGAGCGTCCGCGCCACCGGCTCGAGCGCCGCGTGATCTCGCTCTCCGAGGAGGCGACCCGCGTGCTGATGGGTCGCGACATCACCCTGGGCGGCATGCGCGTGAACCGGCACCCGAACCTCGAGGTCGGGACCGACGTCCTGCTCGCGATCCACGCCGCGGAGAAGCCCACGCCCCTGGTCGTCCGCGCCAGGGTGCACCGCGACGATCGCGAGCGCGGCATGGTCCTGCGCTTCCACCAGCTCACGCCCGAGGCGAGCGCCTACCTGAATCACGTCATGGACCACCTCCCGCTGGTCGACGCGGGCGACGAGGGGAACGGTTGTCTCGTCACCGAGATCCTCGAGGCCGTCTGAGTGCAAGCCGGCGAAGCCGGCGCGCAGCGAGCCGCAGGCGAGCGGAGTCGGAAGGTGGCCTCGGTGGTTTCGACGGCAATGCGCCGCGAACCCGATTTCATTCACAGGCTCTGAGCCGGGAAGGTCGCGGCGGCGTGGTGGTCACGGGTGCCGGGGGCTTCCTCGGCGCGCATCTCGTGGGGTCGCTGCTCCGCGCCGGACACCGCGACGTGCTCGCCGTCGACCGCAAGCCGCTCGATCGCTGGTCGCTGGTCCACGACGGGGTCGAGAACCGGGTCGCCGACCTCTCGCACCGGGAGGCCTGCGATCGCGTCTGCACGGGCGCAGAGCGCGTCTACCACCTCGCGGCGAGCGACGGCGGCGCCGGCTTCGCCGCGACCCACGAGACCGATCGGATGCTGTCGGCCCTGATCGACGGCCATCTGCTGCTGGCGGCGCGCGACGCCGCCGTGGAGCGCTTCTTCCTGGCGTCCTCGCTCGGAGCGCCGGAGGGGAAGCGCTTCTCGGAGGCGCTGTGCCGTCGTCTGGTCGCCGAGTCGGGCATGCGGATCCGCGTCCTCCGCCTCCCGTCGGTGTACGGTCCGCTCTCGCCCTGGATGGGGGGGCGCGAGCGGGCGCCCGCGGCGCTCTGCCGCAAGGCGGTCGAGGCGAAGCTGTCCGGAGACCCGCGCCTCGAGATCTGGGGCGATGGCTCGCAGACCCGCACGCTCGTCTACGTCGACGACGCCGTCGAGGCGGCGCTGCGCGTGGCGCAGAGCGACGTCGCGGAGCCGCTCGCCCTGGGCGCGCGGGAGCGCGTCCCGATCGGCGCACTGGTCTCGTGTCTCGCGGAGATCTGCGGCGTCGCCCTCGAGCCACATCCCGTGCCCGGAGCGCCCACGGGTCCGGCGGATCTCGGATGCGACGGCTCGGAGCTCGTCGAGCACCTGGGCTGGGAGCCCCGGACCCCGCTGCGAGAGGGTCTCGAGCGCACCTACAAGTGGATCCACGACGAGTACCTGAGGCGGTGGGGCGGGAGACTCGGCCCTCGCGAGCCCTCTGCCGCCCCGGCCGCGGCCCCCGGAGAAGCTGCCGGCTCCTGATGTGCGGGACCTCCCTACGTCCGTTGCTGCGGGAAATCTCTCAAGTCCTTCCAGCCGGAGTCCGAAAATGCCTCCATCAGCCGACGAACGGCGAGAGATATCTACGAGGACGGTGATGCGAAAGCTTCTGCGGCGACTCATCCAGGAAGACGATGCGGCAACGGCCATCGAGTACGGCCTGATCGCCGGCCTCGTGGCGGTGGTCATCATCGGAGCGCTCACGGTGACGGGCACGAGCCTCCAGAGCGTCTTCACCACGGTGTCCACGCAGCTCGCCACGGTCGCGGGCGGTGGCGGTGGTAGCGGCACCCCGTAACCGACGAGGGAGAGCCGGATCGGGTGAAGCACCGCGGCGGTCGCGCTCGCGCGCTCGCCGTCTGCGCGGAGCCAGCGCGATCGAGTTCGCGCTGATCTTCCCCTTCTTCTTCGGGCTGCTCTACGCGATCGTGAGCTACGGCCTGCTCTTCGGGCTGCAGCACTCGATCACCGCGGCGGCCAAGGAGGCCGCGCGTGCGGGGGTGGCGTGCGACCCGACGATGTCGACCGCCGACCACGAGGCGTGCGTGACCACCCGTGCGCGGGCCATGGCCTCCGAGGCGCTCGACTGGCTCCCGGAGGGCCTCAAGGACCGGGTGCTGGGCGCGGACGGCGGATCGGTGGGCGTGTCCTTCGAGTCGGACGCCGGCGCCGGGAAGACGGTAGAGATCCTGGTACAGCTACCCGACTACGCAACCGATCCAATCCTACCGACGGTCGCGCTTCCGCTGATCGGTTCCGTGCCGGTGCTGCCCGAGCGGCTCGCCGCGCGGGCGGTGGTGGGACTCTGATCCGCCGGCGCGGGGCCTCAATGGAATCCAGGGCATCGGAGAATCCAGGGGGGGATTCGGGGCATGCAGAGTCGCACGGCGCGGAACCTGGCCATCATGATGATCGTGGTCGCCCTGGGGCTGGGGCTGCTGGCCATGCGCCTGGTGCGCGACCTCGGCGCGCCGGATGCCCAGGCGGTCGCGATCGACGTGCGCGACGAGCTGCCCCGCGTGGTGGTGGCCGCCATGCGCCTCCGGGAGGGAGAGCGCGTCGACGCCGAGCGCCTCAGCCTGGAAGCCGTCTCGGTGGTTCCGGAGGGCGCCTTCCTCTCGATCGCCGAGGCCGTCGACCGCAAGGTGTACGTCGGGGTCGGCCAGGGCGAGCCGCTGCTCGCCCGGCACTTCCGGCCGCCCGGACCGGTGGCGAGTCGCGTCGCGCCGGGCGAGCGCGCCGTGGCCGTGATGGTGGACGACGTGATCGGACTCGGCGGCTTCATCCAGCCCGACGATCGCGTCGACGTGCTGCTCTACCTCCAGAAGGACCAGGAGGTCGCGGGCTCCGAGGCGCGCGTCCTGCTCGAGAACATCCGGGTCATCGCCTACGGGGCCAACCTGCAGCGCCGCGAGGTCGACGTCGAGGAAGGCGAGCCCGAGCGCGCCCGCACGGCCGTCCTGGCCGTGTCCGAGGAAGACGCCGATCGCCTGATGCTCGGAGCGAGCAAGGGCCGCCTGCGGCTCGCGCTGCGGGGCGACCCGACCGACGAGTCGGCGCCGGCGCCGGAGCCGGCGATCGGAGCGGAGCGGGTCGAGACCCTGGCGAGCCTGGTCCGCGGCGGTCCGCGGTCGCGCGCCGCCCCCGAGCCCGCCGCGCCGGCTTCCGCCAACGGACGCCACGTCCCGATCCTCCGGGGCGACGGCACGGAGATCGACCGCTATTGAGCGCCCAGGCCACACCCGACGCGCGGATCGTCGCGGCGCTGGCGCTCCTGATCGGAGGGCTGTGCCTCGGTCCCGCATCGGCGCGCGCCAGCGACGTCGTCGTCGTCGACGCCGGCTCCCAGAGCGTGCTGGTCCCGCCGGGCGCGGCGCGGCGCGCCTCGGTCGCCGACCCCGGCATCGCGGACGTGGAGATCGTCCACCCGCGCGAGATCCTCGTGCGCGGCAAGCATCCCGGCGCCACCCACATCCTGATCTGGGTCGATGGCTGGGAGGAGCCGCGCCAGTACGAGGTGAGCGTCGGCGCGCCCCAGCTCGGCGAGCCGGCCGAGGAGAGCGCGCAGGTGCAGATCGAGACGCGCATCGTCGAGCTCTCGCGACGCGCGCTGCGCCAGGCCGGCATCAGCCTCACGCGCATCGGCGACAACACGACGATCTCGGTGACCCCGCCCGGGACGCTCTCCGGGATCAGCGGCGGCGGGGGCGCGGGCTTCATCCTCGACAGCGCCAGCGGCTTCCTGCCGCTCTCCCAGGCCTTCAACCTCGTCTACGGGAACGCGGGCGAGAACCTGCTCGTGACGCTCAGCGTCCTCGAGCAGAACGGCATGGCCCACACCCTCGCCGAGCCGACGCTGGTCGCGCTCTCGGGTCAGACCGCGAGCTTCCTCGCCGGCGGCGAGTTCCCGATCCCCGTCGTGCAGAACGGCGGCTCGGGCTCCTCGATCACGATCGAGTTCAAGCCCTTCGGCATCCGGCTGATGGTCACGCCCACCGTGCTGCCCCACGACCGCATCTCGCTGCGCGTCGCGCCCGAGGTGAGCGAGATCGACTTCACCGCCGGCGTGGAAACGGGCGGGGTGACGGTGCCCGGCCTGATCACGCGGCGCGCCGACACGATGATCGAGCTGGGCGACGGCGAGAGCTTCGCGATCAGCGGACTCGTGAGCCAGCAGCTCTCGGCCAACGTCGACAAGATCCCGGGCCTCGGGGACCTGCCGATCCTCGGCGCGCTCTTCAAGAGCACGCGCTTCGAGCGGGAGGACCGGGAGCTGCTGATGATCGTCTCGCCCCACCGCGTGCGGCCCGCCGCCGCCAATGCGGAGGACCTGCCCCTCCCCGGCGAGGAGTACCGGAACTACAACCCGGGACTCTTCGAGCTGCAGGGGCTCGAGACCGGCCGCTTCGACCCGGACGGCGCCGGGTTCTGGCCCTAGGAGAGAGGTCGTGAAGCAGCGCCTGGTCGTGGTGAGCGAGCACGAGGGTCACGTCGAGTGGCTCCAGCGGGCCATGGGGCCGGGGTTCGACCCGATCCTCGCGGACGCCTCCAGCGCCGAGCGCGTCGCCCAGCTGACGGACGCCGCCTCGGGCAGCCTCGTCTTCGTGCGCGTCAGCGCCGCCGATCTCCACGAACGCTGCGCCCTGATCGCCGGGATCCTCGCGCTGAAGCCTCACCTCTGCGTGGTGGCGATCGGCCACGAGGAGGAGAAGGAGCTGATCCTCGCCGCGGTGCGCGCGGGCGCCCGCGACTTCCTGCGCGTGGAGAGCGGGCGCGAGGAGACCCAGGGGGCCATCGAGCGGCTCCTGCGCACCTCCCCGGCCCCGGTGCCCCGAAGCGGTGGCCAGCAGACCGCCCTGCTCTGCTCGCGACCCGACATCGCCACGTCGTGCTTCGCCGTGCACCTGGCCCTCGGACTGCAGGAAGACGCGGAGCGGCGGGACGACAAGGTCCTGCTCGTCGACCTCGGCGTCCCCGCGGCCGACTCCCTGCTCTACCTCGAGGTCGAGCCCTCCTACACCTTCGTCGACGCGGTGCGCAGCGTGCGCCGCTTCGACCAGACCCTGATCGAGACCGCCTTCTCCCGCGACCGCAGCGGCCTCGCCGTCCTTCCGCTTCTCGACGATCCGAGCCAGGTGGGCGACGTGAACGCCAGCGACATGCTCGCCCTCTTCTCGATCCTCAAGGGTCACTTCACGCACACCGTGCTCAACCTCGGCGGGCTCCGCTCCTCGGGCTTCCTGGCCCAGGCGTTGTCCCAGGCCGACCGCACCCTCCTGCTCGCCGATCAGTCGGTGGCGAACTGCTCCGCCGCCCGGCGTCTGCTCGACGACCTCGAGGAGCGACGCCATCCGATCCGCGACATCGAGCTCGTGCTCGAGCGCTACACCGAGAAGCTCGAGCCGAACGCGGAGAAGATCTCCGAGGTGCTGGGACTGCGCGTCGCCGCGACGATGCCCCCGGCCGGCCTCGAGATGGTTCGCGCGATGAACAGCGCCACCACGATCTACGAGTGCGCGCCCGAGTCCGCCTACGCGAAGTGCGTCCGCCACCTCGCCGATGAGATCGCCGGACGCGAGCCCGAGGCGCCGAAGGGCTTCGCGGCCACGCGCCTCGGCCAAAAGCTCCGCGGGCTCGCGGGGCGGTCGTAGCCGATGGAGATCGACGGCGGCGCGCCGCTGCGGATCCGCGAGGAGCAGGACCTCCAGGCGCTCAAGAGCCGCCTGCACCGGCACCTGATCGACGCCATCGACGCCGACCGCGTGGACCTCGACGCCTGGTCACCCGAGCAGCTGCGCGCCTACGTCGACGACAAGATCGCGAAGTTCATCGCCGACCACCGCATCGCGGTCAACCGCAGCGAGACCCACGACCTCGCCGAGAGCATGATCGACGAGCTCTCGGGGCTCGGCCCGATCCAGCCCCTCGTCGAGGACGACGGCGTCAACGACATCCTCGTGAACTCCCGCGACCGCGTCTTCGTCGAGCGCCGCGGTCGTCTCGAGCTGACCGACGTGCGCTTCAACGACGACCGGCACGTGCTGCGGATCATCCAGCGCATCATCGCGCCGCTGGGCCGGCGCATCGACGAGTCCTGTCCGATGGTCGACGCCCGGCTCCCCGACGGCAGCCGCGTGAACGCCGTGATCCCGCCGGTCGCCCTGGACGGTCCCTCGATCTCGATCCGCAAGTTCCGCAAGGAGCCGCTGCGCGCCGGCGACCTGATCGCCTACGGGACCTTCGACGAGCACATGCTGAAGCTGCTCGTCGCCGCGGTGAAGGCGCGCTGCAACATCATCGTGAGCGGCGGCACGGGCGCCGGCAAGACGACCCTCCTGAACGTGCTGAGCCAGCACATCACCGAGGAGGAGCGCCTCGTCACGATCGAGGACGCCGCGGAGCTCTCGCTCGGACATCCCCACGTGGTCCGCCTCGAGACGCGCCCCCCGAACCTCGAGGGCACCGGGGAGATCGCCGCGCGAGATCTCGTGAAGAACGCCCTGCGCATGCGGCCCGATCGCATCATCGTGGGCGAGGTCCGCGGCGAAGAGGTGCTGGACATGCTCCAGGCCATGAACACGGGCCACGAGGGCTCGATGACCACGATCCACGCCAACAACGCCCGGGACGCGCTCACGCGGATCGAGATGCTGGTCGGCGTCGGGGGCTTCAAGGGGAGCGACGCGACCCTCCGCCACAACATCGCCAGCGCGGTCGACCTGGTGGTGCAGGTGAGCCGGCTCGCCGACGGGGCGCGCAAGGTGGTCAGCGTGCACGAGCTCACCGGCACCGCCGACGACACCTACATGACCCAGGAGCTGTTCCGCTGGGACATCGACGAGGGCTGCTTCAAGCGCGCGGGCGTCACCCCGCACCACGCCGGTCTCCAGCGCGCCCTCGGAGCGCGCTCGCACGGCGGCGGGGGATCGCCGGGAGGGCTCACCATTGGCTAGCGTGCTCCTCCTCGCGACCCTCTCGGGCGTGCTCGCCGTCGCCGCCGTGGCGATGTTCACCGTGATCCGGGAGCGCGCCGAGCTGCGCGAGCAGGTCCACCACCGCTTCGAGTTCGTGGCGAAGCCCGGACGCGCCGCCCCGGTGCGCGCGACGGCGGGTCCGCGCTGGCCGGCCCTCGCCTGGATCGGCGAGCGCATGCGCCGAGCCGGCATCGAGCCGAAGGCCTGGCACGCCGTCGCGGCGACCGTGACGGTGGTGTTCGTGACGGGCTGCGCCGCCCTGCTGCGCGGTCCGCTCGGCGCCGTCCTCGCCCTGGCGGCCCTGGCCGGCGGCGCGAACGGAGCCCTCTCCTGGCTCGCGGGCCGGCGCCGCGCGCAGATCCTGGAGCAGCTTCCGGGCTTCCTCGACCACGTGGTCCGCGCGGTCCAGACCGGCAGCAGCCTTCCCAACGCGATGTTCGCCGCGACCGCCGAGGCCGCCGACCCGATCCAGGGCGTCTTCGAGCGCGTCGTCCGGCAGACGCGCCTCGGCGTCTCGATCGAGGAGTCGCTCGAGCAGGCGTCGCAGCTCCACTCGGTGCGCGAGCTCCGGATCCTGTCGCTCGCGGTCCGTGTCAGCCAGCGCTACGGCGGCAGCGTCCGCGAGGTGCTGGGCAGCATCGTCGCCATGATCCGACGACGCGAGCAGACGCAGCGCGAGTTCCGCGCGATGACCGGCGAGACGCGGCTCTCCGCCGTGCTGCTCGCGAGCCTCCCCGTCGTGCTCGCCGCCTACGTGATGATCGTGAATCCCGACTACCTCGGGCGCATGACCACCGACGACGCGGGCCGGCTCGCGCTCTGGATCTCCGCGGGACTGCAGGTGCTGGGCAGCGCCATCATCTGGCGCATGGTGAGGTCGGTGTAGTGGAGCCGGTCGTCGTGCTGCTCGCCAGCGCCACCGCGCTGTTGATGGCCGGGAGCGGCGGGCTGCTGGTCTGGGGCGTGCGCACCGGCCGCACCGCCCGCGACTCCGCCGAGCGCTTCGAGCGCATCGTGCGCGGCCAGCGCCCGGGCCCGCTCCGCACCCGGACCGACCTGCGCAGCACGCTGGTCGACTTCGGCGGGCGGCGCATCGCGGAGAAGGGCGCCGACGAGGAGGTCGGGATCCTGCTCGCGCGCGCCGGCTGGCGCGGCAGCGAGGCGGTCGCGCTCTTCACCGGACTCCGCGTCGCGGCGCCGCTGGTGACGACCGCCGTGGTGCTGCTGTTCTGG
>Ga0299906_10004368_pt1 | contig 11602 bp, 9 predicted proteins | sample RVTome_14_FD_200259 | JGI IMG/M metagenome (GOLD analysis project Ga0299906, IMG submission 200259) | Soil microbial communities from uranium-contaminated site in the Upper Colorado River Basin, Wyoming, United States - RVT145D125 (version 2) ... | reverse complement strand
CGGAGGCCAACGCAGCGAAAATCCTAGTACGTCGAAACCTTCTTTCAACACGGGTGCTGGGTTCAAGATATTGATCCAAGCACCGGCACCTTGCAACAATCCCGGGCCTTCGATACCAAATACAAAATCGCGGGCCAGTTCGGTGAGCGTGCCGCCTTGCATCAGAACAATCGGAAGCGAAAGGGCGGCCGCGGCCAACACGGGTGTGAACTGGGGCAGATTTAGATTTCCATTTCGCCAATATGTGATCACAGTGAAGGCACCCAGACCCAACAGAAACAAGGCGTAGGTCGTCTCCCAGGCCAGGGCCCAGGTGCTAAAAACCGCCGCCAGCAACAAAAATGACCGGCGGCCGGCCTGCCGGGACACCAGCAGCCAGACCAGCAGCAATATAAGCACTGCGAAGATATTCGGGCCCTGGTGCGCCATCACCATCGGGTCCATGATGCCGTTGAGGAAACCGAACATATACGGCAGCGGCGGCCCGCCATCCACCGGCCATGGGGAACTCAAGGCCTCCGAGAAGGGTTTGCCGATCAGCGCGCTGGTGCCCTGAAGCTGGATGACTTTATCGGCCTGCAGCAGGAACCCTGGGGGCAGCAGCAACAATAAATAGCGCGTGCCGGCAGCCAGGGCCACCACCGCGGCGGTAACCCAGCCGCCCCAGGCGCGCCCCACGTAGCGCCGGCCCAGCAGGCCGGCCAACAGGAGCATCAGGCCCCACAGCAAGGCTTTGGACGCGTCGAACGCGCTCCACGGCAGCAAACCGCCAAGACGCATGAGGCTGGCGCCGACAAAATGGAACCCATAGTGATAGATAAAGTTGAGCGGATAATTCGGGAAGAAGTGGGGAGGGATATCGCCGTTGCCAATAATGGAAATCAACGACAAGTTCTTGTGCTCGTCGAAAAGGGTGAGGCCTTTGCTCCACAGTAAAAATATGTAGACGAGGATAAGCCCGGCCAACAACCAGGGCCAGGCCTTGAGATCTTCACGATCCAGCCAGGGACCTTCGTGCCTGCGCTGGCTGCGCCATGCCAGCCAGCCGCCAATCGGCAGCAGGAGCAGGGCCGGCAGAATGAAAGTAAGTTCAGGGGACAGCCAATGGCCAAGCAGGTTAGCCAGCCAGGTGTAAAGCACCAGACCCAGCCCCAGGCCAACGATCAGCCGCTCGCGCGCCTGCAAGCGGAAAGCATGCGTGGCTAGCAGCCAGCCGGCCAGCCAGACCACGGCCATGGTTGCCAGCCATGGCAGCAGGCTCAAGAAGTTGCCGTCACGATACCAATACATGATCCATCCGGGGAAAACCCACCCAGCGACGGTGGGCTTATATTCTAGCCTGAGGTGGTCAGGTCGCGCAGCAAGCGCTGCGCCCGTTTCTGCCAGGTGTATTCGGCGGCGGTCTGCTGCCCGGCCTTTGCCAGGGCCGCTCGCCGCCGCGGCGACTTTTGCAGGGCAAGCAAGGCATCCACCCAAGCCTGGATCTCGCCGACGGGGAGCAAGATAGCGTTCTGCTCATTGAGGATCTCGCGCAGAATGGGCAGATCGCTGGCGAGCACCGGCCGGCCGCTCGCCAGGTACTCGAACATTTTCAGTGGATTGGTATACGGGGCGATGTCGCTGCCCGAAGAGCCGGCCACCTGCCGCGAATAGGGGATCAACAGCACATCGCAAGCCGCTTGATATAGAGGAAGCTCGGCGTTGGGAACGAAGCCGATGAAGTGGACATTCGTGAGCCCGCCCGCCTGCTCCTTCCTGGCAGCCACGTCTTCCGAGCGGCCCCCAACTAGCAGGAAGCGTATTTTAGGTAAGCGCCGCGCCAGTTCCAGCATCAGGCCAACGCCGCGGCCCGCGTACAAATGCCCGCTATATCCAACCGTGAAAGAATCCGGCAATCGCAAACTGCCCCGCGCCGATTTTGGATCCGGCAATTTGGCATAGCGTTGCATATCCACGCCATTGGGCGCCATCACCAAAAAATCTTTTTGCGCCGGGAGTCGATAACGCTTTCTGATCTCCTGTGCAAGGTGTTCAGTGTTAACCACTAATCGCCGCGCGCCGTCCGCTTGCAAAAAACGGCGCAGCAACCACGGCCCCATGGTGCCGCTGGGCAGATCGTGCAGTTCAAAGATGGTCGCCTGGCCGCGCCGGGCTGCCAGGGTCGCTGCCTGTGGCAGTCGCGTGTAGATCAGCTCGGCACCCCAGGCGCGCCCCGCCCGCAGGGCGGCAAAGGCATAGTCGTAGCGGCGCAAAACCGGCTGCGCCGGTAGCCAGCGGATCTCAAAGCGGCGGGAGAGCCCATAATGGGCGGATAATTCCTGCCAACTCGGGTCGGCTCCGCTGCCTGGCGCGAACAGGGCCAGCGCATGGCCCTCTTCGGCCAACGCTTGCGCCATCTTCATGACCTGGATGCTGTTGGCTGTTTGGGCGGGAATTGGCCCGGGAGCGATCAGCGCGATCTTCATGCGCCGGCAGCTGCGGGCAGATGGGCGCGCAGATCTTGTACTACGCGCAGTACGGCCAGACTCACAGTGAATATGTAGTAACCCGAGAGCAACGCGGCGAAGGCCACCGCGCCATGGGAAGCGAACAAGAAAATTCCGGCCACTTTCAAGATCATACCGGCCAGGTTGACCGCGGTCGGATACACCGGGCGGTTGAAAGCCAAAAGCGCGGCGCGGTTCCAATAAAATATATTTGCAAAAGAGTAACCCAGCACCAGGACGACCAGCGGCGCATACGCCGGCAGGAACTCGGCGTTGGCATACAGCACGATCACCTCGCGCCCGAACAAGATCAGCACGATCGCCACCGGAATGGAATACAGGGCGGCCAGGACCGAGCCGCGCCCCAGCACCTTGCGCACCGCGGCCCAATTATCCTGGGCAACCGCCCGCGAAAGTTCCGGGTAGGTGGTCGAAGGCAGCGGACTGATTGGGATCTGCAGCAGGCCGATCAGAGTGCGCGCCAGGCTGTAAAAACCGCCGGTCACATTGCCCAGGAAAGCGTTCACCCACAGGTCTTCGCTGTCTTTGGACACCAGGCTCACCGTTGCGCTCAGATTGGTGCTGAAGGCGAAGGTGAGCAGGCTGCGCCGCTCTTTGCGCAGCACGGAAAGCGGCGTGCGCCACCAACCCGCGCCCCATTGCTTGCGCGCCGTGTGAAAAGCGAAGGCCATCACAGCCACGGAACGCAGCAGGCGCCCGCCGAGCTCCGCCAGGATCATTTCCTGCAGGCCGCCGCCAGTGAAAAAGACGAATATGGTTAAGCCGAGCCGTACGACCCCCTGGCTAATGTCGATGAATGACTTGATATCGAAACGATTGAACACTTGCAGCATGCCGTCCGAGCTGTCGAAAAAAATGTTGATCAGCACGAGGCTGCCGTACAAAATAAAAATGGATTCAACGCCCGGGACATCCGAAAACAGAGTTACGCCCAACGGAGCCAGCGCCAGGATCAATAAGAAAGCTGTCACGGAGCCGCCCATTTCCAACAGTGCGGCCAGTTTGTAGACCGCGGCCGCTTGCTCATGCTGCTTGCGTTCCTCGTAAAGCCGTACGTATTTCACCACCAGTTCGTCGATGCGAAAGGAGGTGAAGCGGTTGATGACGTTCGAGAAGGTGGCCACGGCCGCCAGTAAGCCGATGCCGGCGGCGCCCAGGGCACGGGCCTGGAAGGCGTTCTGCACCATGCCCATCCCGGCTGCCAACACGGTGGCACTCACCAGGTAACCGGAATTCTTGACGATGCGTCGCAGGAAGTCGGAATCGAACGCGCGTAAGTAAAGCTGTTCTAAGCGTTCGAGAGGCAGCCTGAACATAGGGTCAATCGGTCTTTATAGTGCAAGCAAGGGGAGCCCTGAACATGAAGTTCAATCAGTCTTTACCTTGCTAGCCCAGGACTGTTCCGCGTTGTACCAGGCCACCAGTCGGCGGACCCCCTCTTCCAGGTTTATTTGCGGTTTCCAGCCAAGCAGGTCGCCTGCCTTGCTCACATCTGCCCAGGAGGCCAGCATGTCCGCCCTATCCATTGGCAAATATTCGATGATGGCTTTCTTTTTAATTGCGGCTTCAAACATGGAGATCAGGTTATTGATCGAGATGGATTCGTGGCCGCCCAGGTTGACAACCTCATAGCCCAGCGGCTTGAGCGCCAAAATTGTGCCGCGGGCAATGTCATCCACATAGGTGAAGCCGCGGGTCTGTTCGCCATCCCCGTAGATCTTGATGGGATGACCCTCGCTGATTGCTTGCACAAAGCGAAACATGGACATGTTGGGGCGCCCCGCCGGCCCATACACGGTGAAATAAACCACCACGGTCACATCTAAGTCGTTCAAATAGTGATAGGCGTGCGCCATAGCCTCAGCCCCCTTTTTGGTGGCCGAGTACGGCTGCAAGGGATGATTGCTGTCCGCGCTCTCCGGCGTGGGCAGCGGCGCTTCGGCGCCATATACACTGGAGGTCGAGGCCAGGATAAATTTGGGAATGTTTTGGCTGCGGCTTAGCTCCAGCATGTTGAGCGTGCCGGTCATGTTGGCGTCCACATAGGCCCAAGGGTCTTGCACGCTGTCGCGCACCCCGGCCCGCGCTGCCAGGTGGATGACGGCGTCGAAGGATTCGGCGCCTAGTACGCCAATTGTCTTGCGTTCGGCAATATCCAGCCGGGAGAAGGAGAACCCCTCGCGGTCCTTGAGCAGTCCCAGGCGATATTCCTTCAAGCGCACATCGTAGGAATCATTCAGATTATCCACCCCCGCCACATGGTGCCCGGCCTCCAGCAGCAGTTCAGCCACTCGCGCCCCGATGAAACCCGCTACCCCGGTAACCAGGTATCGCGCCACTAGAGCCGCACCACCTTGGGGTCATCGCCGATTTTGCCGTAGGCATTGCGCGTGTCCACTATCAATTGGGAAGCCTTGAGCAGCGCAGGGTAATCGTAAGTCGCGTGGTTGGTGACGATCACCACCGCGTCGGCGTCCTTGGCGGCCTTCAAATAATCGGGCACCGAATCCAGTGTCCAATCCTCATGGTCGATGTGCGCGATCTGCGGATCGTGGTAGCTGACGTTTGCTTTCTTTTCGCGCAGCAGCCCGATCACATCCAAGGCCGGCGATTCGCGCAGATCGTCAATATCCGGCTTGTAGGCCGCGCCCAACACCAGCACTTTGCTGCCGTTCAGCGCCTTGGCGTGATTGTTTAGCGCCTCCACCACGCGGTTGACCACGTAGCGGGGCATGTTGGTGTTGATCTCCGAAGCCAGCTCGATGAAGCGCGCCGTGTAATTCAGCGACTTCAGCTTCCAGGATAAATACAAGGGATCGATGGGAATGCAGTGGCCGCCCAGGCCGGGCCCCGGCGTGAATTTCATGAAACCGAAGGGCTTGGTGGCGGCGGCTTCGATCACTTCCCACACGTTGATGCCGAGACGGTTGCACATCAAGGCCATCTCATTGACCAGCCCGATGTTCACCATGCGGAAGGTGTTTTCCAGCAGCTTGGCCATTTCAGCCACCTCGGCGGAAGAGACCGGCACCACGGTTTGCAGCGCCTGCCCGTACCACAGCGCGGCCACCGCGCTGCAGGCCGGGGTCACGCCCCCCACCACCTTAGGCATATTGATCGTGGTCCAATCTGTGCGGCCAGGGTCCACGCGTTCGGGGGAAAAAGCCAGGAAGAAATCTTCGCCCACTTTGAGGCCGCTTTTTTCGGCAAGCATCTCCAGTACCAATTCGCGGGTCGTGCCGGGATAGGAAGTCGATTCGAGCACAATGATCATCCCGGGATGCAGCTGCTCGGCGAGCTTCTCGGTTGCCGAGACGATGAAGGAAAGGTCAGGATCACCGGTTTTGCGCAGTGGAGTGGGAACGCAGATGCTCACTGCGTCCGCGCTAGCCAGCTCGGTAAAATCCGTGGTGGCGTTCAGTTTCTTGGCCTTAACTAGACGCGCCACCTGCTCGCTGGTCACATCGCCGATATAGGATTGGCCTGCCTTCAGCGCTTTAATTTTATTGGCATCCGGGTCCACCCCCAGGACCTCGAATCCGGCTTCGGCAAACACCACCGCCAGGGGCAGACCCACGTAACCCATGCCGAGCACGGCCATCCGCGCGCTGCGTTGGCTGAGCTTGCGCTCCAGCGCGTTTTGAATTTCGTTCATCTCACCTCTTTAAAACAGGGAAAGCTGCTCCGAATGTTGATCTTGTTTCTCGGAAAGAGAAGCTTCTGTTTGCATCTCAGGAATATTACCCGCCTTTGCCATCCATTCGGGCAACCTGGCAAAGTCGGAGACCACGACCGGGCGTAGCGAAGGTTGGTGCAGGGCGGCCGCCGGGTGGTACATGGGCACCACCAGCCGCCCACGCACCCGCACGGCCTGGCCGTGCATTTCGCTGATCTTGGCGTTGGGCAAAAAGCGCGCCAAGGAAAACCGCCCAAGGGTGATGATTACTTTGGGACTAATGGCCTGTACCTGCAGTTCCAGGTAATCGCTGCAGCTTTGCAGCTCTTCAAATTGCGGGTCTCGGTTGGCAGGCGGGCGGCATTTTACTACGTTGGTAATGAAGACTTGTTGGCGCTGGAGGCCAATGCCAGCCAGCAGTTCTTCCAAGAATTGGCCAGCCGGGCCAACGAAGGGGCGGCCTTGTTCGTTCTCATGAAAGCCAGGACCCTCGCCGATGAACATTAGCTCGGCGTTGGCCGGTCCTTCGCCCGGCACCGCCAGCTTGCGCGAAAAGTGCAGCTCGCAGCGCGTGCAAGCTGAAACCTGCGCCGCCACCTCTTGCAGGACTTCGCTGCCGGTCAACGTTCCTCTGCGTGCTGTTGGCCTTCGGATGCATGCTCGGCCGCGTTCAGCCGCGGCAGCTGCAAGAGTAGGGCATCCTCGTGATTGTCGCTGTAATAGCGCGGGCGGCGGCCAATCTCCACAAAACCGAAGCTGGCATACAGCGCCTGGGCGGCTTGGTTGCCGGCACGCACTTCCAGTGTGGCGCTTTGCAGGCCTTTCTCGGCGGCCCGCTTGAGCACATGCACCAGCAAACGGCGTCCCAGCCCTCGGCGGCGGAACCTGGGCGCAACAGCAATATTGGCGATATGCATTTCTTCACCCAGCATCCAGCACACACTGTAAGCCACCACCTGGGACTCGCCTTCTTCGCTACCTGCTTCGATCACCCATTGTTCGGAGGCCGGGTTGCGTTCCAATTCAAACTCATAGCTTTTTTGTGTCCAGGGTGTGGGGAAGATGCGCTGCTCAAGGGCGAAGACTTCGGTCACATCCGCGCGGCGCATGCGTCGCAATTTAAACGCCATGCGCTCCTCGGTCACTGGTTGGCTGCTCGCTTTCATTGCGGCACCGCTTCGCTAGGCAAATAAATTGGAGTTAGCCCTTTGGCTTCGTCCACCTCACCAGCTTGCCAGCGCCCCCAGGCTAGCTCCGCTAGAAGCGCCGGCCGCCGCACGGACCAGGCCGCGCTCTGTATGATAGCGTTCTTGTATTTTCTCCCCAAGGCAGCTTGCTCATTTTCCCCTAGTTCGCCGCAGATCAGGGTAGGGTGATGAATGCCCTCACTCAATTCTTCAACGGTCATCAATGAAGGCGGTCCCTCGGCCTGCCAGCGCTCTTTCTTTACCTTGTAGCGCCCCACTGTTAACCGGCTGCGCCCCGCTTGCAGCACTGCCACCAGTGGCAGGTCCTGCTGCGGCTGCCCGGCCGCCAGGATATCCAGGCTGGGAACGGCAATCAAAGCCAGGCCTTTGGCAAATGCCAGGCCCTTGGCCAGCGCCAATCCGATGCGCAGGCCGGTGTAGGAGCCAGGGCCGGTCGCAACGGCCACCGCGCTGAGGTCTTTGATTTTGATACCGCTGAAGTCTAAAGCCTTTTGAATCTGGGGAGCTAAATCCACGCCGTGAAAATCCGTTCCGGTCCAAGTGCATTCATAGCGAACCTGTAACCCGTCGTAAACCGCCAGGCCGCTGGTACGCGTGGAGGAGTCGATCGCCAGCAGGGTCATACCAGGCCAAACACCGTTTCTTGCAACGCGGCCGCCATGGGCTGATAGCGTTCGCCCTGTGGGCTGACCTCAATACGCCGGCGCTCTTCATCGATCCAAAATAATTTCAGCCACAGGCGCTCAGGCGGAAGGCCCGCCTCGATCTTCTGCGCCCATTCCACCACCAGGCTGCCTTGGTCGAGCAGCAAGTCGATATCCAGCGCGTCCGCCTCACGGGCGCTGGCCAGCCGGTAGCCGTCCAAGTGGGCTAATTGCGCACCATCTGGGCGCCGATATACGTTTACCAGGACGAAGGTAGGACTGGTGACCGCGTTCGCCGACCCCCAGCCGGCGGCCACCCCTTGCACCAAGGTCGTCTTGCCGCTGCCCAGCTCGCCTTCCAGACAGATAAGGTCGCCGGGTTGCAGCAGGCTGCCCAGTTGCATGCCCAGCCGGCGGGTCTGTTCCGGGCGGTTGCTGAACATTTCGAAAGCGCCAGCGCGCAAAATGGGCACATCGAGATTATACGCATAGAATTTTGAAAATGCTGTCGAACTAAGGTATAACAATATCAAAATAAAACAGCGAAACAGAAAGGAGGATTAGTGGCAGATCTGTTCGAAAACATTTCCCTTTGGTTCCAATCCGTCTTAACGCAAATCAGTGAAAATGCGGGACTTATCCTAACGGCTTTTATCGCCTTGCTGGTTGGGATTTATATATCTCGCGGGGTTTCTGCAATAGTGCAGCGCGGGTTGCGCTATCGCCAGACTGATCCCGAAATCACTTTGCTGCTCGGCCGCATTGTCCAATGGACTATTATCGTCGCCGTTATCCTTTTCTCGGCTCAACAAATCGGCGTGGATATCACCGCCATCCTTGCCGGCTTGGGCATTCTGGGCTTTACTCTCGGTTTTGCTCTGCAGGATGTGAGCAAGAATTTCATCGCTGGCCTATTGCTTTTATGGCAACAGCCCTTTAAACTGGGCGATACCATTCAAGTGTCCGGTTTCACCGGCACTATCCTGGATATTAACTTGCGCGATACCGAACTCCGCACGATGGACGGCTTGCGTGTACGGATTCCTAACGGGGAAATTTTTACGCAGCCGGTGCTTAATTTCACCGGCGTCTACAAACGCCGCCTGCAGATCCGGGTCGGTGTAGCTTATGACGTGGATCTGAACACGGTCAGGCAGATCGCCCTTAAGACCATTAAATCCATCCGTGGCGTTCTGGAAGATCCAGGCATAGATGTACGTTTCGAGTCGTTCGGGGATTACGCCGTCCAAATGAATATTTTCTATTGGTTCGATGCACATAAGACCGAATACAGCCATGCTCTGGACAGCGGTATAAGTGGCCTCAAGGCCGCCTTCGAACAGGCGGGCATCGAGATCCCAATCCCTTATCGCGAACTTCGTCTGGTCGACGGTCACAATGGCAAGGCAGAAATTATAGCGAAGGCAACTGCACCGGGAGCAGACCGAGAAACGAACCCGGTTAGCAACACCGAATCGAATTAATCCCCTGATTTCTCAGTAGACTCCTTTGCTGAACTCTACGGAAGACAGCAAGTTAAAATTAAACAAAGATTGCCCCTGGTCGTCGGTTAAACTAAAGAATACGAGTGCCTTTACCTCAATACCCATGCCATGCATGATCTACCGCTATTAATTAATATCTCCGCGGCTTTGGCAGCCGCTTTCGTGGGCGGCCTGCTCGCACGCCGAGTCGGTCTGCCTGCCATCGTTGGATACTTGGTGGCGGGCATTGCCATTGGGCCTTTCACACCCGGTTTCGTGGGCGACACCGAAACCATCAGCCAACTTGCAGAACTTGGCGTGATCTTCCTGATGTTCGGCGTGGGGCTGCACTTCTCCTTTTCAGATCTGTGGAAAGTCCGCAAGATCGCTGTTCCGGGCGCGCTGGGACAAATGTTGCTTACCGCACTGCTCGGCTATTTCTTGAGCCAGGCTTGGGGTTGGTCGGTGCCGGCCAGCATTGTGTTGGGCCTGTCCATTTCCATTGCGAGCACTGTGGTCTTGCTGCGCAACCTCATGGACCAGAACCTGCTCAACACACCGCACGGGCAAGCCGCGGTGGGCTGGCTGGTCATGGAAGACTTGGCCACCATTTTTATTTTGATCCTGATGCCCACTTTGGCCCCGCAAGAAAACGGGCTGCAGTGGCAGTCCTTGGGCCTCACCCTGCTCAAAGCAACCGCCTTTGTTCTCATCATGTTCCTGGCCGGCAAGCGCTTTATCCCCTGGCTGTTGTCGCGCATCGCCCATACGCGCTCTCGAGAATTGTTCATCCTCGCCGTTTTAGTGATCGCGCTCACTACGGCTGTCGGCGCTGCAGAGCTCTTCACTGTGTCGCTGGCGCTGGGTGCTTTCGCCGCCGGCGCGATCGTGAGCGAATCGCCGCTCAGCTATCAGGTAGGCGCGGATGTTTTGCCATTTCGGGAAGCGTTCTCCGTGCTCTTCTTTGTTTCCGTAGGCATGCTGGTCAATCCCAGCTTCCTGATGGCCAACCTCGCTCAGGTGCTAGCGCTTTCTGCAATTGTGATCGCCGGGAAAGCGCTGATCACTATCCTGCTGGGCTTGTTCATCCCCGGCCAGGGCATGACATTTTTGGTGGTGGCGGCCGGGCTCAGCCAGATCGGCGAGTTTTCTTTTATCGTAGGGCAGGCTGGGCTCAGCCTGGGATTGCTGGACCGAAATCAATATTCCCTCATCCTGGCGGCCGCCCTGCTTTCGATCACTGTCAACCCGCTCCTATTCCAATTATTGCCTGCCGCCGAAAAGGTTTTGCGGCGTGCCCCCCGGTTTTGGAACCGCATGGATTTGCAAGGGTCGCTTCCGGCGAACACCGCCGGGCCGGAAGTTTCTCCCGTGGTGATCGTTGGATATGGGCGCGTCGGCGGCCATTTGGTCGCCGTGCTGCAATCGCTGGAGATCCCCATCTGGGTCATCGAAGCCGACGTGGAGCGCGTGAACATATTGAACGCAAAGAACATTCCTACAATTTATGGGGACGCGGCGAATTCTGAAGTGCTGATGCACGCCGGGTTGCGGAACGCCAAGGCGTTGGTGATCTCAGTGCCGGAGGAGGCGGCGGCCGAAATGATCGTGGCCGCCGCCCATCATGCCAATCCTGGCCTGCCCATCATCGCCCGCGCCGGGGCCGAAGACGGCATCAGCCGGCTTGCTGAATTGGGGGCCACCTTCGTCATCCACCCCGAACTGGAAGGCGGTCTCGAAATGGTCCGCCACACTCTTCTGGAATTAGGGTTCCCGCGCCGTGAGGTGGATGGCTATGCCGAAGAAGTTCGCCGCAAACACTATGAGATCCTTGCCGAAAACAATAACGCGCAGCCCTTGCTGAAGAATATTTTGCGAGCCGTGGGTGAAATAGAAATCAGTTGGCTGGAAATTTCCAACGAGTCGCCGATCATCGGGCGGACGCTTGCGGAATCCAATCTGCGCGAGCGCACCGGTGCATCGGTGGTTGCCTTGGTGCGCAACAATAAGTTACAAGCTAATCCGAAGTCTTCCCTGGTCTTTTTGGCTGGTGACAGACTTGGGGTGATTGGAGAAGGCTCAC
>Ga0299906_10004367_pt1 | contig 11602 bp, 7 predicted proteins | sample RVTome_14_FD_200259 | JGI IMG/M metagenome (GOLD analysis project Ga0299906, IMG submission 200259) | Soil microbial communities from uranium-contaminated site in the Upper Colorado River Basin, Wyoming, United States - RVT145D125 (version 2) ... | reverse complement strand
GCCTATGGCGCTCGTGATGTGGTCGTAGGCGGGCGCGATGTCCGTGGTGAGCGGCCCGAGCGTGTAGAACGGCGCCTCGTCGCACCACTCGAGCTGCTTCTTCATGTTCTCCTCGATGAGGTGCATGGGCACGTGCCCCGGTCCCTCGTTCATGACCTGGACGCCGTGCTCCCAGGCGATGCGCGTAAGCTCACCCTGCACCTCGAGCTCCGCGAACTGCGCCTCGTCGTTGGCGTCGCGGATGGAGCCGGGGCGCAGCCCGTCGCCGAGCGAGAACGACACGTCGTAATCGGCCATGATCTCGCACAGCTCGCGGAAGTGCGTGTAGGTGAAGTTCTCCTGGTGGTGCGCCATGCACCACTTGGCCAGAATGGAGCCGCCCCGTGAGACGATGCCGGTCAGACGGTTGGCCGTGAGCGGAATGAACCGGAGCAGCACGCCCGCGTGCACCGTGAAGTAGTCCACGCCCTGCTCGCACTGCTCGACGATGGTGTCGCGGTAGACCTCCCAGCTGAGGTCCTCGGCCACGCCGTCGACCTTCTCCAGCGCCTGGTAGATCGGCACGGTGCCGATCGGCACCGGCGAGTTCCTCAGGATCCACTCGCGCGTCTCGTGGATGTGCTTGCCGGTCGAGAGGTCCATGACGGTGTCGGCGCCCCACAGCGTCGCCCAGCGCAGCTTCTCGACCTCCTCCTCGATGGAGGAGCTCACGGCCGAGTTCCCGATGTTGGCGTTGATCTTCACCTTGAAGGCTCGCCCGATGATCATCGGCTCGAGCTCCGGGTGGTTGACGTTGGCCGGTATGATCGCGCGGCCGCGGGCGACCTCGTCCCGCACGAACGCCGGATCCATGCCCTCGCGCAGCGCCACGAACTCCATCTCCGGCGTGACCTCGCCGCGGCGGGCGTAGATCATCTGCGTGAGCGGCCCCGTGCCGCGCAGCGTCGGTCGGCGCAGACCTTCGGGCATCTCGACCGCCGGCTCGGCTTCGCGCGTGCGGCCGGTCTCGCGCACACCACGCTCCGCGATCCATTCCTCGCGGAGCGGCGGCAGGCCGCGCCGGACGTCGACGTCGCGCGGGCCGCTCGTGTCGTAGACCCGCAGCGGCGGCTCTCCGCCGGTCAGGTGGATCTCCCGCATGGGCACGCGGATACCTCGCGGGCCGTCGACGAAGACCTTCCTGGAGTTCGGGAATGCGTCGGGGTAGTCCGTGCCGACGTCCTCGGTCCTGGGGGCGGTACGCGGAGGCACGCGCGGGCGCGCCGTGTCCCTCGCCTTTCCCTTCACGCCTGCCGCCGCCGTTCCGCGGCCGTTGTCGCTCTCGCTCATCGTGCTCCACCTCTCGCTTCGCGGCGGGAGCGCGATCGCGGAACGGCCGCCCGCGTGGCATCGCGGGTCGGCCGCCAGAGAAGGCTCGTCACTCGGGCCTCTTCGTCTGCCGCGCTCCCTCCGCCGGTTTGAACCGGATCAGGTTCCAAGGGTCTCTCTCAATCCACGGGCGCCGGCGATGTCGTGGTCACCGGCCGGCCCGGGGATGCCCCTGGCGGCTGGGATTGAAGCTAGGGGATGCGCCCCGGCTTGGGGAGGGCACCGCCTTAGACCCCCGAGGGAGTCAGCTTCTGGCACGAGCTAAGGACCCCCGAGCTCCTGATGATCCATGCTGCCTCGCCCCCCGTCACCCCCGGAGCGCGTCCACCGGATTCACCCTCGTCGCGCGCCGCGCCGGTATGTACGTCGCGAGCAGCGCCACACCGACCAGGACGAGCGGCGCGACCGTGAACGACACCGGATCGAACACGCCCACGCCGTACACGACTGACGCCAGAATCCGGGCCAGTCCCGCGGCGGCGAGCAAGCCCAGCCCGGCCCCGAGGACGGTCATCGATAGTCCCTGACGGAGGACCATCTTGAGCACGCGGGCCCGCCCGGCGCCGAGCGCTAGCCGGATGCCGAGCTCGTGCCGGCGCCGCCCCACGCCGTGCGCCATCACCCCGTACATGCCGACGGCAGCGAGCAGGAGCGCGAGCGCGGCGAAGCCGCCGAGGAGCGCCGACAGGAAGCGCTGATTGGTGCTGTAGCCGGACATGCGCGCCTCGAGCGACATCACTTCCCACAGCGGTTGGTTCGAGTCCACCGACCAGAACGCTTCGTGCAGCGATCGCTGGTAGCTCCCGGGCACGCCTTCGGTCCGGAGGAGCACGCTGAACAGCGTGGGAGGGGATTGCAGGTAGTGGACGTAGACCGTGGGCTGGATCTCCGACGTGAGCGTCCCGCGCGTATCCGCCACGAGGCCGACGATCCGGGCGCTCCCCTCAGGCGTTTCGAGCATGCGGCCAACCGGGTCCGTTCCGGGATAGAATCGATCGGCGGCCGTCCGAGAGACCACGGCGACCATCTCGGCGCCCGGGCCGTCGGTGCGCTCGAACGCTCGTCCCGATACGATCGGGATGTCCATGAAATCGAAGTAGCCGGTGGCGACCATGGGCACGAACGCGACCGGCGCCTCTTCCCAGCTCAGCTCGGACCCCTCGGCGCGGATCGGTATAAACGTCCCGTCGCCCGAGAAGGGCATGCCATGCACGAGCGTCGCCCCACGCGTGCCCGGAATCGCTCGCAACCGTTCGACGACCTGCTCCAGGTAGACGCGGCGGTTCTCCTCGTCGGTGTAGGTCTCGGCGGTCAGACGGGTTTCGCCGGTCAGGAGGTTCGCGGTGTCGAACCCGACGTCGACGCCGCGCAGGGCCGCGGTGGTTCTCAGCAGGAGGCCCGCCCCGATCAGCAGCGTGACCGCCATCGCCATCTGCGCGACGATGAGCGTCGACCGGAAGCGGCTGGCCGAGCGGCCCTCGCTTCCCGAACGACCGTCCTCCCGGAGCTGGCCGGCGGGCGTGGTGGTGGAGCCGCGCATGGCCGGCACGATCCCGGCCAGCGTCCCTGTACCGAGCGTGAGCAGGGTCGCGAAGCCGAGTGCTTCGCCGCTGAGGGTAATGTCGAAGCGTGAGAACGGCGAGAAGCCCGCGGACAGCAGGAGGCGCAACGCCAGCCAAGCGAAGCCGACCCCGAACGCGCCACCGAGCGCCGCCAGGGTCAGGTTCTCGACCAGGAGCTGCCACAGGAGGCGGCGGCGACCGCCACCCAGCGCGGACCGGATCGCCATCTCGCGCGTGCGTTGCGAGGCTCGGCCGAGCTGCAGGTTCGCGACGTTCGCCGTCGCGATGAGGAGCACCATGCCGACGGCGCCGAGCAGTGCGAGGACGAGGGTCCGCCGCTGCGGGCCGACGACCCAGTCACCAAGGTCGATCGGGATCGCGCTCCGGCCGGCGTTTACGTCCGGGTGGGCCTCGGCGAGCCGCGCCATGATCTGGTCGAGCTCGCCATCGGCGGTCGCGACGTCGGCGCCCTCCGCCAACCGTCCGATCCCGAAGAAGTCACTGTTGAGGCGGTCGAGGGGTCCGCGGGTCTGGAGCGAGATCCATGCGTCGGTGTCGTCCCAGTAGGAGCGGAAACCGGGCTCCATGACTCCGACGATCGTATGCGGCACGTTGTTGAAGTTGACCACCTGGCTGAGGATCTCGGGGTCGGCGGCGAAGCGCCGCACCCAGTAGCCGTGCGAGAGGACCACGGTGCGGTCTCCTCCCTCGACGTCCTCGCCGGGTCGGATCGTGCGACCGATCGCCGTGCGCCCCTGGAGCACGTCGAAGTACGACGCCGTCACGAACTCGCCCCGGATCCGTTCGGGCTCGCCGAGCCCGGTCACCGCAACCGAGAGCATGCGGAAGAGACCCATCGCCTCGAGCGTGCGGGACTCCGACTGGACGTCTCGGAAGTCGTCGTGGCTGAATAGGTCGTACCCGCCGTCCTCCGCCTGCTCGAAGACGACGACGAGCTCGTCCGCATCCGGGAAGCTCATCGGGTTGAAGAGCACGCCGTCGGCCACGGTGAAGACCGCGGTGGTCCCTCCGATGCCGAGCCCGAGCGTCACGATCGCCGCGAGGCTCGCCACCGGGCTGCGGAGCAGCACGCGCAGTCCGACCTCGAAGTCCCTCCACGTCTCACCCATTCGGTCCCTCCGGTTCCAGTCGTCTCCGCGTGCGCGGCGATGGGCCTCGCGCCGCAACCTCACCCGCATGCGCCACAGCCCCGCGATCTCCCTCGACACGAGCCGCGAGCGCGCCGCCATCCGCCCGCGCCTCTCGCTCCACAGCGCCCCGAAGACCCCTGCCATCTCGTAGGTGTCGCCCGCACGGAGCCGCGTGCCGACAAGCAGTCGGGCGGCGATGCGATAGAGGCGCACCACTCCCGAGCGGGTCTCGCTCACGGCATCCTCGGGCGCAGGCCGTCGGCGTCGAGCAGCCGCACCTCGACCGCCTGGCGCGCCGCGCGGTGGAGCCGGCGCGCCTCGTCCGCCGCCACGTTCCTGCCCGCGTCCGTGATCGCGTACACGCGCCGCCGTGGCCCACCGGACGTGGCGTCCTCCCCCGTCTCGACGATCCAGGCCTCCTCGAGCATCCGCTGCAGCGCGCCGTAGAGGGTGCTCGCCGTGAGGTCGACCTCTCCCGCCGTGCGCTCACGGATGTCGCGGATCAGCGCGTAGCCATGCGCGTCGCCGGTCGCGAGCGACAGCAGGATCTGATAGACGGGCACCGAGAGTGGATGGGGGTCGGCCACGCCGGACTCCTTCGTTCACGTATCTCTGTTCAGGTGCCTATCACGCGATACGGTATAGGATGATAAACAATACCGTGCAACGCAATACCGGCTGGCGGTATAGATGGGACGGCGGAACGGCGGAGGTTCGAGGCTGGCAGTGCAGGCTGCGCGGCGTCGATCGCGGTCCTCTCGCTACCGGACCTCGTCGCGTCGAAGGCGCTCATGAGCCGCGTGCCTTCGTGATGGTAGAAGACTCGGGCCGACTGGCGACCTCTGAGGAAGAGCTCGAGCAGATGCGGCATAGCCGCGGCAACCGAGCCGGAGACGGATCGACCCGGATAGGCGGCTGGCCGCGCCCTACCCCTCGTCGTGGGCAGGTCCGGCGTATACCACCTCGCCGGCCTTCATGGACACCACGACGATGTCGCTGCTACGTATGACGAGCCCGGCGGACCGCGGGCGTTGCACATAGGCGATCCAGCACTCCTCGAGGTCGACGTTCCAGATCTGCGGCCGGGCGAAGTCGATCTCCGCGGCCGCGTACACCCTGCTGATTGCTGAGCCGCCCTCAGAGCCCCCGGCACATTCAGATACGCTTCCGCTATGCTCCGGGCCTCCTCGCGCGAGGTCATGTTGGTCGTCCGGCGTGTGCCTCGGTCGGGCGTCCACGCAAGCTCGTCGTCCTCTTCGGCATCGTGATCCCCTGCGTCGGCGTCGGACACAAAATGGCCTTCCTCACTGGCCGCGATTCTCGTTACAGCCGCGTACAGTTGCTCGACGATTGCGTCGGGGAAGTACGCTTCCCGCTCCTCCGGTTCGGCATCCTGGAACGCCTGCGTGCCCATCCAGAGAAGCTCGAGCTCATCCGGCGGTAGGTCCTCCGCGTAGGCGTGCGCGAGCTCGCGGATCTGCAGCTCGAATAGATCGAAATAGATGCTTTGCTCACCTTGCACTTGATCCTTGTACTCCTCCCAGGCGTCCGGAAACGGCGAGTCGTCGCCGCTCATTTGGATGCCTTCCGTCACGTTCTTGAACCGCTCGATGATCGCTTCAGCGTGTCGAGCCTCCCTCGCCTCCACGACGCGGGCGATGCGGAGCTTCAGCCGGATCGGCTCCCGCCGAGTGACCTCGAGCTCATCCAAGAGCACCCGCACCTCCTCGAAGGGGCGCCGGCCTGGGCCTTCCGGGCGATCGACCTGCCGGAGCCATTCCTCGACCATGGGGCGAAACTGCTCGCTCACGTCGGGAGCAAGATTGCCGCACGTCTCCGCGAGCATCCAGCGGTCGTCGTGGTGGCTCATGGAGGCGTGAAGCAGACCAGCCAGATGGAAATAGGCCGCTGGACCAAACATCCAGTAGCACGACGTAAGCGCGTCGCTAATCCGCGAGGGAGCCGACACGGCGATGCGATGCAGAACCGGCAGCACGAGCGGCACCGCGTCCTGAATGGATCCCACCGTAGCCGGGTGGCTCCCGGCCGCCTCCAACAGGTAACTGCCCGCGTCCGTCGACCTACGCCCGCTGTCCCTCAAGTCCCCCTCACCCCCATCCACGCCACCAGATCGATCTCGTCCTCGTCGATGGGATCCAGCGGCTCGGGCGCTTGCCACGGCTGCAACCCGAGCTCTCTCACGACCTCGGCGATCTTCAGCGTACTCGCCACGCCGTCGGCGGTATCAGGCGTAAATACTTCCCGGAGCCGCTTCTCCTGACGAATGCCCCAGGGCGCCTCGAGCGCGTCGGCCAGACGGTCCCGATCCTCGATCGTGAGGCCCTCCGCGCCGTGCATTCGCACGTGGGCGGCGGCGGCCTTGAAGAGGGGGCGCACTTCGGGCTGGAGGTTGGCGGGGTCGGTGGCGGCGACCCATTCCTCATAGATGTCGCGGCGGGCGCGTGACCATGCCTCGAAGGCGCCCTCCGCAAAATCGTCCGCCAGCGCTCGCTCGGTGGTCGCTTCACACGACAGGATCCCAAGGCAGGTGAGCGCATCCCGCTCGATCTCGCCCTCCTCCCCAGGTACGAAGCGCATGAACACTCGGTCGAAGACCCTCGCGCAGAACACGTACCCGGTGCGGCTCCCCGCAAAAAAACCGGAGCCGACGCCCCAGGGCAGGGTCCGGATGCGCTCGCCCCACCGCTCCATCCCCTTCCGGAGCTCCTGCCGGTACTCCTCCCCGCTGTGCGCGTGCACCTCCTCGCCCCCGCGCACGAAGAGTGAAGGATCCTCGCGGCGAAGCGCGTCGATGTCCGCGCGATCGTCGGCGAAGACGTGGTCGGTCCGGTCCGCGCCGGGAATCACGACCTGGTCGAGCCCGATGGACGCGTCCGCCTGGGCGAGCTTCCTGCGGATGCGCTGCTCGAGCGACAGGAGCGCCTCAAGCTGTCGGTCGGGAAACACGCAGGTGAGGAACACCTTCTCGTGCGGACTCCCGATCCGGTCGATGCGCCCGTGCCGCTGCACCAGCCGCATGGGATTCCAGGGCAGGTCGTAATTCACGATGCGGCCGGCCTGCTGGAGGTTCATGCCTTCGGCGAGCACGTCCGTGGTCACGAGGATGTCGAATCGGTCCTCCGCGCGACCGGGCGGCGCGTCGGACGACTCCGGGGCGAAGCCGAACACGGCCTCGGTGCGTGTCACGCCCTCGTACGACTCCGTGCCCCGTACCACGGCCATGCGCCCGCGGAACGCGGCCAGGCGGTGATCGCTGTGCAGCACCGATTCCACGTGCTCGGCGATCCACTCGACGGTGTCCGCGAAGTACGAGAAGACGAGGACTTTACGCCGGTTGCGGCGGTCCTGCTCCGAGATGCCTTCCCGCTCTGCTTCCGCGGCGATCCCGATCAGCTCGGCCACGAGCAGGTCCAGCTTCGGATCGCGCTCGGGGCTGACCGTCGCCGCGCGGGTGCGAAGCCCCTCCAGGAGCTCCCGGTCCGCGCGTACGTCGTGGAGGAGCCGGTCGACGTCGATGTGCTCCGGATCGATGGGATCGCCCTCCGCCAGCAGCTCCTCCCACGCCTCGTCGGAGTCGCTCTCCTGCAGTTGGGCGAGTGCGTCCGTGGCGGGAATGACCCCCTCTTCGACCGCCCGCGCGAAGTGGTCGTGGGCGTGCACCATCTTCGTGACCGTCTCGACGAAGGCGCGGGCCGATGACTCGAAGCGCTTCAGGAGTCCCGAACGGTGAGCCCCACGAGCGCCGCCTCCCGGGGGTCCGGTCCCCCTTGGTGCCGGTAGCGCGTCGGCCAGTAACGGGCCATGGTCAGGCTGCCCGGCCCGTCGTCCGGGGAAAGGACCCGGGCGAACTCATCGAAGAAGCCGGGCAGCACCTCGTCCAGGTCGTACGTACGCGACCGCACCACCGGCTCGGGGAACCGGATGGTGACCTCGGTCCCGTCCGGCAGCCGGAAATGGTCGTTGGGATAGAACCGCTGCACGAAGTGCCGCGTGCGGCGCACCGTGGTGGCGTCCAGGACGTCGAACAGCACGTCAGGGCGCAGCGAAAACGGGTCCTCGGACGCGGCTTGCTGAAAGCGCCTGCGCAGCGACGGGATGCCGCGGTCCGCGAACACCGCGTCGTGGCCGATGAAGAATGTCAGCAGATCGTAGAGGTCCCAGAGCGAGTTGTTGACCGGCGTTGCGGTCAGCATGACGACCTTCTTCGGCGGGTCTCCACGCAGCAACCTTCTGAGCGCGCGGGCCCGCTTCGCGTCCGGATTGCGGAACGCGTGTGCCTCGTCGATGACGATGAGCGAGTACTCGTCCACGCTGGCGGCGAGCGCGGATCCCTGCCCCTCCCCGAGCTGGGCGTCGTCCGCCATCTGCTCGAACGAGACCACCTCGACGCCGGATTGGTAGCGGCTGCGGAACCGGGCCCACATGCCGTCCCGAAGTTGGGCCGGGGCGATGAGCAGCGCCCGTTGACGGTTCCGCTCGATGACTTCCATGAACAGCTCCGCGGCCAGGAAGCTCTTGCCGAGCCCCACGCTGTCCGCCACCAGCACGCCGTGGTAGCGCTCCAGGATCCGCTTGGCCCGGAAGACGCCGTCGGTCTGAAAGCGCGTGAGTTGGATCAGGCCGCTCTCCCGCGCCTCATCCTCCAGCTCGTCGCCGTACCGCTCCCAGAGAGCGCGCAGGTAGATCAGGTAGGGCGGATAGTCCGCGAACCGCTCCCGGTAGATCTCGGCGAGGTCGTAGGGCGCAGCGTCCTTCCACAGCCGATCGAACCACGTCTCGACCTGCCCCACCACGCCCGGCTGGTATTGACCAAGATTGAGCTCCAGGTTCGACGTCAGCCCCGCGAGCGTAAAGTTCGACGAGCCCGCCAGGACGCCCTGCCGCTCGGAGAACAGGAACGCCTTTCCGTGCAGGAAGCGACGCTCGTAGCGGCGCACCTCGATCTTTCCGGACTGAAGAAAGCTCAGAAGCTCCCTCACCGCGTCCCGCGTCTCGGGCGAGAACGGCAGGTGGTCGCGGTCGCGCCTGAGCTTGCGCTCGGCGTCGCCGAGCATCTCGCGCGTGAGCTTCGCCTCGAAGCGTTCGCCGCGCGGCTCGCCCAGCCGCCGCTCCGGGAAGCGAGCCGGGGGCAGCGGCTCCGCCCCCAGCAGAAGCCGCACCGACGCCGTGCGGCACAGGAGGTCCGACAGCCGGCCGAAGCCCGCTGCGTTGAAGTAGCCGGTGGCCACGGCGAGCGACGGGGGCTCGTGGAGGATCTCCAGGAGGTACTCCAAACGCTCGCGCAGCGCGCGCTCCAGCGTGTTGCCGTCCAGGTTGTCGACGAACTCGGGATGCCCAGCGTGGTGGTCGGTCACGCCGTGAGCTCGTCGATGAAGGGGGCCCGCGCCGATGCCAAATCGGGGGTGCTGAGGTGCGCGAGCATGCGGTGGGCTCCGTCGAACTGGCTTCAGGAGCGCGTACGGCCGTCCGCGTTGTGTGCCAACCTACGTGCGGGGGCTGGCGAATGGCGACGGTGACGTCGCATGGGGGGGTAGCGGTGCAACTGGACCACTACCCGGGGCGGGCGCTGGCCGGTGGTCACGAATGCATTTCCCAAGAACGCAGGATGCCGTCCCTGAGGAACTCGGCGAGCGGCTCGAAGTCGTCCTCGACGTGCGCCCGTTCGAGCGCGCGGAAGTAGGTTGGGCTTTCCTCGGCGCGAACCGTGGTCCACGGAAGCCCCGAGCCCGCCAGCATGTAGTTCACGAGGAGGCGGGCGAGGCGCCCGTTCCCGTCCATGAACGGGTGAACGTGAACGAGTCCCCAATGCACGAGCACGGCCCGAGTGATCGGCGCCACGTCGAGCCCCTTGATCTGCTCGACGAGCTGCGTCATGTGGCGGCCGACCTTCCCGCGGCCCGGCGGCACGTGCCGGCTGTGCCGAATGACGACGGGGCTATCACGCCAGCCGCGCACGTCCGCGGCGCTCACGATACCCGCGTCGATCGACGGCCCCCAGAGCTCGAGGTGCAGGTCGAAGATCATGCCCTCGCTGAGTTGCGGCCCGCCTCCGCCGAATGCCTCGCGGACCAGGTCCAGGGTCCTGTCGAACGCCTGCGAATACCCCTGGAGGGCCATCAGGCGCGTGATCTCGTCCTGTGTGCGGCCCTCGTAGGGCCTGCCCTCCAGCACCGCGCGCACTTCGTCTCGCGAGATGCGATAGCCTTCGATCGTCGTCGAGTGATAGGTGTCTTCGAGTTTCGCCGATCGAGCTACCCGAAGGACCGCCGCCTCGGGCTTCGGGGCGAGCCTCTGCTCCGCTTCGCCGGCCAATTCGCCTACGACTGCGGCTGCGCGTGATAGTCTGGCTTGCAGTCGGTCGAGCCCAGGGTCCCGCGTCGATGCCCGGGCCGTCATGCAGGCCGGAACCACGATGTCCGCCCCGACGCCCGTATCCGTCCGGCTCTTGTGGTGCCGGTGGTGTGCCGAAAGCACCGTTCGATTTGATCCGCGAGGCGTTCGTTGCCGAGGTCGCGCGCCAGATGCCCCATTCGGGCCATCAGCACGTGGCGCGGATTGGCACCGTAGGCGGCTTCCAGCGCCGGTTGCGCGACCACCAGGCTCCGGAGCCAAACGAGCGCCAGATCCCGGTGCTCCCGAACGTCGCCCAGCGTGAGGGACACGAGCGTCCACTCGGGCGCGCTGACGGTGAGCTCCACCTCTTCGACGCGCACACGCATCGTGCTTTCCGCGGCCACATCGTCCGCCCAGTCCAACGGCACACCGTCGGGGACGAGCATGATCACGAGTCCTTCGGTGACCTGGAGCCGATGCTTGCTCCGGCTGACGCCGTGTCGTACGAGCAACTTGGCGCGAGGGCTCGTATCTCCCGTGAGCAGCCGGACAGCCGAAATCCGGAAGACCTCCGCCGGCAGGTACTCGTCCAGGGCAACCCTGACGAGCGGCCAATAGTTCTGGCGGAGTGCGTGGGATGCGCCGAGGCTCTCACGGCCGACGATGACCCACGCCCACCCGCCCGGCGGCTCGGTGATGCCTAACGACGATGGCTGATTCCGGGTAGCGACAGCGGCCGGTCTAGGGTAACGCTCTTCAGGCGCCTACTGTTGACGGTTTCGACCTCGATTCCCTTTCGGAGCCAATCAACCCGCGCCCGCGAACTCGAATCGAACAGCCAAGTCCTCGAGCATCCGGAATGTATCCACGTAGGGCACCTCGAACTGGGCGCACACGTCGGGGAGTTTGATCTCTCGCTTCGCGTCCGGACGCGGCTGTTCGTTCGTGACGACGATCGCATCGTGGACCCGCGCATACGCCACGAGCCAGCCATCCGCGCCGGTAGCGAACTTCGCCTTCGCGTGGTCGAAGTACTGCGGGTTTCGTTGCACCCACATCATGACGTCGGTGTACGCGGTGGTCACAGGATCATCGTCCACGCCGAGGAAGAAGGTGTCAGGCAGGTCCTTCGTCACCCACTGCACCAGATCCTCCGTCTTGCGTCCC
>Ga0299906_10004366_pt1 | contig 11603 bp, 9 predicted proteins | sample RVTome_14_FD_200259 | JGI IMG/M metagenome (GOLD analysis project Ga0299906, IMG submission 200259) | Soil microbial communities from uranium-contaminated site in the Upper Colorado River Basin, Wyoming, United States - RVT145D125 (version 2) ... | reverse complement strand
ATACCCGGAGCGCGCCTCTTTCAGTCCGGCCTTTAGTTCAAAGAGCCGTCGTTTTATTTCCTCATCGCTCGTTTCTATTTTGTACTGGCTCTTGAGGGCCGATATTTTCCGCTTCAACGAAATGATGTCCGGATGAGCGTGATCGTAGACTGCGGATTTCTCGAGCAATTCCGCTTGCAGCTGGGCAAGCTCCTGCGCGGGCGTCAGGCGCTCGCCCTGGGTCGAGTACGGGCCGCTGTTGAGCGAGAGACCGGACTTGGCAGCCCCCAGTTGAATATCGAGCAGCCGCCGCTCGGCCTGGATCGTCTGAATTTCCTTCTTCGCATCTTCCAGATTCGTCTTGAAGCGCTCGAGGGCGCCAAGGTTGAGATTCAGCCGATCCGGCAGAGAATCCCGACGCTGCTCTTTGAACTGGGCGATTTGGTTTTCGATCTTCACGACCTGAACCTGAAGCTTCTCGGCCTCCTGCCGCAAGAATTTGGTAGTCTCCGCCGCACGGATCGTGCGGTTTCGTACGTTCTCCCGCAAGAATAGCGACACCAGGTCCGCCGCGACCGCTGCTGCCGTCTCCGGATCCTTATGCTCGAACGAGACGGTGAAGGCCATCGTCGTACCGCCGCGATTTCGCTGGCCACCCACCTCATCGACGACAGGCTCGATCACGATCGACTTCTGCATGGCATCGGCAATCTGGGCCTCGCTTGCGGGCGCATCGCCAGCAGCGAGCAATTGATGTTTTTCGGCAACCCGCAATATGTTCGCCCGCGTCATGACACGCTGAATGATGACGCCAATTCGTTCGCCGGCCACATTCGTGATGGTGCTGCGTATCAGTGTGTCGGGAATTTGCTGCGATTCGACGAGGATCGTGCCGGTCGAACGGTAAACCGGCGTCAAGGCCAGGGAAACGGCGGCAACCGCGCCAAAGACCACGACGAACGGCAGAAGTATATAAATCCACCGCCGACGTATTAGTAAGAAATAGTATCGTAGATCGAAGCCAAAATCCACGAAGCGACAAATCCCACGGTTGCTCGGCGTCAATTATTCCAGAACAAGGAACGCATTCGGCAGACTACACGCAATCACTATGCCATACCATAGCTTTCCACAATCGCGGTGCTGCAACGTCTTGGCGCATCAAAGGAAAAGAGCTTTAATCGGCAAATGCGATTACGTCTCCAAGCCCAGTTGGCCGCGGCGCTTCCGACGGCGGCCCATCAAGAAAACGAGCCCCAGCAATCCCGCTCCGAACATCATGGATGATGGCGAGACGAACGCCGCGTAGTCCTGGCTGCCATACGGTGGCGGGCCCCGCCGCTCGGCCTTGTCGGCGAGAGACGGGTTCCTCGTGTTCATCGCGAAAATTCGCTGCTCGTACTGCGCGGCGTTCCAGCCCTTCGCATTTGCGCCGGGCCCACCGGCGTCCGTCGCCGGCCTGCACTGCGGAGGACCCGCCTCGGCCGAATGAAGTGGAATGGCCTTGGAAAGAAAATCAGCCGAGATGGCGAAGTCGATGCAATTCTTCTTTGCAGTTCGCTCGACATTGTCATCGTGTCGCGGAACCGCATCTCTGCCGATGAAATTGGATTGCGTATGGGGGGTCAGTCTGCCCGGAACGATCGCCTGCTCGAATTCAGCGCCGTCGATCGTTGCCGAGAGCACGCCGCCTGGAAGCAGCGCGAGCGCAGCTATCGCGTAAATTAAACCAGATGCCGACTTGACACGGGGCATGCGCCCACCCCACTGCGATGTGAAAACACTTCATCAGTGCGATCCACTCCCCTCATCAAAAACTCCGGTCCACCCCCGAAGTTTTCGAGCATCATTTTTTGATTTCCGCAACCACGCTGTGCACTGGCTTGGCACCAGATCAGCGTCGAATTGTTCTCTTTCAGGTTAAAACTTATTATACACGCTCTCAGGAAATATGCACTGGATTTAAGCTTGGTGCGGCAAAGAAAATTCATTCGCTCTTCTGTACCGGCGTACAGATGACAGTCGCATTACAGGATTATTTTCAGACCAATTCGGGAACGGCATCGAAAGACGCTAATACACATTCTTACTAGCCCAAACGATGTATGCGGTCTTGAGCAGGATGCGCAGATCGAGCCACACGGACCATCGCTCCGTGTAATAAATGTCGTAGCCGACACGCTCTTTCATCTTCTCCACCGTATCGGTCTCGCCGCGCAGTCCCTTTGTCTGGGCCAACCCGGTAATGCCGGGTTTGACGTTATGCCGCGCGAAGTAGCCATGTATTAGCTTCGAATACTCTTCGTTGTGGTCCACCGCGTGCGGGCGCGGCCCGACCAGCGACATGGTGCCGTTTAGTACGTTGAAAAGTTGCGGCAGCTCATCCAGGCTCGTCCGCCGCAGGAAGCGCCCTACCCTCGTCACGCGAGGATCGTTCCGGACCGCCTGCACCGTAATGGCGGTGTCTTCGTCCTCGACGTGCTTCATCGATCGGAATTTGTAGATGACGAATTTCTTGTTGTTGAAGCCATACCGGGTCTGTTTGAAGAAGGCGGGACCCGGGGTCTCGATCCTCACCGCCAAATAGATCAGGAGGAAGACAGGCGCAAAGAGCACCAGGAAAATAGCCGCTAGTATCCTGTCCTCGGCAGCCTTGAGGACTGCCTTCCAGCCGGACAGCGGCGCGTCGACAACTTCGACGAGCTTCAGGTCGGCAAAATGACTGGGCGACGCGCGCAGCCGGTACCGATACGCAACGAGATCGAAGGCGAGATAAATATTAACCGGCAGTTCGCGAAGGTGGCCGACGATCTCGGCTATGTAATTCTCCGCATGCCACGGCAGGGCGACGACCACGTCGTCGACCTCCCCGCGCCGTATCGCCGAAATCAAATCCGCGAAGCCGCCCTTTACCGACACGCCGGAAACGTCGGCGCCAGCACGTTTGACGTGGTCATCGAAGATCCCTTCGACACGGCTCAGCCCTTTCGCTCCGGCCCGAAACTGCGACACGAAGCGTTCCGCCTGCTCGTTGACGCCGAAAATCACCACCCGGCGCGAAAGCACGCCCGATCGCGCGAGCTGGCCGAGAATGGACGCGCCGGCGACGCGGAGGCTGATGACCGTGACGGCGCTGCTGACGCCGAAAGAGAAGACCCACACGCGCGAGAAGGTCTCGGACACCTTCAGCGAAAATGCGAGCGCCACCAGAAAGAGAAAACTGATAGCGCCAACAATCACGATTCGGTCGAGGACCTGAAATGGCGACAGAACCGCATCCACCTCCGTCAGACCGACCAACTGTGAAAAGACGAGAGCCGAGACCCAGACGAAAAATATCGCGCCGACATAGATCCCCAGGTTCCATTCCGACCAGCCCACGTAAATCGCATAGCTGGCGGCCCCGCTTGCGAGGATCGCGATGCTATCCATAAGAATCCAAATCCCGGACACGATAGACCAAGAGATCGGAATTCGGCGTCTGTGCGGATCCATTCCGGACTTGGGCACGAACGGGCCGGCATCCCCGATCGAGCTCAAGTTCTCTCCAATGACCTTCACTCAAACCCCTCGTCGTCACGAGCGCAAAAAAAACGATCCGCTGAACTTCCCGGGGCTAGCCTACTTGATGGGAGCATCGGATTCCCGATGCGCACATTTTCTGCCCCGGCCGTCTTCACCCACTGCACCCTCTGCTCAATTTCCAATCGGCAACCTGTACTTTCGGATGTACTAGTGCAATGCATGTAACGACTAACCGCTTGTAGTACCTCCATTGCAGTATGGAGCGTGCGTGTAAGTAGTTGATGCTCAACAACGCTTCCTCACGACATCTGCGATTGGCCGATAGTGGTAGGCCGTTCATTGAGTTGAAACCCACCACGCGGTTGATTTCGTCCGTTCCGAGTCGTCCGCAACGACGTCCGTTCCATCGCCACCCGACGAAATAACCAGTAAGAAAAGGCGTGCCGACGAACCATTCAGTGAAACTTCAGAGACGACAGCGCATCGTGGAAGGACGCCCGAACGCGCGAGCCCCGACTCTCGCTTGGCGCCGCCTTTGCCGTCCGAACGCAAACGTCATCGAGAACCCCCGGCACGGTATGGTCGAAATCGAAAACGCCGTGGTCGACCTTGTCCTTGATCACCTCCTCGACGATGCGCGCCGTGATCACCGGAACATTTCGCGCGAAGCCATAAACCATCGACGTATCGCACAGGATGTTTATCAGCCGCGGTATGCCCTTGCTCTCTTCGTGAATGCGACGAACCGCATCGAAGGTGAAACACCGCCGGTTCCGCCGCCCGGCGATCGCGAGGCGATGCTCGATGTATCCGATCGCCTCGCCGAGGTTGAGGGGGTAGAGATGGAAATCGGCGCCGACCCGCTGGGCGAACTGCGCCAGCTCGGGCTTCCGCAGCAACTCCTTGAGCTGCGGCTGGCCGACGAGGATGAGCTGCAGCAACTGATCCTTATCGACATTGATGTTAGAAAGCATCCGGAGCTGCTCGAGGGTGCCGGGCCCGAGGTTCTGGGCCTCGTCGACGATGAGCAAGGTGCGGCAACCCGCTTCATATCTCTGGATCGTGAACGTGCGGAAATCGTCATAGAGAGACGCCGGCGACTTGCCTTCAATGGGCAGGCCGAATGCCATCAGGATCCATTCGAGCAGATCGCTGTTTTCCGGCGGCGGATTGGTCAGCAGCCCGACCGTGATCTCGTCGTCCAGTTGATTCAACAGATGACGGAGTAACGTCGTCTTCCCGCAGCCGACTTCGCCAGTGATGACGGTGAACCCCACACAATTGAGTATTCCATACTCCAAAATCGTGTAGGCCAGCTCATGCGACCGGGACCAGTAAAGGAATTCCGGGTCCGGGAGAATTGAGAACGGCTTTTCCTTCAAGCCATAGAAGTTCTCATACATGAGTGTCGGCCTTGCCTAAGGATTCATCACCGCGCCAATCCTTCCCCTCTCCAATATCGCTTCTCTTTACAGTCCTCCTAAAGGATCTTGCTCTTCTACTGCTGACGCTACGCAGATTTCATGCCATTCCGACGCGTCCACGAAATTTTTATTTCAGCCGTGTCGCTTTTGGAAGCCGTGTATACGCTTGAATACCACCCCGACGGCGCGGCGGCATCCTGTATAGATCAATTTACCGCCATTCGACAGAAGACACATTGCTCTCATAAGGTCCTCCTTTGCTCAATTAATAGCTCGGCACGGTGCAACACAAGGTGGAACGTCATTCGAATCCTGTGCGAGGGCCCATGCTCGCGTCGCTCTGGCGAAGGGCATACCGGATCGAGACAAATTCGGGATGACGATAAAGGTGGTAGCGGAGGAGGGAATCGGTCACAATCATCATTTGCTCCGCTTCTTAGCATAGGTTTATATCGAGTGCATGATATGAACTTTGTGCATTTTTCATCGTCAACGGCCTGTTGACGGCCTAATATCTTTTACAGTCAATGCGCTAGAAGACGCTGTCCCGCCGAAATAGCCAGCGATAAAATTAGGATTATGGGGCGCAGTCAGGCGTTTCGGGATCGCGCATGGTGTCCATCAACCGGCCGGACCGAACCGGGTCGATCCGATCAGCCTGCTCCAGCGCCCATCGACGCCAGGCATCCTGCTCGGCTTCTGAAACGGGCACCTCACTCGCTGCGTAACGCTCGTCCACGTCCGCCACAAAGCTACGAATGTCAGCCGCTTGCCGAAAAGCTGTTGCAGAGCCAGGCAGCCTTTCAATCCGGGCCTTTTCCATGACGTAGGTACGGCCAGCGGTGGGATTCGGAGGAGAAGCGCTGGTCGAAGCGGCCGGACGAGTTCGGCACCGGCATCGTCGAGGGCATTTCCGCGCCGGAGACCGCGAACAACGCCGTGGTCGTCGGCGCCCTGGTGCCGGCGCTTGCCCTCGGCGTCCCGGGCTCGGGCGCGATCGCCGTCCTGTTGGGTGTACTGATCAGCAAGAACATCGTCCCCGGGCCAACCCTGTTCACGGAGAGCGGGCCCTTGGTGCTCGCGATCTTCGTCGGCCTCATCGTCTGCAACATGTTCCTGCTCGGCTGCGGCATCTTCGGCATCCGCTGCTTCGTGCCGATCGTCACTGTCCCGAGGCGTATCCTCGGCCCGTTCGTCATGCTGATGTTGGTGATCGGTGCCTATGCCTACGACAACGATATTACACATTCGGCGATGGTGATGGTGATGGTGTTGGGCGCGGTCGCTTTCTGGATGGACAGGTTCGGCTTTTCCACGATCCCCGCGATCCTGTGCTTCGTGATGGGGCCAATCATCGAGAACAATCTGAACCGCGCGCTCGTCGTCACCCAGGGCGATTTCCTAGCCCTCGTCACGCGGCCGATCACGCTGACGATCCTGATCCCCGCGGTGGTCACGGCCGTGCTCGCCTACCGGAGCAGCGCCCGTGGTTGAGAGGCCCGTCGGTCAGCCCAGCCCCAAGAGCCGCGCGGCATTGCCGCCGCAGATCCGCTCCCGGTCTTCCTGGCTGAGATCGGGAACCCGTGCCACCAGCCCCCGGGGATCATAATCCCCCATATCGTAGGGATAGTCGGTGCCAAGCAGAATATGCTCGCTACCGTATTTCTCGATCAGGAAGGCAAGCTGATCGGGCTCGAACACCATCGTGTCGAAATAGAGCCGCTTGAGGTAGGCGCTGGGCGGTTGCGCGATATGCTGCCGGCAGTCCGGGCGCGCGTGATAGCCGTGGTCCATCCGCCCCGCATAGGCCGGCGCGTAGCCGCCGCCATGCGCAACGCAGATCTTCAATCCGGGATGACGGTCCAGCACGCCGTCGAAGATCAGGTAGCCGATCGCCAGGCTCGCTTCAAGCGGATGGCCGATGAGATTGGCGAAGTAATGGCCGGCAAAACGTTGCGGCTGGGTGAATCCCGCCGGATGCATGAAGATCAGGATGTCGAGCTCTTCGGCTTTGGCAAAGAAATCCGCGAGACGCGGGTTGCTGAGCTCTTCGCCCTTGACGTTGGTCGAAATCTCGACCCCGCGCATGCCGAGCTTCTTGACGCAACGCTCCAGCTCCGCCACCGCCATGCCGGTATGCTGCAGCGGCACCGTGCCGAGCGCGACGAAACGGTCCGGATGCGCCGCAGCGATGCCGGCGAGGTGATCGTTGATCGCCTGCGCGGCCGCACGCCCGGGCTCCGGCTCCGCCCAGTAATAATATTGATAGGGGGCCGGCGACACGGCCTGTATGTCGACACCCATCGCATCCATGTCGGCCAGCCGCACCGCGACCGACTCCATCTTCGGCTTGATGTCGGAAAGCTGCTTCTCGTTAACCTGCTGCGTCAGCGCATCGCCGCCGTAGGAGAGCGGCGGCTGATAGGAGTCTTTCGTCGCCGCCTTGATCATCTCCGCTGCCGCCTGAACCTGGCAATGACAATGGATGTCGACCGTCAAGGTCTTCGAGCCGTCGCTAACGCGTCGGCTGCCGCCGTGATGCGGGATAGCCCCGCCCGATGCGCAGGTGAACATCATGACGAATTCGCCTCCCTGTATCTTTTCTTCGTGTCGCGCTCCCGGCGCTGTGCCATCTGTTTCCCGCGCCGTCAATAGCGGGCGACATATTTCGATCTCGGCGACGGCGCGGTAGACTGGCGCCAATGGCAAGCCGGAGAGAAGCTGTGGCCGAGTTCGAGATCGCTTTCGGCGGCTATCAGCCGCCCGCCTCGGTTCACAGCCGCGCCGCTGCGGTGTTCGGCGCGGCGCTGGCCGCGCGCGGAGGCGACGCCGCGCGGTGCACGCTCGCCGGCAACATCATCGATGCCGGGCACAAAGCGGCGGACCTGCTGACCATGGTGGAGTCCGGCGCGCTTAGCCTGTGCTATTTCTCGACAAGCTACCTGGCGGGCCGGGTTCCGGAATTCGCACTGCTCGATCTGCCTTTCACCGTCGCAGCCCGCGACCGGGCCTATGCTATCCTCGACGGCGAATTTGGCCGCCTTCTCGCGGCGCGGCTGCAGGCAGCCTCAGGCTATCGGCTGCTCGGCTTCTGGGACAACGGCTTCCGGCATTTCAGCAATCGCCACCACCCGATCCGGTCGCCGGCGGACTGCAACGGCCTCCGAATTCGCACGCTGTTCAGCGACCTGCACGGCCAGGTCTTCCGCCGGCTCGGCTTCGAGCCGGTCGCGCTCGACGTCAAGGACCTGCTCACCGCCGTCGCCGCCGGCACGATCGACGCGCAGGAGAACCCGCTGACCAACACCTATAATTTCGGCCTGCACGCACATCACCGCCACATCACGCTGTCGAGCCACTTCTTCGGCGCGGCGGCGCTGCTGTGCAACAACGCGCAGTTCGAGAGTTGGCCCGCCGCGGTTCAGGATGCGGTCCTGGCGGCAGCGGCGGAAGCGACCGGGGCGCAGCGCACATTCGCCGCCGAAGAGGACGCATCCATCCTGGCGAAGCTGGCCGGGACAGAGGCCGAGATAGTGACACTCACCGGCGCCGAGCGCGCGGCCTTCGTCGCAGCGGTGGCGCCGCTGATCGACGAGCAGCGGCAGATTTTCGGCGATGCCCTGTTCCACCATTTTACCTGAGCGCGATCACGGCGTATCGAGACCGATGAATCCGCTGGTATCGCGGCCGAGCGAGGCCAACGAGTCCTGCAACGTCTTGACGAATTCGTTGGTGATCTGCGAGCGCGTCTGTCCCGCCGGGAAAAGCAGCCCGTAATCGAAGCGGATCGCCGGCTCGAACGGCCGCACCAGCAGGCGGTGGGCGAAGGGCTCGGCGATAAACGGATGGACGATCGAGACGCCGAGCCCCTTGGCGACGAGATTGCACACCATGATCGTCGACTGCGCCTCGATATTCAGGATGCGGCGGATGCCGAGACGGCCGAACAGCTCGTCGATGCGGTAGCGGAAGAAGGCCGCCGACTCCATCGAAACGAAGGGCAAGCCTTCCAGATCGGCAGCGTGGATGACCGGCCGGTCCGCGAGCTGGTGGCCGAGCGGCAGGACGCAGACCGAATTGACGCCGCATAGCGGCTCTACCTCGAGCAGCTCGTGGTCGACCGGCAGCGTCGCGATGCCGAAGTCGTAGGCGGCGTTGGCTAGTCCCTTTTCCAACTCGGGCCGCGTGCCGAAGTCGACGGAAATCTTCACCTGCCTGTAGCGGGTCTTGAGCTTGGCAATGGTGTCTGGCAGCAATCCGTAGCCGAGCGCCGGCATCGCGATGATCCTGAGCGTGCCGGCTTGAAGCGTCCTGATATCGCGCGCCGTGGCGGAGATCTGGTCCACGCCGGCAAGCACCTTCTCGGCGATGGCATAGAAATGCTGGCCTTCGGGCGTGATCTGCAGCCGGCCATGGCGGCGGTCGAACAAACGCAGCCCGACCTCGTCTTCGAGCTGGACGATGAGACGGCTGACCGCCGATTGCGTGAGGCCGAGCGTCTCCGCCGCGTGCGTCGTGGTCCCGCGCGCGCAAACCGCCCGCATGGCTTCCAATTGTCTGAGCTTCATGGCACAGGCGCCTCCCGATTAACCGCCGCATAAATCGCGATTCTAGTATTCTAAAATATCATCCCAATAGGAAGATTTGGAATTTTCAATCATACTTAATTCTACGTACCATCAAAGCTGACGAAATATAACCCTGCGTTTCCAAGGGAAACGAAACGGGAGACCGTGGCACGGCGGCCGAAGCCGGCGCAGCCATGTGGGAGGAGGCGCGAGACGGCGGGACTGGTCCGCTGGGCCAGCCTGTAGCCGGTTCGAGAAGTTGGCGTGTCCGGTGCGGCGCATGCCGTTGCAAGCCGGTTGGCGCCTGTAGCCATAACCTCACGCGGCGATTCCCCGTTCGGGTCCCGGGAGATGCGTGCGGGAGGATAGCTGCGTGGACGCGCCGGCCAACGACTCCGATCATCCGAACCTTTCGCCCAGAAAGCTCAATTTCAACGCCGTCGCGGCGCTCGTGTTCATCGTGTTCGGAGCCGTCCTGTTCTTTATCACGCCCTATCAGGTCGAGAAGCCCGTCGTCGTCTTCGGGCAGTCGCTCAACGCGCTCGACCCGACATTGTTTCCCCGTCTCGTCGCCCTCGGCATCTTTGGGCTCGGCATCTGGTATTTCTTCAAGAGCTTCAGCCTGCGCGAGCATAACCGGTTCCGCGACCTCGACCGGGCGGGCTACGTCAACGTCGGCGTCTCGCTCGCGGCGTTCACGCTGTACGCGCTGCTTATGGAGCCGCTCGGCTTCATTCTGTCGAGCGTTCTGCTGATCGCCGGGCTTTCGACCTTCTACGGCGTTCGCGACCGATTGCTGGTCGCTGCGGTCAGTATCGGCATTCCGGTCGCGATCTATTTCACGTTCACCAGAATGCTGCAGGTCTTTCTGCCCGCGTTCCCGGAGCTCTGAGATGACCCGGATGCGACGCGCGATAATCCATCAACGGTCGGGAGTTCGATAGTGTGGGACAGCTTCCTGCAGGGCATCGACCTTGCCTTCAGGTTCGACACCTTCGCCATGATGGCGCTGGGCCTGGTGCTCGGCATGTTCGTCGGCGCGCTGCCGGGCTTCACCACAGTCATGGCGATGGCGGTGCTGCTGCCGCTGTCCTTCTTCCTCGACCCGCTGGTCGGCATTCCCTTTCTGATCGGCGTCTACAAGGGCGGCATCTTCGGCGGCAGCGTGCCGGCGATCCTGGTGTCGATACCTGGAACCGGTGCCTCGGTCGCGACGACCTTCGACGGCCCGGCGCTGACCCGCAAGGGACAGTCGCGCAAAGCGATGGAAACGGCGCTGTACGCATCCGCAATCGGCGACTTTTCCAGCGATATCATCACCATCCTCTGCATCGGCCCGATCGCGCTCATCGCCATGCAGATCGGCCCGCCCGAACTGGCCGCGGTATTGTTTCTCAGCCTGCTGATCATCACCGTCACCGGCGACGGGGTGTTCGTCAAAGGGCTGCTCATGATGATGTTCGGGCTGCTGTTCTCGCTCATCGGCCAGGACCCCATCGGCGCGCTGTCGCGCTTCACTTTCGATTTCTTCGCGATCCGGTCCGGCATTCCGCTGCTGCCCATGCTGATCGGCGTCTTCGCGCTGCCGGAAATCCTGATCGCGGTCGAGCGCAAGGCCGCGAGCTATATGCGCGGCTCGCTGAAGATCGAGGCGGGCGAGCGCCTGACATTCGCCGAGTTCCGTCGCTGCCTCCGGACAATCTGCCGGTCCACCGCCATCGGCACGGTGATCGGCGTGATGCCCGGCGTCGGCCAGGTGGTTGCCGCCTTTATGGGGTATGCCGCCGCCAAGAACGCATCGTCCCATCCGGAGACATTCGGCAAGGGCGAGCTCGAAGGTGTGGCTGCAGCGGAGGCAGCGAACAATGCAGTCAACGGTCCGACCCTCGTGCCGCTGTTGACGCTCGGCATTCCCGGCGACAACATCACCGCCATCCTGCTTGGTGCCTTCATTGCCCAGGGCCTGCGACCTGGACCCCAGCTGTTCGCCGAACAGGGCGACATCGTCTTCGCGATCCTGATCGCGATGGTGCTGGCCAACGCCCTGTTCCTGGCGCTGGGCTACGTCCTTATCCCCGTGTTCGCCCGCGTGGTGACCATACGCAAA
>Ga0299906_10004365_pt1 | contig 11603 bp, 5 predicted proteins | sample RVTome_14_FD_200259 | JGI IMG/M metagenome (GOLD analysis project Ga0299906, IMG submission 200259) | Soil microbial communities from uranium-contaminated site in the Upper Colorado River Basin, Wyoming, United States - RVT145D125 (version 2) ... | reverse complement strand
AACACCCGATGAGCACACAGACGAACCATTCCGCGGCAGGTCTGGCTCGGCGCGACATCCTCTTGCGTGGTCCGATGGCTCTCGCCTGTAGCGTCCTGTTGCAGCGCCGGGTGTTCGGGCAGGAATCTCCCGCGAGGGACGTCGTCGAGATCGAGACGGGCTACGGCCGCCTGCGGGGATCGCGAAGCGAGGGGCTGGTCACCTTCCAGGGCGTACCCTACGCCGGTCCTGTCGCGGGCACCGGCCGGTTCAAGGCGGCGCCTCCGCTCCAGGCCTGGACCGGTGTTCGGGACGCGCTGCAGCTCGGAGCGCCCTCCTGTCAGCCCGGCCGGACCGCCCCGAGGGGGAGCGAGCCGGCGCCGGACGAGAACTGCCTGTTCCTGAACGTGTGGACGCCAGCGGCGGACGGGCGCAAGCGACCGGTCATGTTCTACAGCCATGGCGGCGGCTTCACGGTCGGGTCGAGCGGCGCGCCCTACCAGGACGGCGGGAACCTGGCGCGCACCTTCGACGTGGTCGTCGTAGCTACGAACCACCGCCTGGGCCTGCTCGGGTTCCTCTATCTGGGCGCGCTGGGCGGCCAGGAGTATGCCGACTCGGGCAACCAGGGCCTGCTCGACATCACGGACGGACTCCGCTGGGTCCACGACAACATCGAAGCCTTCGGGGGCGATCCGGACAACGTGATGATCTTCGGCGAGAGCGGTGGAGGAGCGAAGACGTCTTGCCTCTACGCCATGCCGTCGGCAGCGCCCTACTTCAACAAGGCGTCGATCGAGAGCGGACCGGGCATTCGCATGTTTCACCGGGAGGCGGCCGCCGAGACCGCGCTGATGACGCTGGCGGAGCTCGGCCTCGACCGGAGCGAGTGGCGCAAGCTACTCGACGTGCCCGTGGACGAGCTCCTGGCCGTGCAGGCCAGGCTCGGCCGCCCTCCCGCCGGCCCGCTGACGATGACGGGAGGGCGCAGGGGCATGGCAAGCGGAACCCGGCCGGGCGGCTTCGGCCCCGTCGTCGATGGGACCGTCCTCCCCCGGCATCCGTTCGAGCCGGACGCCCCGCCGATCTCGAGGGACAAGCCGCTGATCGTGGGGTCGAACCGCGACGAGACGGTGTTCTTCTTCCAGGAACGGCGGAACACGGAGGTCTTCGACCTGACCGAGGCGGCCCTGAAGGAACGGCTGGCCGGTGACCTCGGCGCGGACGCGGACGTCGTGTTCGACACGTATCGCCAGAGCCGTCCCGGCGCCTCGCCGACCGACCTCTACATCGCCATCACGTCGGCGCGGATGTTCGGCACCGGGGCGACCACCATCGCCGAGCGGAAGCACGCGCAGCGCGGGGCGCCTGTCTTCGCGTACGTCTTCGTACACGAGTCGGACGCCCTCATCCCGGGCACCCAGCGCAAGATGGGCGCGCCGCACGCCATGGAGATCCCCTACAAGTTCTACCTCGTCCCGGCCGATGGGGAGGAGGCAGCTGGCGACGGCGGAATGATGTCTATCTCGAGTCCGGAGGACGTGAAGGCCGCGCGCAACATGGCCGAGATGTGGAGCACCTTTGCGCGAACCGGGCGCCCGGCGGCCGAGGGGCAGCCGCAGTGGCCCGCCTACACGACTACGGAGCGCTCCACCATGGAGATCGATGCTCAATGCCGGGTTGTCGACGACCCCTACCCTCTGGAGCGGGCGCTGTGGGAAAGGCTGGAAGCGTGACGGCTACCCGGCCCACTCCGGCCGGCTCGGCTACCGGGGAGTGGTCGTATTCGCGAGCTCCACGTCAGGAGGTTCGATGAAACACGTGTCAGGCGACGTCGGTCCTGGGCTGCTGGCTTTCGCTCTCGTCGTCGGGGCGGTGCCCGCTCGGGCCCAGGGCGCGTACGTGCAGGTCGACTACATGAAGGCCCTCCCGGGGATGGAGCGGGCGTACGTCGATCTCGAGCGCGACGTCTGGAAACCGTACCACCAGGCTCTGGTCGACGCGGGGCGGCGCGCGGGCTGGGCGCTCTACGCCGTCCGCTCCCCTGCCGGCACGGCGGCCGACCACGACTTCGTCACCTTCAACGGCTACCCGAGCTTCGCAGGCATGGCGACGCCGTACGCCGGTGACATCCTCGCCGGCCTCGGCGTCGACAAGGACCCCGACACGCTCGAGCGGGAGGCGGAAGCCACGAGGGAGGTGGTCCGCGAGGAGATCTGGCAGCTCGTCGATCGGGTGCCGGCGCGAGAAGGGGAGGAGCCCGCTCGCTACGCCGTCGTCAACTACATGTCGGTGCCCGCTGGCGGCGCGGCCGACTACCTCGCTGTCGAGCAGGGCATCTGGAGGCCGGTTCACGAGGCGCGCGTCGCGGAAGGCCAGGCGGCCGGGTGGGGGCTCTACGAGGTTCGCTTCCCGGGCGGCTCGGAGGTCGGGTACAGCTTCGTCGCCGTCGACTTCTACGCCGCGTTCGGCGACCTCGAGGTTCCTGCGACTCCGGAGGTGATCGAGAAGGCCTACCCGAGCATCGATGCGACTGCCCTCGCCGCCCTCGGGGATCGGACGAACGCGGTCCGTCAGGTCGTGCGAACGGAGCTCTGGCAGCTGTTGGAGGCGACCGCCGCGCAGTGAGCGTTCAGCTCGAGCATCCCGGTGCTCGGATCTCGGCCCGTAGGGAGACACATGATGAAGACCAACACGCTGGTCGCCGGGGCCGTGGTGGCCCTCGGCGCCTCCGCGACCCTGGCTGGCGGCCAGACCACGGAGCTCTCGCCCGCAACGGTCGTTCGGCTGGAGACGGGCGCGGCTGCCGAGCCTCTGGGCATCGACGACCGCGCGCCTCGCTTGAGCTGGGCGCTCGCGAGCGAGGAGCGCGGGGTGATGCAGGTGGCCTATCAGGTCCTCGTGGCCTCGCGGCCCGAGCTGGTCGAGGAGGGACGCGCGGACGTCTGGGACTCCGGGCAGACGACGTCCCCGGATCCGTGGTCCCTCTACGCGGGACCGGAGCTCGCGTCGCGCACCCGCCATTACTGGTCCGTGCGCGTGTGGACCGGACCCGAAGAGCCGACCGCCTGGGCCCCGACGAGCTGGTTCGAGACGGCCCTGCTCGATGGCGGCGAGTGGACGGGGGAGTGGATCGCCGGGCCCGAGCGACCCCAGACCCTGACGCCGGAGGAGGGCCGGGCGGACGACGCCCGGATCCGCGCAGCCAGGGAGTTCTGCCGGCCGGTGGACTGGCCCACCGAGGGCCGCGCAGGTCGGCTCACGAACGACCAGGGGGTGTGCCGCGAGATCCGGCCGACGCCGATGCTCCGGAAGTCCTTCGAGATCACCAAGCCGGTGGCGCGGGCGCGCGTCTACTCGACCGGGCTCGCCTACAACGACCTCAGGATCAACGGGGAGGCCACCTCGGACAGCGTCCTGGACCCCGGCCTCACCGACTACGCCGAGACGGTGCTCTACACGACCCACGACGTCACCGCGCTGCTCCGGCAGGGCGAGAACGTGATCGCCACGGAGCTCGGCTCGGGACACTTCGACGACGCGGTGCGCACCTGGGACTGGGGATGGGAGAGGGCCAGTTGGCGCGCGACCCCCCGGCTGCGTCTGGACCTCGACATCACCTACGAAGACGGGTCCGCGCAGCGGATCCGCTCCGACGACACCTGGAAGGTCAGCGTGGACGGCCCGGTGCGCTTCGACAGCCTGTACATCGGGGAGACCTTCGACGCTCGTCGGAGGATCCCGGGGTGGGACCGGCCGGGGTTCGACGACTCCTCCTGGTCACCCGCCCGCGTCGTGGATCCCCCGGCAGGCGTCCTGCGGGCCCAGAGTCACGAGCCCATCCGTGTCGTGGGCACCCGCCCACCCGGGACGCGATCGGAGCCCGAACCCGGTGTCGTCGTGTACGACGTCGGTCAGAACCTCACCGGATGGGCCGAGGTCAGCGTGCAGGCCCCGGCCGGAACGGCGATCGAGCTCTTCCACTCCGAGAAGGTGGACTCGGCCGGGAGAGCCAGCATCGCCGGCAACGACCTCGTGCTCGGCCAGCTCCAGACCGACTACTACGTCGCCGCAGGGGAAGGCGAGGAGGCCTGGACGCCCCGCTTCTCCTACAAGGGGTTCCGGTACCTGCAGATTAGCGGCCCGAACGGCCGTCCCCTGCCCCCCGAGGTGTCGGTCACCGTCGACCGCATCGCCCACGTCCGCACTGGGCTGGTCGCCACCTCCACCTTCGAGTCCAGCCAGCAGACCCTGAACCGGATCCACGACAACACCGCCTGGGCGATCCAGGGCAACATGCACGGCGTCATCACCGACACCCCCGTCTACGAGAAGAACGGCTGGACCGGCGACGCTCAGCTCACCGCCGGGACCGCGTGTCTGCTCTTCGACACCGAGCGCCTCTACTGGAAGCTCTTCCAGGACATGCGCGACGCCCAGACCCCGGAAGGTGAGCTCTCCCTCCTGGTCCCGGCCAACGAGCACTTCGGGTACCTCGGTCAGACGTTCAAGGCCGAGGACTGCTGTGGGGCCACGCCCGCCTGGGACGCGTTCTGGTTCGTCCTGCCCTGGGAGGGCTGGATGCGCCACGGCAACCGGGCCGCGCTCGAGACGGTCTACCCCGCCATGCAGAGCTACCTCGACGACTGGATCCCCCGCTGGACCGACAAGGACGGCGACGACTTCGCCCACACCTTGACGTCGGGTCTCGGCGACTGGGTCGCCCCCGAAGGCATCTCCCGGCTCCAGCCTCTGGCGACCACGGCCTACTACGCCTACCTCGTACGGATCGCGGGCGACACCGCAGAGGTACTGGGGCGGGTCGAAGACGCGAGGCGCTATCGCGAGCTGTTCGAGACGATCCGCGCCGACTTCAACGCGCGGTTCCTCTCCGACGAAGGGATCTACAGGGAGGAGGAGGACGAGCCCTTCTTCCAGAGCGCGCAGATCCTCCCCCTGGCCTTCGGCCTCGTGCCCGATGACCGACGCGCCGCGCTGGTGGACCGGTTGGTTCGGGACATCGTCGACAACCGGGACGGCAACCCGTGGGTCGGCGTCCTGGGCGCGAGCTACGTCCTGCCCGTGCTCACCGCCGCCGGTCACCACGACATCGCCTTCACCGTGGCGACGCAGACGGACGAACCGAGCTGGGGCTACTGGACCGACACCATCCGGTTCACCGCCCTCGGGGAGAGCTGGCCCGCCGACACCCGATCGCGCAACCACCACTTCTTCGGAGCCATCGTGCAGTGGCTCTACGAGGACCTGGCCGGCTTCCGGCCGCTCGAGCCCGGCTACCGCACGATCGAGTTCCGGCCCGAGATCCCGGCCTCCGGCCTCGACCACGTCTCGGCCAGCTACGAGAGCGTGCGGGGCACCGTGTCCACCGCCTGGCGGCGCACGCCCACAGGTCTCGAGCTGGACGTCACGGTGCCGCCGAACGCCGCCGGACGCGTCTACGTTCCCGCGCCGAGCGCGGAGAGCGTCACCGAGGTCGGCAGCGGCCAGGCGGTCCCCGCGTTGGACGCGCCGTCGGTATCCCTCGCCGGGGAGGAGGGCGATCGGATCGTCTACGACGTCGGGTCCGGCCGGTACCAGTTCCGCGTGGACGAGATGTGAGGAACGGGTGGTCCCGCGATCGGCGACCGCGCCTGCCCGCCGGTGTCGTCTTTCATGGAGATGTCCACCCAACGTTCTGCGGAACGAAACAAATCGCGCGCCTCGAGCGCACACGAGACTGTCCATGCACCGAGGAGATCTATAGGAACCACCCCGCAGCCAGCGACTTGGTGGTGGGGCTTCGACGATCCAGGCGTTCCGCTCAGTGAAACGGCGAGAGCGCCGGACGGTCCGCGTTGGCCACCGTCCGAGGGGGTGCCAGAATCGCCGCACGCGGGCACCTCGACGCGTGAGTTGGCCCGGTTGCTGAGCATCGAGCAATGCTCCTGTTGCGATCACGAAGGGGTGCCATGGCCCGGACCGTCGTGACGTCCCTGGTCCGCCTCGCGTTGATTCCGTCGCTCTGCGTCCTGGCGTGTAGCCAAGCGCCTGACGCCTCGGGTCCGGCCGACGATGACCCGAAGCAGGCTGTGGAGGGCCGCGTCGAAGACCTGCTGGCTCGCCTGACGGCCGAGGAGAAGGCCCGACTCCTGGCGGGCTCGGGCTGGATGGAGAGCACGCCCATCGAGCGTCTGGGCATCCCGGCCATCAGGATGGCGGACGGTCCGATGGGGATCCGCAGCTGGGTGGGCCTCTCGTCCATGACCAACGTCGCCGCGACCACGGTCGTGGAGGCCACGTCCTTCCCCTCGGGCGTCGCCATGGCGTCCACCTGGAACACGGCGCTGGTGCAGGAAGAAGGGCGGGTGATCGCCCAGGAGCTGAGGGCGGTGGGACGCGACATGATCCTCGCGCCGTGCGTGAACATCGTGCGGACGCCGCTCTGGGGTCGGAACTTCGAGGGCTACGGCGAGGATCCCTACCTGGCGGCGCGGATGGCGGTGGCCTACGTCCGGGGCGTGCAGGGCGAGAAGGTGATCCCCGCCGTCAAGCACTTCGCCGCCAACAACCAGGAGTTCGAGCGCCACCGCATCGACGAGAAGATCGACCTGCGCACGCTGCACGAGATCTACTTTCCTGCCTTCCGCGCGGCGGTAGAGGAAGCCGGCGCCTGGGGCGTCATGAACGCCTACAACAAGGTGAACGGCCGATGGGCCGCCGAAAGCCGCTTTCTCCTCACCGAGATCCTGAAGCGACGCTGGGGGTTCGAGGGCTTCGTGATCTCCGACTGGGGAAGCACCTACAGCACGGCCGACACGATCAACGCCGGGATGGACCTGGAGATGCCCGGCGGCGAGCCGATGCAGCTCTGGACCACCCGCGAGTCCTTCCAGCAGAACGGCAATGGTGCGGGCTGGCTGACCGAGGAGAAAGTCCTGGCCGCAATCGCCGCGGGCGAGGTCGAGCAGGCCACCGTCGACGAGAGCGTGCGGCGAATCCTGCGGGTGATGTTCCGAGCCGGGCTCTTCGACGAGCAGAGACCCGGCGGGGGCGAGATCGACACCCCTGCGCAGCGCGCCGTCGCCCGCCGAGCGGCCACCGAGGGCATGGTGCTCCTGAAGAACGAGGGCCAGACGCTACCCCTCGATGCGGCGGAGACATCCTCCATCGCCGTGATCGGACCGAGCGCGGCGGTGGCGCGCACGGGGGGTGGCGGCAGCTCGCTCGTGCGCCCGAAGTACGCCATCACAGCGCTGCAGGGCATCGAGGAAGCTGCCGGGGGTGAGGCGAGCGTCCGCTACGCCCTCGGCGTCGCCATGGAAGGCGAAGATGAAGGCGTGGACGCCAGGGAAGCCTTGGACGAGGCGGTGGCCCTCGCTGAGGAGTCCGACGTCGCGGTGGTCGTCGTCGGCTACTCCTTCAAGCTCGAGTCGGAGGGATTCGACCGGCCTTCGATGGACCTCCCGGCGGGCCAGGACGAGCTCATCAAAGCCGTGGCAGACGCGAACGACAACACCGTGGTCGTGGTCATCGCCGGGGCTCCGATCGCCATGGCGAGCTGGGTCGCCGACGTCGCTGCCGTGCTCTACGCCTGGTACGGCGGGCAGGAGGCGGGTCACGCCATCGGCGACCTGCTCTTCGGCGTAGCGGCGCCCTCCGGCAAGCTGCCGGTGACGTTCCCGGCCCGCATCGAGGACTCGCCCGCGCACGGCAACTATCCGGGAGAGAACCTGCACGTGGAGTATGCGGAGGGCATCTACGTGGGATACCGCGGTTTCGACGAGCGCGAGGTGGAGCCCCTCTTCCCCTTCGGGTTCGGTTTGTCCTACACGAGCTTCGAGTACGCGGGCCTCGCGCTTTCGGTGTCGGAGGTCGGGCCGGGGGATACGCTCGAAGCGCGTGTGCAGGTCACGAACACCGGGGGCCGTGCGGGTGCCGAGGTCGTTCAGCTCTACCTCCACGACGTGGCGTCCAGCCTGGACCGCCCCCCGAGGGAGTTGAAGGGGTTCGCCCGGGTCGAGCTGGAGCCAGGGCAGAGCGAGACCGTGACCTTCACGCTGGATGAAAGCGCAATGTCCTTCTTCGATCCGGGCCAGGACGATTGGGTCGCCGAGGCGGGAGAGTTCGAGGTGCTGATCGGGGCATCCTCGCGGGACATTCGCATGAAGGAGAGCTTCCGTCTGCTCGACTGACGAGGTGCGGCTGATGGAACGAGAATCACCCGTTGCTGTTCCGGATCTGGAAGGCCCCGCCGAATCGCCACCGACCCGGTGTCCGTTCGTGACGAGTGGGTTCCAGAGGATCGTCTGCGGTTGGTCGGTCCTGTTCCTTCTCCTCGCCTGCACCCCGGCCTCGGCCCAGGCTGGCATGGCGCGGGGGGAGGTCTTCGACGAGGCGGGTGAGCCGATGGCCGAGGTGGAGGTCATCTTCGCGCATCTCGGCAGCAACAAGAAGTTCGAGACCGACACCAACGCCAGGGGGAGGTTTACCCTGGTCGGGCTTCCCCCGGGTGGCTACCAGACGCGGTTCATGAAGGACGGCTACATGCCGGGCATCTTCGACGTGCGCATCCCCGCCGGCGACTTCACGGACGTCCCGCCGGTGACCCTGGCGGAGCTGATGCCGCCGCCTCCCGAAACGCCTCCCGCCGCGGAAGCCCCGGCCCCGGTCTCGGTGGCCGAAGCGTTCGACGAGGCGGGGCTGGCCGTCCGGGAGGAACGCCTCGAGGATGCCCGGCGACTCTACGAGCAGGTGCTCGATGTGGTGGACATCCCCGAGGCCCACTACAACCTGGGCATCGTCCTACAAAGACTGGAGGACTGGGCGGGCGCCGAGGCGCACTTCTCGCGCACGATCGAGCTGCAGCCCGACAAGTCCGAGGCCTACGGGGCGCTCGCGGAGGTGTACCGGGCGACCGGACGGGACGGGGAGGCGCGGGAGACCCTGGCCCGGGCGGAGGAGCTCTTCGGCGGCGATCCCCGGCTCCAGTACAACCTGGGCGTCGAGGCCCTGAACGAGGGTCGAACGGAGGACGCCGAGAGGGCGCTGCGGCGGGCCCTCGATCTGGACCCCCAGCGCATCGAGGCGCACTACCACCTGGCCATGATCGACGTCGGGAAACAGCAGGTCGCCGAGGCGATCCAGCGCCTCGAGACCTACCTGGCCGGCGAGGGACAGAACGAGCAGAACCTGGCGTCGGCCCGTCAGGTCCTGGACGCTCTCCGGGCCGAGCAGCCGTAGCGCGGGGGCGCGGTCAGTCCTGGTTCCTGCAGGTCACCCCGATGCCCGAGGTGCGGTCGTCCTCGATGCTGGTCTCGAAGTCGGACCGGCCCTCCAGATACGCGACGTACTCGCGCATGCCGCGCATGCGGATGTTGTGGGAGGTATAGCAGCCACCGGGCAGCATCTTCGGCGCCACGTCGACGAAGTACTGGGTGTACCACTCCTTGTCGGCGTCGCTGAACACGAAATCGAACGGGCCCGGGAGGGTCTTCACGAGCTCGTGGGCGTCTCCGAGGCGCGCGTCCACGTACTCCAGAAGGCCGGCCTCCCTCAGGTTCGATACAGCCTCTTCGTGGCGGCCGCGGTCGATCTCGATCGTGGTGACCTTCCCGCCCGTCCTGCTCATCGCCCAGGCGAGCCAGACCGTCGAGTGTCCGGTCGACGTTCCGATCTCGAGCGCCCTGGTGTAGCCGCGCTCGACGATCATGTCGTGCAGGAAGCGCCCGTCGCCCGATGGGACGTTCATGTCGCGCCAGCTGCCCCGGCGCGCTTCGAGAAACGCCTCGACCCGGGCGTCCAGCCTCTCGTCGGCGACGGCGTGCTGGCCCGGGCTGCCGAGCGGGAGCATCAGGCAGGCGAGGATCAGAGACCGCAGGTTGCGTCGTCGCATCGGCACCTCCTCCGGGCCCGCTGGCGGGTCCCGGCTATGGGGTCGTACCCCCAGACCGTGAGGCGGGCGTCGGGCGCGCGGCGCATCCGTGACGCCTCCCCGGCCCTCACTGCGCGCCCGCCAGAATCCGACGCTCGGTCTCGGCCAGCACCGCGACGGACTCGCTCGCCTGTGCCTCGTAGTAGTGGAGAAAGCGTTTGGTTTCGACGCTGTCGTAGCCGCTCAGGTTGTGGGCCCAGCGGTGTCCGATCGTCTGGAAGAGAAGTCGCGCCCTGATCGTGACCGGGAGGTCGTGGTCACCCAGCGCCACGCGATAGCGCAGGCTGTCACCCCCGCCCACGAAGTCGGGGTCGGCGTCTGCCGCTCCGTGCACGGCGACGGCGTCGCCAGCTCTGCTCTTGTCGAAGCCGTCCGGCAGCAAGCGATTGTCCTTGGCGTAGCGAACGGCGCTCAGGAGCGACGTCGTCACCTCGCCCGCGTGGTCGAGGATGATCGGCTCGTAGATCTGCACCTGCTCCGCGCTCGAGATCTCCTGGTAGTGGCGCTCGTACGCACCGCCGATGGCGTCGTTGTCGTTGCCGGCGATGGAGCCGTCCGGCAACGGCCGCCCGGACTCGAAGACGCTCGCCGCCACGGCGTCGTGGACCTCCAGGTGGATCCAGGCGCGCCGCGACGGATACGCGGTGGGGAGCTTGTGTCCGGCGAGGTTCCACACCTTCACCGTCACGAGGAGCTGCGGGCCGACGCGCTCGGCCGACGCGATCTCGATCCTCGCCGTGCTCTGCTCCAGGTGCTCGAGGGTTTCGGCGACCGAGCGTTGCAGGTCGTGGGAGGAGGCGGCGACGCCCAGCTCGTCGCGGTAGCGGTCGAGGATCCGCAGCATGAAGGCGTTTCCGCCCCGGAACGCGTGCTGCGACATCCCCTCCCGCGGCTCCCCGAGCACCGCGGAGATCGACGCGGTGGTCTGGGGCATGTGGCAATCCTGACAGCTCTGGACGCCGGCGTATCGGCTGTGCCGCCATTCCAGGTAGGGAACCTGCTCGGGGAACTGCCCGATCTGCCCTCCCGCGCCGTCGCGGGCCGGCGTGAAGAGGGTGTGGCAGGTGGCGCACAGCTCCGAAGCCTGGATGTGCGCACTCTCCTCGGGCGCGTATCCGGTGGCGGACTGCATGACGCGCACGCGTCCCGCATCGATCTCGAAGGGTCCAAAGACGCGGGCACCCGAGGTGTCGATCCGGTAGCCCCCGGAGAGGCTCGATTCCTCGCCCAGGTCGTCGGGGAGGATCTGGTGGCACAGGGTGCACGAGACGCCATCCCAGGCGATCCGCGTCTCGAGGGGATCGGCCGCCGTTCCGCCGAGGTGTGCCAGGATCTCGCCGGTGCGCCCTGCCGCCCGCGCCATCGTCCTCGCCATCGGCATGTGACAGACGGAGCAGGTGTCTTCGATCTCACCGCGGAGGTGCGGTCGGTCCGCCAGCTCGCGCCGTACCGCGGCTTGCCAGTAGGGATCCCGTGCCGAGTTGGCCATCATCGTCGCGCTCCATGCGCGTCCGATCGACAGGGCGTGGCCCTCGACGTCGACGACGTCTCCGTGGCACGCGATGCAGGACTCGGCGGTGGTGAAGGAGGGGTGGTCGGCGTCGGATCCCTGGGCATCGGCCACCGGGGCAGACCCCCCCGTCGCCGTGAGGGCGATCAGCAGGGCGAGCCGGGACGTCCCCTCACCAGCCAT
>Ga0299906_10004364_pt1 | contig 11605 bp, 9 predicted proteins | sample RVTome_14_FD_200259 | JGI IMG/M metagenome (GOLD analysis project Ga0299906, IMG submission 200259) | Soil microbial communities from uranium-contaminated site in the Upper Colorado River Basin, Wyoming, United States - RVT145D125 (version 2) ... | reverse complement strand
TGGAATTATTGATTAAGTTTAAGGATTCTCCTATGCAAATATTTTCAACCTCAAAATCAATTACGGGTCCTTCTAAAACTTGTATTACTTTTTGAACCTGCGTTTCGCAGCCCGGAATTGAAGCGGTTAATGTAATTATTTTGGTGCCCGGTTCAGCAAATGAAAACACCGGATGAGTTTCTGATGATTCGCCTTCATCGTTAAAATTCCATTGAAAGGAAGTAACGGACGAAGGCGGCCCTGTGGTTTGGTTGGTGAAAGTGATTTGCTGGTGGGTGCAAAGGGTAATGGGATTAAATTGAAAATCAGAAACAGGTGGCTCAAAAATTTCTATTTGTTTGGAAATGTAATTCTGACAACCACTGATAAATGTTGCTGTGATCCTTACATTATATATCCCGGTAGAACTATAACTGTGTTCAGGGTTCTGATCGGCTTCAGTAGTCCCGTCTCCAAAATTCCAGATTACATTTACTATGGTTTCATTTGATTGTTCTGAAAACTGTACGGTTTCATTCAAGCATGAACCTGAAACTTCAAAATCAATCGTGCCAGCTATCTGATCGGATACGATTATTTTTTCAACGAAATAATCGGTATTTGCCTGGGCATCCCATATTTGAAGTTCAATTTCGTAATCTCCGGATTCAGTATAGCTGATGGACTCAGGATCGGTTAATAAAAATTCTGTCCATGGGCAATTTTTTACAAATTCTATTTTTTGTAATTGCGGATTATTGTTTTTAACTCCATATACCCAATGCCTTCCCTGGTATTTAATTCCATCAATTGCGTTTACCTTGATTAGCCCTGGCATTGTGATTTCGGTGGGCTGGTTAACCGGTTCCAAATCCTTTAAATCTATGATGGACATTTCAAGATTTTCATTCGTCACTAAACCGAAAAAATTATTTCCTTCCCTGAAAACTTTAATCCTATGGGGTTTTATTATTCCCGAAAATGTTTGACTCCATTCAACTGTTGGCGGTTGCATCAAGTCATCACCAAAGTTTATTTGTTGCATGGCGTTGTTTAACCATGAAACCAGATGCACTTTGAATCGATCCATGTGTTTGGTTATAGAAATGCCGGTTGGTAATGAAGAACCAATTATTGAATGAGTTACCTTGTCGCCGGCCCCAATTGCGTTATCGAATGAATCGCGGTAGTTAACGCAAACAATGCTGCCGGTATTATAAACGACAAGCACTAATATGTAATCACCGTTCTGATTCACCACTTGCAGATTCCTTATCCGAACCGTTCCAATTCCAAAATTTCCAAGGTTAGTACCGGTTGGAGTATTACTCAGACTGTTACCAAAATCCAGGCGGGTTATATTTCCGCCGTTGTTCAGGTACCCTACAAAGCCAAACCAATTATCATTTTGTTTTACAATATCCAACCCCTCAGGAAAAGAAAGCAAGCCTCCGGGGTTGCCCAGATCAAAAACCTGAGGCACAGAAGTAAGATCAGTTCCGAATTCCAATCTGAATATTTTGCTGTTATTTCGATCAGTAACAAATCCAAAGTAACTATTGTTGTCTTCAATTATCTTCAATCCCCAACTGCTTCCCAATCCTGAAACATTACTATGATCCGAAACGATTGGCGAGCCGGTAAAGTCACCGAGGCAGAAATCCCATTCCTGATTTACCTGGCCAGTACTGGTATTTATGAGTTCGATGTTTTCTTCTATACAGGTGTTGGGGGTTGACGTTGTAAACTCAGCCGAAAGTTGAGAGTAACAATTAAAAGGATAATAAAATATTATTAAATAAATATATATTCTCATTACTTATCTATTAATACATTTTTTTCAATATAAAAGCTAATTATTATTTATAACTAAAAAATAGCGTCATACATATTCAATGTGAATGAAACCGATCTGTTTTCCTGAATCAGTTTTTGCCAAAAGTCAGAGTTACGATTATTCATCGCCATAATCTTTTTTATTTCGATAAAGGAATTGCCAGCAGATCGGATGTCATTGCAAACAGATCCTGCTTCATAATTCTTGGCGATATCGGAATCGTCTCCGATATTTTCTGCAATAATCAGGGGTAGTCCATTTGCCCAATATTCACCATTCTTCACAGGGCAGCAATACTTTTTGGATGGGCCGGGTTTAACATTGGTAAAAGCAAAATCTGCCGCACTTAAATAATCACCGATCAGGTTATGGTGAATGGAACTCAATGCAACAATATTTATTTTATATTTACATGCCCATAATTTTATCCGGCTGATTTCATAATCTGTAATAATCAGCAATTTGAAATTCTGAAAAAATCCGGATGCCTGGCTAAACAACTCAAAGCTTTCCTCCTCGTAATATATGCCACCAAATTTTCCAACATAAATTCCAACTGTTTCATCATCCTCAATTTTCAATTCTTTCCTTTTTTTCTTTCGCCTTTCCGGATCAAATCCAAATTTATCCGCATCAACAGGACAGGGTGTAAATTTTAACTTTTGGGAGTCAATGCCTTCCTTCAATAATTTTTTGTAGAAGTTTTTTGAAACGCAACCAAGCATCAACGCTTTTTTTTTCTGAAGAGATTCCAATAATTTCTGGATACTATATTTCAAACCCCACCTTTTCCAACAGTTTGAATCCGCCATATAATCGCTGTGCGGCTCATACGATTCTACCACAAATGGAATTCTTGTAAATAATGAAATTAGACAACCCATTGCCCCTGCCTGGCTTCCCTTACAAATAATCATTTGGGTATTACCTGCGGCTGCATACTTGAACGTTCTCAATAGTAATTTAAAAATTGCAACACTGAAAACACTTGATTTGCTAATTGTCGGATAATGAAAAATATTCTCATTCAATTCAAAACTCTTTTTGTTGTATTGGCTTCTCTCAATTGTAAACAATGCAATTTCTTCACAGGCTTTGCCAATAATATTCAAACTGGGAATTACTGTTGCAGTGGAAAGGCCATCCGATATACTCCAAACACTTATATATATTATATTCTTTTTCAATTCCCAAAAACAAAGTATTTGCAGCCGCTCAAAAAATTACCCTCGTGTGTGTATGACAGCAGCATAATTTTCCTTCTCTTTAAATCAAAAGCCAACTTTTTCCAAACAGGGAATTCATAATCACTTGAAGAAAGTATCTTCAATAATTGCATGTATCCATTTCCTAATCCATTAAGATTAGTCATTGCTGACTTCTTATGTTTTCTTGCAATCAGGATATTGTCTTCTACATACGAATAAATTCCCATCATACTGTACCGGATATAAAACAAGAGATCTTCACAGTGGGTTAGTGCAGGATTAAATTCATACATCACACCTTTCTTTCTTTTTATTAACCATGAAGGACCGTAAAAGCACTTATGGTTAAGTTTAACAAGTTCTTGGCGCGGATTACCCGTAAAGGCTGGCTTAAAGGTTCGGATCTTTTGTGAAAAATCTTCATTGTAAACCTGAATAATGCCGTCAACGAATGCAAGATTCTCATTTTTTGCAAATTTGTTAATCCTAATTTCAATTGAATTTGGAGTTAGTTGATCATCCGCATCTAAAAAGCAAAAATACTCTCCCTTCATTTTTCTCAGGCCATGGTTTCTCGCCCTGGAGACTCCTGGTTTTTCTTCATATAAAATCACCATCCTTGAATCATTGAATGAATGAATGATTTTTGAAGTGTTATCGGTGCTGGCATTGTCAATTATTAAAAGCTCCCAATTGCTATACGTTTGTTTTAAAACCGATTGAATTGAATCAGCAATGTATTGCTCTTCATTATGCGCCGCCATGATAACAGATACAAGAGGTTTCATTTCTGGCAATCGTTTAATAATTCTGAAATCTGTTTGAGCTGTTTTTCATAAGTGAATTGTGATGCAAATTCTTTTCTTAGTTTCTGATTTCTTGCAGAATTATAAACATCAAGGTTGTCCACAATTTCATGCAGTTTTTGAATATATTCCTGATGCGAGTTGGAAAATTCAATTAAATCTTTTCTTTCCTGATAATCTATAATTGGAAGAGATAGTATTGTTTTACCTGAACTTAAATATTCCAGAATTTTGTGTGAATTTGCCGGATAGCTTCCGTCAATCTTTTTGTAGAAGAGTAATAACAAATCCATAGAAGATAGAAACCGAGGCAATTCTTCATTTATGGGCCCTAGCAAATTAACATTATCGTATCGGTCTCGTATTTGATTAAAGATTGTTTTTGAATTGAGAACGGTTGATTTGGTTTTGTCATCAGGGCCGGCAAAATTAAATTGTATGGTAGGAAAACTTCTGATTGCTTTCTCAACCAATTCCAAATCCAGCCATTGAGATTGAAGGTTACCAATATAACCGGCATTTAGTTTTCCGTTTCCGTTTAAAATTTTGTTTTGATTCTGAAATTTACCTGACACCCCATGACCAATCACTTTCACCTTTGAGTAGTCGCGAATGTTTATGAGTGTTTTTGAAGTGGCCAGCGCTAAATCCGCTGAAGTTACCGCTGATTTTTCCAGTGATATGTGGTGTTTGTCAACCAGATGATAAATAGCTTTTCTGGCTTTAAATAATTTTAAGTTTTGAAATCTGAACGGATCAAAACTCCAAATCACATCCGGCTTGTCGATTTCTGCAAAATCATAGAGTTTGGATATAAGTTTCATGTTTATAAAATCCCTTAGAAATTCCGGAGATTTATTTAAACCCCTGGTGTGTCTGTAAGAAATCACTTTAATATTTTCCATCGGGGTTTCAGCTTTCCATTTTTCTCCCGGAGGATTTACAAATAAAACTGAAGCTCCCTGTTTGGTGAGCTCATACGCATAATGGTGCTTTGATACCCAGGCCTGCCCCCATTTTTCAGGAGAAAGAATTAGTACTCGTGAATTTTCCCAGTTCATAAATTGCTTTCTAAAATCCGCGCATATTCCTCGCCCACCTTTTCCTTGCAGAATTTTTTGGAAGTTTCATTGGAAATTTTTTTTCTTTCAAATGCGCCTAAGTTTTTCAACATTAGGTCCATTTTTTCTGAAAATAATTCAACACTGTTGTCTTCGACTAAGTATCCGTATCCCGGAGCAAAATATTCCCTGATGCCACCTACTGCCGATGCCAGTATCGGAGTGCCGCAGCATAATGATTCAGCGCATATCACTGAAAAAGTTTCGTAGTCTGAGCAGTGTACAAGGCAAACAGCGCCATTAAGTAACATGGCTAGTTCAACCGCGGATGTCCATCCTATAAATTCAACTTTGTTGTTGAGACCGTATTTTTTTACTTGTTGTTTCATTTCCGGAAGCAAAGGACCATCGCCGGCCATAATCAGTTTCAGGTTAGGGAATTTAATCGCGACTCTTGAAAAGGATTCTATAATAATATCGGGTCTTTTTGGATTTTTCCACCTGGAAACTGCCAGGAAATAATTTCCGATTAGGGATTCTACATTCTTGAATTTTTTGGTGTCAACTACATTGGGTATTGTAGCGATCCTTATGGGCATTCCTCCGCTAAATCTAATTATATCTTCTTTCAATGAGTCTGATACGGCAATCCATTGAGTTGTTTCATCAAACATAGAATGAAATTTCCTATGTTTATTTTTTGGTAAATGGAAATTAAAATGAAAAGCGCTCCAGTGCTCGGTGATTATAATTTTTTTCCTCAGCAATTTCTTCAACAATGAAAGTCTTGCTGCATTTGGATAGGATATGTGTAAGTTAATCAGTGAAATTTTTTTCCAATAGAAAAGAATAAACCAGAAAGATAAAATGCCGCAAAAGGAAATCCATTCTATTATTATCCACGGTAATGGAATTTCCAGTTTGAAGACTACAATTTGATCTGAAAATCGCAGTAGAAATTTTGGCTTCCGGGATTTTGATACTTCAAAATGCAAAATATAATTCCTGAAATGACTGAGCGCTTCTATATGATTTTTAATAAACAATCCGTTGAACGGATCTTTCCTGTCCGGAAACCAATTTGTTATATGAAGGATATTTTTCATTAAACCATTCTTATTTATGCATTAGTATCCAAGAATTCTCAATTCTTTTTTTATGATTTTGTTTGTAGCTGCAATGTCATATTCTTCCTGTTCCAATTTCCATGCATCATTAAACCCCTGAGTAATAGGTTTATGAATATTTCCGTGATGCGAAAGGACATCGTCGCCCAGATTATTCACCTTACGAAATATCATTTCCGGATCAAAGTTTACTTCCAGGAACTGGCACACCGATGATATGCTGTCATTCGGATTTTCAATAAGGTTTTCATACTTTATATAGTGAACCGGATTATTAAAAGTTTTACCAAATTTCTGCATTTGAATAACAGAGTCTTTCCATCGTATTGCAGCTTTTCTTAATGGGTAATTAAAGTGTTTCATCATTGAATTCACAACAGCCCTTCCGTCCCTAACCATGAAAATAAACTTTGCCTTTGGATAAATTATGGGCAGCCAGTTTAACTTGCTTGCAAGGCACGGAGTTTTATCTCCCCAAACTGTGGCTGCTGGTTTAAAAAGTTTTAAATGAAATGTATAAACCTCGCTGATAATTTTGCCATAGGTTAATTCGTGAAAAGGCATTTCAAGGAAATGTCGCCTAAAATCTTCAATCTTAATTCCCCAGTATTGGAAGCATGGTGAAGAATCCACTGTCTCCAATATCATGGTAACTACCGATCTCCAATTTTCAATATTGTTTCGAACAAATTCGGATGCTGTTTGCGGAATGAAGTAATCGGATTCCGGTGGAATATGAATGTCTGAATGCGCCTCCAGAATCCGTCGAAGAAGGGTTGAGCCGCTTCTGCCACTGGATAAAATAAAAAAAGGGCTTGCATCCAAATCCTGAAATTGATTTAAAGTCCGAGCTTTATTAATGATTCTAATTTCATTAAAAACTTTAAGGCGGCTTACAATTTTATTGACCAGACTCATCAGGCAATTTTGTTAATTCAGTAAAATTTTTGAAACCAACCATAGTATGGCTATCGTACCGCACATTAAACTTTGTAGAATCCTGAGTTGTTCCGGCTTTACTTTCAATAATTGCAGAGTTTGGCGGAAAAATAACAGTGATGTAAATGCCTTTGCTGTAACAAACCCAAATACCAAAATAACAGGATCTCTAATGACCATGCCGGGAATGCAGCATGCAATAGTTAGTATGAATTGAAATCCTGAGAATTTTAGTAAATACCTTTCTCTGTGAAATATCTGATAGAGACTTCCTGTTGAAGAATTAATTAATTCCAGTACTCCTATGGTGCAAAGCAATGAGGCATAGGTTCCTGATTCTTTCCACTCAGGGCCAAATGCAAACCCGAAAATAACAGAGCTGAAAAACATCAGCATTAAAAATGGAATCACCGATAATTTAAATAATACAGAAATCATCCTGACCGTAAAAATACTTAACACCATGGGTTCATTTTCCTTAAGATAAATTGCTTTTCTTATAAAAACCGGGCCTATCGAATTTGCAATTAATTGGCAAGGCAGGTTTATAACTCCCAACGCCAGGGCATAAAATCCGAGGAAGCGGGGCTCAAAGTATATTGAAAGGAAAAACAATGGAATCTGATTAGAAATTGCAGACAAGTAGTTGGACGGAAGAACATAAGTAGGATATTCCTTGAATTTCTTCGCAGAGTTATATAGGAGTTTGAATTTAAATTCATTTCTGAGCCATTCAAAAGATGGAAATTGTTTTCTCCAAATACTTAAGCACAGGCCGATGAATTTACCGGAAATCTCTCCCACAATTAACCCAATAAATTGCCAGCCTGAAAACAAGCCCAAAAAAATTGATACCAATCTTGAAGAAATCAATACCGAGCTGTTTATCACGGCGCCTTCCTTAAATTGACTTCTATAAATATTCCATCTTGGAATGATATACATAAGGGAAAAGATCAACGCACCCGTGCACAATAGAAATATGAATAAGCCAGGAATTGGAAAACCCGCCGGAACCAAGTATTCAATTACAGTTAAGGAAATTAAGGAAGCTATAAATAACGAAATAACTGTTAATGAAACTGAAAGTATGAACAAGGAATTGAACTCGATTTGATTATGCGATATGGTTAATGCAAGAGGATAACCCGCTGCAGCAAGCATTGAAAAATTAGAAACATACAATGAAAATTGCGAAAAAAAACCATACTGTGTTGGCGTATAAATTCGCGTTAAAATCGGGGCAGTCAGAAAAGTAACAAGTATGATTAAAAGTTTTCCTGAAAAAACATATCTGGAGTTTCGAAGAAATGATCCTTCAATAGCTGTTCCTTTAACCCATGTGGCAGTGAGCAACTCGTGCAGCGCAGTTTTTATTTCAAGGCGCTTCATCAATAGTTTTGATAAAGAATTCGAAAATCCATTTTTCCGGATCTGTTAATATTTTTTACAATTATTACAATAAATAACTTGACTATATTGATTGTAAAAATACATAACTTTACTTTTTCATAGTTAAATATGTAATATAATACGTAAAAATTAATGATTTGCATAGTAAGCCCATTCGAAAGAGGAATTGCTCCTTCCGAGAGATTCAGAATTGATCCTTTTTTATCGGAACCTATTCTTTCAGGGCATATTGTAAGGTTTTTGCACTTTTTCGCTCATGGAAAATACAGCAAGGCTTTGCATCCTGCCTTTACTTTTCCTATGTACATAATAGGTCTTTTCAGGCGAGTGATTCACCTTGTAAAACTAACCAGGTGTGATTATGCACTTATTCACCGCGAAGCAATTCCTTTTGCCCAGCCGGTTTTTGAGTGGTTTCTTTCGAAAGTTCTTCGGAAAAAAATCTTTTACGATTTTGATGACGCACTTTGGACTTCCGATCAGAAAAATGAATCCTTGTTGAAAAAAATAATTCGCTGCCGGTGGAAATATAAATACATTATAAAATGGAGCCATACAGTGCTTGCCGGTAACAGGTACCTGGCTGACTTTGCAAAACAATTCAATTCCAATGTGATTGTTCTGCCCACGGTTGTTAACACCAACATTCACAAAAGAACCGGTAATAAAAAAGAAAACCAACAAATTATCATCGGCTGGACGGGCTCACTTTCTACTATGAAATACTTGGATGCGGTGTATGAATTAATTGAAAAGGTTTGTATCAAACACAATACGGTTTTCAAAATAATATCCAACCAGGCGCCAACGTATAAATCTGATTTATTCCAATTCGTTCCATGGAATATTGAAACCGAAATTGAAGATTTGCAAGATATTGATATTGGAATTATGCCGTTACCTGATGATGAATGGGCAAAAGGTAAATGCGGCTTCAAGGCCATTCAATTCATGTCGCTGGAAATTCCCGTACTGGTTTCACCCGTCGGAGTGAATACAGAAATAGTGACGCAAGGAGTTGAAGGGTTTCATTGCCATACTAATGAAGACTGGATAACCTACCTGGAGCGGCTGATTACATCGCCTTCTCTACGAGTTGAAATGGGCAACCGGGGCCGGGAAAAAATAATAAAGCATTATTCGCTGGAGGCCGTAATGCCAACCTTTCGCTCACTTTTCGAATAGTAAAATATCGCTGAAATGGCTATTAACAGAAAAGGAATACACGGCACTTTGTACCTGGACAACGTGCCGAAATTATAGGTTGATACACCAACTGCAATTGCATATGAAATTGAAAACGCCAAGCAAAAAAGCATAGCCGGGTTACTGCTGATACATTTAACGATCGATTTCAATTTCCTCTTATAGAAAAGAAATAAAACGAACAAGAAAATAGCCATCCCTTCCAAAGAACTCAATAGCATTAGAGGATTTTTAACTTCCCAAATAAAAGGCCGAAAGTAAGTAACGATCAATCCTGCAGGAGCAACTTTCGCCAGTGAGGTAAAACTTCCATCTAATTCTCCCAGACTATAACCAGATCCGGCATCTTTGCCAGTCCAATACCGGATGTCGTAAGCCGTAACCTGGGCTGTTTTTGCAATTGTATCTAATGAGTATTTCCTGTCATTTTTGGTAATATTCGATACTGCTAAATAGGCGATTGTCAACCCCGCAATGATAAGCACCGGAGCGGCCAGTATTCTTACCATGGAGTTTTTTATTCCTGAAAAACTTTCCTGTAAATACCATCCGATTAATGAAGGAACCAGAACCAATAAAATGAATATCTTGATTGAATAAATTAGCCAAATGCTGAGTGCCAAAACAATGATGAGCGAAAATCTAATTTTTCGCTGAAGAAATAATCTGTCAAAGCAAAAAACTATCCAGGATATTGCCGCGTATGTGATGGTATCTTTCAAAATTCCGGAAGCCCAAAAGATTACCGAGGGAATGAAAAATATGGACAAGGCGAGAGGAAAATGCAATTGAGGATATCTCCTGTAAAATGTGAGGAAAAGCATCCAACTTCCGGAGAAACTAATCAAAGCAAAAAATATTGAGGTGCCGGAGTAGGTTCCGAAAGTAATCAAATCAAAAAAAGAAGAGATTTGAATTACAGTGAATGATTGGGGATCGCGAAAATACCAAATTCTGGAGCTGTATGGATAAATGTCTCCGGAATGAATCCCATTCGCAAACCATAATTTTATTCCTTTCACAGGATCATCCACAAATGCCTGCCAAATGATTTTGCTGCCATATTCATGAAATGCAAAGGTATCTCCGCCGTGATAATAATATTGGTAAATCAATCCCAGAGCTATAGCCCCTATTATTTTGCAAGCCAACGCCGGCAAAAAATAGATTTTTGTTACAGGGTCTGTAACCTTCGTTCGGATAATCCAGGCAAGAATCAGGACTAAAAGAAAGAGCGGTGGTCCTATTAATAAATCCTCAATAAACAATAAATCATGTATTTAAATGGCAAAATTATATAATTTATTGAATTTTTTATATAATCATATATATTTAAAACCAATGTTTATGAAATAATATTAATCTGAGGTTAGCCTTTTTGGAGTAAGAATTAGTCGCAAAAGAGCGCAAAATACATTGAAGCAAAACCTTATGGAATCAAAGAGATTTTGGAGAATGTTGCTGGATATTCATCATAATCCTGTTTCGCGTTGTCGGGATCTGGCCAAAGATTATAAAGAATATGTTCATGCAGTGCCGGCTTCTATGAATTAGGCAAAAAGTGGTTTTTTTTATTAATGGAATACAATAAGCCAGAGTCCTCAGCAGGAGACTGTTAGGAGCAGAAATATCTAAACTTAAAGAAATATCTAAACTTAAAAAGATTTGACTGCTAAACTCTATTACTCAAAACCTAATCAATTTGAACAGGTTTTTTTATGCGTAATTCTGGTTTTTGGAATTCAATTTTCGTCATGAAATTGGAACACAAAAAAGGCCGCTCTATCGAACAGCCTATTTGCGTTATCGGGAAAAATATTTACCCGTCGTCTTCTTTCTCTTTCTTTTCCTTGCCCGATCTTTTTTTCTTGTGCTTTATCGTAAGCTCCTCCTTGTCTTTTTCGTAATCTGCCACTATTATATCTCCTTCACCTACCTCCCCTTTCAAAATCTCTTCGGCAACCGGATCTTCCAGGAATTTCTGAATGGCCCTGTTAAGGGGTCTTGCTCCGTACTGGGGATCATATCC
>Ga0299906_10004362_pt1 | contig 11609 bp, 3 predicted proteins | sample RVTome_14_FD_200259 | JGI IMG/M metagenome (GOLD analysis project Ga0299906, IMG submission 200259) | Soil microbial communities from uranium-contaminated site in the Upper Colorado River Basin, Wyoming, United States - RVT145D125 (version 2) ... | reverse complement strand
AGGAGAACGGCATCTCGCCCAGTGCGGCGACGACCCGGCCCGGGGTGGTCTCGATCACGAAGGCCGATCGGGCCGGTCCGAGGTCGAGCTCGCCCTGCACCCGTCCTCCAGCGTCGAAGAGCCGCAGGGCCGTCTTCCAGGGGGTAGGCTCGACGACCAGAACCCGGCCGTCGGACAACAGCAGGCCGTCGAGGTTCGCCGTTGAGTCGGCCTCGAAGCGGGCGAGGCGAGTGCCGGTGGACGTCGCGAACAGCGCGGCCTCGCCGTGTCCCAGGGTCAGCAGACGCTCCGCCGTGGCGTCGAGGCGGAAGCTGCGCCACCGGCCCTCCGCGGGCGGGCCGATCTCGGCAACGGCGGTTGCCGAGCCTTCGCGCAGGTCCTCGACTCGGAGGACGCCACCTTCGTCTTGCCGAAAGAGCCGATCGGCTGCGTCTTCGTTCAGCACGACGTGCACGACCCGGCCATCCTCGGTCCCGGGCAGGGTCGCCTCGGGCGCTCCGGTGGCGAGGTCGTAGAGCGTCGCCGCATCCGGCTGGAGCAGGGCCACCCGACGCCCGCGCTCGTCGACGAGCACCCGGGGAGTCGATGGGGAGGGTAGGGAGACAGGCAGAATCCGTGCGGTCGAGGCATCCGCATCGAGGCGTCGAACGAGCAGCTCGGGCGCGCCTCCTGCTTCGCGGCTCATGACGACGACGTGTGTGCCGTCCCCTGAGAACGCGACCTGGTAGACGCCCGGACCCAGGTCGATGGGCCGGATTCCCGACGGGCCCACCAGGTACGAGTGCCAGCCGCGCCATCCGAACCTGGGGGCGTCGATGCCGAGGATCACCCCGACGTTTCCCGCGCCGGACGGCTCGCGGATCCACGCTCTCGCGAGCCGGGACGGATCGGGGCGGAAGGCGGCCCGTGCGGCGACCTGCCACCCGACAGCGAGCACCGCGAGCACTGCCCAGGTCGTCAGGCTCGCCACGGCGTGGGATCGGGTGAGTGAGGTGCGTCCCCACGCCATCTGCGCGGCAGCCCCGGCGTGGAAGGCGAAGGCGATGGGCCCCGCCAGGATCGACAAGCCCCAGGGGTCCGGATGCAGACCCTGCTGATGCATCCCTACCACGGCATCGGCGAAGCCCCAGGACACGAGCGGCAGCGCCACGAGGTCGAGCATCAGCCAGAGCGAGCGCGAGCGGGCCGCCACCGCTCCCCATTGGACGACCCCCAGGGCCAGGAGCACGAGGCCGGTCAAGACGAGCGGGCCGGCCCAATGAGTCAGGTATAGCGCATCCGACAGGGCGGCGAAGCGCGTCACGTCCCCCCGGGGCACGAGCAGCGAGGGGAGCATCACGAGCAGCCACGTCGCCAGGGTCAACCCGGCCGCCGTCGCGAGCTTGCCCGCCCAGATCTCCCACCAGGCGAGCGGTCGGCTGAAATAGAAGCCCAGGCGGCCTCCGGCCAGGTCTCCGCTGACGGCTGACGTGCCGAGGAGGATCGCGGTGGCCCCTCCCAGCAGCAGAGCCAGCAGGAGCGCGATTCCCTGGGTCTCCGACTCGGGGACCCCGAGCAGCGGGGCGATCACGAAGGGCAGCACGCCGAGGGCGACTCCCAGCGGCAGCAGCGTCCAACGGCGCTCCAGCTCCAGCCTCGCGACGGCCATCAGCCCGTTCACGGTTGCACCGCCGCAGCCGCGCCGGCCGTCACCGCAGTGAAGATCTCCTCCAGGGAGCGGGCCCAGCTCCCCTTCAGCGACTCCAGCTCCTCGTTCACGGCGAGCCTCCCTTCCCGGAGGATCGCCACGCGGTCCGCGATCCCCTCGATCCCCCGCAGGTCGTGGGTGGTGACGAACACGCTCGTGCCCCGATCGGCCAGCTCGCCGATGAGCTCGTCGAAGACCTCGTTCCGGGCCACGGGGTCGAGGCCGAGGGTGGGATCGTCGAGGATCAGCAGCTCCGGAGCGTGTCCGGTGGCCAGGGCCAGCATCAGCGCGCTCTTCTGCCCGCGGGAGAGCTGCTCGAAGCGCCGGTCCAGCGGTACCCCGGCGCGATCGAGGCGGAAGCGCACGCCCTCCTCGTCCCAGCGCGAGTACAGCGAGCGGCAGAAGCGCAACACCTGGCGGGGGCGCAGCTCGGGCGGGACGTCGGGGACCTCCGGCACGACGCCGACCTTCCCGAGCAGCTCCCGTCTCGCCTTCCAGGGATCCTGGCCGAGGACCCGGAGCGTGCCGAGCTGGACCGGCTGGACGCCCAGCAGGCAGCGCACCAGAGTGGACTTGCCCGTCCCGTTGCGGCCGAGCAGTGCGAAGACCTGGCCGGGCTCCATACTCAGCGAGACGTCCTCGAGCACCCGGTGCCGGCCGTAGCCGGCGGCGACGCCCTTCATCTCCAGCGCCGGTGCTCTCATTGCTCTTTCTTCTCCTGCTCCGAGCGGCCCAGAGCCCCCCAGGCCTCGGCGAGCGCCTCGGACGCCACAGACAGGTCCAGGCCCAGGCTGGCCGCGAGCGCGGCGTAGCGGCGCGCGCCCGCGGCCAGCCGCAGCCGCCTTTCAGGGGGAGAAAGCGTGGGCGGGCTCGCCGAGACGTAGGTGCCGCTGCCGCGGCGCACCTCGAGGACACCCTGGTCCGCGAGGCGCTGGTAGGCCTTGGCCACCGTCGCCGGGTTCACCCGCAGGCTCCGGGCCAGATCGCGCACCGAGGCTACGGCTGCGCCCGGGGCCAGCTCACCGACGGCGACCCGGTGTCGGAGACCCTCCTCGATCTGGCTCCAGATGGGGACCGCCGAGCTGGGCTCGATCTGCATGGTGTGTTATAGATATAGTACAGTGATACTGAGCTGTCAAGCCCTACTTGGGTCCCCTGGGCGTGGCAGCGACTGAACTTTGTCGCCGGCGTACTTGGAAGTGCCGTCCCGCCCCGGGGCGCCGGGGGCGACGTGACCGGGATCACCGGGGAGTGGCAGAAACTACACTAGATTCTGGTGCATCGGGTGGGTTAGTATCAGTTCGCCGAGTGGCGCGGGTCTTGCATCAAACGGTCCCCGGAATGATGTCCGTCCTGGAACCGGACTCTGTCAGGCCGGTCGGCGGACCGAGGGGTCCTTGAGCAACCTGGTAAACCTCACGCAGATACGTCGAGCCGGGGGGCGCGCGACGGCGGCCCTCGCCCTCGGAGCCCTCTCCCTCCTGTGGGCCGCTCCCGGCTCCGCCGGCGCTCCGGCCGGCTACACCGAGTACCTCATACCGTTCGACGAGGACGTCTTCGTCTACGTCACGGACCCGCTCGCGTTCGACGCGATTCCAGCCAACCGCCCGACCTCCGCGATCATCTCCGTCACGACGTGGGCGGACGCGACGGCGATCTACGTGGACCACTGGGAGAACGGCTACGGGTTCGACTCGAGCGACCCGGACGCCACCGCCGACGAGAAGTACCTCGGCAACCTCGGCGAGACGCTGAGCTTCGTCAGCGACCCGATCCCGCGCCCCCGCACCGGCGCCGACGGGAACACCTACGTGGGCGCGGCCGGCAACTGCAACGCGCAGGCCCCCCCCAAGACGCCGGTGTTCCGGAACACGACGGTCTACTGCTACGACGGTCGCGACTACATCTACGCCGCCGGCGGCGCCACGACGATGACCCGGGGCGGCTGGATCCAGGGCTCGGGCGGCAACACGCTGGGGCCCCGGGCGGCCATCGGCGAGGAGGTCTACCCCCTCGCCCCGCAGTTGATCCGCTACGTCCTGCCCTTCGGAGAAGGCGCCGGGGGCTCCTCCTACGAGCGCGTGATCGCCGTGATCCAGGCCGTCGAGGACGACACGGTACTTCGGATCGACTTCAACGGCGACGGCACTTTCGATGCGTTCAACACCGAGAACGGGTACCGCACTCCCCGGGTGAACCCGGTCGACGCCACCTCCCTGACGCTGCAGAAGGGCCATACCTACATCCTCGACCGGGACAGCGACGGCGTCGGCGGGCTGCTCGCGAAGGACGCCATCATCCTGGGGTCGAAGACGCTCCAGGTGGAGTACTTCTACGGTGAGGACGACGGGAGCTACGACACGCGAGCCGTCGCCGCGTACCCGCGGGGCTTCTGGGGTCGCAACTACTACGCGGTGGTGGACGGCGCTCCCGGGGGAGCGGACACCGACATCCTGATCTACAACCCCGACCTCTCGAGCACGATCACGATCACTTGGCGGACGACGGTCGGCAACGGGACGTTCACCCTGGCGCCCCAGGAGAGCGCGTTCTTCGAGGCGAAGACCGGTAACTACGTCCCCGACGGCTCGGCCGTCTACATGAGCGGCACCGGCACGTTCTGGGGCATCTCGGACATCGACGTCAACAGCTCGGCGTACGACTGGGGCTACAGCCTGGTGCCCGACTACCTGCTCGAGGACGAGCAGACGGTGGCCTACGCGCCGGGGAACATCCAGAACGACGACCCCCTCGACTTCCCGCCCTGCAACTCCGCCGAGGGCCGCGCCGACGGCCTGTTCGTCACCCCCGCTTTCGACAACACCACCTTCTTCATCGACAAGAACGGCGACAACCTCCCCGACGTCGACGCCAGCATCGAGGTGCTGCGGGGCGTGACCCCGATCGCGGCCACCGGCTCCAACGGCTACGTCGCGAACCGGCTCGACACCCTGTACATCACGGGCAGCAACGTCGGGACCACGGCCGGCAGCGACTGCGACCTGACCGGGGCTCGGGTCTGGGCCACCGGGCCGTTCACCATGGCCTACGGGCAGAACCCGCAGAAGGCCACTCCCGCGGGGGGCCTCGACCTCGGCTACACCGTGTTGCCCAATCCCGGGGACTGGATGGAGCTGGCTCTCACCGTGGACAAGTCGACCTCGCCGGTGGTGCTGTCCACGACGGCCGGGGCGACCGCGACGTTCACGCTGGTGATCGGCTCGCACCTGTTCGACATCGACGGGGTGAGCGTCGTGGACACGCTCCCCGCGAACTGGGAGTACGTGAGCGGCAGCACCACGATCACGAGGCCCGACCTCACCCAGATCAGCGGTGGCGCGGCCGACCCCTCGGTGTCCCTCCCGACGCTGACATGGGGCGCCGGGCTGCTCGGCGACATGCTGCCGAACCAGACCGTCACCATCACGTTCCAGGCCCGCACCACCGCCGCCTTCGCGGTCGGCGCCCTCACCCGCAACCTCGCCCAGGCCACCGGGACCCGGACGGTCGGGGGCGTGACCCAGACCTTCAACGCCCGGGACTTCGTCTTCAACACGTACCAGAACACGACGGTCAGCCTGGGGATCACGAAGACGTCGTCCGTCCCCGAGCCGACCCCCGTGAGCCCCGGCGACACGCTCACCTACACCGTGACCGTGAGCAACCCGGGCAGCTCCAGCGCGCCGCTGACGAACGTATGGATCAACGACGTCATCCCCAACGGGACGAGCTACGTTCCCGGCAGCGGACAGATCGCTGGGTGCTTCGACTCGGACAACGTCCGGGACGAGTTCGGCGCCGTCTCCTACTCGAACGACGACGGCTCCCAGAACTGGTCCGGTCCCTGGTCCGAGACCGACACGCTGGGGGGCGGGCCCTCGGGAGGAGCCGTCCGGGTCACGAGCGGGGCGCTGCGCTTCACCACGACCCCGGGGACGGTCTTCGTGCTGGACGCGTTCAACGCGAACGGCTACGCCTTCGGCAACAACGGCTCGGTCGACTGGGCGAACGGCTGGACCGAGACGGGCGACGACGGAAGCCTCGGCGGCGGCGACCTCGAGATCGCGGGCAATCGTCTCGAATTCCAGGGCGGTGCGGATGCCAACGACGCGTTCCAGCGGAGCGTCACCATCACGGGAGCCACAACTGCGACGTTGTCCTTCGACTTCGAGGACGCGGCCTCGAACATCTCCGGCTTCGACGACGCCGTCGTGGAGTACAGCATCGACGGGGGTGGCTACACGACCCTGTTCACGATGAATCAGGGCGATCCCCACACCAACTACAGCTCGACCTTCGCGGTGTCCGGAACCACTCTCGACGTCCGTTTCCGGCTTCTCGACGACATCGAAGGGGGCGACTTCAACGCGTTCGACAACGTCCAGGTGATCCACAACGGCGTAGGGGGAGGGGGGGCGCGGGACGAGTTCAACACGGCGGGCAGCGCCACCGGGAACAACGGCACCGTCAACTGGGCCAGCAACTGGGTTGACAACGAGGACGGCAACCTGGGTGGCGGGGACATCGAGATCGAGCAGGGGCGGCTCGAGTTCCAGGACTCGACCGACGGAGGCGAGTCGGTCCAGAGGACCGCCGACGCGGCGGGGGCGACGTCGATCACCGTCAGCTACGACTGGACGGATGCCGGTGTCGACGACGGCGAGGGCGTCACGGCGCAGTGGAGCACGGACGGCACCACTTGGAATAACCTGCGGACGTTCGACGGCGGCTCGACGGCCTCGGGTGCGTACATCGACAACGTCGCCTGGTCGCCGGGCAACACGACGTTCTATCTGCGTCTACTTGCCTTCGGCAACTACGACGGGAACGAGGAAGCCTGGTTCGACAACGTCCAGGTCATCGCCAACGCCCCGAGCGGCGGCGGCGGCGGGCCCGCGGCCAACGACCGCGCCGCCCGGACGGTCAACCTCAGCACGGCCACGAGCGCGATCCTGACCTTCAGCAGCGCCACCTCCGGGACGCTCGATCCCGGAGACGTGGTCCAGGTCTGGATCGACGACGACGCCACCTTCGGCGGCGACTCGGTCCTGCTCCAGAGCGTCGCCGACGACGGCGCGTTCACCGGCAGCTACGACATCAGCGCGTACATGTCCGCGGCGACCACGGTCTTTTTCGTGACCGCCAGCGGCATCGACGCCTCCGACGAGTGGCGCAGCTTCGACAACGTCGACATCTCGTACACGACCACGCTCAGCTTCCCCTCGGACGACCCGCCCGGGTTCCTCTCGAGCGCCGCGGCCTGCTCGGTGGCCCCGAACGGCGCCGTCACGCTGACGTTCAGCGTGACCGTCGACGACCCGTTCCCCACCGGCCAGACCGAGATCGTCAACACGGCGACCGCCGCGGCGACGGAGATTCCGATCCCGCAGTCGGCCAGCGCCCGGAACATCGTGATCGTGCCGACCGCCGCGAGCGGAACCGTGGGAGACCGCGTCTGGCTCGACGCCGACGGCGACGGCGTCTTCGACCCGGGCGAGGGCGGGCTGGCGGGCGTGCAGGTCACCCTGAGGGACGTCTGGGGGACGCCGCTCCAGGTGGCGACCACCGACAGCCAGGGGCGCTACCTGTTCACCGACGTCGCACCGGGCAACGGCTACTTCGTCGAGATCACCGGTGGGTTGCCGGGCGGGCTGGTCCAGACCACCGACGGCCGGACCGACCTGCGCACGAACGACTTCGACCTCGCCGACGGCCAGGACTACGATCTGGCCGACCTGGGCTTCCAGGCGATTCCCGGGACCGCGGCCATCGGCGACCTGGTCTGGGTCGACGCGGACCAGGACCAGACTCGCGATCCCGGGGAGGTGGGTCTCGCCGGTGTGACCGTCGCGCTGTACGCGGACACGAACGGCGACGGCGCCGGAGACGGGCCCCCGATCGCCACGACCGTCACCGGGCCGGGGGGCACCTACCTGTTCACGGGGATCCCCGCCGACGGCGTGCTCGACTACGCGGTCTTCGTCGACCCGGCCCAGGCGGTCCTGACGGGCTTCACGCCGACGACCCTGACCAACTTCCCGTACGCCAACCTGCCGTCGGGAGCCACGCGGGTGGACGCCGATGCGGGCTTCGTCGGCGCTCCGGGGACGACGTTCACGATCAGCGACGGCGTCTGGTTCGACGACGGCTCGGGGGGAGGCACGGCCGGAAACGGCGTCAGGGACGGCTCCGAGCCCGGCATCGCCGGCGTGACGGTCGCCCTGCTGAACGCCGGCGGCTTCACCATCGCCACGACCACCAGCGACGCCGCCGGCAACTTCTCGTTCACAGGCGTTCCCGCGAACCAGAACTACCGCTGGGTGATCACCGACGACGACGCCGTGTTGGCCGACTACTACGGCACCACGAGCTTCGCCCAGTCGGGGCAGTTCCAGATGGTCGGGAGCCTCACGGGGAACCTGGACTACACCCCGAGCCCTCACTTCGGGTACGCCGCCACGCGATCCATCGGCGACACGGTCTGGAACGACCTCGACGGCGACGGTGTCCAGGACCCGGGCGAGCCGGGCATCGGGAGCGTGACGGTGCTGCTGTACCAGGGCGACGGGGACGCGCTCTTCGAGCCGGGTGGCGGCGACGGCACCCCGGTGGCGTCGCTGGTCACCTCGCCGTCGGGCATCTACCTCTTCTCGGGCCTGACCGACGGCGAGTACTGGGTCCACGTCGACCCGACGCAGCCGGCGCTGCTGGGCCTGGCGCTGACCACCGCGGCGCGGGACGACGACCCCGTCGCAGCGGGGCACCAGGACCGGGTCCTGCTCGCGGGCGGAGCCAGCCAGCTGGGGGTCGACTTCGGCTACCAGGCGGGTGTGGGCTTCGAGCTGTCCGGCCGGCTGTGGGACGACGTGAACGCCGACGGCGCAGACGGCGGCGAAACGGGCTTCGGCAACGTGACCCTCGAGCTGGTGAGCGGCGGCGCCGTGATCGGGACCACGGTCAGCGCCCCCGACGGAAGCTTCAGCTTCGACGGCCTGGCTCCGGGCACCTACACGGTCCGCTTCACCGACGTGAACGGCGTGCTGAGCGGGTTCCAGACCACCTTCGAGAGGACCGAGGGCGCACTGGCGGGAGGCTACGACGGCCAGGAGACGGCGACGATCGTCGCATCCAGCATCACCGACGTGAACTTCGGCTTCTACAACCCGTTCCGCATCACGCTTGCGATCGTCACCTCCTTCACCGCCCACGACGAGTCGGGTTCCGTCGTGATCCAGTGGGAGACCTCCGCCGAGATCGGGACGATCGGCTTCGAGCTGTTCCGGTTCGACCCGCAGGCCGAGCGCTACGTCCGACAGAACGACGAGCTGCTCCCGGCGCTGATCGGGAACCGGCAGGGCGGGATCTACCGCTTCGTCGACGAGGGCGCCCGGGTGGGCGAGACGTACTGGTACCTCCTGGTCGAGATCGAGGCTTCCGGCCGGCGCAACCACATGGGGCCCTACCGCGTGGACACCGACCTCACGCTGTACGCGGGAGGCAGCGCGCAGCGCCGCGAGGCCCTCGGAGCGCGGCTGTCCCGGCGCTTCGCGAACACGGCCCGGGTCAAGCCCTCGCCGCGGAGCGTCATCGGGCTCCAGGCCGAGGCGACCCGCGCCCTCGGTCGCCCGAAACGCTGGGAGCCCCGGGAGCAGGTGAAGGTGGGCGTCTCCCGCAGCGGCGTCTACTTCGTCCCACTGGCGGAGGTGGCCGCGGCGGGCATCCCTGGTCCCGACCCGAAGCGTCTCGCGCTGGCCCACCACGGCCAGGGCGTGGCCTTCACGTCCTCGGCGGACGGGGCCGGTCTGTACTTCTACGCGCAGGCCTTCGACTCGCCGTACACGGAAGAAGACGTCTACTGGCTCAGCGCAGCCAACCAGAGCCGGATGATGCGCTTCCGCCGCGACCGCGGCGCGGTCCCGGGGGGCGGCGAGACCTTCACCCGCTCGGTGCGCGCGGAGCAGGACCTGCTGCCCTCGCCGCACCTGTTCACGGACCCGGCCGCCGACTGGTCGCTCTGGGACTTCGCCTTTGCGGGGATGGGGTCGAAGTCGTTCAGCTTCCGCGCGGATGGGGCGAGCGGCTCCGGTACGGCATCCCTCACCCTGCGGCTCCACGGCGGGAACGACACGCCGGCGGACCCCGATCACCACGCCCGGATCCGGCTCAACGGCCAGGTCGTGGGCGAGGTGTATTGGGACGGCATCCACTCGTCCGAGACCACCCACGGCTTCGATGCGAGCCTGCTGGTGGACGGCGAGAACACGCTGGCGCTCGAGGCCCTGACGGACACCGGTGCCGCGTACAGCCTGGTCTACCTGGACTCGTTCGCGGTGGAGTACCAGAGCCGGTACCGCGCTTTCGGCGGGGAGCTCGAGTGCAGCTCCGGCGAGAACGCCTCGATCCTGATCTCCGGCTTCGCGACCGGCGAGATCATGGTCTTCGACGTCACCAGCCCGGAGCAGCCCGTGGTCGTCGACGGGGAGGTGCTCTCTCTCGCCGACGGGAGCTTCGGAGTGGCGCTGTCTCCCCCCGCGCCCCACACGGTCTACCACGCCCTCTCCGCGGACGCGCTGCGCGCCGGAAGGATCGTGCCCGACCAGCCCTCCGAGCTGCGCAAGCGGAAGAACTCGGCGGAGTACGTGATCGTCACGACCGCCGAGCTGGTGGAGACCGCGAGGACGCTGGCCGACCACCGCAACCTGTCCTCGATGGTCGTGGACGTGGAGGACGTCTACGACGAGTTCAACTTCGGCGTGGTGAGCCCCCAGGCGCTCCGCTCGTTCCTCGCCCACGCCTGGAAGACCTGGCAGGTTCCCCCCGCGTACGTGGTGCTGGCCGGCGACGGCTCGTGGGACTACAAGGATCGCTACGGGTTCGGCGGCAACCTGTTGCCCCCCGCGATGGTCGGAACTCCCCACGGGCTGGCCACCTCGGACGCCTGGTTCGCGGACGTCGATCCGAGCGACCCCGTTCCGGAGATCGCCATCGGGCGCCTGCCGGTCGCCAGCCCCGCGGAGCTCGGGCAGGTGATCGCGAAGATCCAGGCCCGGGAGAGCCTGGGCGGCGCCTGGCTGCGCCGTCTCCTCGCCGTGGCCGACAACCCCGATGCGGTGGGGGCCTACACGGCGGACAGCGACCGCCTCGCGAGCCTCGCACCCGCGGACTTCGGAGTCGAGAAGGTCTACCTTCCGACCGTGACCCCGGCCCAGGCTCGCACACGGATCGTGGCCGCCATCAACGCCGGCACCGGCATGGCCAGCTACGTCGGCCACGCCGGCTACGACGTCCTCGCCGACGAGGGAATGATGCGGATCGCGCAGGTGAACCTGCTCACGAACGCGGACCGACCGACGGTGTTCACCGCGATGACCTGCGTCGCCGGCGACTTCGCGCTCCCCTTCATAGACCCGATCGGGGAGCTGCTGGTGCGGAAGCCGGGGGGCGGCGCGGCGGCGGTCTGGGCGCCCACCTCGATGTCGGACAACATCCACGCGGTGGCTCTCGCCGAGGAGTACTACGCCCGGGTCTTCGGCGGCCAGCCGATGCGCATCGGCGACGCCATCCTCGGAGCCCTGCAGGCCTACCACGATGCCCGGAGACCCGAGTACCTGCTGGGGATCTACGGCCTGCTCGGCGATCCGGCGATGCCTCTCGAGTGAGCCCGGGTACGTCGTGGGGATGCCCGGAGCTGGCGGCGTCTCGGCAGTCGGCCCTCGGCGCGTGCTACCCTGTGGCCACCGTGGGGAGGAGCGTGGCGCGTGTCTGAGTCCCTCGCCGCACCGAGCGCACCGGAGCTGACCGACACCGAGTGGGCCACCCGGCTGACGCAGCGCTTCGTCCGGGAGCGCGTTCCCATCTCCGGGCTGCTGGAGCTGACGAGCCGCTGCAATCTTCGCTGCGTCCACTGCTACCTCGGTCCACA